>Ga0335081_10004097_pt1 | contig 23028 bp, 24 predicted proteins | sample Lox_Sample_35_FD_206713 | JGI IMG/M metagenome (GOLD analysis project Ga0335081, IMG submission 206713) | Soil microbial communities from Loxahatchee National Wildlife Refuge, Florida, United States - Lox_Sample_3.5 | ecosystem: Environmental > Terrestrial > Soil > Wetlands | place: USA...
TCGGTGCTATAGAGTCGGATCATCTACCGCCGATGATCGTTCTTCACGGAGGATTACCTAGGGCACCCATTAGAATCTTCTCCGGTGGAAACCTCGCCGTCGTCATCTCCGAGACCGTCATTCCAAGTTCCTTGGTCCGTCCACTGGCGAACGATCTCACCGAATGGGCGCGTAACAAAGGCGTTAAACTCATGCTGTCTTTGGGTGGGATGGCGGTGGGTAATCGTCAGGACATTGAAGTGCCCAAAGTGTTCGCCGCGATATCCTCAAAGGATTTGGAGTCGAAATTGGATGGTGCGGCTGAGGTACTTGAGGAGGGTTACATTGTCGGGACTTATGGGCTCTTGCTGCGAAGGTGTGCGCAAACCTCGATCCCTGCTATAACGCTCCTCACTCAATCTTACTACAACTACCCGGATCCAGAGGCAGCAGCAGCGTCACTCGGCGCCGTCAACAGAATTCTGGGTCTGAAAATAGATGTGTCGGACTTGATCAAGAGGGGGGAGGAGATTCGTTTGCGAAGCAAGGACATGATGCATCGCACTCACGAGGAAATGACTAGGATGGACAAATCTCATGAGTATGACCTACCTCCACTTTACGGGTGAATGAAGATGAGTTCCGAGTCTAAGAGCGACTTCTCCCCGGTCCACGGATCCGGATGGAATGTGTCAGCTGCTTGCATCCAACCACTCTACAATCTATTCGTGTCCGTCTCGGAAGTCGTCTTGACAGTTGACCTCCCATACGTCAACGAGAAGAGTTTGAAACTACTTAGACGAAGCCAGGATTCATTGGAACTCTATGCAGAGACAGTCAAGAAAATCACGTTCAAAGATCTCGGAGCGAAGCATCGGCATGGCGAATTCACATGCTATCGCGCTATGATCCGCATGCCGGTACCAGTTGACCGCAAAGGCGTCTCCAAGAAATTCAAACGTGGACTTCTGGAAGTCCACATTCCTAGAATCAAGTAGACGCTTAATTCTCACAAAATCATTCAACGCACAATTGCCGTCATCAAACTAGCCCAGCACCAAGACGCAAACGAGACTTGTCCCCAATAGAACTTGCCGGGTTCGAGTGCCAATCAGCGATTCTTCTTTCTGTTCTTGCGACCATTGCGGTTAGTGACTCGTTCCAACGCAGCGACCGTTAGCAGTGGAAAGAGCAGTGTAGCATCTCCTACGACTGTAACTAGGTTCTTCGGTGTTTTCACCTTCCCCCAACTAATCGCCTCCTCTAGTGGTGCACCGCTGAATCCTCCTCCGTCGGCGCGGTCTAAGGTGATTTGTATTGCAGCATCCACTCCTCCTCGGTATGTGTTTGCGATGAGGACCTGATGCTTGGGCATTCCACCGCCCAGAATCACGACTCCAACCCTCTTCCGCTCGTAAGTCATGTCAACCAGTTTTGTGAAATCTTTGAGGGGGTTTACGACTAGTGGGTGTAGACGGCTGTAGGTCCATAGGTCTAACCCAAGCATCGAGTCGTAGATACCGGGACAGAAGATTGGAACGCCGCATTGTTGCGCGGTCCGTACGAGCGAGTTTCGATCGTGGAGATGTTTCCCGAACTCCCAGAGAAGTTCGTAGCTGGCTATGTCGCGTCGCTGTCTTTCAGATATCCTGTCGAGAATCTGATACGCGGTCTTCTCCAAAGCTTCAATCGACTTTTGAGTTACTAGGATGTCGTAGATTCTCGAGAAACCTCTTCGCCGAAGCTTTGAGTCATCCGCACTCTCCGACCCCACCACATGTCTGTGCCCAAGTGCTTCGAGTAAGTCGTGTGTAATGTTCGACCCTGTCGTGACAACTCCATCGATGTGACCATCGGCGACTAGATCGGTGATTACGCTTCGAAGTCCACCCGGAACCAGTGGACCAGCGAGCGAAATGAAATTCATGTAATCCTTGTCTTGGAACATCTCAGTAAGGATTCGTGCGGCTTTGCCGAAACGGCCGGATCCGAGAACCTTTACCGACTCCATCTGATCGGCGATCTTCGATAACGGCATGCCTCTTCTTACTTTGAGATGGGACACAAGCGACGTTGGGAACGCCACCCACCGTAGAGTCGAGGACCTTGGTTAGCCCTTGGTTCGCATTATCTTGTTCTGCCCAAGCATCTGCCAGTATTCAACCTCCACGCCAGGTGCGATTTTGGATTTGATTTCTTCTTCGGTGGGCATGGGGGTTTCGAACGTTTCGTAGGATTCCATATCCATGATCTGCACGTTAGTACCGACAAGGGCCAACACTTGCCCAGTTCTCTTTTCGATCATTGGAACGTCCAACCGGGCATCTACAGGGCTTATCACGCTCTTCTTCGAACCCGTGGTGACGCTGATGGCGACAATTCTAGCCTTGGCTGCGCCGTGTTTTCCAGGTTTTGATTTTTCGTACTCAACGATCTTGCATGGTTCGCCGTCGACAATCACGTAGTGGCCAATCTTCAGGTCCCCAACATCAACGGGTTTGCTCAGGGTTCTTCGCCTTTGAATAATCTCGGAATTAGGTATCGGCCTTCTTTCGTCTAAAAAGCTTGTCTGGCGTCCTCGCGTTTCGCAATTCACGCGACACAAAAGGTTCCTATCGATCTCAATCGTCGAATGGATTACTTAATTACGCTAACTTCGAGTAGGAGAAATGCCGGTAAAAGAAGAATTGGCCTTCACCGTCGGCCTCATCTCTCGATTGGATGAGCCAAAAGCCATCGAAGTTGCCTCAACCTTAGCGAAGCAACTGCGAAAGAAAGGGATCTCTGTGATGGCAGAGGTGGAGTTAGCTAAGCGAGGTCGATTGGGCGGCGGACTGGAACTCTCCGACCTCAAAGCGGATCTAATGGTCACGGTGGGCGGCGACGGGACGGTGCTGAAAACGGCTATGACGATTCCGGGTCAGGAAACGCCAATCTTGGCAGTAAATATGGGGCGGCGAGGCTACCTAACCGAGGTCGAACCTGACAAGGCGAGCCGTGCCGTAGAACTCTTCATGAAGGGTAAGTACGCACTTGAAAAGCGTGCTAAACTTGCGATTCACATGAACGGCGCGCGTGTTGTGGACGCCCTCAACGAACTTGTTGTTTCATCTGGTAGCCCATCGAAAATGCTCGAGCTCAGTCTTGGCGTCGACTCGCAACCACTTCTACAGTTTCGGGGTGACGGGGTGATCATTTCAACCGCGACGGGCTCCACGGCATACGCGTTGTCTGCGGGCGGTCCGATAGTCGACTCATCCGTGGACGCTTTTGTTGTCACTTTCATTTGTCCGCTTGATTTCGTGCGGCCGACCGTCGTGTCTATGGACCGTACGCTTTCGCTGGGGTTGATAAGTCCGAGGCTAAAGGCGCTGGTCGTGGCGGATGGTCGGTATCAGAGGGAATTGACTCAGGATGTGAAACTCCAAATTGCGAAGTCGAAGCACTTTACAGCCTTCGTGCGATTGGTTGACGGGAAACCTTTAGGAAGTCTTGCGCGTCTTCACGAGTTGGAGCGAGCCAGTTTCTGAAAGTCCTTGTCTTAGATACCTCGGCCCTCATAATGGGGCTTGACCCGTTGGGGCTGGAATTCGAGTCTTACTCTGTACCAGAGGTCACAGATGAACTTCGTCAACAGACTGGTCCGTCCTATCGACTTGCAATCTCAAGCTCCTCGGGTAAGTTAAGAATCGAGGCACCCAGCGAGCAAGCATTGATTGAGGTGGGCGAGCGGGCTCGTGTTCTTGGAGATAGGATTGTTCTCTCTAAAGCCGATATGAGCGTCATTGCGTTGGCATTAGACTTGAGGAAGAACGGGAAGAGCCCCATCATCGTAAGTGACGACTATGCTATCCAAAATGTTGCCGACGCGATGAACCTGGTATACCAATCTTTAGCTACTTTCGGAATCCGTCAGCGGTTCAATTGGGTGTACTATTGCCCCGCATGCTTCCGTCGTTATCCTACCGGGGAAGCTGAAGTTTGCCAAATTTGCGGCACGAAATTGAAACGTAAGCCCGCCGATAAACAAGTTGCGAAGCGAGTTCAGACCTGATTCTTCTTGTGCTTAGGTGTTGGTCGTATTATACGACGAGCATAGTCGAATAGGTAAAGCTGCGCGTACCCTGCCCATTCACCGTACCGCTCCTGTAGGAACCTGGCCGTCTTCAGACGGCTTACCCTTCTCCTTCCGAAATACAACTTCGAGACGATTCTGTGGATCCAGACGTCTACTGGTGCCGCTTCAAGACGACCTGCCCCGTACAATAGAAAACAGTCCGCAACTTTGGGACCTACTCCGGGCAATTCTACAAGCGATGCCAAAGCATCATCGTAGTTCAGGTTCGCAAGTGTCTCAAGCCGCAATCTACCGTCCATGATCATCCGCGAGACCTCGACTACGGGCTTTGCTCTGTACCCCATCGACGTCTTCGATTGTAGGTCCTTGGGACTGATTCTAGCCAGGGTTTCGACGGTTGGAAAGAGAAAGGTTGAGGACCCGTCCGGGAAACTGATTTTGCGGCCATAGTTTTGCATCATTAACCGTGCGGTTCTATTCCACAATCTCGCAGAGTTATTCTGCGAGAGCACTGAACAGATCAACCCTTCATAGAGGTTAGTGCCGCGCATGAGTCGCAGCCCTCTCAATCTCGAAAATGTGGAATTTAGTGGCTCGTTCTGTCTGGAGAATCTCTCATAAAACCCCTCAAGGTCATCCCTCAATCCGAGGACTTGTTCCAAATGGTGCCTCAGTTGCATGATTGTTCGTTCGTCGAGATGGGTTGCCAACGCTCGCACTCGTAGCGAGAATTTATCCGATGTGCCGATTTGAGTTACTGTGTACTTGACGGGTGTTTCGCCGAATAGTTCTACATCAGTGAACGCATCTTCCGTCCTAATCCATTCAGGTTCAGAGGTTTGCGCGCTCAGAACACTCTCGGTCAGGTTCAATGGTCCATTTACTTTGGTGTCCAGAATCTCGAAAGTTTGATTTTGTAATGCAACAACCATTGTTTGCTACCTTCTGGGCGCGAGAGAGGTTCGGCTGAAGAGTGTGCTACGTCTTATAATACCTGAGCAAACACACAATTGCTGTGGCGAGCAGGTTGAATAGGGGCGTTCCGCATGAGCTTGTTCGAAAGGCACAGGAACTCAAATCCAAAGGACTCTCAAACTACGAGATCGCCGACGACCTGAAGGTTCAACCTGACACCGTTGTTTGGCTTTTGCTGAAGGGTAAAGAACGTGCCTCCATGCACCCACCACATGACGTGTTCGTTGATTGGAGTTCTCTAGCGTCTCACACGAAACGTCTGACGGCGGTCGCCGAGGCCTTGGCGGATTTGGCTAGGGAGTCCGTTCGGGCGGCAGAGTTCGACGAACCCGATGCAGTGGTCGCTGTCGAGGGATCCGGTATGGTTCTGGGTGCAGCGGTCGCGAAGGAGTTAGACAAGCCTTTCGCTGCCGTTCGTCCTCAACGTGCCGGTCACGGGAGGATCGCTGGATTGGTTAACCCCTCTTTCCACAGCGTATCCGGAAAAAGGGTGCTCATCGCTGATGCTGTACTACGCGCCGGAATAAGTCACACAGCTGCAATTCAGACTCTGAAGAAGGCTAAGGCAAAGCCGGTAGGTGTTATGGTTCTGGTTAACAAGAGCGGAAAGACGAAGCTAGATGGGATACCATTGAAATCCCTTTTCCAAATTCTTCCTGTAACGCCTGAGTAAGTAACCTAGTCGGCTCTAACTTCGGGTCCTGCTCGTAGCTGTTCGGGCATAGCGGGTGGGGCAATTCGCGTCTGCAGTTTATGCGAAGTGGGTGTAGTGGCAGTCGCAGAAACAAAATGCCCAGTTGCACTTCTCGTGGTCGTTCGCATCGCATTCTTGACTCATATAGCATCTTCACAGTATCGTTGGGAAGCCCTAAAAGTGACTTGCGAGCAGGAAAAAGTGTATTTGGGGTCCGACCATTCAAATCGGCTTGGCCAATACACTCACAGTTAATCACGGAAACTGGACTCTCTGCGAGATTCTGTAAACCACATGCCCATGAGTCAGGATGCCTACCGAGAAAGTCTTCTTCCCACTTTAACTAGGCTCTTGCCCAGACTTAGTCGGACGGTTCTTGCGCCTTTCTTGAGTCTGCGTTTGGTACTGGATGCTCTCTTCTTCCTTGTTCTTCTCTTCCGCCTAGCCATCCCTCAGTTACCTCGGCTAGTATGAGAGTCGCCATAGATAACGAATACTTCGCAAGGGTTCGGCTTTGAAGAGGAAGCCTAACCGGAGGTCTGGGCCGCGGGATTCGACTTCCCAGTCATCCTCTCAATCGATATTTCTCCGACCGCGACTTCGCCGAGCTTGTCAACCGTCACATCTTCTTTAACCATCTTCTCTGTATCATATTTCTCGACGAGCTTGGTTAGAACCGCTATCTTCTCGGCCGAGTCTTGTATGAAGTTGACTTTGCCGAAAGCTATCACGCTCTTGTACGTGAACGAGAACTTGCATGGATCAGCGTTGGGAACTGTCTTCCCAACTTCATCTACTTCAAAACACACTTGGGGGTTAGCCTTCATGTATTCATACATCTGGCCCTTGCTCGCGGAGTGGAAGTAGATTTTTCCTTCACTGTACAGAAAATTCACTGGGACAACGTAGGGCTGGCCGTTCAGCGACATCCCTATCCTACCCACGAGCGCCCTGCCCAAAATCGGGTCCACGTCCGAATTCTTCTGCATTTGACGATCCCCTCGCCTCATCTCATATCGTTGCAAAGAACGCACAGCCCGCACGGACATTGGATTGTAAGGGATTTAGTTTACTGGTGAATTCGCCGGGTGATTGTATCGACAAGGGTTTGAGCTGTTACCAAGGGGGCGAGCGTTAGGGTTGAGAGAATTGTTGCTACGCTTGAAACTATCATTAAGAGTTCCAAGCCCGAAAACTCCGCGACAATGGCTCCGAGAAGCGCGATGGCAAGTGAAGCTACAAGTGCCTTCTCCATCTTTCTAACTGATCGTCTAAGTCTAGAGGCGTAGGTTATGATTACTACGAAGGGCAAGGCGAGATAAGTTAAACCGATTAGACTACCGATTAGTAGACCGGAGAGCACTGCTGCAAGTTCTGGACTTGCACGTATCAGAGACAATGGTGTTGACCCGATTTCTAGATCAGTGATAAGGGGATAGAGCACGACCCGCATCCCACTCTGTATGCTAGCGTGTTGTGTTATTGACCATGCTACTTGTGGGCTGAAAGAGTAGTACCACGCGTTGAAGGCGATCATGAAGCTGCGACCTGCAAACGTGTTCATGATCTGTTGATCTCTGAATGTTCGGAGGAACTGAACTTGAGGAGCTAGTTGAGAGCCGAAAGTTGCCGTGGCTATGAAGCATTTAGGAGCTGAAGTCGTTGTCGATGATGAAGTCGTAGATGTCATGATACTTGACGTTGTAGTCACCGAAGAGCCTGCGATTTGCAATGTAACCGTTGCCGAATGAATCAAAGAACCACTCTGTCCCGTGACGAGAAGTGTGAATGTGCCGACCGATGATCCAGCTAACGCGTTTATTGAGAGAGTTGATGTGGCTATTGTGTTTGGCAGTGGCGTAATTGGGGAAGGAAGGGTGTATGAGATCCCGCTAGGAGCCGAGCCTTGCCATGAAGCAGAGAGGGAGACGGGTGCATTGAATCCGTTTTGTGATAATACGCCCACCACTGAGTTTGCAGAGGAACCCTGAGTGAGAGTAATGGTGCTAGGGCCTAAAGCAATGGAGAAGTCGCTGCTCTCGGCTTCATTGACAGTGATGGTTAAAGTCACGGAGCGGGATATTGAGCCTCCGGAGCCCGTTATTGGCACATTGTAGGTGCCAGTGTTCAGCGAGCCAGCGGCCGTGATTGTAACCTGCGTTGAAGCCTTGCCATTGATTTGCGGAGTCAACGGATTATTGGCAAAGGTGACCGACAGACCATTGGCAGTTGACGCGTAAAGGCTCACTGGCGTTGAGAACACTCCCGATGCTTGAATCGTCAGAATTGAAGTTGCAACAGAGCCCTGCGTCAGGGTAACTGTGGGTGTTGAGAGTGACATTGTGAAGCCTCCGGTTCCGGTCAAGATCTGTACTCCAATTTCCAGACCATCGCTGAGTGAACCGCTTGTTCCAACGACGCTTAACTGGTAGTTACCCACGGAAGCGGTGTTGGTTGCTGTCAGGGTGAGTGTTCCTGAAGCGACTCCGCCAGCCGCCGGTGTCAATGTGCCCGGCCCGCTAACCGTGATTCCTGAAGGGGCCGGACCCACCCAACTTGTGTACGTGTTCACGGGAGATGAGAAGCCGTTTACAGAAGAAATGAAAATTGTAACTGATCCAGAACCGCCCTGACTTACAGGCACTGTGTTGGCGGCAGATGAAATAGAGAAACTTGGTTTGGCGGCTTGCGAGATTGTGAGAGTGAAGGTTGTCGCATGGTTTAGGCTACCACTGGATCCGAGTATTTGAAAACTGAAAGTTCCGGTATTCGCCGACGAGGCCACGTTTAGGGACATTGTGGAACTTCCCGGTCCAGTCGGGTTCGGCGAGAAACTCACCTGGACACCTGACGGAACGCCGTTGCTGGCGGATAAGCCGACAGCGGATGAGAACCCTCCAACTGGGCTGATTATCACGGTCGCGGTTGTGGACTTACCCTGTTCAACACTGGCGCTAGACGGATTAATCGTAATCGTGAAGTCTTGAGGGGAAGAGACTTGCAGGTTAAGTTGTGTTGAGTGTTGAATTATGACTGTGAGCGGTCCGCTGAAACTTGATCCGGTCAGCGTGAGTGGATAGTAACCTGATTGAACGTAGCTAGCGACAGAAATCGTCACTCCTGCGTTAGCCGATCCGCCTGAAGGAGGGGTGATCTGGCTGGGGGAGAAACTCACCGTCACGCCAGAAGGGGCGTCATTGGATGTCAAAGTGACTGGGTTGGAGAATCCGTTGATGGATGATACGGTGATCGTGACCGACCCTGATCCGCCTGGTTGAACACTCACGTCTTGGGGCGACACGCTAATTCCAAAGTCACCAGGTTGAGGTAGCGGTGTGACTTGGAGATTGTAGTCGTGATTGCGAACGTCTCCTCCACTGGATCCGATCAACGTCATATGATAGTAGCCTGCAGGAACGGTGACGTCAACGCTGATGGTAGCCGTGCTTTGAGCCGAGCCGCCTGCTGGCGGTTGCACGGGGTTGTTGTCGAAACTGAATGAGACCCCAGTCGGCGCGCCCGTAAATGAGAGAGAGACAGGTTCGCTCCAGTTGCCTGTCGAAGTGATCGTGATGTACGTGGTTCCCACATCGCCCTGTTGCACGCTCAAGTTGTCCGGAGACGCATCCATCACGAAAGTTGGAAGCAATTGGCCAGAGACGAAGACAAATGTGAGAGCTGTTGAGGCCAACAATAGCCCTGTAAGAATTATGGCTGAAGACTTTGCCAGATTCCGCATAGAAATCGCAACTAAACGAGGAATATCTTATGCTTCATATTTGACATTTGTTGTAGCCTTAACTAATTCTATGAGAGCCCTATCGCGCAGGTCGATGGTTACTTCTACTTAGACATCGCTTAGGGCAAGTAACGATACTCCATCTCTTCCGCGACTTTCATTACCAAATATTCACCATACTTCTGTTTGAGTAGTTCGAGGGAAATATCTATCCCTGCACTAATGCCACCAGACGTCGCGACATTACCTTGAAACACGAAACGTTCACCTTCGACAACTTCAACCTTTGGATATTCGCGAAGAGCATTCATTAGCGCCGCATGAGTCGTTGCCCTCTTCCCATCCAAAATACCTGCCTGTGCCAAAACTAATGCGCCTGTGCAGACGCTGACGATTGGTGATTGTGAAGCATGCTTTCGGATGAACGTGATCGTTTGAAGGTCATATCGAGCCTTCTCGCGGGCTCCGCGTCCTCCCGGTACGATCAGTAGGTCGAGTCTGGGGCAAGTTACAAAACTATAATCGGGCTGCACTCTCAGGCCCCATCGGCAACTGACCGATTTTCCATCCTTTGATACTGTGAGTACTTTGAGGTTTTCATGTTGTGACGCTATTCCGAATACTTCCCAGGGACCCGCGAAATCGAGTTCTTCCACATCGTCGAATAGCAACACCCCAACAGTCATCCTCTCCGACCTAGCTCCTGAATCTAGCATGGTCATTTGTTCAATTGCCTCGTGCGCAGCTGGGTTGTTCAGATTTAGATTTCTTCAGCCTTCTGTAGGCTCTCGTTCCAGACTCGGCGTTCTTTTTCTTCTGTCTCAGCAGCCACTAATAGAGAGCGTTTGGCGCCTTTGAGCGGTATGATAAAATACTCCACTATTTGCCCATCGTCGCGCTTGAGGGTTAACTTTCGTTTCTGGTCGGCTGGTTTCATAGTCTTCGCGTCCAAGTACTTGCACATGACGTAGCTACCACGTGAATCGAGTGCTCGTACTTCGAGCTTTCCGCCCTTACTTTTGGTTAGTACGGTGTCGGGAATCTCCATTAGCGAGGTCGCCGCAGAGTGTAGAACTAGGATTCGTGTTAAACGTTCCTTCTTAGCGCTCAAACTTAGCGATGAAATATCCTATTTCGTCCGATATTGGGTCAAAGCGCTGGCAAGAGTTAGTTGAGCTCGAGTTTTTCCTGAAATCCTTCGAACCTATGAAGGGCGTCTGCTCGACCGTATGCAATCCACACTCACGTTCGCCAAATTCTACAACCTCCTCGCATTCCTGGAGCGTGAAAGTGCACACGCTATAAACGACGACTCCGCCCGGTTTGACGATTTTCGCCGCAGCTTTCAGAAACTGTTTCTGGTAGTCCGCTAACGCCAGGATTTTAGTCCTTGTTTTGGAGTCGAAGATTTTCGGCCTTAGACCTAGAGCGCTGCATGGTGGATCTACCAGCACACGATCTGCTTTCAACTCAGGCATGTCTTCCGGCACGTATCTTGAGTCGTGTACGACAACTGTGACGTTCATGCAACCCAATCGCGTTAACGTGCGTCGAGCTCGGTCCACTTTCTCGCCGTTTCTATCTATGCCAACACTCTGTCCTGTATTTTCGGTCAGTTGACAGAAGTGTGAGAGCTTGCCGCCGGGCGAACAATTCAAGTCGACGATAAGCTCGCCCTTCTTTGGGTCAAGAACCCGCGAAGTTATCATCGCTGCCAATGATTGAGGATAGAGAAGTCCTTCCGTGAATTCGGGCAAGTCTCGGATTTGTGGCGACTTGTATCTGCGTTCGCGTAACTTCACCGCCAAGCCTTTTCGGAACGTGAGAATGTCATTTGAGTTCATGGTCGCCTCCCCTATCCCAAGGATATCGTTCATTTCTGAGACCACAGTAACTCTATCACCTAGTGAGAGAGATCCACAGTCTATGATGCCGGGGGCGTAGACGTTGGCGCCCTGCAGCACAGATTCCGACGTGAGCCTGTCGACCACGACTCGTCGCCCACTTTGTTCAACTTCGAATGGCCCTTCAACTCGTATGCCAAGGGCTTCCGGAACGGCGAGATGTTGCGTTACGTCGAGGTCTTTGTCTATCAGTCGGGTCAGTAGGTTCTCCGGCGATATTTTCAGTGTGTTGCAGCGAACGTAGTACTTGTACACGGGCTTTGGAAGTGTTTCAAGAATGCTTTCAGCCCGACTTCCGTAGACCTCTCGCGTGAGGTGTACAATATCTGGAGAGAACCTTCCGAGTCCGGAGTTCTCGACAGTTTGATTATCCATAGATGATCATCATATCGCGTGATATGGTCAGTCGCGCGTGTGCCAAAGGTACAAGGCGGCGATTGAGCAGTATGGATGCCATTTCTTGGCGAGCTGTTTCATCCGGTCCGCACTGGGTCGTTTGCGAAGCGCGTAGACTTTCTTAATTGAGTCTTGAATCCCCAGGTCATCAACAGGAAGTATGTCCGGGCGACCTAGAGTGAAGATCAGGAACATGTGCGCCGTCCACGGACCTATCCCCTTGACCTCGTCCAGAACTCGAACCACTTCATCGTCTGTCATCGCATTGAGCTCGGCAAGTCGAAGATTGCCGCGCAACACTCTTGCGCTCATATCTTTCAGATAACGGATTTTCTGTGGCGATACCCCTGCCCTTCGAAGCTTTGAACGGCTGAGGTCGTTAAGTGCTTGAGGTGTAATGGCTCCACCATCGAAGCATGACTTTAGTTTTTTGAATATTGATTTCGCTGCTGAGCCGTTAAGCTGCTGTGAGATGATTGATTCGACCAATGTCTCAAAGGGATCTCCCTCGCAACTAAACTCAAAGACTCCATGTTTCTCGAGCAGTTGCCGAAGTCTAGGTTCGGCTTTGCGGAGATGTTCTACGCCCATACGAAATGTGGTTGAGTCGCTGATATCTTGAAACGGCATCAATGATGAGCCTCCTAGAGGCTGTTGTGTCGAATATGCGGATCGACAATCGCGGGCAGTTACTCAAGGTTGGCTTTAAACTGGAGAGGTCTGTTGGTAGGAAGCGAACCAGTTCTCTTGTCCTCTCCTTTCCGGTGGGTGAGAGAATCGAACTCTCTACAGCTTCTAAGAGCAGAAGCCATTCAAAGCTCAAGCAGATGCATATTCAACGTAAGCGGTAACAAATATAACCGCGAAAAGGCAACGACCAGTCATCACGGTGGCGGTTGTTTTGAATGATCAGCAGAGGTCAGCGGTGGTAAACGTATCAGGTTTAGCGGCGTTAATCGTCTTCACCGGCCTCGTCTACTTGCGCACTCAACAACCGATTATACTGGTCATCGGTGGACTAATTTCGGTTGTTGGCGTGGTTGGAACTATGATGCGCTAAGCTTCAGTGCTGGGTAAGTTCCTCGGATCGTGATAGGTTTGACGCAGGCTTTTCCCGAAGCGACGGTTGGCGCTCTAGTCGTCAATAAGAAAGGTCAGGTTCTCATTGTGCAATCAAAGAAATGGGGAGATAAGTACACTGTTCCAGGTGGCCATATAGAACTGGGTGAGCGAGCAGAAGACGCCATAATCCGAGAAGTGAAGGAGGAGACGGGGTTGGAGGTAGGACCGGTTGAACTCCTGATCGTACAGCAAGCGATTTACCCAAAGGACTACCACAAACACCAGCATTTCATCTTCATGGATTACGTTTGCAAAGCCAGAACCGATGTTGTCCGACTTGACGGCAGGGAGCTGCAAGAGTATGTATGGACTAGCCCGGAAGAGGCGCTGAAGCTAGATCTTGAGGAGTACACTAAGACTTTCGTCGAGAAATATGTAAACGGACTAAAGTAAGGATCTCATCTGGATGCAGGCTTGTGGTTTATACAAGCCTGGACTCGCCAAAGGTAGTCCTGCGCCAAGATGCGGGACGCACTCCAAGAGTTTTCAAGAGTCGATCGTGGTCCTTCCTCGTGACCCATTCCACATAGAGGTACTCGGCAATCCAGTTCTCGTCCATGCCGATTCTGCGGCCTTCCTCGACGCTGCAATGGTAAGCTTCAATCTCGGTAGGGCGATCAACGTAGCTGTAGTTCCGGTCGAAGAGCTCTTTTCCTTGGAAGTATTGCTTCACGTGAACGAGTTCGTGTATTATGTCCAGGTAGAGGTAGTTCTCGCTCGCCGTTCTTAGGTAATCTGCTCCGACAACTAAGCTTCCATCCTCGTCGTTTACGTACATGTATCCCTGTTCGGGTGATAGCGTAACCCAGGTTTCGTTCAGAATCTTTTCGAACAGGCCGGAGTTGCCGATACATATCCTAAGCGGCTTCACCTCTTCCAATCCGGAGAATATTTGCTTAAGTTTGTAGCGGCCTAGAGGCAGACCTCTGTTTACGTTAAAAGAATTAGCCATTCTGTTTTCTTCTCTATACGGTATGATCTGATCGATATTGCCTAACCGTTTACATGTCTACTGCTATGAAGCGTTGCTCGTTCGCTGATTTGCTCAGTTTTCCCACGATTGGAATTTCGTTGCCGCAGTATTTGCATCGGTTGCGATCATCCAGGTGCCACCCTTCAATATCAAAGCCCATGCGTTCGACGACGACATGTCCACATTCAGAGCAATAGGTGTGTTCTAGTGGATGGCCTGGAACGTTGCCAAGATAGACATAATTCAAACCCACTTCCTTTGCGATCTCGTAATGTTTCTCTAACGTTTTGACAGGGGTTTGGGGTAGATCCATCATCTTGTAGTCGGGGTGAAAGCGTAGAAAATGGATTGGCGTGTCAGGTCCAAGGTTATCGTATATCCACGTTGAAAGTTTCTTAGCTGCACCAAGATCATCGCCAACCTGAGGGACAACGAGGTCTGTAATCTCGATGTGCACCTTAGTCTTCTCGCGCATATCCAGAAGTGTTTGAAAAATGGGATCAGCGTTGGCTATACCAATGTATTTTCGGACGAACGACGTCTCACCGTTGCCTTTGAAATCAACGGTTATGCAATCCAGAAAATCGCGCATCATCTCAACCGTTTGCGGCGTATCATAGCCGTTCGAGACGAAGATGTTGATCAGTCCTTCCTTTCTCGCCTGAACGCCGATGTCGTGGGCGAATTCCATGAAGATTGTCGGTTGGTTGTACGTGTACGCCAACCCCTCGCACCTATAGCGCTTCGTCATCTCAACAACCTTCTCTGGCGTCACATCCAAGCCCTCAATCTTCCGTCGTTGGCTGATGTCGAAGTTCTGACAATAACTACAAAGCCAATTACAGCCTGAGGTTGCAATTGAGAAGATTCGGGTTCCCGGCATATAGTGTGTTACAGGTTTCTTCTCGATCGGATCAATGTGTCCCGCAATAATCTTGCCGTAAACGTACAACCACAACTTCCCGTTTGTGTTCCCTCTGATTCCGCACAGCCCAATTTTCCCCTCGGGAATATTGCAGTATCGTGCGCAGGCTGTGCATTTTACGCGGCCACCCGGAACCTTTTCGTAAAGTAATGCTTCTCTGCCCATGGTCAAGGCTGATCCCTTCGAGCACGTATGCGACGGGACACGATACAACTCATTCGAGTTTTTCTCAGAGCGAATTCATATCTGCGGAAGAATAAACGTATCCTTGTACCCCCAGCCCTAACTTAGGTATGGGGGAGTTCTCATATTGACTGCACTCTCAGGAGGTCAGTCATTCCACCTGGCGTTGAGGGATCACCGCAGACCACGACTATCTTTCCCCCCTCCGTCACAGTTCCCGAGTTCTTTGCCGCAGCTCGAGCTGCAGCAAAGATTTCAGCGGTGGTTGAGAGTTTCTTAACGCGGTAAGGGTATACGCCCCAAAGGAGCGACAGGCGGTTCATTACGGGCTCGTCGTAAGTCAACGCAATGATCGGTACTGGAGAACGATACCTGGATACTCTTTGGGCGGTGAGGCCGGTTCTGGTGTTGGCTACGATGCATCCTGCCTTCAATGCATACGCGACATCACAGGCCGAGAAACTAATCGACTCTTGCATAATCCCTCTCACGCGGGTTCTTCTTGCGTCTAGAAGCGTGCCGTAGGGCAGATTCGCTTCCGTGGCCCCCGCCACATTCTTCATCACCTTCACGGCCTCAATTGGATACTTGCCCACCGCGGTTTCCTCAGACAACATCACAGCGTCAGTTCCGTCGATGATTGCGTTGGCGATGTCGGTTACTTCCGCTCGGGTCGGCGTGGGACTATTTACCATCGATTCAAGCATCTGTGTCGCGGTTATGACAGGTCTGCCAGCCGCATTCGACTTCCTTATGATCTCTTTCTGAAGGTTTGGCACATCCTCAACCTTCATCTCCACTCCCAAGTCGCCTCGAGCGACCATTACCCCATTCGTTTTTCGTACGATCTCATCGATATTCTCGACGGCTGATCGAGTTTCGATTTTTGCAATGATCCAGGCCTTTGAATGCGCGGACCTGATGATTTTGCTGGCTCGAGTTAGGTCCCCGCTTGTGTTGACGAAGGAAATTCCAATGAAATCAACTCGGCGAGCGATGGCGAATTTTAGGAGTGCGATGTCTTTCGCCGTTAGTGCCTTGAGATTCAGTCTCTTACCGGGTAAGTTTACACCTTTATCGGACGAAAGTAGACCGCCGTTTACGACCCGGCATAGCGCTTCATCCTTTCTCGTCTTGACAACTTCTAGCATGACTGTACCGTCTTCGAGGAAAACATGGTCGCCTTTACTCAGGTAGCTCAAGATTGAGGGGTGGCTTATGGAGACGACGTGCTCATTGCCAATTAATCGTTTGGCGGTTAGAATCAGGTGTGAGCCTTCCTTCAGGTTGATCGGTTCCGGCGATATCCTTCCCACTCTAACCTTCGGTCCCGGAAGGTCGGCCAAGATCCCGATTGCCGTTTGCATCTCTCTTGCTACAGCACGGATCATTCTGATTTGGGCTCCATGTTCCGCAGGTGTTCCATGGGAGAAATTCAGTCTCGCAACGTTCATGCCCGCTTCCACTAACCGGTGAAGCATGATTTTGGACGAGGTCGCGGGACCGATAGTACAAACGATTTTCGTCTTCGTTTTGACCGGACGCAAGATCGATCTCACCGTACGTTGTCGTTTGCAGACATAAGCTCTAAGCAATATATTGAAGGCGCGATGATAGCGGCCCGAGTGGTTGCGATTGGGCGAACCAATACTCTACGTGGTCTTGGACGGTGTTGGTGACTTACCCACACCCGAGTACGGAAACAAGACACCTCTTGAGGCGGCTTCAACTCCTAACTTAGACAAGTTTGCGGTCAAGGGGCGACTAGGGATCGTGTATAGCGTTAAGCGCGGTATAGCGCCCGAGAGCGATGCGGGCGTTTTCTCGCTTCTAAGCTACGACCCGAGCAAATTGGATTTATCACGTGGAGTCGTCGAGGCGATGGGCTCCGGTATCAATTTCAAGACAGGAGACCTCGCCCTGAGGTGCAACTTTGCAACAGTACGGGATAACCAGATACTCGACCGCAGGGCCGGAAGAAATGTCACCACTGATGAGGCAAAGCAACTAGTCGAAGCCGTCAACACGAACGAAGAGCTTCGGAAGATAGCTGAGTTTGAACTAAAGGCAACGATTGGGCATCGCTGCGCCTTAGTCTTCCGTGGGAACGGAAGGAAATTGTCGTCAGATATCACAAACCTTGACCCAGCCTATGCGCGAAAGGGCAAAATGACGATCGCTAAACCCAACGTGAAGATTCCCGCACCAATACCGAAATGTCGTCCGATAGGCAAGTCCGTCGCAGCTCGAAACAGCGCCGCCCTACTGAACAAATTCGCCGCGCTGGTTCACGAAGCCCTCGAGAATCATCCTGTTAACGTCAACCGAAAGTCTAGTGGGTATCAACCTGCAAACTTCCTTCTCATGCGAGACGCCGGTACGAAGACCCCCAAAGTCAAACCGCTGTCCCAGAAATTTGGCTTTCACGGAGTTGCCGTCGCTGACATGCCAGTCGAACTTGGAATAGCGAAAGTAATTGGAATTGACACCAAGGTCTTTCCACCCGACCGCTCCCTCGAAGGATATGCTCAACGGGCAAGAGAAGCGATGCAACTCGTAAGTCGATATGACTTGGTTTATGTACACTTGAAAGGACCCGATGAACCTGGTCATGACGGAGACTTCGAAGGCAAGAAGAAATCAATCGAAGACATAGATGCCGGTTTCTTCTCCAATATCGATCTCGATCGAAAATTACTATGCGTGACTGCAGATCATTCAACGCCGTGCCTGTCAAAGGGACATACTGATGATCCAGTCCCGATTCTAGTGGCAGGGGAGAACGTAGACGCAGATGGTTCTCAGCGCTTCACTGAGGAATATGCAAGGAAGGGAACGCTTGGAACTGTGAAGCATGGTTACGAGATAATGGGCATATTGAAGAAACTCTCAACCTAGATTGACGAAGGATTATTCGTGGGGCGCATTGAAGGACCACTGATCAATCTCCTTCAGCACCCGTCGCATGATCTCTGTAGCTTTCGCCTCGTCCAGTGTAAGCATGAATTTCCCTAGGTGCTTACACATGTTCTTCGAGTCAGTGTTCTTGCTCCAATCTTGACAGTCGTGGGTTATCGTGTGATTCTTGAGATCTATCCTTACCTTGTACTGCTTCACTGTTCCAGCGATTTCATCGTCTCCGGTTTGACTTATGGATACGAGCGAATCATCGATCTTTTGAGCTCGTTGAAACCTCGCAGCTCCTAGAAAGAGTCGGAGGAGTTGGTCTAACGATAATTCGTTAGCTTCTCTGCTCTTTGGGGCGTTTGGAGAAGGTCGTTTCCTCGGCTTGGGAGTTTGTGACCTTATTCCAAGTTTTTGCAGTGCTTGATCGATTCGTGAATCAATATATTCTCGTTCTTCCTCCGAGTATTTTCCTCTATTCGATTCATCATCGAAATACCGCCGCGCCGCTCTCGCATGCCAGCTGGTGTGCAATGGATACCTCCAATTTTCAGGATCGGCATACGATTCTGGGTCCTTTGGGTAACCTTTTGGTGGGCCGTCCCGTCCGAAGGGCTTTCGTTCCGGTTTTCTCCCTACCATGACCATGTAGCCTCCAGATGAAATGTAGACGATGACGTATCGCCTATAGAGACATTATATTACATGCCAAGAATCTTTCTACGAATTGGCTCATTCCAAGATAAGATAAACGAAAGTCAAATCAGGTTGAATCTTTGAGCCACGAATTCCTAATAGCGCCCGAAATGTACCTGAAAACGATCTATAACCTAGAAGTGAAGAACGGAGCAGCCCGCACCGGCGACATCGCCAAAATCCTGAACATTACGCCAGGCAGCGTAACCAACACTCTCGAAGTGCTTGAGGGCAAGGATCTGGTTGCGAGAGAGCCGTACAAAGGGGTCAAACTGACCGAGCAGGGCCGGAAGCTTGCAATGGCAGTCTTCCGACGCCACAGACTCGCAGAGCGAATGCTAACCGACCTTCTACAAGTAGGTTGGGCGGAGTCACATGATGAAGCATGCAAATTGGAACACGCAGTGAGCGACCAACTCGCTGGCACGATCGACAAGAAACTCGGAAACCCCGCCACATGCCCACACGGAAACCCAATTCCCGACGAAAAAGGCCACGTAGCCCCTACGAAAAGTGTTGCACTATCAAACCTTGAGAACGGCCAATTCGCCGTCGTGAGTCACGTCCCGGACGAAAGCACAGACTTGCTAAGGTATCTAGCAAGCCTCGGGATGTTTCCTGGCGTGAAGGTCGAGGTTGAGGAGAAAGCGCCGTTCAAGGGTCCGATGATGGTCAAGGTAGGCGGAAACTCCTATCCTCTCAGTCTCGACGTGGCATCTGGCATCTACGTCGCAAAAGAGTAAAACTGACTCAGGCAGTCGCAACGTCACCAAGAACCAACGCCGAAACCCTAGCGAAGACTCTGAACCCCGACCAAGCTCCAACTAGACTACCGACAATCACGAGAAAATTCGGTAACAGCCACAGGGACGACCATGGAAACAAATACGCCGTGAACGGAAAGTATGTTGCCCAGAAAAGGGTGCCAACCACTAAAGAAGCGACAAGAAGCGCCCACGAAAACTTGGTCACCTTAGCTAAACTCGTTGCGATTATGTCGAACAATGCCAAAGGAACAAAGGCCCACGGGACGTAAGGGGCCTCTCCAACATAAGCCACAAGAAAGAAGTACGTAACGGCATTGAAAATGCCACCAATCGCTATTGTCGTACCAAGTTTCGGAACAGCTTTCTTGGCGCAGACCAAGACCAGTGTTCCGGTAAAAGCGATCAATGCTGCCGCCGTCCAATTCAATAGAACAATTGAAGGATAGGCACCTCCGACATAGATGAAAAACCCTGACGCAGCGAGCCATATTGCCGAAAACGTTAACAATTCACACGAAGCTGTGACGCGCCGCATCTCTTGAGTGACGACAATAAACCCTCGCCTTATCATACCATACTCTACCGTCAAGCCAACGACTATTCCCAAGTTGATGGTAAGCATGCCAACTGTCAACATTGCATGCGCTGGAGCGATTCGTGGTTCAACGCGAAAGACGTGATGCACGATCTCGTTCCAAATCACTGCAACAATCTCGATTATGCAACCAAGTCCAGCCAATTTCATTCCTGCCTCGTTCACAAATCTAATCGGGCTCACTAAGGGAACTGGACGTGTCCTCGAAACTCGCAGACCTTGCCAGACCACAAAAATCGTGATAGCTACACTAGCATATAGCGTCAGGTGCGCCGGGTTCCACCAAGGATCTAATCCGCGAAAGAGCAAGTGAGAGTACACGTCCCACCAGTCCGCGAGTACCTGTACGAAGGCTGCAACAGATCCGGCTAGGTAGTAGCCGTGCCTTGAAGCATATGTCAATTTCCCGACCAGAAATGGTTCTGTTAGAGCAAACGCAGGTCCTCTTTGACTGTAGTCAAGACAACATGAGTGTTACTTCGGTCAATGAAGGGCATGCCAAGCAGACTTTTGGTGAATTTACTCAACTCCTCCCTGCTATGGAACTTCGCGAGAACCAGAGCGTCCGTTGATCCAGTTACATCATACACAGCGCAAGTATTAGGAAGTTTACCAATTGCCTGCTCCATTTCCAACAACTTCCCCTTAGAAACCGTGATCTCAGCGACTACTGTTAACTGATATCCAAGTTTCTCGTGATCCAGAAGAACAGAATACCCTCTAATCAAACCGGCCCTCTCTAGTCTTCGAATACGGCTTACAACCGTTCCAACAGAAACACCTGCTCTACGTGCGATCGATCGGTACGATCGTCGACAATCTCTCAGGAGCTCGTTCAGAATTTTACGATCGACATCGTCGATAGCCAAACGTTCAACCAAAGCCAAAACCGACGCCACACATTGGACATGCGTTCACACAGAGATAAAAATTAAGTGTGTTTGTCTATCACAAGTGGCAGAATAGTTATATTTGTTTAGAGTTATCGTTGCGGCCTTATAGTTCGCTACAGCCACGGAGAACAAAGCTTGCTAGAAACCACAACAACTGCCCCACTGAATGCTATCCAAGATTCCACTAGTGGCATTCAGTCCTATACTCGTTATAGCATCAAGACCGGACTAGCGCCGCCGAGACGCAAACTCCCGCGCCCTTTCAACCCAACAGTCGACAAGATAGGTCTCGCCAAAGAAATCTTACATGAAGTCTTCAAGTATGGTTTGAAACTACGACATGAAAAATACAGGAAGATTGTTCTCAGTCGACCATGCATCTACGGAACCTTCGGTGGTCGCTTCGGCGGCTTCCATCCAGTAAAGGAAAAATGCGTTGGCTGCTTGCGTTGTGTTCAAGAAAACCCAAGTATATGCCACGTTGAGCGAAATCCGGATTTCTACAAGTTCGCGGACTCATATTGGGCGTCGGATGGTGAAGCGACACTTAGCGGTTCGCCCGTAGCCACGCTCATGTTCGAAGCCGAAGCCGGAAAGATTCCAATCAAAGGCATGGGATACAAGGGGTCCTTTACCGGTCCCGGATGGGATTCGATCTGGACTGACATGTCAGAGATAGTCCGACCAACTCGAGACGGCGTGTATGGACGAGAATTCATTTCAACGATAGTCGACCTAGGCAGAAAGAGAAAATTCCTAGAATTCCAAAATGACGGAGTCACTGGACGAACGGAAACCGCAGAGATCTCGCTACCGATAATCTTCGACTATCTCCCACCAAACCTCAACAATGTCAGCATCCTACAATCAATCTCCGGAGCCGCATGTAGCGCTGGCACGTTCTTCATCGGCTCCCCCGTCCAAGCCGCTCAACTGTCAGGTGCCAAACGAGAAGGGCTGATCCAATTCTTACCCGCAGCGGTTCAACCAGAGAACTTCAGGCCGAACGGTGATCTGAAAGTAATTGAAATCGATTTCTTGGATTCATCAAGACTGCAACATTTTAGGAGATTCAATCCTCGAACCCAGATAATTGTTCGTCTTCCTTTGCAGAGTGATTCTCCGGAGAGAGCCGCGCAACTCGTTCGCGATGGGGTTGACGGAATCCACCTTCTAGCAAGCTATCACGGAAGAGGCTGGGGAAAGTCAAATTCTCTCTTCGCAAAGGATATGATCAGATCTGTTCATGGAAGACTTGTCAAGGAATCGTTACGAGATGAAATAACCCTCATCGCCAGCGGAGGAATAACCCGCGCCGAACATGTTCCGAAGGCAATAATCTGTGGAGCTGACATAGTAGCCATTGATACCACTGTCCTAGTGGCTCTGCAATCGGAATTTCAAGGCGAGTGTGTGTCAGCGGAAACAGGTCACATAACAAGAGACCAGTTTGATCCAAAATGGGGAGAACAACGTCTAATCAACGTCCTAGCCTCATGGCACGATCAACTCATCGAGATTCTTAGTGCCATGGGAATCCGCGACGTCAGGAGACTGCGGGGTGATGTGGGACGCGCGCTGTTCAACGAGGACTTAGAGAAGGAGGCGTTTGGGGATATTGAGCGCAGAACCTGAATCGATTGTAGAAAAGCATACGCGGAAGATTCATCGAGGGCTTCAACTTCTCCCAACATTGGATTACGGAATCCCACTAGCTCTCGGGAACAAGCGATGGACCGCAGACCTAATTCTAGCGACATACGCTCAAGCAGAAACCGGCAATGCACCACAAGGTTTGGAGTACAAGGTGGGTGCTTCTGGGGGAGGCTTCGATCTCCTAAGCTTCAAAACGCTTCAGCCCGAAACGAAGTTGGAGGATCATGAGTATGATCTATCGATTAATCTCAACCGCCGCCGCAAGGGGCCCATGATTAAGATTCCTATTCCAGTGTACGGTGCCGGGATGTCGTTTGGTTCAATTAGCCTGAGCTTCATGCTGGCAAGGGCGATAGCCGCTAAGGAGCTTGGGACGTTCACTTGTACCGGGGAGGGTGGATATCCACCACCGCTTTTGGAGTACAAGGATCATGTGATTACCCAAGTAGCTACTGGGATGTTCGGAGTGCGAGAGGACACGATACAGGCTGCGAGGATAGTGGAGTTCAAATACGCACAGGGAGCGAAACCCGGCTTGGGTGGGCACCT
>Ga0335081_10004103_pt1 | contig 23016 bp, 25 predicted proteins | sample Lox_Sample_35_FD_206713 | JGI IMG/M metagenome (GOLD analysis project Ga0335081, IMG submission 206713) | Soil microbial communities from Loxahatchee National Wildlife Refuge, Florida, United States - Lox_Sample_3.5 | ecosystem: Environmental > Terrestrial > Soil > Wetlands | place: USA...
GGAATCACGTCGGCGGGCTTCGGGCCGGCGACCAGATCGTACATGCTGTCGGTCGTCGTGCGGCCCTGCACGTCGATGGAGAGGTCCTTGTTGAGCCTCCATGAGACGACCCGGAACTCGCCCAACCCGTTCGGCATATCCGGATCGGTCATTGAGCAGACCATCCCCGGCTCCGTGTTGAGCGCCAGGACCGTGGTCTTGAAGCCGATCTGCCGCGCCGCCTTCCACTCCGCTGCGCTGGTGCCGCCCAACTCCTCGCGCAGCCTGGTGCTGACGATCCGCGCGGCTTGGCTCTTGGTCGAGGTGCCGGAGAGGTTGACGCTCGATTTGAGGTACGTCGGTCCCGCGCCGCCGCCGATGAGCGTGGCGTGGTCGATGTCGTAAACCGCCACGCTGTTGGTGACGAACGCGAAATCCTGATCCGCGAAGTTGGCGGTCAGATGGTTGAACGTCGGCTTGAGCGGGGCCAACTGGAGGCTGCGGAAGACGATGTTGCCGTCCGTGAACGCCTCGACCACGCTGCTGTTCTCGCGGATGCCGATCCGGAGCTTCCCGAACGCGAACGTGTAATAGCCGAGGCAGTTCATCAGGACTTCCTGAATCCAGTCCCGAAGCGGCTTCTCCTCCTGGATCGTGCCGCGGAACGCGAACTGCGTCTCCAAGGCCGCGCCGACCATCGCCGTGACCTGATCGTTGCAGATCGCGGCGGCGTCGATCGCCGCCTGCACATCGAACAGTTTCTCCGCTGCGTCGAGTTGCTGGGTGGTGGCATCCGCGCCCAACCGGAGGCCGCGCGCCCGCATCAGCATGTTGACCGCGATCCAGACCGGATTGGTGAGTGCCGGCCCGTACGAGCGCGAGTAAGTGGGCGAGCCGGGAGTCCACACCCACCCGCGCATGCCCTGCGCGACCGTCGCGATCATCGCGTGGTCGCCAGGCTTCGAGAGTTGCAGGCCCTTCGAGTCGGACCTCCGGATCACGACGAACGCAGTGCCCGCAGCGAAGTTGTCCTTGTACGTCGATGCGCCGGAATACACCTTGCGCCAATCGCCGCCCGTGGTGTTGCCCGACTGGTCGAGCGAGAAGAAGTCGCTATCTCCGGCCGGATCGTTGCCAAGCACCAGCCGCAGGCCATAGTCGTTCTTGGGGAAGCCGTGGTGCGCCTGCCCGTCTAGTGTGTGGCCCACCAGCGTCTCCGCTTGGCCGTCGCCGTCCTTGTCCTCGTAGTGGGTCGGCGTGTACGCGACCAGCGGGCCTTCGCCGACAATCCCCAACGCCTCGTAGAAGTCGCTCTCGTCCCGGCCCGCCGCGATCTTGCAGTTGACCGGCATCTCCGTGTCGGTGTACACCTCTGCCAGCACCTGGTCGTAGATCGAATCCGCGACGATGGACGTGCTGGTCAGCGTGCTCCTGCCGAAGCCCCACACGCCGGTCGAGTTGTCCTTGATCCGGACGCCCTGCGGTTCGGCCACGATGCCGCCGTAGTACTTCTTCATGCCGTGCGCGAGGCACCCGTTCGGCGTGTCGTATCCCTTGTCGCAGGCGTTGGCGGCGGCGTCGGGGAAGTGGACCAGATCGAGCGCGCCGTGGCCCGCGAACGGGCAGGCCTGCGCGTTGAACGCCTTCCAGCACGTGCGGGAGATCTTGCGCGTCGGGTACGGCAGGTTCAATTCGTACAGTCCATCGGACGCGCGCACCTGGAACTCCGGGCCAGCGTCGAGGGACCAGTCCACGATATCGCCCTTCCACAGGTCGATCTTGATGCCGGTGCCGACGTGGAACAACGAGAACTCGATGGAGGCGCGGTACAAGTCCACGTCGTTGGCGAGGCCGCGCATCACGCGATCCGCGTTGCCGAAGATGAACGTCGCGTCGTCGGACTCGTTGCCCATCCCCTGCGTGATGCCGTCGAAATCGATAAGCCGCGCCTGGTAGAGCTGCGCGCCCACCGTGCAACGGCGGTCGGACACAAAGATTGCGGGATACCCCACTTGGAGCGGGATGATCTTGACGAGCGGGATGACCTGTTGGACCTGCGAGAGCAGCGCCGTCGCCAAGGCTCCGGACGGGAAGCGGGTGACGGTGGAGTTGAGCGTGTACGTCGGCGGGTTGGCCGGGATCTCGATCAGGTTCACGCCGACCGAGCACACCCAATCCGCGACCATCTGCCAGGAGAGCGGTTCGTTGGCGAACCGGCAGGTGTAGGCGGTCGTGCCGTTGCCATCGTCGTTGGGCGCGTTGTAAGTGAACGCGCCATACGGCCCGTACTTCGACTCCCAAAAGTTCCGGAGGGCGATGCGCTGGGTGTCGTTCATCCACGTGCGCCGCACAGCGAAGTGCCTGGCGCCCGTGCCCAGCAGGAAGCGCTGCTCGATCTTCGCGTTCCCCGATCCGAACTGGTGGATCGCCACGTCCGGATGGTTGCTGCGCCCGAACGGGTACTCCGGAACGATGGGGAACGTGCCGGAGGCCGCGATGTCCGGAACGGTGATGTTGCCGATGGTGTCAGGCATGCGCGGTTCTCGCGGCGGCGATCGCCGCCTTCATATCCGGAGCGGTGATGATCTCCCACACCCGCTCTGCGTAATCCCGTGCCGTGGCGTACCGCCACGCGACCCGGATGACAAGGCCCGCGAGGTCGCGGTCCTGCTTGAACCGGCTAAACGCGTACTTGTACACCGCATTCGCCGTGATGAGGAGCGCGTGGTCCTTGAAGCATTCTTCGATGCTCGAGTACACCTCGAACTCCTGCTGGACGCGCACGTCCTTGCCGTCCCAATGCTCCGTCGTCCAGAGATACTGACTGCCGGGATAGCGGTCGGTGTTCTTGATCCCGAAGCCGTTGTTGCCAGGCGTGTGCGCGCCGTTCCCGCTCTCCAACCGCCACTGAGCCAGCGACAGTTCAGCGGGACATCCGGTTGCGGTTTCGGCGCGCACGGAGGCCTGGGCCCATGCTGCCACCGCCTTTGGATCGAGCATCAGTCTGGCTTGTCCTTAGGCGAGTTCGATGAGTTGGACGTCCACGTCCGACCGGCCGGGAGTGACGGACTGGCTCCAGTCGGAATCGAAGCGGACGACATACCTGCCGGTCACCGCCACGCCGGTCGGGTCGTATGAGAACTTCGGACTCGTCTCGTATGGATCGTAAAAGTAGAACGGCTCGTGCGTGCCGTTTCGCGCGTCGTAAAAGTTCCGGAGCGCGGCCAACTGCGTCGGCGGCAGGCGCTTGGTGAGTTTCCAGTGCTTGCGGCTTGTGGACGCCTGCGTCGACCGTTGCGACTCGCCGTTTCGATACTCGTTGTCGATGACCGGATACTCGCGCGTGTGCTCGAAGGCGCGAGAGAGCGAGTTGGGCATCACCGTGGCCGGTGCTGCGTTTGCGACGGAGCCAGGCATCAGTGGGTCACCAGGCCGGGACTGAGTTGCAGGCTGGTCAACTCCCGCCGGCCCGCGTTCGACTTCGACGCACTCATGACCGCGCCCTGGACGACGCGAGGATTGCTGGCGATGGCCTGCACCGCCTGCCCTTGCAGGAGGCTCGTGGTGGCGGGCCCGTCGAGTTGGATGACCACAGGCCGTGCGCCGGAGGCCACGCCGCCACCGATGGTGTCGAGCGTCGGGAGGCCACCCAGACCGGGGAGGGCGGTCCCGTTCGAGTAGTTCGGCGTCTGGTAGAGCGACCCGCCCTGCTGTGCGAGGTTGAGTGGCTGCATGGTCGCGGGCATCCCCTTGGTCGCCTTGCCCGTGCTCATGGCGTACAACTGGATCAGATCGCGGACTGGCTGCGTCCGGATCGCCATGTCGAGGTTGCCGCCGCAGGACTGCTTGGCCATGTCCACGATCTGCTGGAGCACCGCCTTGTCGGTGATATCGACGCCGTACAGTGCCTTGATCTTGTCGTGCGCCTTCTCCGTTGCGCCCTTCACGAACAACCGGACGATGCCGGAGAGGAAGCCGACGCCCGCGCCGATCGCCGCGCCCAAGGGACCGCCGACGTTCCAACCGAACATCGCGCCGCCCGCCGTGCCCTCCGCGACGCCGCCCCAACCGCCGCGCCGCATGGCGTCCATGTACAGGCCGATGCCCGCGCCGCCAATGGCTCCGATCGGACCGCCCGCCAGTCCAATGCCCGCGCCCATGAGCGCGCCGCCGCTGATGGTGCTGAACGCACTCCCCTTCTGGACGCCACTAAGCATCAGCATGCCGCCAGCCAGCGTCATCGCGGAGTACAGGTTCTTCCAACTGGCGAGGTTCTTCAGGCTGGACATGTTGAACAGACCGCCAGCCGCGCCGCCAGCCTTGGACGTGAGGCCGCCACCAGCACCGCCGCCGCCCGGAATAAACGGAGGCGTGGTCCCAGGAGTCACGCCGGGAATGACGCCGCCAGGAGATGTGCCGCCGAAGACCGGTACCGCGCCGATCCCCAGCAGGCCACCAAGCCCGCCGAGGATGCCGCCGGACCCGCCAGGCCCCGCGCCGCCGCCAGCGAACGCCACCTTCTGGCCGGTGAACATCTGCATCAGGAGCGCGGCCACGCGCGAGGTGACGACCTCCTTGATCGCGGTCAGCATGGCGGTCTTGAATGCGTTGCCGATGGCCGACCACACGGACTGCGACTTCTGGAGGAGCGCGTCGAACACGCCGCCGGCCTGCTGCTTGAGCGACTCGAAGATCTGCTGGTTGTGATCCCGGATCAACTGCGCCTGCCGGTTGGCAGCGTTCTCGCGCGCCGCCTTGACCGCTTCGTCGTTGGCCTCGTCCGACTGGTCGCGGATCTCCTTGCGCTCGCCACCCAGCTCCTTCAACCGGGCCTCGATGTCGTCGGCTTTATAGCCGAGGCGCTTCATGGTCAACTCCTCTTCCATGAGCATCCGGCGCGTGTCCATGTCGTACAGCGTCTGCTTCACTTCGTGGACCTTGTTGAGATAATCGATCTCGATCTGCGCCTTCTTCGCCTCGACCGCCACCTTCTGCTGGAGCGTTACGGCATCCTGGCCCTCCAATTGGCGCAGGCGCGCGTCCCGATCAAAGCCGGCCCGCTGCTCCTCGAACGCGTACACTTCCCGCAGATGGTCGAGGTTCTTCTCCGCGATCTCCGTGTCGTTTTTCAGACGCTCCGAAAACCGCTTGGCCTCGAACTCCATCTCCTTCTGGTGCTTCTCGTCCTCGCCCTTGAGGTACTCCTCGAGCGACTTCTTGTTCTCCTCGTCTGTGTGGCCAAGGAACGCCTTCAGCTTGTTCTTCGCGTACTCGATGATCGAGTCCCACGCCTTCTTGGTGAGCGGGACGGGGTGCTCGCCCATGTCATCCACCCACGTGGTCCTGCTGGCGATCTCCTTGTTGATATCGGCCACGTCCTTGGCGAAGCCGGTGAGCGGAACCTGCATCGGCTTGCCGTTGACCATGATGGTGTTCATCTGCGAGCCGATGGCCTGATCGCGGAAGTACTTCTCCGTCTCCCGCTGCCGCTTCTGAATCTCGATCTGCCGCTTCAGATCCTCCGGATCGGGCTGGCCCGCGATCTTGATCTTGGGCAGACCCGCGCCCAAGTCCCACTGCGGGCCTTCATCCTCCAAGCCGGGAATCGACTTGCGCCCGGAGACGAGTTCCCGAATCTGATCCTCCGTCATGCCGCGCTTCTTCAGGTCCTCGATCTTGACCTTGCCTTTGAAGAGGTCCTGCCGGAGCGCGTTGGTCTGCATCTCCTCCGTGCGCCTCTCCCACGTCTCGTGCATGTCGGAGTACTCTTTGTAAATAATCGCGCCCGCCGCCACGACGCCCGTGGCCAGCAGTCCCCACGGGTTGGCCGCGAGAGCGAGACTCAGCGCGCGCACCGCCGTCACGATCCCCATGATCTTGGTCGCGATGGCGTACGTCGCCAGGATGCCCGCCAGCCAGATCGCCATCTGGCCGAATTTCTCAATCAGGCCGATGTTGTTCTTGAGCCAGGACACCACGTCGCGCAGGTGGCCGACCACGGCTTTCAACTCGCCCTGGAACGCCTTCCCCACGTCTTCCTTGAGATCCACCACATCGCGCCCGAGCGCCTTCATCTGGCCCGCCACGGTGCCAGCCTCGTCACCCGCCGCGCCCTGAATCCGGGTAGCCGCCTCCACGATGGCGTTGTACCGGACCAACAGAACCTCGTTGTCGGACAGGGTCCTGCCGTGGTGTTGCGCCTGCAAGCGGGCGGTCTGCTCTGCCTTCGATAGATCCGCGAAGATGCTCAAGGACCGCAGGCCGCGAGACTGGCCCGTCTCGATCGCCTGCATGATCTTCTCGAACGCCGTGCGCGCGTTGTCGCCTTCCGTGCTCATCGCGGAGGCGTCCTTGGCGATCTTGGCGAGGCCTTTGGCCTTGTCCAGACCGATATCCGCGATGATGAGTTTCTGCACGGCGACGGTCGCGTCGGCGGCGGTGAAGCCCACCGCGCGCACCGCCTCGACCGCCTTGCTCGCGGCGGCGGCGCTGTCGCCGTGCGCCTTGGCCAGCCCCATCGTTACTGCGGCGGCGCGCTCTGCCTGTGCAGCCTCCTTCGCCGCCTCGACGGTCCACTCCTTGGCGAAGTCGATGGCCTTCTTGATCGCGTCCGCGAGCAGGTTGCCAGCCGTCGCGCCCTTGACCATCGAAGCCGTCATGCCATCGATTCCCTGCGAGGCGCCACGCGCGGCCTTCACCGCTGTCTGCTCGATGCCCGAGAGGTTCGCGTTGACGGATTTGATGGACGAGTTGGCCCTGTCCACCTCGACGGTGACGACTAGTTCGACCTGGTTGCTACTTGCCATGCGTGTTCGCCCGCTCGCGTTCCAACTGGCTGCGTTCGTCGTCCAGGATCAGCATCGTGTAGAACTCGTCTGCCCGGACATCGTCCAGACGGAGGTGGATGCCGAGGTTGAGCGCCGCGCGCAGGTCGAGAGATCGCCGGATAAGCAATCCGGCTTCGGAGGTCTGCGCGGCGTCGAGCTTATCGATCGGGCAGGAGTCGCAGCGCTCGCCTTCGGGCGCGTCCGGACACAAGCCCGGATCGCATAGTTCGTCGCGCCGGAGCGCCCAATGCACGAGGTACCGGAGGGAGGGGTTCTCGGGCCACTCCCCCACTAAAAATTTGTGTCGGCGTCCTCCTGGAACGACGCGTCGAGGCCGTCGATGGCCGCCTTAACGGCTTCGGCCTGATGGATGATCGGCACCTCTCCGGCGTACCCTTCGGTCGCCTCCACGAGCTTCTTGTAGAGGTCGCCCGCCGCGCGCACGTTGATGGTCAACTCCTGCCGGTTGAACGGCAGGTCCACGATGCGCGCGAACCCGCGACGGTAGTCGGCCACGTCCTTCGCGGACGGCATCTTCAGCAGATGCGTGACAGTACCGCCGAGCACGCGCAGGGTGATCCGGAAGGCATCGCCCACGATCACCACGTCGTCCACGTCGCAGGTGGCCAACTGGTCGATGACCTTCTGTGCCTCGAACACGTCGACTTCGGGTTCCTCCTCCGACCGGATCTTGGCCAGGAGCGCGGCGTCCACATCCTCGCTGTTGGAGACGGTGGTTTCAGACCGCCGCCGCCCGAGGTTCTTGATGATCAGTTTGCGGCGGCGTTGCCTCTCTGCCCACTCGTCGTCGGAGGGGAAACGGACCCGGATGGTCTTGGCCCCGTCCGGACCGAGGAGCCTGAGCGCAACCACTCTAGTTGCATCGAACACGGGGACTTCTGTTTGCATAGAGGTTCCTTGGTAGACGAGGTGGGTTCAACGGTGCGCCGGTATCAGAACGCCATAACTGTCAGCGACGATGGAGAGGCGGCGTCGCCGTGTGCTATGCTGCGGATCGCCAGCCGTCCGCTGAGATGATCTACCTTAACGATGACGATGCGTATCAAGCCGCCGAGAAACGTCTGCTCGACATGCTGATGCCTCCCGTGGTTTCGGCCGATCCGGCTTTTGATCGGACGCGGGAGAAACTCCTCGGCGTCCTGCGCGAAGGCAAACTCGACGAGCGTCTTCTCGAGCTGGACATCGTCGATAAGACAGCACTCAACAAAGAGACTGACAGGATATTCGACGCTCCACTGAACTTCACCCCCACCGATCCGGACGGGAGCTTCACTCAGCATGTTGTTCAGCAAATGCGATCAGTTCGCCGTCGCGAGAAAATGTCCGTCAAGAGCGCGCTGGACAGGCTCTATCAAGAAGAGGTCTGGTTTCGGGAGTTTGCGAAAGGGTTCGAGGAAGGATTTTTCAAATCCGACGAACCTACCGCGGCAGTCAAGCTCTTCCACCAGGGCTTCTTGAACTTACTTGAGAGGGACCCTGATTACATCCACCAGTTATCTCATCGCCAGTTCGAGGAACTTATCCTTGAACTGCTGATCAGGTACGGATTGTGCGCCGAACTGACTGCACAGACCCGGGACGGAGGTTGCGATATCATTGCGGTCAGCACGGACGCTCTAGGCATAACGACAAAATACGTTGTTGAAGCGAAGCATTTTCGCCCTCCGAACAAAGTCGGCGTAAACATCGTAAGGCAAGTCAATACAGTTCGCTTGAAAGAGCGTGGACACCACGGTGTGATCGTTACCTCATCGTACTTCACCAAAGATGCGGTCCTGGAGAACGCGCGCTACTACGGCCTTGAACTAAAGGATTTCGAGCGGCTCTCCGACTGGATCAAGCACGCACCTCGGCGGTAGTCCTGTAAGGGTAATCGCGTTGCTACTGGCAGATGCCGTCCACCGCGCACTTGCCCACCGCAGTGAGGACGCCGTTGGTGGAGTCGTACAACGGGGTGCAATCGACCGCGACGGTGAGGATCTGGTCCGTCTCCGCAATCTCGACCAGGGAGTAGGTGATCTTCTGCCACGTCAACTGGAGCGAGTTGTTCGCGTCGTACGCCAGCGTCACGACCGCCGTCCCGGTGGTCTGCGCCTTGAGCTTCGTGTACTCGTCCGATCCGTTCATGAACCGTGCGACGAACCGGAGGTTGCCCTGCCGGTTGCCGAACTCCAGCCTGCCGCGTATCGCGCCCGTGGACCCGTCGCCCGCCGTCTGGAAGCCGGAGCCGGGGTAGAAGCCGGAGTCCATCCGGATGTTGTTCTTCCAGCCCGTCTCCAGGGAGACGATGTTCTTGTTGGTCACATAGTCCACGCCGTTGATCGACAGCGTGAGCGAAGCGGACGGCAGGAGCTTCTCAGCGGTCGCGGCGGGCATCGTAATGCCGGTCGCGGAGTCGATGACTTTGCCGGAGCCGACCAGTTCGATACTGATCTTGCTGTTGGCACGGCCGGGACCGGAGCCAACGCTGATCTGGAACGACTCGACCGCCACGCCGACCGCTTGCCGGTCCACGACGACACCCGCGCCCGGACGGATCTGCTCAACGTACGACAGGTACGGCAGTTCGGCCGCATCGCCCGCAGACGGGATGAGCGGAGTGCAGGTGTACGTGTAAGGACCCGCTCCCGTTTTGACGACCTTGCCCAGGCCGAAGCAGACGGCCCACGCGCCGATCTCCGCGCCGAGGTACTTCTCCAGCGTGCAGCCAACGTCCCACGCCGTCTTGTATGTGACGGTCGGGAACTCGTGACCCTTGCCGTACTCGTCGGCGTCGTTCTCCGTGGCGAGTTTCGGGTTGATGAGGGACGCGTTCAGCTTGGTGAAGCGCCACATGGCGGCAGCAGCCTGCGCCGTGCTGATATCGACCTGCTTGCCTTTGCCGAAGCAGATCAATACTTCTTGGAGCCTAGTCGTGGACATCGGTCTTTACCTCCTCGTTGTGGGCCGGGGGGTCACACTGGCTCCAGCCAGCGACCATAAGCGGCGTCAATATTTCCGGCCTCGCTTCAACCTTTCGGATCTCGCCATCACCCCAGGGTGGGCGCATATAAACGAACTCAGTCATCGCCGATCTCCGTAAACGTGATGGGAACTTCGAAGTAATCCAGCCCCTCCGCGTCGGTCTGCTGTTGAATCGTGGGCAGGTCCATCGGGTAACACGAAGGATGCACGGTGGTGTTCAGCATGGGCACATCAGCCGATGCGGGCACGCCTTTCGTGATCAGCCGGAACAAGCGGTAATAGGCGGTTGGCGGGTCGCCGTTGAACGTCTCGCGAGCCCGGAGGTAAAGCGTTACCTGATGCTTCCACACATCCATACCGCCGAATGAGCCGGGGCCTGTGCCTTGCCAAACGGCCATGATTGACGGCGCCGGCATCTGGTGAATGGCGTGGGCCAGGCTCGACCGCTTCGGGTACTGATCGTGATAGGCGTAGATCTTCTCCGGATCTCCGTCCATTTCGAGGACGAGTTCCTGGACATCGCGCAACATCGCCACCAGGTTTGTGACCAAAACGGAGGGGTCAATCATCACTTACCGCGGAGCACACGCTCCAGGATGAGCTTCGGCTGCATCTCCCGCAGGACTCGCCGCGCGGCCTCCGCCACCGCCGCTTCGTTTCGGGCAGAAAAGACTACCCAAGGCTCGATCTTCTGGTTGATCCACGCCTTCAGGCGGTCCTTCCGCGTAGAGTTGCTGGCCTTCGCCTTGTTGTCCGAAACCGTGCGGACCTGAAAGTTACGAAGCATGTCGCCGGTCAACATCAAATCGCGGCGGTTGCTCCTGCCGAGCTTCGTTTTCTGGATTGCATAGCGCTTAGTGAGCGGCTTCGCAGCAGAGTCGGTCGGACCCTGCGCCGCGGCAAGCCGATTCTTGACTGCCGCGACGCCGACCGTCGCAATCTTGAACATCGCCTGTTGGCGGAAGTTCATCTGGTCGATCCGGACCTGCTTCTTAAAGAACACTCGCACAGAAGCCATCAGACCTTCTCTCGAATCGAAAGCCAGCAACCATCGGCGGAATCGTTCAGCACGTCGAACACCGTGTAGGCGGCGCCGTCGATGGTGACCTCATCGCCGTGATCAGGCGGGATCTGGAAGGCCGACAACGTCACGAACAGCCGCGCGTACACTGCGTCCGACTGGCGTTGCTCATCGGTCCTCTTGTCCAGGACGCCGACCACGGTGAATGGCTCACCAGTGCTCTGTTGATACGAGACCGGCTGGCCGAACGCGGCGAGGATGGCCGCGTTCGCCAGACCGGACTGTTGTGACCACGCCGACATGGGGCTACGCCGCAGCAGTGGTGTAGAGCGCCCAAATTTCGATCACGCCTGCAGTCAGCGGGCCGGTGGCGATCGTGACATTGATCTTTCCAGCCGCGCTCATCTTGAACGGCGTGGCAACCGAGGTGGGTACCACGATGGCGTTCGTCCCGAGCGACGCCTTGGCAGTCGCTGCCAGGATGCTCGCGGCCCCCGAACCGGCCACGGTTCCAATCGAGACCGTGGCTAGTCCGGCTGCCGCAACGGCGGTAGTCGAAACCACGGTGCCGCCGAAGACGACAGCGTTGATCGGGATCGTGTCGCTCACTGCCGGCGTGCAGGATGCGCCGCCATCCACGCTGAAGTCGTACTTGGCGTATGCCACCTTGAGGCCGTGCGCCTGCCCCGAGAAGCCCGGCACGCCGAACAGGTTGACCCGCACTACGGCGGCGCCAGTCGCGGCGGCGACCTCGACCGCTCCGATCAGCAGATTGCTACCGACCGTGGACGTCACCTTTTTTGCGGTGTCGTCCCAGTAGGCCAGATCGCCCTGTGCAAAGGTGCTGGCGTCTTTTGCAAGGTCGTAGACGCCCTCTACCTCGCACTCGACGTTAGCGCCCGAGAGCGCGTCGTTGGCGGCCACACCGAACAGGTTGCCCACCTTAAAGCCGCCACCAGACAGCACGTCGTAGGGCGCAGCAAGGGTGAGATTATCACCGCTCTTTACGAAATTAATCATGACTCTCTTCTCCTTTCTGTTTCGGAATGCTGACTCACCGCCCTACGCCGCGGTGTTCTTCTGCAGGCCGCGGAAGTCGATCGCCGCGGCGGCAAAGTCCAGACGAGCCTTGACCTCGACACCGTCCACCTCAAAGCCCTGGCGGGTTTCAATGTTCACACCCTGCTGGCCTTCGAGATAGCAGTACTCAATCGTGTCAATCGAACTCGGATCGGCTGCCGTGTACCAGTTGGTATCGCCGACACTCGCTACTGCATCGAGGCGGGGCTCCACGATCGGCACCATGGCCCGAACGAAGGCGGGCACGTCGGCCGAAGACGCCGTGGCGGCCAGGTTGATGGGGTTCGTGAGCTGGACCGCGATTCCCTCGAGTGCCGCCGGGATGATGAGGAACTTGGGAATCAGGTTCAGGATCGTGCCCTTGGGCGCCGTCTGCTTGCGCATCGCCTTGCGCGCGGCCGTGATGTTGGCCACTCCAGCGAGGGCGTTGGTAGCCGTCAGATTCTTGTGCGACGCGTGGAAAAGAGGAAGGCCATCAGCCATGTTTGCGTTCGCCGTGATCACGGCCCACACGGTGTCGCTTTCGAGCGTGGCGGCCGCGATGCCCAAACCGGCAGGAATCCGGGTCAACGACTGGAGGTCGTCGTTGAGGACCACCTTTCTGGTGATCGGCACGATGCCGCCCCAGGTGCTGAGCGCGTAGGATTCCTTCGAGTCGCCCAGATAGATGCGAACGAACTCGCCATTCTCGCTGGTCTTCTGCAAGGCGGCGATGTCGCTCAACTGAACGCGATTCACCGGCTTGAAGTCGGCTGCGGTCACTTGCCGGCAGAACGGCACGAACGTGCGCGGCGCCGCTTCATACGCCTGGCGCAGAGTCTTGTTGGCGACGTTCGCGAGGATGTTCGGGAAGTCGCTGGTGGTCATGGAACCGGCGAAATACTCCGCCGCACCGTTGCGCCCCTGTAGGGCCACGCGAGCGATCTCATGCCGCTCCATCCCGCGCGTCTTCACGCCGGCGGCATTCAGGCACTCGCGCGCCATGTCCACCAGCGTGAGCCCGGCAAATTCCCGCCCCTTTTCGATCATGTCGGCAGAGGCGCTAGGGTTGCCCCGCAAGAACAATGCCGCCTCCATCCCTTCCCGCCGCTTATCCACTTCGTCTCTGCCTCCGAATGTGGCCGGCGGGTTGATCGGAACGATCGGATTTCTGCTGTACTCCGCATTGAGCTTGTTCATGATGCGTTCGCGAGCAACGTCTACGGACACACCCTCGTCAATCAGTGCGGTGAGAAAGGTGTCCTCCACTTTGAAAGGGCCGGTGGCCATCGCGCGAATGGCGCTCGCGCGCAACCGCTCCGCCTTTACTGCCTCGTCGCGCGCCGCGGCGAGTGCTTCTTCGTTCTGACGGGCCTCAACGCCCGGATCCTGCGTGGTCGTTTCCATGTCAGGGTTCTCCTCTGTGTGGGCAGATGCCCGTTGGGTTTCAACTACACTCGGTGGCGCCGGGGGCGTTACCGCCGCCGACATGAAATTGGTGGCCGCGTCGGCGGGCACCGATAAGAGGGAGATCTCGAACGGCTCCCAATCCGTCGCCGTGAATTCCTTGCGTTCCTGACCCTTCGGCGTGGTGTCGACCTTCTTGTAGATCCACATGCCGGGGCTGAGGTTCTGAATGATGCCCGCCTTTACGTCGTTCCAGATCGGCGTCACCGCGTCACGTTTGCTGAACTGGAGGGTGGCCATGCCTGTGGATTTCTTGGCCCATGCTTTGCGCACTACGCCGAGCTGACTCTCCACCCCGTAGGCGCTGTGCGAGTCCAGTACCGGGCCGCCGTTGTTCAGCCGATCCAGGCGGCACCCTTTCATATCGAGGATGAGGTCGTACTCCTCGCCACTGCGCCAGTCGAACCGAGGTACTTTGGCTCCTGTGTACCAGACCGCATCGATGGTTCGGGAGTCGTCATTGGCGGATGGCGGAGCGAAAGTTGCTGCCAACGTGAAGCGCTCGACCTGGATTTCCGGACTCTCCTGCTGAGGCTCGGGTTGCACTGCTGCTGCCAAGACCTCGGCCGGAGCAGTCTCCGGCGCTGTTCCCGTGACTTCTTCGGGCATAAGAAGGACTCCTTCCTGTGGGTATTGATTTACGAGGCGTAAGTCCGCGTCGGCGAATCCCACTGCCGGGCTGCGTGCTTCACCGTGCCGGTCTGCTTTACGGTTGGCGCTGGCGCCGTGTCCTCGCCGGCTGTCTGCTGCTCGACGCCCTTCTCGTTCACTTTGCGCGGGTCGCAGTCCAGGATGATCTGCAGTTCGTCGAGCAACTCGTTCATCCGCTTGATCTCCTGCAACTGCTTCTCGGGGTCGTAGCCGTTCTGAGCGATGGCCTCCGACAGCGTCAACGTGCCGGTGCGGATGCGCTTTAACTCGGCCATGGCATCCTTCAGCGGATCGACCGACTCGAACTTAGGCGCCGTCCACTGCACCCCGTAGTTGGCCTCGGGGATCTTTCCAATAAATACCAGGGTGTCGATGAACCTCCGCCACGTCGGGCGGCAGTACATCGGGATCAGCGTCAACCAGCGGAACGCTTCGATGGCGTTTCGAAACCCAAGCATGCCGGCGCGATAGGAGGAATAGTTGACGTTCGACAAATCCCCGGACAGCAACTCGTAGGGAACGTCGATGCCGGCGCCGATCCCTTGAAGCTCCGTCATCAGGTACTCGCGGTAGCCGCCAGCCGGCGCTGGCGCGTTGAACTTGATGTCTTCGCCCGGCTTCAAATACTCGATCATGCCGGGATACATCCGTTCCAGCGTGTGACCGGTTTTTGGGTCCGTAGACTTCGCGCCGATGGGCAGACCGCCCGCACCTTCGGGCCGCGTCACGATCCCGGCCAGGCACGCCTCCGTCTTCTTCCGCATGCGCTCCGCGTCCCGGTAATCGTCGAGATCCCGCAACGCAAGCATGACAGGAGCCAGCCAAGGCACCCCGCGCACCTGTCCGGGGCGCAGGATGCAATAGGTGTGCATCACTTGCGCGGCAGGCACTGGCTGGCTCAGGATCCCGCCACGTGGACTCAGCATGTAAACGCCACCCGGGTGATAGTTGTAGAGCCAGTAATACTCGCGCTGCCCGTAAAGGTTGAATTGGACGCCTTGCATCACCGTCCCGGTGGCTGTTCCCATTGTTCTGGAGACATCCAAGAAGTCTCCTTCCAGGACCTGCAACTGCAGTGGCACCCGGAAGTTGTCTTGCGGCAACCTCGGCCGGAAACGGACGATGCCGTCACCGCTCTCGGCGGTCGTTCGCACAATGAGCGCCTGCATTCCGTAGAAATCCAACTGCCCGCCCGGGTCGCAGTTTTCTGCGAAGTAGAGCCACTCGCCGTCGATGATCTTGTCGAGCTCCGGAGTGCCGGTCTTGGCCTGCGGAACGATCCCGGTTCCAACAGTGTTCCCGACCAGTTCCGCGATTGCCTTGCTGGCGTATGGGTTGTTGCGCAACAGATCGCGCGACCGGTTGCGCAAGTTGATCAGAGAGGCGCCGATCTCCGCGTTTGCGTCGCCGCCGGCCGCCATCCACCCGTCTGTGCGACGCCCCGACTTGGCGCCGTCGTATGCGAACATCTCGGTCGCAGCTCGGAACCGCGCGCGGCGATATGCCCGCTCCGGCGAAAAGTAGCCGATCAATTTGTCGAGGGCGTTCATCATTCCCTGCTGTGTGTCGCCAAGGTGAACGAGGCCGGAGTGTCATTGCTGGCAGCGTTGATCCTCGCATCCAGATCGACGCGCGCCTTGCGCATCTCATCAACGCTGGCGTAATCGACAGCACGGTCGGGCATCTGCACGCGCCGCACGCCGGCAAAGATCGCGCGGTCCAGTGCGTCACGCATCGCTAAGAGTTCGGACAGTTGAATCATTTGAACCAGTCCTTGTTGCCGAACCACCCGTCACCGCGGTCCCCAAAGTAGCTGTCCCGATGCACAACCGGCGGGGGTTCCGGGGCGGTCCCCTCCAGCGCCGCCCAGTCGTCACCGGTGAAGCGATCGATTCCGCAGACCGCCGCAGCGGCGCGACAGAGCACCGCCAGGTCGAGCGGTTCATTCCTGACCGACTTGTCCGGCACCCACTCCACCTTGCCGTTGGATCGGATGATTCGCGACTCGGAACAGAGTCCGCGATAGAAGTCCTGGTCCTTGTAGGCGTAGTGCTGGTATCCGGGCGGGTACGTGCCGTCGTCAGGCAGTACGATCCGCAGCCAGTCGTAAAACTCTTGTTTCGCCCAGTGCGTGCCAATGTGCCAGATCCGGACGTTTTGCCGTTTGCGCGACGCGTCTGTCGGCGACACCGACACGATCAGTTTCAAAAAGTCTGGCTTCCCCTTCGTGGCCACGACGGTACGCGGCGCGGCGATCACATCGCCGGCGGGGCCGTGCGCGGGTTGCGGGTGGCGCGCGGCAAAGTCATACACCATTTGCGGCCGGAAGCCCGAATCGACTGTCATGGCCATGATGGGCATGGTGCCGCCCGACTCGCGCGGCCAATCCACCCCGAGCAGCGCTTCCAGTTCCTGCCAGAGTTCCGGCGATGACGTTTTGAGCGGCTGCCCCGTCTGGTCCGGAACCTGGATCACCCGATAATCAACGGACCAGGATTCCTTGGCTCGGCCATACGCCTTGATTTCCACCTCGAGCCGATCGTCCTGCACGTCGACACCAGCTACCAGCAGTAATCCCCTCGCCGGCACGATCCCGAGTTCGTACTCTTCACGCCGCAGGTAAACCTTTTCCCAATCCGGCGCCGATCCGCGTTCTATCCAGAGTTCGGCCAGCACCGTGTTCAGGAATGCCTTGAGCGTCTCGGTCGATTCCTTGGCGACCAGGAACTCCTTGGCGATCGTTCCCCAGGACCGCTTCGGGGAGATCAACTGCGAGACCCGGAAGCCGGGGATCGGTGACCCGGGATTCTGCGGACGGTACTCGCCGCGCTCCACCATCCACGACTTCTGGTTGTGCGGGATGAGGTCCCGGCACGACTCGCAGCAGTAGGCCGCCTTTTCCGGTTGGCCCTCCGGCCACACGAGCCCGCCCTCAGTGCCGTCGCTGAACACCAGGATCTGGAAGTGGTGGCACTTCGGGCACGGCACGAAGTACTCCCGCTGGTCGCTCGTGTTCCACGCCGCCTGAATCCGACTCTCGCCGTCGACGGTCGGCGTCGAGCACATGATGATCTTCTTGTTGTGCTCAAATTCACCGGTACGCTGGATCGCCAGCGACACTGGATCGCCCTCCGAACCCGCGCTCATCGGATACCTGTCAATCTCGTCAAGCAACAAATACCGGATCGGACGCATGGCCAGTCCGGACGGCGAGATTGCCCCGGTGAACGTGATGTGGCCGGACCCGTTGGCGAACACCTTGTGCATCGCCGTGTTGTTAGAGTCGCGCGACTTCACCGCCGCGAGCTTCCCCTTGAGCGCTGGCGAATGCCGAAACAACGGCGCGACGCGATCTTTGGAAAGAGCCTTGGCGTCTTCCGATCGTGGTTCCACGGCCAGTGTCGGGCCCGGATCCACGTCCGCGATGTAGCCCAGGAAGTTGACCATGATCGACGTCTTCAGCATCTGGGCTGCGGACATCAACACCACCTGCTTGCACGGATGGCTTGGGCTGAGGACATCCATCGGTTCCCGCTGGTACGGTCGAGTGTGCCACTGGCCCCGTTCCGCCGAGCCGGATCCGGTCAGCACCACGTTCTCGTCGGCCCATTGCGAGACGGAGATGTCCCGTGGCGGCAACAACGCCTCGGCTCCTACCTGGTACATCGAGAATGGTGCGTCCATCAATCCCCGTCTCGCTCGTACACACAGCCGGTCGTGGCGCTCTCCGCAACTTCGATCCGGAACAACTCCGGCAGGTCCATCTTAATCTGGTCAAACAACCAGGGCGCCAGGATCTCCGTTGTCGGATTCCCCAGCCCAGGGATCTCGTTCAGCACGCGATGGTCGATCCGGTCAATTGCCGCGCCGGCCTTCTCCGCGATGACCGCGTAATCGACGATCATGCCCCCATGGTCGATCGCGCCCCGACACCACACGCGCACTCGGTACGTGTGGCCGTGCATCCGGCGGCACTTGTGCCCCTCCGGAACGTGCGGGAGCAAGTGCGCCGCATCGAAGTGAAAGTCTTTCCAGATGCTGGTCATCCGAACAACTCCTCTTGCCGCGGAATGCCGCTCCACACCGGCGCGCTCTGGCTCGTTTCGTAATACTCGACGAGCACGTGGGCGCGGGACTCCCGCGATGCGGCCTTATAGCAACCGCCCCAGTTCGCCAGCCCGACCTTCCTGCTCACATACGCCGAATCGGCGGACGCGAGGGGTACGTGCTCGACGATGTGCGGGCTCAGCATCCGCAAGCCGTGTATCTTCACAACGGGCTTTCCGTCCTGGCAGACTGCGTCCATCACCTGCTGCATCCGGTTCCACCAGGACGTCGTTCCAGGCGTCGCGAACTGCCCGGACGAGCCCAAGGCAACGCGCGGCCACTCGCCAGCCAAACGCGCCAGGCGATCGAGTGACTCGTGGAAGTGCCACACCGGGACGCCCGCAGTCCTGCCGAACGGCCAGTCCTCCAGGAGACGGTCGTTTGCCGACTCGTCCCCGTCGATCACATCAGGGATAACGGCCCAGTCGAAGCCGGGATGCCGGCACCACTGCTCGATCCACGCGTAGTAGGAGATCCAGTTGACCTCGATGCCCTGTTTCCAAACTGAGAAGGCGCCGTTATCGAGCGCGAATGACTGCGCCACCTCCGCCGCAATCACGATCTGCTGCGGATCGGCGAACGAGACAAGTGCGTGTCGGCGCTTCCAGATTTCGATGGCGACCTGCCAGGTCGAATGCCGGCCGCCGTGGTAGTGGATCATCAGTAGCCTGCGTCCGAGATCGCTTTCGCCATCTTGCGGCGCAGCGCGTTCGTTTCTCCCACGAGGATCCGGTGAATCTCCGCTTCCGTTTTCGCGGCAGCTACCAGCGGCGCCACGCGATCCGGATATGCTGACAGCGCATCCGCGACGATCGCGGACCAATGCGCCGCATACTCGCCGGCCTTGGTCGCCTGGATCAGCTTCCCGGCCCGTTCCTCATACTCCAACTGCGCCGTCTTCGCTTTGAAAGTCTCGCTGACCGCGCGGGCGCGGAGATAGGCGGCAACAGGATCGCTCGATACGTCGGGCTGAATCGGTATACCCGAATTGCCACGCGGCGCCGGCGATGCACCGACCGGCGGCCCTTGCACCTTAGTCGCCTGGTGCAACGTCTTGCCCGCGAACGTGTTCCGTTCCCACTCCTGGTTTGCCCGCTCAGGATCGATGGTCCCGTCCGCGTTCGGCGTGATCCGCTTAGTCTTGACGGCTTTCTGCACGGCACTAAGGGCGACGCCCCGCAGCCGTGCGTATGCCCGTTGAGAAACTCCCGTCATATGGACACCGGGCCCTCAGTGGATGGCTTGGCCGTTGCCATTGAATCTTTCTTCGGATAAGTCGAACTTCGGCCTTGCTTTCCGCCGCCACCGAAGTGATGTATGTGGTCGATGCAACGCACCACCAAGGCCACCAAGCAAACCGCCACCGCTTGCTACGCCGAACGCCACGCCGAGTGCCAGGACCTTCTGAAGCGCATCGCCAGCCGACTGGAGCAGCACAAACAGGACCAGGCACAGGAGCCCGCCAACTGGGGGTACGCCGGCGACCTCGGCCGGGTCACCGAGGAACTAGCCTACGTCCTCGCCAGCCTCGGCGACCGCAGCGCGGTGGACCAGAAAGGACTCGAATACTGACCATGCAGAAGCAAAACGTACACATCGGAACCACCTACATCGTTAAGGTCAGCGGCACGCTGGCCAAAGTCCGCCTCACCCGCGAACACCCGCGCGGCGGCTGGTACGGCATCAACCTCGCCACCGGCCGCGAGATCCGGATTCGGACGGCCGCCCGCCTCCGCTCGGAGGTGCTCCCTCCGCAGGGAATCAGCTACGACGAAGCACGCGACATCGTCGACAAAATCGAATTTTGAATCAGGAGACCCACCATGACGACTTTCACGATTGACATCGACAACAACATCACTGCCCACGACGCGACGCCCGCCGCGCAGGACAACGTGGTCGCGTTCGCGACCGAGAAGGAACTGACCAAACTCTCCGCCGATTGGCCCATCACGCGGTTCGTCGAGGTTTGGAACGCCTTCGCTGGCGCGCCGCCCTTCGGCGACCTCAAGCCGGTCAAGAAGTTCACGGACCGCAAGACAGCGGTCTCCCGGATCTGGAAGGCCATCCAGGCACTGACGCCGACCCCGCCGCCACAGGCGGCCCACGTTGCACCGACGAAGGCCAAGGCGACCAGGAAGCCCACCGCCAAGAAGGCGACGCCCGCGGCGCGCGACGGCAGCAAAAAGGCGATCGTCCTCGACATGCTCCGGCGCGCGGATGGCGCCACGCTCGCCGATATCATGGGCGCGACCGACTGGCAGGCCCACAGCGTCCGCGGCTTCATCTCCGGCAGCCTGGGCAAGAAGATGGGGCTCACCGTCGAGTCCTTCAAGCGGCCCGATGGCATCCGCGCATACCGCATCGGGCAATAGGGCAAGAGTCGCGCCGCCGCCGGTATCAATCACCGGCGGCGGTTCTGTTCTTCAGTTCCTCGGCAAGTGTGGCGAGGCGTTCGTGAACGAGTTCCTCGCGCAACTTGCATTCCCCAGCCCTGACGTAAGTACCGTTAATCCGCGCAATGATGCGGTTTTCAAGTTCCGCGAGTTCCTTACGCACCTCCGCAAGCAGCGCGCGGTTCTGAAGGCTGACGAAGGTCGCAATCAGTCCGGACACCAGCCCGGTTACCGGGATCAGAATCTGAAACAGGTGCTCGTTCACGTTCCCCCTCAAGAATGCGCAACTCGGCGGACCAATCCGACAGTGCCAGGCACAGACCTTCGATATCGGGATGGCCGTTGCGCAACAACGCCTCCGCACTGGCAATCTCCGCACGACACCGGTCCCGTTCACGCTGCCACTGGATTTCGCTCCGTCGCAATCGTGGCGAAGCTCCTGCCATCACCATCAAGTGACGCCTCCTTGCCCGTGAACTCCTGCCAGCGCTGGATGATCACGTCGCAGTACTTCGGCTCTAATTCGATCAGCCGCGCTTGCCTGCCGACCTTCTCGCATGCGATCAGCGTTGAACCCGAACCGCCAAACGGATCGAGCACCGTGTCCCGGCCCTTACTGCTGTTGCCGATCGCGCGCTCGACCAGTTCGACCGGCTTCATCGTCGGGTGCAGGTCGTTCGCCACCGGCTTCTTCACGAACCAAACATCGCCCTGGTCGCGGGCGCCACACCAGAAGTGATCGGTCCCTTCCTTCCATCCATACAAGATCGGCTCGTATTGCCGCTGGTAGTCCGAACGCCCCATCGTAAACGTGTTCTTCGCCCAGATCACGAACGTGGACCAGTGGCCGCCCGCGTCGCGGAAGGCATTCTGCAGTGTGTGCAACTCCGACGAGGACATGCAGATGTACACCGCGCCCTTGGTGACAGCCAGGATGTTGACGCATGCGTCCCGCAGGAACTGTTCGAAGTCCTCTCCCAGATCATCGTTCGCGATCTTGCGGCTCTTGCCGCGAAGTTTGTCCTTCATCGTCGCGCCGTAGTTCACGTTGTATGGCGGATCGCAAAACACCATGTCTGCCAAGCCACCGGCGAGGACCTTCTCCACGTCGGCCAACTGCGTCGCATCGCCGCATAGCAGCCGGTGTGCTCCGAGGATCCAAATATCGCCGGGAACGGTAATCGCGGTCTCCGGAGTCTCCGGTACGACATCATCGTCCGTGTTGCCGGTATGGACTGCCTCAGGCTCCCGAAGCAGATCTTCGATCTCGTCCTCCGTGAATCCGACCAGCTCGAGATTGAAGCCGTCCTCATCAAGCGCGGCCATTTCCACACGGAGCATCTCCTCATCCCATCCGGCGTTGAGCGCCAGCCGGTTGTCGGCCAATACCAGAGCACGGCGCTGGGATTCGGTCAGGTGATCGAGGACAATGACGGGGACTTCGGTCATGCCCAACTTACGAGCAGCCAGCAGGCGTGCGTGGCCGGCGATCACGATTCCATCAACGCCGGCCAGAATCGGATTCGTCCACCCAAACTCGGCGATTGACGCCGCAACCTGGGCGACCTGTTCCGCACTATGTGTGCGCGCGTTCCGGGCGTATGGAATCAGCTTCTCGACCGGCCACGTCACCACCTGCAGGTTCGTCATGCCGTCTTGGGTTGAGCGGGTTTCTGGAACAGTCCCAGCGCATTGTGCAGGTCCACGATCCTGGCGATCATCGGCACGACCACCGCGACGAGCTTGTCCCAACTGAATTCTTTCGCCAGGTCCGTGCTTCCGTCATAGGCGGACTTGAGCACGTCGAGCACGAGTTCCAGCTTCTTGTTTCCTTGGCCGGGCAGCGGGATCGCTTGCTCGACAGCCTGAACCGCTGCCAGGACCAGAGGAAAAATCTTGAGGATGATCAGGAGAGTATTCATCGGTTTTGTGACTCCATTAAAAAAGTGGGGCGGATGAAAGGACCGCCCCGGTTCGGAGGGAAGAACTACGCCGTTTTCGGCTGCGATTGGTTCACGACGTTGGCGATCGCCGTGGTCGCGGTGGTCAGGGCCTGGACGATCTGCTGCAGAGTGGCGAGCACCGGAGTGATAGTCGCGTCCACCTGCTTGGCGACAGCAGCCGCCACGGCCTGGGCGTCCACGCCCACGCCAGCGGCGCTCACGTCGATCGCTCGATTGGCAGGCACGCTGCCGGCAGTGATGTTGGAGCCGGTGCCGCGCGTTACCGGGTTCAGTTCGTCGGTCCACAGTGCATCGGCAGCAACATCGGCGTGTCGGACGGCCTGCTTGCCGACCAGGTTCGCGGTCTCCACCGCATTCTGCAGAGCCTGCGATGCGATCTGATTGAGCCGCGTGGTTTCGATCAGGGATTGGCGCGCGGCCTGGACATCCAGATCCTGGTACACGTCGTAGGTGCGCTTGATGTTGGCGTACGTCACCCGTTGGTTCTCGTTGTGGGTGGCGCCGCCGGTAGCGTTGGCGTTTTTGAAAGACTCGTCCGTCCCGGTCTCGAACTCGCGTTC
>Ga0335081_10004104_pt1 | contig 23016 bp, 26 predicted proteins | sample Lox_Sample_35_FD_206713 | JGI IMG/M metagenome (GOLD analysis project Ga0335081, IMG submission 206713) | Soil microbial communities from Loxahatchee National Wildlife Refuge, Florida, United States - Lox_Sample_3.5 | ecosystem: Environmental > Terrestrial > Soil > Wetlands | place: USA...
CTGCGATGCATACAGCGCAGGTTTTGCAGTTGGCGCTTCACACAAATCAGCAAAGGATGCCTGGCCGTCCTGAAAGCGAGATGGTCTGCCAGCGAACGCGACGTCAACGGCGCGCGATGACTCGAACCGCCGTATTTCTAGGAGTTGCCGCCATACTCGGCATCATGGCGCTTAGAAATTCTCCTCGGGCGTAAATCGGAGAGCATGCTGATCAGCGATTCTACAATCAGAATCGGAAGCCAGACAGTCGCGGTGGTAACTGGCGCTTCGGGCGGACTGGGACGCGCGACGGCGCGCCTGCTTGGCGAGCGCGGCGCGAAAGTAGTTCTGATCGCCCGCGGACGTCAAGGTTTGGAAGCGGCGCAGCGCGAGGTTGAATCCCTGGGTGGCCAGGCGCTGGCCGTTCCGGCCGACGTCGCGGACTTTGCGCAGCTACAAGCTGCGGCCGACGCCGCGGAAAGCCAGTTCGGGCCGATCGATCTGTGGATCAACAACGCAATGCTTTCGATGTACAGCCCGTTCATCAAGATGGCGCCGGAAGAGTTTCGGCGCATCGTTGAGGTCACGTTTCTCGGTGCTGCGCACGGGACCAGGTGCGCTCTCGAACGGATGCTGCCACGCGATCGAGGCGTCGTAATCCAGGTTGGATCGGCGCTCGCGTTCCGATCTATTCCACTTCAGAGCGCTTACAGCGCCAGTAAGCATGCGATTCAAGGAATGACCGAATCAATCCGCAGCGAACTGATTCATCAGGACAGCAAAGTGCGGCTGACGATCGTCAATATGCCCGCGTTGAATACTACCCAGTTCGTTTGGACCAGGAACAAAATGCCGCGCAGGGCCCGGCCGACCGGAACGATCTTTCAGCCGGAGATAGGCGCCCGTGCGATTGTGTTTGCGGCAGAACACAACCGCCGGGAAATCATGGTTGGCTATACAACCGTGGAGGCGACCCTCGGCGAGAAGGTGTTGCCCGGACTCCTCGATCATTATGTGGCGAAAGCAGCGTGGGAGGGCTCCATGCTGCCACAGGCTTCCAACCCCAAGGCTCCGGACAACTTCTGGCAGCCGATTAACTGCGACCTCGGAGCGCACGGTCCTTTCGACGGGATGTCACGGACCTTTAGCTGGCAGCTGTGGGCGAATGAAAATCGTTCGACGCTATTTCGTGCGATGATCGCCGGAATCGGATTCTTAGTCATCGCCGGTTTGCGCAAGCGATTATATACTATGTTGTGAGAGTTAACCTAAGAGGACTCTGAACCGAGATATCGGTTTTTTGTGAGGCGATCATGGCAATTAGTGTCGGCCAGTATGCTATGCAGCGAATGCAGGAATGGGGCATCGACCGCATTTACGGCTATCCCGGTGACGGCATCAATGGAATTCTCGCGGGGCTGCGCAAGAACGACAATCGGCCCCGCTTCATCCAGGCCCGGCACGAGGAGCTCGCGGCATTCATGGCATCGGCGCATGCGAAGTTCACCGGAACGGTCGGAGTGTGCATGGCAACCAGCGGACCGGGCGCGATTCATCTCCTGAACGGGCTCTATGATGCCAAAATGGATCACCAGCCGGTAGTTGCCGTCGTCGGACAGTCTGCAACGACGGCGTTGGGCAGCCAGTATCAGCAGGAAGTCGACCTTGCCACGCTTTTTAAAGACGTGGCCAGTGAATATTGCGTCACGGTATCCAGCCCCGCTGCCGTGCGACACTGCGTTGATCGTGCGTGCCGCATCGCGATCGATCAAAAATCAGTCACGTGTCTTATCTTTCCGAAAGATATTCAGGAAGAGGGCGCGGTGTCCGATCCGCCGCAGAGACACGATCATGCGCTAAGCGGTGTCGGCTGTCCTACGCCATATATGATTCCGCATCGGGCGGACCTGTCCGCCGCCGCAAAGATCCTTAATGCCGGCGAAAAGGTCGCCATGCTCGTCGGCGCGGGCGCTTTGAATGCACAAGACGAGGTCCTGGAAATCGCCGACCTCCTCGGTGCGGGAGTGGCCAAGAGCTGGTTGGGCAAGGCCGTGGTCTCAGAGGAGGTTCCGTTCTGCACCGGTCATATCGGTCTGCTCGGAAGCAAGCCCAGTTGGGATCTCATGCAAGACTGCGACACCTTGCTGGTGGTCGGCAGCAGCTTCCCCTATGGGGAGTTCTATCCCAAGGCGGGTCAGGCAAAGGGCGTGCAAATAGATATCGACGGAAGACTTCTAAGTCTTCGCTATCCGATGGACGTAAATCTGAAAGGCGATGCGAAGCAGACTCTGGCGGCATTGATACCGCTGATCGAGCGCAAAGTCGCGCGTGCGTGGCAAAATAGAATTGTTGAAGACATCGAGAAGTGGTGGAAGGTAGTCGAGGGGCGTGCTCACACGGACGGAAACAGCGGCCTGCTCAATCCCGAACGCGTTTTCTGGGAACTCAGTCCGAAGCTTCCCGAGCGGTGCATTCTTTCTGCCGACAGCGGCACGACTGCGAACTGGTACGCGCGCGACCTCAAGATCCGTCGCGGGATGATGGCGAGCGGCAGCGGCAACCTGGCGTCGATGGGCGCCGCTGTTCCTTACGCCGTGGCCGCGAAATTATGTTTCCCCGATCGGGTTTGCATCGCGGTCACCGGCGACGGCGCTATGCAAATGAACGGTCTCAACGCCTGCATCACGGTTGCCAAGTATTGGCGGGAATGGTCGGATCCTCGATGGATAACGCTGGTCTTGAATAACCGGGACCTCAACCAGGTGACGTGGGAACAACGAATTATGATGGGCGACGTGCGTTTCGTGGCGAGCCAGGAGCTGCCGGACTTCCCATACGCCGCCTTTGCTGATTCGATCGGCCTGCGCGGCATCCGCGTCGAGAGGCCCGAGCAGTTGAACGAAGCGTGGGATCTCGGTTTGAGCAGCGATCGGCCCGTTGTGGTCGAGGCCATCACCGATCCGGATACGCCGACTTTGCCTCCGCATATCACGCTCAAGACGGCAAGGAATTTCACCGAAACGATCCTGCGAGGCGATCCGAATGAAGCTGGCATCGTCAAGCAGGCCGTCAAAGGGATGGTACAGAGCCTGATTCCGAATTCCGGACAATAGCTACTGCTATGGATACCGCGGCCGAACTTAGATTTTATATTTCTCGGCGTCGGAACGTCTGAACTCGAGCCCAACGCCTGGCCGGGAGAGATCAGGTACAAGAAAGCCATCGCGCGGCGCCAGAGCACCGTCGAACAACATCTGTTCGATGCGCACGTGGTCGTGAAAATACTCGATATGACGTAGCGGACGCACGGCACAACATGGATGAACGTGCATCGACGGGCCGCAGTGAGCCGACAGCGGCAAGGAACGCGCTTCGCACAGCGCCGCGACCTCCAGAAAGCCGCTAATACCCGCACATCGCGTCACGTCCGCTTGCAAGACGTCCACCGCACCGGCGGCCAACATGCGCTCGAAATACGGCAAGTCGTAACCATATTCGCCCGCGGCGACCTCCATTCCCGCGGGCGCCCGGTCGCGCAGCAGGCGTAAACCCGCGAGATCATCGGATGAGACGGGTTCCTCGAACCATGACACTTGCGACTCGCGAAATCGCTCCGCCATCTGCAGCGCCTGCTTTCGCAAATAGGCTCCGTTGGCGTCGACGAACAATTCAGCATGTGGCCCGATAGCTTTTCGCGCGGCGGCGACCCGAACAGGATCCCGCCGCGGGTCGCGGCCCACCTTCATTTTCACTCGAGGAATTCCGTGCTCGACCCATCCGGCCAATTGACGGCACAGACGATTCTCGTCGTATGAAGTGAAACCGCCGCTGCCATATAGCGGCACCCGATCATGGACGGCTCCAAGCAGCTTCACCAAAGGCAAGCCCAACAGCCGCGCCTTGAGATCCCAAAGAGCATTGTCGACGGCCGCAATCGCCATCGAAGAGATTCCCGGACGGCCAAGATTGCGAATCGCACGCACCATCTCAAGCCAATTTGCCGGAATTGACATCGCGTCACGGCCGATGACGAGGTCGGCCAGCAAATCATTAATCAGTGAGGCCGTGGCGCTGTCGGCATACGTACACCCGATACCCGTTTGTTTAGCGGCCGAGGCTTCAACCACTACCAGCGTCGTGGCGCTCCATTCGAGGGTGCCGTCGGATTCGGGACAATCAGTCGGTATCCGATAAGCTGACGCGCGAATACCTGAAATGTCGGCTTTCGATTCGTTGATGGTCGCTTTCACTTTCTTCTCAGTGTAAGGCACTCAGGGGGGCGCCTTCCGGGCTCAACGGTGAGTGTACCTGCCGTGCTCGCTGCCGCCCGAAAGTACTCCGCAAGATTCATTCCGTCTCGCGAATCGTCCGACGGCAGCGTGGGCCGGCCGCTGATTCTGCTTGCGCGCGAGGGTCGCTAGCGCGCATCGAACCGATGAGCCGTTCGGCATGTCCGCTCTGCCTAACACGGATGGGTGCAGTGGCATGCTCGCGGAGATCCCACGGCTAGCGGCCCGGCGCGCCGGGGTGCTTTTGTAAATAATGCCTGTAAAAAAGCTCCGATATCTCCTTCGCCGGTATCCCTGGTCTAAGCGTCGACTCGATCCGCCCTAGATTCCTTTTTCCTCGTAGAGCAGGTGGCGACAATTTGAAAACAGCTTGCTGCTATGGATTTTTAGCCAGTTCTGAACACTGTCAAAAACGGTTCTCTTCCAGACTTTCCTCGGACCGTCAACCGCAAATGCTCCGACCCCATCTCGGCACGATATTTGAACCGTCCGCAATGCCACCGGAAAAAGGGTAAACGAAGATACCATGGAACCAAGGGCCGTCGCTGAGAGGTGCACGCTGACCGCTTTTATGGCCGGCATGCGACGACTCATCGCCAGTGCCGCACGAGACTTAATGCAAGCAGTGCGCACGAGCTTAGCGCAATGACGATTGCAAACATGCAGCCAGCGACCGGAGGAGGACACCTTTGGCCAGAACCGTCGTCATAGTAATAGTGCTTTTGCTGCTTCTGGGCGCGCTACCAGCATGGCCTTACAGCGCCGGGTGGGGATATTATCCAGCCGGAGGTCTAGGCGGGTTGTTGTTGATTTTAATCATACTCGCTCTACTAGATGTCGTGTGACGTGTGATCGCTTCCGCATGATCGGTCTCCCGCACGAACGCTCAGAATACCTAGCAAGACACGGCGGCAGCAGTGTAGATTTCGCGACATAATGATTAGTCGGCGTTGAAGTCGCGTCTCAGCCGCGGCCGGGTGTTAATCAGGTCTCGGATTCTTATGTTTTCTGGCTGGGTTGGATTGCCTGGGTTCCATGCTGTGATCTTGTGCCGCCGTGTGGCCGGGTTGCAAGAATAGAAAATGAAAAAGCATCGAGCGAAGACTTTTCTGTATAATACTATAGGTGTGCTGCTTATCGGATTGGCTTCTCTCATAACCTCATGTGGACGCAACCGGCATGTGGTCGGCTCCTTGAATACCGAGTTCAAGCTGATTGGACCCGATCATAAGATTATCGTCGAATCTTACGATGATCCCAAAATTCAAGGGATCACGGTTTTCATCAGCAAGTCGCAAACGGGCGGCGTCAAAGGCGCCCTCGGCCTGGCCGAAGATACCTCGGACGCGTCCGTTGCCGTCAGGCAGACCGGACCAATCAAGGTGAAGCAGAGCTTCGAAAACGGGGAGGACGCATTCACTGAAAGGCGGTCTGTCCTGCTCAAGCGAATGCATATCAGCAGATTCTGGGACGCCTCGCATACCAGCTTCGTCTATGTGGTGTGGACCGACAGAATAATCAAAGGCTCGCCGCAGAATTCTATTTCTGCCGTCGTCGCGCAGCCGTGGGGTACACGGCCTCCGGATTTGTCCCTGATTAAACCTGAAACCAGTCCGACACCATGACCGGCTACTGTAGCGACCTGAACTCCCTGTCGTTGCTGAAAACGTCATCTGGGAAAAACCAGGCTCGACGGCCTGAGCGTGCGAAATACGGGGAAAACTCACCGTCCGCCTCTGATGCCGACGGGATTAGCGGTATGTAACGTTGCCCCGCCGAGTTTTTGAGTTCGAGGAAAAGTCGCCGCCGAGCCGTCCGTAAGTCGAACTACGTTCGCCAGTGCGAAGCAGTTTCAGCATAAAGATGGAAACCATCGGAGGAAAAAGTAAGAGGAATTTAACGGTGATGATGAATAGCGGCCTTTAACCCCACGGCCGCGAGCAGAGTGCGAACGCGACTGGCCTTCTCTTTGCCGATAATAGGTTTTTGACTTGCAGAACGGACACAAGGTTGAGAGAAGATTGGGACTAGGGGGAAGGTGGAGGCTATGGATGAGAGCGCCGAGATTCGCAGCGCGAAAGTCTAGGCAACGCCGAGTCAAAGACGCCGACTTCCTGTCGATCGGAGGCGAAACGGCGCGAGCCATACGATCGATCGACTGGTCAGAAAATCCGCTAGGCACACCGGAAACATGGTCCGAAGCGCTGCGTACGGCGTTGCGCATTGCGCTCGCCAGCCGTTTCCCCATGCTCCTCTGGTGGGGGCCCGAATACATATCTCTTTATAATGACGCCTACATACCCATCCTGGGACAAAAGCATCCGTGGGGACTTGGGCGTCCGGTTCGAGAATGCTGGTCGGAGATTTGGGGAATTTTACGACCGCTCATTGACGCTCCGTTTCACGGCGGCCCTGCGACCTGGAGCGAAGACCTTGAACTGCACGTCCGGCGCTCCGGTTTCATCGAGGAGACACACTTTACTATCGCTTACAGCCCGGTGCCGGATGAGACGGTGCCGGGCGGGATTGGCGGCGTGCTTGCGACCGTGCACGAAATCACGGACAAGGTTACGGGTGAGCGGCGGCTACGCGCATTGCATGATCTGGCCGCCAGTGCCGGGGAAGCGAAAACAGCGCAGGACGCCTGCGCCGCAGCTGCTCGGGCGCTAGCAGCCTATGATAGAGACCTGCCGTTCGCGTTGCTCTATTTGTTGGACGCGGATAGAAGGAGCGCCAAACTCGCCGGTGCAGCCGGCGTCGCGCCCGGGCTAGACATCTCCCCGCTCGACATCGATCTCACATCGCTCACATCGCGGCAGGATTCGTGGCCGCTATTGGAGGCTTTCCGCAGCGAGACTCTTCAGGTCGTCGAATATCTTTTGCGCCGTTTCGCTTCGGTGCCGTCAGGGCCCTGGCAAGATCCGCCGCGGGCCGCCGCGGTCGTTCCGATTCCATCGAGTAGACCGCACGAATTGGCCGGTCTGATGATGGTCGGAATAAGCGCGCGGCTGAACTTCGACGCGCGCTACCGCTCCTTCCTCGAACTCGTCGGGGCACAGGTCGCAACCTTCGTTGCGGATGCGCGCGCTTACGAAGAGGAGAAAAAACGCGCCGAGGCGTTGGCTGAATTGGATCGCGCGAAGACGCTGTTCTTCTCCAACATATCGCACGAGTTTCGCACTCCGTTGGCGCTGATGCTCGGTCCAATCGAAGACGCTGCCAAGGATTCACAGGAACCCCTTGGATCTCGGCAACGCGAACGAGTCGAGCTTGTGCGACGCAACGGACTGCGCCTGCAGAAACTGGTCAATTCGCTTCTCGACTTCTCCAGGGTGGAGGCCGGCCGGTTTCAGACTGTTTACCAACCGACCGATCTTCCGTCTCTTACGGAGGACTTGGCGAGCAACTTCCGATCCGCGTGTGAAAGGGCTGGCCTGACTCTGACGATAAATGCGGCGCCGTTGCCGGAGCCCGTTTACGTCGATCGCGGGATGTGGGAAAAGATAGTCCTTAATCTCCTTTCAAACGCGTTCAAGTTTACGTTCGAGGGTGGAATAACCATATCCATCGGTGCGGAAGACGCCTACGCGGTTCTGCGCGTCTGCGACACGGGTATCGGTATACCGCAAGCCGAGCTGTCACAGATCTTCGAGCGATTCCATCGAGTCGAGGGTGCGCGCGGGCGCACGCATGAAGGAACCGGCATAGGCCTGGCCCTTGTCCAGGAGCTCGTCAGGCTTAACAAAGGCTCGATCGCCGTCGAGAGCATTCTGGGCCGCGGCACCGAGTTCACGATCCGGTTGCCATTCGGAACGGCGCATTTGCCACGAGCGCAGATAGCGTCAGACAGCCTGCAGACTTCCAAAGCGACGCACGCCGACGCCTTCGTGAATGAAGCGCTGCGTTGGCTGCCGGACGACATTTCACACTCTGAATTCGATCCGTTCAACGAACCCGGATTCCAGGCGACGGCATTCGATGGCGGACGGTCCAGGGTTTTGATCGCTGACGATAATGCCGACATGCGTAAGTATATAGAGCGCCTGCTGGGAGAGAGGTTCGAGGTTCGCCCGGTTGCTGATGGACACGCGGTCATAACTGCCGCCCGTGCGTATCGGCCTGATGCAATCATCAGCGACGTAATGATGCCCGGCCTGGACGGCTTGGGGATGCTGCGCGAGCTTCGCGCCGACCCCGAGCTTCGAAGCATCCCCGTCATATTACTTTCTGCTCGAGCGGGCGAAGGGAACCGTATCGAGGGACTGGCGGCTGGCGCCGATGACTATCTCGAGAAACCCTTCAGCGGCCGCGAGCTTGTCGCCTGCGTCGAATCCACGATTAAGCTGCACCTCTTGCGTCGGCAAAAAGCGCAAGCACTGCAGGATAGCGAGCGGCAATTGTCCGAAGAAGCGGAGGCGCTCGCCACACTCAACGAATTGAGCTCTCGGTTATGGCGATGCCGAGACCTTCATCAGGGCCTCGACAATATGCTCAGCGCGGTCGTTGAATTGCTCGGCGCCGACAAGGGCAATATCCAGTTATTCAATTCGGGCGGAACCCCGACACTCGAAGCGCTATCCGGTTTCGATCCAGCTGGCTCCGCACGCGTTACCGAGCTATCGGCGAAGGAAGCTTCTGCTTGCGCTCGAGCGTTGAGTTCCAGAGAGGTGGTAGTCATCGAAGACATTGAGAGGAACCCGGGTTATGATTCGCTGCGGCCTCTCGCACGGGCTATCGGCTGTCGAGCCGTGATCTCTGCTCCTCTTGTCTCGGGCGACGGTGAGTTGCAGGGCGTCCTGACCGTACATTTCAGCGACGTCAAGCGCCCTACGCATCAAGAACTGCATCGGCTCGGTTTATATCTTCATCAGGCCAGCAGTTTTATTAGCCGATGCAAAGCGGAAAACTCCTTGCGCGAGCGTGAAGAGGCGCTGGTCGAGTCCGATCGGCTCAAGAACGAGTTTCTTGCGCTGCTCGGTCACGAACTTCGCAATCCACTGTCTCCGATATACAGCACCAGCGAAATTCTGTCACGCATTCTGGCCGACAATACACAAGCCCAGGCAGGCGTCGCCGTCATTCAGCGGCAAACGAAACAGCTCATACGAATGGTAGATGACCTCCTCGACGTGGCGCGAATATCACAGGGCCGCATTTCATTGCGGCGCCAGACGATCGACTTGTCGAGTGTGGTTGCCCGGGGCGTTGAAACTATTCGCCCACTGCTACTTGAGAAGCATCACCAACTTTCGATCGAGGCGAATTTTAGGCCGATCTACGTATCCGGGGACGCAGATCGCCTGGCACAATGCGTCAGCAACCTCGTCAGCAACGCCGTCAAGTACACCGACCCGGGTGGCCGGATTAGAATCGAAGTGCGTGCCGAGGGCCCGTTCGCCGTGGTCGAGGTCGCCGACAACGGCTGCGGCATCCCGGACGCACTTCTGCCGCGGATTTTTGACCTGTTCGTGCAAGGAGATCGTACGCTGGATCGAGCGCAGGGTGGCTTGGGCATCGGCCTGCCGGTGGTCAAGAAGCTGGTAGAGATGCATGGTGGTAGCGTGACTGCGCGCAGCCGTGGTGTCGGGAGAGGTGCATCTTTCGAGTTCCGACTTTCGCAGGTTACCCCGACCCCAGCTACCTCGACAACGACTGCGCCGATCAATACACCGCCTCGTCGTATTTTTATCGTCGATGATAACGTGGACGCGGCGGAATCTCTGGCTACGCTACTGCAATTGGATGGCCATGAGGTGCAAACGGCGTGGTCTTCCAAAGATGCGCCCGAACGGATGGAATCGTTTAAGCCCGACATCGCTTTGCTCGACATCGGCCTTCCTGAGATGAATGGCTATGAGCTGCTGCGCCGGCTGCGAGAGGTTCCGGTTCTTCAAACGGTGATATTCATCGCAATTACCGGCTATGGCCGAGCCGAGGATCGCGAGCGGATTCGCCAAGCCGGATTCGAAGGACATCTGATCAAGCCGGTCAGCATAACGGCGTTAAATCGGGTACTGCAGATGGACCTTCCCTACCGTTAGAAGATTGATACTATACCCTTCAAGGAGTCAGGACCGAACAGGTCTGGGCTTCTTTCTCACCCGGAGGACGCACCTTCTTCGAGTTGGTATCGACTCGAAAGTGCCACTTTCAACAGTCTCTACATAACGATCGCGGTCTATGTGCTGTCGAGATCAAACCATATCGCCTCTCCGGCAATGCCGGCCGATCCGATGAAATCTTGATGAGGGCTGTGCCGTATCCTTTTGGGATGAGCGGTCAACTCTTGCCACAGTGCCGCCTGGTCAGGGGCCGTGACGTGTCCGAGAGGCTGGTCAGTTCGATCGAGAGCTATAGGATCGGCAGAGTCTTGCGTCTTCACAACCACATAGACGCCAGAAGCTGACTTGCTGCCGAAAAGCGGAATCTTCCTGGTCACTCCTTCCCCGCCAATTATTTGCAGATGTGTTCGCATGGACTTGCTCTCTGCCATGGCCCTCACAAGCGTACTTCTGAGAATACGGCGGAGTGCGCGAACGGTCAATCTTACTGACGGACGCTGCGAAAGTTGTCCAGTCCGGACTACGCGGCGAGGAACCATAGAATGCGCCATGTGACCGCGTAGTCCGCATTCAACTGACGTATGCTGCGAGAGTTACCCCATATGAGACGTTCGCGATTATTATTTTCTCGCCGCCACGGTCATCGCGTGGCTTTATTTCATACTACACGCATGTTGGCATGAAATCTCTATTACGAGCAATACCCTTGCCTCGCGCGCAGTATCGCGCGAGATGTTCTGTCTCCTGAGCAACTATCCTTCCTGATGCCGATCCTTGCGACATCGGTGGAGCGAATCGGCTGGATAATACCTTGGGGTGTTGCGCAGACGCTCGCAGGGGATATTGCTCCACAGTTCGCGCGCATTTGTAAACTATTCCAATCGAGGCTTGCACTTTGATGGGCGCCGGCGCACATATTGCTATCGTTGTTAGCGTTGCGCCTTGGGCCAGCGGCACACCGCAATGGAACGTTAAAAAGAGGACGGAGCCTATAATGAAGCGATTATCTATATCGTTGTTTGCTATGTTTCTATTGATCGGCGTCGGCGGCTGCTCTGACACGGGTATCGGAGCCGGTGTGGGAGCCGGTGGAGGTGCGCTAGTCGGTTCTACAGTAGGTCATCCCTGGCTCGGTGCGCTGGTGGGTGGAGCCGGAGGTGCAGTCGTGGGACACGAGGTAGGTGAACATAACAACGGCAAACAGGACAGGTAACAGCCTCGCACCGACATGAGCCGGGAGCGCCCGACGTCAAGTATCCATCGCGCATTGACAGCGAACTGATGATTGCCGGGTAATCGCTCCTGGCCACTGCCAGACCCTACGGCAGCACCCTTAGGCTAGCGCTGCGGTCTGGCCGAAGGCGGCCGACCGCTAGAGCCTTTGCCGTAGGCCGGGTCGCCCTCGATGAAGCGATTGCAGCCGCTGTTCCCAGAGACGCGCAGGTTATAGGGTTGCAATTTCTCTTCAATGCAGAGTCCAAGGGTAAGGCCCTCCGGCGAAGCCCCCGGCTCAATCTGCATCCATTTACAGTCCTTGCAAAGGCCCCATGAAGTTGCCATGTGCTTTTTTCACCTCACAACGCGAGCTAGCGCCAAGTCGAATATTTTACTGGTTTGCGCCGGCGTGACCGATCTCTCGGTCGAATCCGGGCAGTATCGCCTTGATGAACGCGTTTCGCAGAGTTTCTACGACGGCTTGCCATATGCTGACATTCGGACTTGTCAGAGTCCCGTTGAGATCGACGTCGGTCGCAACCTTCTGCGTATTTGCGTTTTTCAGCAAATGAGCCGCGGCTCCTGCCACTGCTTGTTTCGCACGCTGGAAGAGACTTTCGTTTTTCTCTTTTGAAACCTGGACTTCTGCAAACAGCGGTTTAACGTAGCCGGTGATGCGATCGTTTTTCACTCTTACTTCTGAATATACGCTCAAGAACCCCTGCGATACGTCGATTCTGCCTTCGGCGCGTAACAAAGGGTTCAACGAAGTGAGATTGGTGCGCTGGATCGCGATCTTGCTGGCGAACGCGGGACCCCTGTGCGCAGCTACGAAGGTTCCGACAACGTCCGTGGCACCGCTTCCCATAAATCTGCCGGTCATTCGCAGATGCGATTCTCCATGCTCGGCGTGATTGCTGAAATTATCAATCGCTAGATTCGCATCTTCCATGAACAACAGATACGGCGGATCGGAGTCTTCATTCTTGAAGCTAAGTCGGCTTCGGCTGATTTCTAACGCCTTCAGGTCGATCTCGGTAGCGGGCCGGTTGTTTTCTTCCTGGACCTTCTTGCCAACCTTTGCGATACGTCGCGATTCTGTCTGCTGAGTCTGCGCCAAATGGACATAGGTCAGGTCAGCGCCATAGATTCTGACGTCTCGGACTTTGACATCGGTGACTTTGGGTGAATACTCGACGGAACCCTCGCTTGTCAGCAATCCTCCACGAACAATGACGTTCACGTGCTGGCTCGCTGGAGTAATTTCGTTCAGCGGCACATTCTGTACCGCGTAGTCCGCAGTCAGCCCTGGATGAGGCTTCATGAGGTAGTTGGCGCGGCCGTTAACTCTCAACCGACCCGCTCCGAACACGTCCATGCTGCCAGAGAAGGTCGAGGGGTACAGATTCTTGGGCTCGCTGATATTTCTGATGTTATCGGTGACAAACCTGGCATTGGTTACGTGCAGAGGTTTCGAATGTTCCGAATCGATGTAGACGACATCGCCATCGTTTATTTCCATCCGATTGATTTTGAAGGGATAGACCGCCTCGAGCGCATCCTGCCATCCACGCTGGCGCAGCGGAGTGTTGCTACGCGCCTCGGAAAGCAGCTGGGGCTGATTTATGTGAATCCGCGGACGCCGGATTTCGACGTTGGCGACGACGTGCCCATGGAGGACCGCCGTCCATTGGAGCCGAAAGCGCATCATCGAAAAATCCGCCACGGGCGGAACAGGATGCGCGATTTGCGCGATCGTCAAGTACCGCAGGGTCAGGCGCAGGGCGATTGGCTGAAAGTGGGCGTGTCCAAGCGTCACGCGATAGCCCTTTAGCGCGGCGTTCATGCGCGCTTCAAGGCGTGGACGGAGGAATCCGTCGAGGACAAACGAGACTACTATTAACGCAATCAGCACGGCGACGACGATCCCGGCCACCAACAAGGCGGCGAGCAACCGGGGTCTCCGATGTCTTGCTTCGCCGCGCGAAGATCCGTCTTCGAAGCGCCGCATGTGCGATATGACAGCAAGTACGGGGCCAAACTGCGGAACTATACTCGCGTCGTGGGATGACGAATGGAACTAAAAAACCCGCTGGACGACCGCTCCTACCGCAGCGATCCAATTGGCATTTCGCTTGCGTCCACTCTCGGACATCCCCATCGATACGCCGCGAAACTTCCCTATGTTCCATATGGCACCTTAGTCGAACACTAAGCGCTAAACGCATTAGAAACATTTTCAGGAGGGCACGATGAAAAAAAGTTCGCATAGCTCCAGTAATCGCGGGGTTAGAAGCTCCTCAAATTTCACCAGGGGCTCGGTACACTCAAAATCAAGAAGCCGCGCGCGCGCCGCTCGCGTGAACCCTGAGTGGCTCAAAGACTTTTTCTCCGAAATGCTGGCGGTCGAGCGTGGAGGGATCCAGCTTTATGAGAAGGCGCTGGAGAATCTTGCTCACGAGGACCTTCGTTCGAAGCTCGAACATTTCCACCAAGAGACGGAACGACATGTCGAGTTGTGCGAGCAACTGCTCGATGCGGCAGGCGGCGATGAAAATAATCCCGGGCCCGGCGCCGAAGCTGCTGAGCACAAAGCCCACGGGCTGCTGACTGCCGAAGTGCCCGAGGAAATGGTGGATATAAACAACATCGAAAATCTTGTCCTCGCCGAGACAAAAGACAACTGGAACTGGGAGATGCTCGGTTTACTGATAGACAAAGTTGAAAACGGCGATTTGAAGAAGATGGCGAGCCGGGCGGTGCGCGAGGTGCGCAAACAGGAATCCAGCCATCTTGCGTGGAGCCAAAAGACCTTGACCCAGCTCGTACTTGAAGCGGCACAGCGTAACGATCAGATGGAAACATCAGACGGGACGCGACCGAAAGACCTGGATGTTGAAGGGGAAGAAGCAGAAGCCGCAGATTAATCGACGATTGTTAATGCGACGGGCCGGGCCTATCGACTTGCGACTGTACTCGCTGCGCGTCGAATCAGGCCCAGCCCGGTTTTGGTAAATTTGGAAGGCGTCGAATCTAACTTTTCCCGGTGGATGCGGAACAAGCACGCACCCAGGCCTCAATACCTCGGTGACAGGCCCACGTCTGATTGTTCCGGCTGCTCAGGCAGATCAAGCCGACCTCTCGACGCTCTCCCCGTTAAGCCTCGGCAGAACCTTATCGCCATAAAATCGAAAAAACTCTCGCTGCTGCGGACCAACCTGATGGATATACACGCGGTCGAATCCGGCGTCGATGAACTCATTGATTGCCCTCAGATGATCATCCACTTCCGGGCCGAGAGCCATGTTCTCCGTGATTGTCTCCGGCCGTACTAATTTGATCGCCTGGTCGAAATGTGCCGGAGTCGGCAGGTCGGTCATCAAGTCGCCAGCGATTCCGGCATTCGGCCAGCATTGCCGGACCGTTTCGGCCGCCTTTTCTTTGGTCGAGTCGAAACAAACCGTCACCTGGCCATAGCGCGGCTTGTGCCTTCCTCCAGACTCTTCGAACTTCTTGACGAGCTCGCCATCCGGCTCGCAGCTGATGAGGCCGTCGGCACAGCGACCGGCGAGTTCAGCGGCTCCCGGCTTGCTCGCGGCCATCATAATTCGCGGTGTCTCATCTGGAAGCGTAAACAAACGCGCCTGTTGGACGACAAAATACTTGCCCTGATGGCTCCGCCACCCCCCGCGCCAAAGTAGCCTAATCACGTGCACTGCTTCTTCAAGCATTTCCAGACGCTCCCAGGGCGGCGGCCAGCGTAGTCCGGCTATGTGCTCGTTCAAATATTCGCCCGTGCCTACACCGAGAAAGAAGCGTCCCTTCATCATGGCGGCAGCCGTCGCGGAGGCCTGGGCCACGAGTGCCGGATTAATCCGCATCGTTGGGCAGGTCACGCCGGTGCCGACGACAAGTCTTGACGTGACTTGGGAGAGGCCGCCTATCACGCTCCAAACAAACGGGCTGTTGGACTGCCCGTTTGTCCAGGGATGAAAATGGTCGGAAATCAGTGAAAAGGAAAAGCCTGTCGATTCCGCCTCGCGCGCAAATGCGATGAGGTCGCAAGGTGAGAACTCCTCACTTGACAACGAATAGCCAAACGACGCCATAGGCCGATCTCCATCCTTATTCGGACGAAAGCCTCGCCCCGCATTAGAGGCCGACCCAGGCCGGCCGTCTTTTGAACTCATATTATGACGCCTAAGGGAAACGATGATCCTTGCGCGCGCAAAATATATGCCCGAGCCTCCCCATCACATACCCCGCTTTTGACCGCGCCATCGAACTGCTTTGAGGAAGAGAGCCATTCTTCATCGAGGTGGACTATAAACAACAGCTCCCTCGTTCTTGTGAAAACTTCAATAATTGTAATGTTGTCGCGTCAGATTCCCCTTTTTGTAGAACGCCGCAAGCGACTACGATGAATTTGCGCATCCCCAAGAGCCCACGCTTCGAGCTCTACGTAAAACCCGGCAACTCCTATGGAATCCGTCCGCGGGAGGTCTCCAGTCCTTGGCCTGTAAGTTGCTAGTGTGTTTGTCCGAGGCGCCTTAGCCCATGGAGAGTACGATGAGCGATTTTGTGGCAGACATAAAAGCAATCCGCGACCGAGCCCGGCAGCACATGGAACAAGGCGCGGTAACTGACAGCTACAAAGCCGATCGAGGCGCGGTCATCAAGGTCTTGAACGAGGTCCTCGCCACCGAACTGGTTTGCGTTCTTCGCTACAAACGACATTACTACATGGCTGACGGTATCAATTCAGAAGGTGCAAAAGAACAATTTCTCGAGCATGCCAATGAAGAACAGAAGCATGCTGACTGGGTCGCGTCGCGAATTACCCAGCTAGGCGGAGAGCCCGACCTTAACCCGGCCGGGCTCACGTCCCGAAGTCATTCAGAGTACGCAGGGGGAAGCGATCTCGTCTCAATGATCAAGGACGATCTCATCGCGGAGAGAATTGCGATCGAATCATACTCTGCGATCGTCCGATGGCTGGGCGATAACGACTCTACAACGCGTAAACTTATCGAAGACATTTTGAAGGTAGAAGAAGATCATGCCGAGGATATGCGGTCGCTCCTTGCCAAGATGTAGTGCCTGCAAAATCTAAAGAGCGATCGAGAGTCAGATACTATTGAGAGTCCGATACTTGGGTTCGACGCACCAAGACTCTAATTAAGGAGCAAACACACATGCTATACTGGGCGGTAGTGTTTCTTGTTATTTCACTGGTTGCGGGCGGGTTGGGCTTTTTCGGCATTGCCGGAACAGCGGCGGGCATAGCAAGAGCGCTCTTTTTCCTATTTATAGTGCTCTTTCTGGTAGCCCTGATTGCCGGCAGATCCGCGATCTGAATTCGGGCTTCTCTGGCCTGAATAGAAACTGGAAGTTCAATCGCTCGCAGGCGCACAGTTGATGGCGCGTGAATTTTCGTCTCAGAAGCAGCGCTCGCTGTCGCATAACGGGCATACGGGTGCACAGGGCGATATTCCGGCTTCGGTCGTCCCACTCGACGAGGGCGAATCTCAGTATGGCAAAGTAGCTCGGCCTGCCATCGCTCTGATCATCGCTACCACCGTTCTCTATTTCGCCAAGGCGATTCTCCTGCCCCTCGCCGTGGCGAGCATATTGGCGCTCGTTTCGAGTCCGCTAGTCAACCGTCTCGAGCAGTTCGTCGGCCGTCTGACGAGCGCGATACTGCCAGTATTCATTGCGTTAGTTGGGGTCGTACTGCTCGGTTATTTTCTTATGTTTGAGCTTACTTCCGTCGCAGTCGAGTTGACGGCGTATTCGGACAATATTGCACATAAGCTCAACTCCTTGCAGCAAAAAACCCCGCAATGGCTGGAACAGGTAGAGGATGCGGCCAAAGATATCGAACGGCAGGTCGGCCGATCGGGGCGAGCAAATGTCCGCCCTGGACATACGGTTGCCGCAACTCAAGGGGAGGCGTCCGTCGGAGACGTGATCAAGCCTGCGCTGCCATTGTTTGCCGGTGTCGGCGATAGCTTGCTTGTAGTTGCGCTTTTGTTCTTTCTCCTCTACGAGCGAAGAGCACTCCGTGCGCGGTTTGTACGGCTCGCCGCCCGTGCTCGTATCACCATAGCCGCGGAGGCGATGGACACCGCCGGCGAGGTGGTCAGTCAATATCTCTTTCTTTACCTGTTGCTGAATACCGGCTTCGGTGCCGCAATAACTCTTGTGACCTGGTCCTTCGGCCTGCCACATCCATGGTTCTGGGGAGTCTTGTCGGGCCTGTTCCGCTTTGTCCCATATGTCGGAGCGTTCATGTCGGCGTTGCTACCGACAGCGGTCGCGTTCGCTATAGCGCCGGGTTGGAGGACCTCGCTCGAGGTGCTTGTGTGCTTCGTGGCGCTCGATCAGATATTGGCCCAATTTATCGAGCCGGTGGTGATAGGGCATGGTATAGGCCTATCTGTCGTTGCGCTGCTGATTTCGGCAATGTATTGGGCATGGCTGTGGGGTCCGGTCGGCCTGATCCTGGCTGTGCCCATGACTGCATGCCTCAAGGTCGCTGGCGACTTCATCCCCACGCTGAGCTTCTTCAGCCTCCTGCTGAGCGCCGACAATCCCAGCGAGGACTATCAGCATTTTTACGGCAGTTTGCTTGAAAGAGACGAGGCCGGTGCGCGTGACCTGGCGCTCCGGCATACCGACGAGTACGGCCTTGAAGATACGCTCGACAGGTTCATTACCCCCGCAGTACTGCTTGTGGCCGAGGAGAGAGCCGACGATCACGTCAGCGAAGAGTTAGGGCATTTCGTTCTCGAGACGATAGAGTCGCTCATTCCGCAGTTGGGTGCCCGCTCCGAGATCGCAGCTTCTGGGCGGCCTCTTCGGGCACTGGGAGTCTGCGCCCCTAACGACTCCCATTCGCTTGGCATCCTGATGCTGCTCGAAATGTTGCGATGCTACGGAGATCGTGCCCGGCTGCTTTCCGCCAAAACAATTGACGAGATTCAAGCGTCGATCCAGGACTTCCTGCCCCATGCCGTTTGTGTCTCTTGCACCGTAACAGAATGCGTTGCCGATGCAGTTCGTATAGTTGACGTGCTCCGACGCGAGTTTCCTGAAGTGGTAATAATCGCAGGTGGGAGTGCGGCTGTGGCCGCTCCACAACAATTCCTTGATGCTGGTTGCAGACACGTTTGCTTCGATCGCTCGGAAGGGATCAGATACTTGCGCCTGATGCGCAGTTCCATGCTGGCGGCCGCACCGCGAAAGCCTCATAAGGCGATTTCAACAAAGCTCAGAGAATGAGCATCGCGACTCCGGATTAAACTCGGTGAACTCACAATTGAGCGAGATCTTCTTTCGATTTCTGATCGGGGGAGCGATTATAACAGGATTTGCCGTGCTTGGGGATCTTTTCAAGCCCAAGAGTTTCGCGGGTGTGTTTGCTGCCGCGCCCTCGCTCGCTTTGGTGACGATCGCGCTCACGATCCCGAAAGAAGGCGTGGCTTACATAGGCGTGGAGGCCCGCTCGATGCTCGCGGGCGCCGTCGGCTTCGCCGTATACGCATCTGCCAGCAGTTACGTGCTTATGCGCTGGCGCGTCAGCGCTCCCATTGTCGCCTTTGGATTCCTTTTGATCTGGTTCGCCGTATCTTGTTCGTTATGGGAGATGGTTTTGAAGTAGATCGTGAGAATTAAGTTCAGTCCAGCCAACCTGAAGAAAGCCAAGTGGTACGAGATGGTCATCAGGTTTATTCTCGGCGGGTTCGTTACAGCGCTAATAAGCCTTGTAGCGAAGGCGCACGGGCCGTCCCTGGGCGGTTTGTTTCTGGCTTTCCCTTCGATCTTTCCGGCCGCGACCACTCTGGTCGAGCGTCACGAAAGAGGAAGTGGACGTCCGGGACATGACTGCAAAAGAAGAGGTGAAAAGGCCGCAGCCCTGGACGCTGCAGGCTCAGTCATCGGCAGTTTAGGATTGCTGGTATTCGCCCTGATAGTGTGGCGTCTGCTCCCGACCTGGAAGGTCGCGATCACCCTCTCCTTGGCTACTTGCGGATGGTTTATATTTGCGGTCCTGATATGGTGGATTCTGAAGGACCTTTTGAAATCATGGAGACACCGTCTTAAGCAGACATCCTCACGGCCGATCCCGCCATAGAGCTGGATCTCCAATATGCAGCACCGACCGGCAAAAATCAGATCACCCCTAGCAGAGCCAGGACGATAAGAATCAGCAGCAATCCGCCCAAACCTCCGGCAGGATAGTAGCCCCACCCGACGCTGTATGGCCACGCGGGAAATGAACCAAGAAGCAGCAAAATAATCAGTACGATGAGAACAGTTCTAACCATGATATCCCTGGGTTGATGTTCCAGTTCCATAAGATCTCACCAGGCCCTGAAAACGCTGCATCTTTTCGTGCTGGCATTACCTCTCTCAGTCCAAGTTCTGACGCGGTGCGAAACCCGTGGTACCCTTCATCGGTCCCTGCACCACCTGGACCAGAGCACCGTTCGAGTCGCTTGAAATAATCTCCACCCTGGTTTGGTCATCGATTTTCCTGGCAGACAGCTCCTTTCGAGCGTCGCCCACCATGCCCGTCACGCCCCCTTCCTGAGCCGTGTGAGCAACTTTTAGATAGGTGGCTTCGTCCGGATAGAGCGGCACCGTGTGCTCCCCGGCGGTAGCGACGAGCTTGTGTGGCAAAACGGACGACCCGTTGCATCTCGCTAGTCCTAGAAGCGCGACAGGTATGGCGATCCCGGCAAGGATTTGGAATTTCATAAGACTCCTTCGCCTTAGAGTAAGGCCAGCCGACTTGAGCTTTTTACAGATTCCCTGCTTTACACACAGATCGCCTGGCTCTTCTTGTTTGCTCCGGCTGAAAAGCGACCCGGAGTGAAAACAGGCAGCCCCATCGGCGCTGGAAAGGTTTGCGCTGCTTTGGCACGCTGTCAGGGGCCGCCTGATAAAATACTAAGGGTTTCGGGTATCAAGCCATCTACGAATCTCTTCCTTCTTGTCGCCTGTTCGCTGCTGGATTTTGCCGGCGAGCTTGTCCATGTCACCTTCCGCTTCCAAGAGATCGTCGTCCGTCATTCTTGCCCACTTCTTCTTGATCTCTCCCTTTAGCTGATCCCATTTTCCTCTGGCTTGTTCGCGATTCATCAGCGTATTTCCTCTTCTAGTCAGCCGATGGCGGCTGTTTATTCGACAAACGGAACAAACATCACAGCAACAAGCGTGCCTGCATTTGCCCCTTCGATATTTCATTGTGCTGCTTGTAGGCTCGGATGCGCATACGTATATCGTCCGTACGCAAAAGCGGGTGAATCGACTCGAAGCCGGGGCGTGATCGAGGTCGGAAAACCAATATTTGTCAGCAGCTTTCAGAATGGGTCGGAGGTCGGAATCGATGAATCGCTTCAATGGTGCCAGGTTTTACAAATTATCCATCTTCCTTTTACAAAAAATCCCGCTAAGCAATGCACCAGAGGCCCCACGGCCTAGCGACGAAAGATCCATTGCGGATACTGATTAACTTTCACCGCGCGATTGGTTGGTCTCGGATTCCGGCGGGCGCGTTCCTGTGCTAACGCCGTCAACGGTTCTCGGGCGCTTGGCATGTGCGTTGCAAAAATATGGCACATCCTCTGGTCTGTTGAATTAAACGGTCTGGATCTGCACTTCCGGCGGCCCCGACATCCTTTCCCGAAGCTGGAAGGAAACGCGGACATTATACCGGCGGCGAGAGTGGAATCGCCAGGGCGGTCGCCGAGCAATCCCTAAGGTTGCGACTACAAGGATTTGAATCGTCATGGCCAACGCTTTGGTAAGCATAGCAATCGAGACGCCCAAAGAAAGCAGGCTCAAGTTCAAGCTCGACAATGATACCGGATCGTACAAGGTAGATCGCGTACTGCCGAAGGGCTTGCGGTTTCCTTTCAATTTTGGCTTCGTTCCGGAAACCCGGGCAGCGGACGGCGACCCGACCGACGTTTTGTTGATATTGGATGAAACTCTGTTTCCGGGGTGCCGTCTGGACTGCCGCCTGCTCGGTGTCATGTGCGCCGAGCAAACCGAAAAGGGCCAGGTCTATCGCAACGATCGCATCCTCGCCGTGCCAGCAAAGGATGCCGACGCACCGAGGGCTCTCGACGAACTGGAGCGCAACTTTATCGCTCACGTCGAGCGATTTTTCGCGAGCTACCACCAAGCTGAAGGCAATTCATTTCGAGTTCTGGGGTTAGGCGATGCCGACGAGGCTCAAGCTCTGATCCATAGAACGAAGGTTCGATGAGATCGATCGGCCAATGCACGCCGTGCATCGAAGGTTCAAATGTCTCAGACGGTCAGCAGCGACAAAGAGCTACAAACGGTTGTCCGGCGCAGGGCGAAGAAGCTTTGGCGGAGGCTGTCGGAGAGCCGGAAGCGAGTATTGCGTGAGGCCGATGCCGATTCGATTCACGATCTGCGGGTTGCAAGCCGGCGCATTCAGACACTGATCGACGTGAGTTCGCTTCCGCAACGAAGCAAAAGCAGCGTGAAGTTTCGCAAACGGATCAAACGGCTTCGGCATGCGGCTGGAGGACGACGCGATGTCGAGGTGATGTTGGATAAGCTACGAGCAGAGACTCGCGGCAGCGCGACCGCGCGGCGACGCCGACTTCTGCGCTCGGTGGCGCGCAGCCTGGCACCCGGGTCCAAATGGCAAAGCCAGCAGGTGCGCCGCAAGATCAAAAAGATCGGCGGCGGTAAGTTGCACCGTCTTTGCCGGCGGTCTTTGCTTTCCGGACATTCCGAGGGGATATCGATCGGCACTCTGAGGGATGCAATAGAGCAGGCGGAACACAAATGGCTATCCACGGTTGATGACGCGATCGCCCATGATGACCCCGGCGCCTATCACGACGTCAGGATTAAGGCGAAAACGCTCCGCTATGCGATTGAACTAGCGGCGCGGTTTATCGACGTCGCTGACGCCGACGCTATTATTGAATGGCTCAAGAGTATTCAGAACGAGCTGGGCGAATGGCACGACGAAGTGGAGGAATGCCGCCGGGTGACGGAAATTCTATCCCGCGGTCCCGGTGCTCAGAGCGACCCAGCAGCCACCGCCCTCATACGATCCCTGAGGAGCCGCACCGAGGCCCATACCCGATTCGTGCGCGATCGGTTGCGCTCTTTGCAGGGGAATCTGAACAAACGAGGAGACCGACCGCTATTCCTTAACGGACGCGGCGGCCGCGCCGCACCAGTGCTCGAGATCATCGCGCTCTAGGATTCGAATCGTTAGAGCTCCCCTGTCCGGACCAACAAGCATGCGGGCTTCGATTGTCGCGCAGCGCTGGTAAGCAGGCTCTTCGGTTTCCTTTGGCTCAATTCGCCGCCACCCAGTTCGTTGAAAAAACTGAGATAGATTCTTTACAGCAAAGGATGTTTTTACGCGTACCTCTCGGATCGCGCACGGACATCAATGCCTTCGAAAGATA
>Ga0335081_10004106_pt1 | contig 23005 bp, 16 predicted proteins | sample Lox_Sample_35_FD_206713 | JGI IMG/M metagenome (GOLD analysis project Ga0335081, IMG submission 206713) | Soil microbial communities from Loxahatchee National Wildlife Refuge, Florida, United States - Lox_Sample_3.5 | ecosystem: Environmental > Terrestrial > Soil > Wetlands | place: USA...
TTCCCGACTATCAGGCTATCCACTCAGAATTTCGCATTTTTAACGATACAGGAATAATCACTGAAACAGGATTGCAATATTGGGTCGAAAACGATTTGAAAAGTGAGGATATAAAATGGGACAATATTTACTCAAAAAAATATAGATCAGAAGCGTATGGAATATATTTTCGAGACATTTCGTTTGATATTTATACCGGGAATCTATTTCGAGCAGAGCTAAAGACCAATTGCGTCAGCGTTTGGACTCTTCTTGTGCGAAAAAAATGCCTAACACAAGATATATTTTTTTCGGAAAGTTATCCGACATGGGAAGATTACTGGTTTACTTGCCGCTTATCAGAAAAGTTCAACGTTATATTTATGAACGTAGCCACTGCAGAAAACAGGGGCCACCAAGGGCCACGCCTTACTCAAGTAGATTACATTGATAAATTGAAATGTCATATCGACATATGCAATAAAATATATATCTCATCAAACAGCATAAACAAGCCCCCCGAGTCAGAAATTGATCGACAATATAAGCGACTTCACATAAAACTCTTCAAAGAATATTTGAAAAAAGGAAGGCGAATGGATGCCAAAAAGACATACGAAGGGATTAAGATAATAAATAGCCAAAATAGCGACATAACTTTGTTGTTTTACAGGTTTGCATCATTATTACCGTTTAACGTGATAAGGTTTCTACTATCACTGAAAAAAACGATTCAAAAAATGGTGGGGCCGATTTATGTATAAATCCATCAAGCATAAATTTACCGACTGTCTGAGGAATTTATTAATGGCGACCCTGTATTATTCGGGACTTAATAAAATGTACTGCTATTTAGTAGGCAGAACACGTAGAGGCAACGGAATTAAGATTTTAGCGTATCATGATATTGGCAACAGCAAATATTTAAGCCTTACAGTACCAGAAGAAATATTGAAAAAGCAAATCGAGGATCTGCTCAATTACAAATATAATATTATTAGCCTTAAGGAAGCTATAATGCTGTTGAAAACAGGAGAGCGCATACCGAATAAAACTGTGGTGATCACCTTTGACGATGGGTATAAAAGCATGTACACATCGGTATTCCCTCTTGTAAAAAAATACCAAATTCCGGTAACCATTTTTTTATCAGTCGGGCCATTAGAAACGGGCCGTCCTCTTTTTGTAGATGCGCTGAGATTCGCATTTGAAAATACTTCGGAAATAAAATTAGATCTTACTTCTGTCGGTTTGAATCAATATTTACTCGACATAGAGCCGGAACGAATGAAAGCGATATCCGATATTAATCACTATGGACAACGAAATTCTAATGAGCATAAAAATGAACTGATAGCATTGATCTTTTCCAAACTGAAGCTTGATATCGAAGATCCAAGGCTGAAGAATATAATGCTAAACTGGAGCGAGGTTAAGGAGATGCATACGCAAGGTGTGACTTTTGGAGCACATACGGTATCGCATCCAATTATGGCAAATATTCGTAAAGAAGAAGCAAGAAGTGAATTGACAATATCAAAAAAACTAATCGAAGATAAAATTGGAGAAAATGTAAACTTCTTCGCATATCCCTTTGGTTCCCGGGAAAGTTATAATTCAGAAGTAAGAAAATTAGTCGAAGAAAATGGATTTGTAGCGGCTTGCACTCTTATTTCAGGTAACAATAAGGCGGGGGAAGATCTTTTCTTGCTGAAAAGGACTAATATAAGTTATAGTAGTTGGATGAAGCCTCACTGGCTATTTGTACGCCCCTATTTTTCTCTTATGCTGTCAGGATTTTATGAACGTGTAGTGGGGAACATGAAGAGAAAGAGTGAAAGTGCAAAGATGAATGTACAGTTTAAAAATGGACATAAAAATAACGGTAAAATTAATATTCTTTTTTTGATAGACACATTCAGCGGGCCAGGGGCCGGCACGGAAAAGCATCTTAGCTATCTGACGACGAAGCTTGACAAGAACAAATTTAGAAGCGTCGTAGCTTACTTTAAAGGAAACAGGGATCTTGCAGATATTCTGGAGCGACAAGGAATACCATCAATTTATCTACCTCTTGAGAGGATCTATAGTTTAAAAGCTATCCCATTAGGATTCAAGATAGCGAAGATCATAAAGGAAAATAATATTGACATTGTACAGACCTTTCATTTTAAATCCGATACCTACGGGGTCCTAGTGTCGAGGATTGTTGGTGTAAAAAAAATTATATCGAGTCGAAGAGACACCGGTGATCTGAAAAAACCAAGACAGGTATTGTTGAATAGGTTCTTCAATCGCTTCATTGATCATTACATCATGGTCAGTGATAAAGTAGGAAGAAAATTTGTAGCCACTGAAGGGATAGATATCGGAAAAACTGCTACAATCTACAACGGTGTTGATCTGAATAAATATTCCATGATGGGTAACGGAAAAGCGATGGCAGTTAGAAAAAGCCTGGGTATCGCGACGGATGCTTTCGTAATAGGAACAACCGCAATTTTCCGACCTGAGAAGGGATATGACGTTTTCCTTGATGGGGTAAAGAAAATCGCCAACGATTTGCAAAACTGGAAAGTCCTGCTGATTGGAGGCGGACCCGTTTATAAACAGTGTAAGAGCTATTGTTCTAGTATCGGCTTGGAGAATATAGTGATTTTTTTGGGGTACACTAAAGAGGTAGAAAAATATCTCGCCGCCCTAGATGTTTTTTGTCTTATTCCTAAGAATAATGAAGGATTTTCCAACGCAATCTTAGAGGCTATGGCAATGGGGAGGCCGATCATTGCCACCGATGTTGGTGGAAATGCCGAGGCCGTCATACATAATGAAACCGGCCTGATTATCCCTCCCAACGACTCTCAAAGTTTTGCGGAAGCTGTTTTGAAAATGTACAGAAATCCCGAAGTAAGAGTCGATATGGGGAAGAAAGCAATGAAGAGAGCGGAAGAAGAATTCAACTTAGATAAAATGGTCAGGAACCATGAGATGCTGTATGAAAACATGCTGAAACTTAACTGATGAATCTGTAGCAGAAGTTATAATAAAAGATACTTCCTTCGATTTATCATCTTCGAACTTAATCGCATATTCAGATTTATGTTACCGCTTGCTGATCGGTTTTATTTCAATCCTGGGTCAAGTTGCCCTAATTTCATTTACACTGCTCGTAATTCCTGTGCAGGCTGTTCTTTTCGCGAACCTCGGATCGTAACGACGAAAAGTCAGGGGACTTTGCAGCGTTCATTTTAGAGTAGCCATTGGACCATGATCTTGCTTCATCTCCAAAGTAGCCCTCCATTTGTCCGTCGATGCACTATTCCATGAGCAGCTAGATGTTCATCTCGTCATGGATACCGTTTCCCATGGTGAGCTTCATTTTCTTGAAGATGTCCTGCTGTTGAATGATAGAAGTAAAATTTTGCCAGTTTTCAAAGGCCAAGAGTTTCAGAAGGTCGTGATGATTCACTTTAAGAATAAAGCACCACTTTAAGGGAAGAAATGCAGTGTCCATAATGAATTTTGATGTGCATCAAAAGGATAATCTATGCATAAACCAAACGTAATTCTCATATCAATAGACACTCTTAGAGCTGACCATTTATCATGCTATGGTTATCAGCAAAAGACAACGCCTAATATTGATAAGATTGCCTGCGAAGGCACAATTTTTAAACAGAATTATTCTACAGGTGTATGGACGCCTCCAGCGCATGCATCGATGCTCACAGGTCTCTACGTTTCGGAACATGGGGTCTATGGAGAAAGACGCTTGTCTTCGGATATTCCGACGACAGCAGAAAAATTAAGGGAGCACGGATACCAGACTATTGGATTGGTAAACAACAGCCAAGTTGGCGAGTTGGTTGGCTTGGACCGAGGGCATGAAACTTTTATCGAAGTCTGGAAAGGTGAAAAACCACGGTCTACACTAGAAAGGATCGCGAAAGGTGTCGTAAGGAGAGCCAGGAGGAAAATTGGTTATGAGGACATGGGAGCAAGTCGCACGAATAGATTGTTTAAAGAATGGATTGAAAATCACAAAGACAAAAATCGTCCATTTTACGCTTTTTTGCATTATATAGAACCACACAACCCACTTGATCCCCCACGCCCTTACAAAAACAAACACCTCGACAGAAATACCATCCTAAGTGCAGACATGAATAAGGTGAAGAAGGTTGCCCAGAACCCCTTAATCTGCTTCATAGAAGATATACCTTTGGGGAACAACGAGATAGAGGTTCTGAAAGGATTGTATGACGCAGAAATAGAATATACAGATTCGAAAATCGGAGAAATCGCGGATATTTTAAAGCGCAACCAGCTCTATGATGAGACCATGATAATCATAACTGCCGATCACGGAGAACATTTTGGTGAGCACGGTTTGTGGTCGCATACAGCAAGTCTTCACAAAGAGGTTCTGCATATACCGCTTATCATAAAATATCCAAGGGGAGTTGATTATCTGAAGGAAGTCAATGAATTTACGCAGCTTGTGGATATATTCCCGACAGTAATGGAAATAGCAGGAGTATCTTTGGACAAACTTTACACATCTGGTGTAAGCCTTATGTATGGTCGAGACATAGAAAACAACTATCATAATTTCATTTTTGCTGAATGGGAGGGCAGGATACCTTATTACATACAGAGCAAGGCCAAAGAGAGCGGGAGACCTGTAGATTTCAATAAGTTTACAAGGCAGATGGCAACAATCCAGGACAAGCAGTATAAGTATATATGGAAATCAGATGGGTCGGTAGAACTCTATGACATTACTAACGGAAAAGAGGAGATTCAGGATATCGCGGTTAACAGAGATATTATAGACCATATGCATCATGAACTTTTCAGAAGGAAAAAGCCCTTAGAAGATGCTCAGAAAGGAGCCACACGTTCTGTGGACGAGGAAATAGCTGCCAATCTAACGGCTCTAGGGTATATGTAATCAAAGTTTTGACGGTACTTTTTTCCAAACGACCAAGGAATCTTTTTTTTGAACTAGAAAAACGCGGTGGGAGGCGAATCAATAAAGATGATTAAGAATGAAATGATTCAAGAAATAATTACGTATCGCCATCTGCTTTTTATGCTTACATGGCGGGATATAAAAATAAAATATAAACAGTCTATCATGGGTTTTATGTGGGCCATATTAATGCCCGTATTAGTTGTCTCAGCAGGAATTCTGGTGAAGACAGCTTTTTCGATGTTTTCTGGCAAACCCATTGATTTGGCTTCGGTGGCTTCAGTGTCTGTAAAATCCGTCCCATGGGCCTTTTTTGTAGGCTCAATTAGATTTGCTACAAGCAGTTTGACTAACAACATGAATCTCATAACCAAGATATACTTTCCACGAGAGGTTTTACCTCTTGCAGCTACTTTTTCAAATCTCTTTGATTTTATTATTGCGGCCACTTTGTTAACTTTCATCTTGGCCTTTTCTGGGTTAGGTTTGAGCATATATCTCCTTTGGTTACCTCTGCTGCTGATTATATTTATTCTGATAACTACAGCTCTTGGAATGTTTCTGGCATGCGCTAATCTATTTTTTAGAGATGTGAAATATATTGTAGAAGTCATTCTGACATTTGCAATATTTTTTACCCCTGTATTTTACGAAGCAAGTATGCTTGGGAAATGGGCTCCTGTGCTTTTATTAAATCCAATCGGCGCACTGCTTGAATGTATAAATACAACAGTTGTACTCCATCATGCTCCCGATATGTTTTGGATAAGTTACAGTGCACTATGGGGAATTGGCGGACTATTAATTGCTTGGAAAATCTTTCATGACGCTGAGTTTGCTTTTGCTGAAAGAATTTAATTATATTAATTAATTCCTAAGGAAGGTTATCATGTCTGACGTTGTCATTGAGGCTTCGGGAGTCTGTAAGAAGTTTAAAAGAGGAGAGGTCTATGGTTCTTTAAGAGACCTGGTACCTGCCATTACAAAAAAAGTCTTTTCACAACGTAGGTCTGTTGAATTGCAAGAGAAAGAATTTTGGGCTTTAAAGGATGTTTCTTTTCAAGTAGAAAAGGGAGAAGCAGTTGGTATTATCGGACCAAATGGGGCAGGAAAAAGCACAATGTTAAAGCTTTTCAGCGGAATTTTGCGGCCTAATAAGGGTCACATCGCGGTAAAAGGTCGGTTAAGCGCCCTTATAGAGGTAGGAGCTGGATTTCATCCCGATCTGACAGGCAAGGAAAATATTTATTTGAATGGCGCCATTCTCGGCATGACGAGAAAAGAAATTGATAATAAGCTCGAAGAGATTGTGGAGTTTTCGGGGTTATCTGGTCTTATGGATACCCCTGTAAAACGTTATTCTTCAGGTATGTATGCCCGACTAGGTTTCTCCGTAGCTGCTCATGTGAATCCAGATCTCTTATTAGTAGATGAAGTACTGAGTGTTGGAGATATGAAATTTCAGCAGAAATGCATAGAGAAAATGAAGTCAGTTCGAGATTCTGGAAGTACGATCATCTTTATTTCTCACAATTTCGAATCTGTCAATATTTTGTGCCCTAAAACCATCTTTTTACAGAACGGACAGATTAAAAATATTGGTAAAACTCCAGAAGTGATCAAGGAATATGTGAATTCAGCGCGATCGTACGACGGCAATTCTCATCAAGAGGTAACGATAAATAATATAATATTAGCTGATAACAATAACGCTCTAAACGGCAGTTTCATACCAGGTGACAAAGCAAGAATATCGCTGGAAATTAGTACCCAAAGGTCATTGAAGGATTGCCTGCTTGGGTTTTTAGTACACCGTGTAACGGATGGAATATCAGTATGTGACTATAATCTTCCGTTAGACATGGTTGAAGAATCTTCGAAGAGTACTCCTCTTGTCATCGAATTTGATATGAATTTGCTGAGAGGAGCATATGCAATTTCTTTCCATATTCTTTCTCATGGTTCAACTCGCTATCTAAATAGAACCTATAATGCCATCATATTTACAATCGAGGAGCGAGTTAGTTGGCAAGGTATTTCTCATCTGAACCCTGTTGTTCGAAAATTAAAGTAAAACATGCCTAAAATCTCAGTGATAATACCTACCTATAATTGCGCTCAATATATAGGTGATGCGATCAAATCCGTCTTAGATCAATCTTTTAAAGACTACGAAATTATAATTGTAGATGACGGATCTACAGATGATACAAAAGAGATGCTAAACAGTTTTATCGCAGATAATATTATTCAATACATTTATCAGAAAAATGAAGGTCAATCCGTTGCTAGAAATAACGGGATTCTTGCAGCACGAGGCGAATATATCGCCTTTTTGGATGCAGATGATATTTTATTGCCAGAAAGTTTACAAAAAAGGGAAATTGTCTTGTCTAAACATCCAGAAATAGCCATGGTATTTTCTGATTATAATGAACAGTATATTACAAATACAATCTATTCACGTTTAAAAAGAGATAATTTCGAGGGCCTAATAAAAGATTCAACTATCCGTTCAAATAAAAAATACAGTATTATAAGTAAAAGCTTTATTCATAAATATTTTGAATTTTCGATATCGCCAGTTTGGACAGGAACTGTAATGATCAGAAAGGCACTTGTTAAGTCTATAGGTCTTTTTAAAACCGACCTGAGGGCTTCAGAAGATACGGATTACTGGCTAAGAATAATGGAAAAATATGATATCGGATATATAGATGAAGCATTAGCCGTATATAGTAAAAGGACTAATTTTAATGAAGAGAAATATTTATTTAGAACACCAATAAATTTAGAAGTCATGTCATCTTTTTTAAAGAAAGGAATAAACAAGACGGTGCTTAGAAAAAAAATTAGTCAGTCCGCTTATGCATTGGCAAGCTACTACGTCAGCAGTAATCAAATGACTAATGCCCGCCAGTTTTTCTTGATGAGTTTGAAATACAATCCTCTTCACTTCAGACCCTTAATATATCTTGGTTTAAGTTTTCTTCCTAAAAGGGTAATAGCTAGTCTCAAGAACGCCAGAGCTAAGCAGGTAAAATAACCAATGGAAAAAGTCAGCATAATACTCTTAACAAAAAACAGAATAGATCTTTTAAGGAAGTGCCTTATCTCTCTTTCTAAGCAAACCTATAAAAATTATGAAATAATTGTTCTCGATGATTTTTCGCATGATGGAACGGAGAAGATGATTTTAGAGATGTCCAAGAATCAAAGTAACATTCGTTTTTATCAACGGGGTTCAAGCGGACTGGGATACGGGAGAAAAATGGGTGTCAATGCAGCCAAGGGTGAAATAATAGCCTTTATAGATGACGATGAAGAGGCCCATTCCGATTGGCTTAAGAAGGGGCTCGAAGAATTGGAAAGACAGCAAGCGGATATTGTCAGAGGTGCCGTATATTATCCTGATGGTAAATTATTCCGTCATTTAAGAATCGACAAGATGGAGTACCCGACAGCAAATATTTTTTACAAAAAAGAAGTACTCGAAAGTATTGATAACTTCGATGAACGATTTGAGTATGGCGGAGAGGACATTGACGTAGGTCTAAGAGCACTAAAAAAAGGCTATAAATTAGTTTTGTGCAAAGAAGCTGTCACGATCCACTGCTTTCCACCTAAAAGCACTGTGTCCAGGTTGGGGCAGATGTGGAATATAGGCCGTTTTCGCACAACAAATTCCGTACTTCTTTTTAAAAAACATCCAGAATACAGGTGCAAACTTGTTTACCATTACTTTTATAACAAGAGGCATATAACGATTATCGTTATTTTTATTAGTTTCATTGTATCTTTTCTGAATCTGTTCACTTTAAATCATCCTGCTATTTATTCCATCGCGCTGTTAGCATCAATAGTTTCTTATATGAAATTTCAAGTTGCTGTTGATAAAAACATATCGAAATATCCTAAACGAGTTATCTTGTTCCCTTATTTTATGTTCTTAGATTTAATAGACACTTTAGCTATAGTTAAAGGAGCGATAAAATATAGATTCTTTATGCTTTGATGATTTTGTTCAGGTTTGGCTTTCATATTCGTTTTTTTAAAATGATTTTTGCGATGCTTTGGTTGACATACTTTAAGAATTGCATTAATAACACGAAAACATCCTTGAGCCAAGGCGTGTCGAACTTAGATCCGCTTAGCTGCATTCGTTGCTCAATAAAATCATGGACTGATGACAAAATATAGGAATTTGGCTGAGAGGGATTATGTGTGGAATCGCTGGAATAATAAATTTTAAGGCACGTGATATGGTTTCCAAGGGAACCCTTCACGCCATGTGCGATGCTATGATACATCGCGGCCCGGATGAAGCCGGTTATTATTTCGTTAAGAATGTTGGGCTGGGGATGAGACGTCTGAAAATAATCGATTTAGCGACAGGCAGCCAGCCAATATTCAATGAAGACAACTCTGTTGTGACAGTCTTTAATGGTGAGATTTATAACTACAGACAACTGCGCCAGATACTCCTTGAGAAAGGGCATGTCTTTTCGACTGCAAGCGATACTGAAGTCATCGTTCATTTGTACGAAGAATATGGCGAGGATTTCTTCAAATACCTTAATGGTATGTTCGCCATAGCCTTATGGGATGAGAAGCTGCAAAAACTACTCTTGGGAAGGGATCGGCTCGGTGAAAAGCCCCTTCATTATTGTTCGACTGATGAAGGAATCCTTTTTTCTTCCGAAATCAAATCGATTCTTTCAACAAACAAAGTCAGCAAAGAGATGGATTGCGAAGCGCTCTATCATTACTTCAGCCTTAAATGTGTTCCTGCGCCCTTGACAATTTTCAAAAGAATAAAGAAACTTCTTCCAGGATATTATCTCGTATATCACCAGGGCAGAGTAGAGCAGAAACCATACTGGCAAATCGCGTATAAACCCGACCACACGAAAAGCGAAGAAGATTTTTGCAATGAATTGAGACAAAAGCTAACAGATTCCTTGAGAAACAGAATCATCAGCGATGTACCTATCGGAGCATTCCTTAGCGGAGGCATCGATTCGACCATAGTCGTGGGTTTGATGAGCAGCATCCTCGACAAGCCGGTTAAAACATTTTCAATTGGGTTTCAAGAAGACAAATATAATGAATTAAAATATGCGCGAGTTGTTGCAAAAAGATTCAAAACAGATCATCACGAATTTATAGTAGAACCAAATGCGATTGATCTTGTGGAAAAACTTGCGTGGCACTTCGACGAGCCCTTTAGTGGTCCATCGGCAATCCCTACCTATATAGTGTCGCAGCTTGCAAGGCAACATGTTACGGTTGTTCTGACTGGCGATGGCGGAGACGAGATCTTTGCGGGTTACGACAGCTATCGGGAACGTATGAGCCGCAGGAAGTATGCTTTTGCTCCGATTCCGCTCAAGAATTTTTTGGCTCACCAAATTGGGGACCGGCTACCAGACGTGGCGAAAGGGAAAAGATTTCTTCAATCTTTAGCTGTAGATGAACAGAGACTACATTTTGTCGGCTTGTCGGAGACTATGAAAAGGAATTTATTTTCGAAAGATTTTCTTGCTCGGATCGGCAACATTGATACAAATGATATTGCACGCCCCCATCTTTTGAACGAGTCACACGAGTTTCTGACTCGCTACCAACATCTGGATACAATGTTATATCTTCCCAATAATGTTCTCGTTAAAGTGGATAGGATGAGCATGGCGAATTCCCTCGAGACGAGAACATTATTCCTTGACCACGAAATCGTAGAATTGGCAGCAAAAATTCCTGCACGGTTAAAATTATATAAGAACAATTCAAAATATATACTCAAGAAATGTACTAGAGACCTTATCCCTGACGAAATTTTCAATAGAGGGAAGTGGGGATTTGCCCTTCCGGTTGACGTATGGTTTAGAAATGATTTAAAAAATTTTATCACTGACATTGTTGATAAAACGAAGAGCAATCCGTTCTTCAATTACAATTATGTCAGGCAAAGACTAGATGAACATTTAACGGGGAAACGAAACCATCAGCATTTATTATGGTCGCTCATGATGTTCCATCTTTGGCATAAAAACATCTCGACGGCGCGCTAATTTTTAAAGAGAAATAATTAAATGGGACTAGGACTTTCACACTACATACCTTATGTTGTTTATATTTTGGTATTTGTTATATCTGTTTTAGCAATATTTTACAGAGTCGAATTGGGTCTTTTTTTTCTCGTTCCCTTATCTCCACTTCAATCAATTTGGTATAGACTCTGGGACTTTCCACTTGGAACCAGTTTAGTCGATATCGTTGTCATCGCCATGCTAATTGGCTGGTTCATACAAAAGAAGGAATCAATAAATTTAAGAAAAAATAGCGTGATTTTAGTTTTGATCCTTGTTACGTTCGCCGGACTTTTTATCGGTTCTGATGGTTTCCCATTAAGTCTTAGCAACCCTTATTTAAAAATTTGGAAAAATTTTATCATGATGCCACTTCTTTATTACATAACTCTCCACAATATCCGCGACGAAAAAAATATCAAAATATTACTTTTTCTAATGGCATTTACAATGCTGGCTCAAGACGTAAGCTTCCACAGTTCATTCCAGTACTTTAAAAGCGATCACTATTCTCATAAAGACCGGATAAGCACGTTTGAAGATCTCGGTCCAAATGAAATGGCGTCTTTTATGATCCAAGCGACCATGGTTTTAGTTGGACTCTGGTTGTCATATAAGCAGAGATTGAGTCGATATTTTGTTGGAATTGTTATTATTGCAAATTCTTACGTTATTCTATACTCATACTCGCGTGCGGCTTATATGGCATTTTTAGTTACCTTGTTTGCATTCGGGGTTTTGAAATATCGAAGTCTTCTAATTATCTTAGTGTTATTTTTATCATTATGGACTTCAGTTGTGCCTGTTTCGGTCACCGAGCGGATCCAAATGACAGAGGACTCATCGGGGGATCTAGATCATGCGGCGCAGGTACGTCTTGATATTTGGAAATTTGGGTTGGATAACTTTATGCATAACCCGCTAGGTATCGGCTTTGCCAAATTTAGAGAACTCGGATTTGGTGAAGAACAAAATCATGGACGAGCTTATGACGCACATAATATGTTTGTTAAGATACTTACTGAATTAGGCGCTCAAGGACTGTTTGTTTTTATTGCGTTATATTTTATAGGTTTATATAGCGGCTGGAGTTTATTTAAATCTACGAGTAATCCATTTCTAAGTGGGTTGGGATTAGGATTTATAGGGTGTGTTATTGGTAATTTAGTCTGCAATCTTTTCGGACAAGATTGGATGCTGTTTAATGTTACCTCTTATTACTGGGTTTTCTGGGCCTTAGTCGAGAGGGCTAAAATTATTGTAATGGAGAATGAAGAATTTCAGCCTCTTCTAGGTCTTCAAACATGATAGAAATAAGTGAAACCCAGGACACCGATATCCTGATATAATAAATTGACGTTTCGTGTAACCGATATCTTGACTTATCAAGTGGTCGATGTTCCAGAAAGTTATCGCTTAGTAATTAGATAAGGAAAATGTCCTTAGATAAGATTATTTGGATTTTAATAAGATGCCCCTCCATATAGATAGATACGACAGTACTTTTAAGAGCGGTGATACAAATCACAGTATCTTATTTGAAAGAGTGTTATTGTTGCTACTAGTGAACTGTCGAAAAAGGCATATTTCCTTATTTGTTTAGATTTACGAATGATTAAGAGGAGGATAAAATGGAAAGTAAATTCGCTGCTGTGCTAAAAACATCTCTAAGATTTAAAACGTCCCTGGTCATTACCGGTACAATTTTAATAATTCTCTTAGCTGGAAGTCTGACAAAGGCAAATGCAGGCCCCGTCTTGTTTTTTTCCGACTTGACTTCTGGTCCGAATACTGGATGGAATCAATCGTCTACACAGGGCGCTGCAGTTACTATTTGGGGATTAAATTTAGGGGCATCTGATGGTACGTCAAGCGTAAACGTGGGTGGCGTTCCTATTGCATCCAATGACCCCACATACATAGCGGAATGGGCCACGACTGGAGTGGCTAACGGTGTCGCTCGCAAAATGCAGCGCATAACTTTCTGGCTGAAAAGCACAATGCCGAGCGGAGCACAAAACATCACGGTGACGACTCCTGCCGGGACTTCTAATGCTCTACCCTTCACGATCCGAAATGGAAATATTTATTTCATCGCTGCATCAGGCGGCAACAACTCCTACAATGGGAAATACAACTCATTTACTAGCGGTAGCAGTGGACCTTGGGCCAGCCTAACGTATGCGTCTCCACAGACGAACTCCGCACTCGTACCGGGAGACATTATTTATGTTAGAGCAGGAGCATATACAACGCAGATAAATTTTACCGACTCTCCGACGGTTGGAACCGCCTCAATGCCGTGGGCTTTGGTCGGCTATCCGACTGAGTGGCCTACGTTCAACAGTTCGCTATTCACCGGAACGGAAGTTTATTGGACGTTTGCTAAGTTCAAGTTTACCGCTGGTAGTAATTCAATGGAGCCTTGGGGCGATCATATCCGCATGGTGGGTAACTGGATGACGGGAGTAACTGCGGGTGGAGAAGTCGGAATCATAGATTTCGCGGGTGGAACAACAGGAGTCGGGGATCAAGTTTACGGAAACTATTTTTATGGTTGCGGTAATAACGAATACACTCATAATATTTATATTAACTCTCAATTTGGACAACTATCCTACGTGGACATAGGGTGGAATGAGTTTTCTAATACGGTAAATTCTACTAGCCCCCCTCATGGTGGAATCATAGATATGCGTACCGCTAATGGCGGAAGCCCGTCAAATCATATCTATATCCATGATAACTTTTTCCACGACAGCCCTGACGAACCTCTTTATCAGTCGAATGAAGGTGGGCCGGTTACCTATGTATATTTCTATAATAATGTAATGTGGAATCTTACCAGCCCTGAAGCTGTGTTGGTGATTATTCAGGCAGATTCAAACAGCCTTTATGCGAACAATACTCTCTATCAAGGAGTGTCTGCGACAGGGCCAGTATATAACATCAACACCAGCACTGCTATAGTAAAGAACAATCTTATTTATGGGTACTCAGGTGAATCAGCTTTTACCTCTGTAAACGGTGGAGGTCTTAATTCTCAGAATGACCTTTACTACAATATCAGCCCTCCAAGTGGGTCAGGAGTAACCATATCAGGAACAGTAACTGGAAATCCACTTTTCGTGAATACCTCAACGCCTGATCTTCACTTGCAGTCAGGAAGTGCGGCGATTAACGCCGGTGTTTCGACAAGTCCAACCGTCACTCTTGATTCTGATGGTTTGTCACGACCTCAAGCTACTGCCTATGATATCGGGGCTTATGAGTATATAATACTTCCTTCTCCTCCTTCAAGCTTAAGATAGTGTAAGATCGAGCAGTATTGAAGAGACTAAAGGAGGGTGTAACAATTATCCAGGAAATTTCAGTTAAACAAAATGCGCTGCTACAACAGAGAAAGCATGCGTTCCGAGGTCCTGGAAGAATGAACGACGTAGCATTTTTAGTTAAGCGGTTTATGTAACCTGTCCTTGCATACCCGCCAGATTTTTTGAAAGCACTTCAGACTTTAACGGCATTGATGCCCCGCAGCTCTGCTGCGGGGTAATTCAACCAAGATATGATTTTAAAGAACTCCCTGATTTTGTTGGAAGACAGAAAGTAAATCGCAGCAAAGCCATCGGTGGTGCTCTAACAGTACCGGAACTTCCTAGGATAACATCGCAAACCCATTCTTACAAGTTGCATGATCACGGTTGCATGATCACGGTTCAACGAGTGCCGCTGTGGTGAGAAAAAGGAGCGGCTTTTCATCGTAGTTTTCCCCTCCAGGATTCAGACGGAACTTGCCAATTTATTTATTGAACGTGTGTAACGAGGCGAGCGTTCTGCATATGTTGATGCCCATGACGGTACGCGCGAGGAATATAAACAGAGTCGAGATGCGCGAATCACTCTTGATAAGCCCCTTTTAGATAAAATTTATTTTTATATTTCTGAAACTCTCAATTTATTGATCTTCACATTTAATCTGCTGCGGGATTGCTAAAAAAATCGGCAGAAAATAATAGTTAAGAACTTGATTTTGTTCAGGACCTGAATTTGTATTTCTACCGTTTATCATTACCGCGATACTTACTCAAATTTCCTTTCTACTGCTTCTAATCTAGACCATATGACAATGAAAATCCTTCAATTGATCAGCAGCGCTGGTTATTTTGGCGCCGAGAATGTTGTTATCGAATTGAGTAGGGAGTTAGCTTCACTTAAAATTGAAAACATAATAGGCGTGTTTGATAACCTTCATAATTCACACTGTGAAATAGCTCAACATGCCCGAGATAATAACCTGCAAGTAAGTATATTCAAGTGCAGGGGAAAACTTGATATAGGGACCATTGTTAACATGGCAAAATACTGCAAAACAAATAAAGTCAACATTATTCATTCTCATGGATATAAATCAAATATTTATGGCTATGTTGTATCTAAAATTGTCCGAATACCTATTGTTTCGACCTGCCATAATTGGATTGCCGAGGACGCAAAAACGAAAACCTACTATGCGCTAGACAAGTTTCTTATTCCCAAAATAGATAAAGTTGTTGCTGTTTCAGAGAAAATCGGGGAGGAGTTGCTAAGGATTAGGGTGAACAAGCATAAGGTCTCATTAATATATAATGGGATCGATACGGGTAGCTTTAATTCGAATATCTCCAATATAAGGAAAGAATTTAATATCGATAAATCAAAAACAGTAATAGGAACAGTTGCACGCTTCACAGCTGAAAAAGGGCTCAATAATCTTTTAGAAGTCGCATCTGAGGTTCTGCAATCATATCCAGATGTTATTTTCCTGATGGTCGGAGACGGACCTCTACGTAACGAGTTAAAGGAAAAATCTGTTGCATTAGGAATCAACAAAAAAGTCATTTTTACGGGCTTACGTTATGATATTCCTTCCGTCTATTCCTCAATGGATATATTTGTTTTGCCTTCTTTGAAAGAGGGACTTCCCATGTCGCTTCTTGAGGCGATGGCAGCTAAGAGGCCAGCGATCGCAACATGCGTCGGAGCTGTACCAAGCGTTATAGAGGACGGAAAAGACGGATATCTGATAGAGCCTAATGATAATACAAGTCTAAAGATTGCGATAATTAATTATCTGAAGGATGACAAATTAAGAAGGACCGTAGCCCTTAATGCATATAATAAAGTTACCCGCGAATTTTCATCGAGTACAATGTGCACCAAGTATTTGGATATTTATAAAGAAGTATCTCACTGATAGAGAAGCTACCAAAATCGCCAGTAATGTCTGAAACAATATGACCTTCCCAATATCACTCATGACCACATTTCTACTTGAGGCTTGATGATCATCATAAACCAAAATAGGAATAAGCGGCTGCAGTGACTTCATCGTTACTATAAGTCCTCACAATATTATGAATTGGTATCTTAGAAATAAACTGAGACTGGCTGGGCATATTTTCCTGCGTCGTCTCACAGATATTAATTACTTGCTTTCGACTGCAGGTACTCGATCACCTATCCTTGTTTATCACAGGGTGTGCCCGCTACATTATAAAAAAATGATACCCTATGCTAATGTATTTACATATGAATTTGATAAACAAATGCAATATGTAAGGGACAATTTTGAAAGTATAACTGTATCTGAATACGTGCAAAGGGCAACTAATGATCAAATAAGTGGGCATGAATTATGTGTTACATTTGATGACGGATTTAAGGACAATTATCTTTATGCATTTCCCATTTTAAAGAAATATGGAATAAAAGCTACTTTCTTTCTTGTTACTGCCTATATTGGACAAGACACTCTTTTCCCATGGATGGTCATCGATGAGGGGGGATTAATTGATATTTCAGAGAATCGAGAACGATGGCTTCCATTGTCGTGGGAAAATGTGAGAGAAATGGCCCTTCAAGGCATGGAATTTGGTACTCACACGCATACCCATAAGGACTCACTCTCCAAAATGGCTCTAGAGGAGTCGAAAACTGAAATCGAAGAATGTACTCGCGTTTTCGAAGAGAAAATGGGGTTCTCACCACGAGTGTTTAGCTATCCTCACGGCACTTATAAAGATTATGACGATAATCATATCGAGATGTTAAAGAAAGTCAACTATAATGTCGCCTTAACAACTAACATAGGAAGAAACGGCAAATTAGAAAGTTTTTTTGAGCTAAAGCGATTGATAATCTACGAAACTGATTCTTTGCATGAATTCAAAAAAAAGGTACACGGTGCCTATGACATTGCAGAAAAATTGCAGAAAGCATGGCTGACAATTGCAGGATCACAACCCTATAGGATTAAGGTATAAATACATGTTCGTTTCTGTGATCATCCCGGTACAAAATGAAGAAAAATACATTTCAGAATGTATCGAGTCGATAATCAAACAGAGCTATCCAAAGGATTTAATAGAAGTATTTCTCATCGATGGACAATCGCAAGATAGTACAAGGGATATTATCAAGACATATACGGATAAATATTCCTATTTACGGCTGCTGGCAAATGATAAAAAAATACCGCCAACTGCTATGAATATGGGGATAAGAGCGTCTAAGGGAGATATTATTATAAGGATGGATGCACATGCGAAATATGATGAACAGTATATCGCTCGGTGTGTTGATGCCTTAAATACAGTAAATGCAGACAATGTAGGAGGTCCAATCGTTACTCTTCCGGGCGCTAACACGATGATGGCCAAAGCAATTGCGCTCGCAACGTCGCATCCCTTCGGTGTTGGCAATTCAAAATTTAGGACGTCACATGAGGCGCAGTATGTTGATACAGTTCCCTTTGGCGCTTATAGAAAGAAAATTTTTGACAAAATAGGGCTTTTTAACGAGAAGCTGATAAGAAATCAGGATATAGAATTAAATGCGCGGCTCATAAAGGCGGGCGGTAAGATATTCTTGGATCCAAAAATCAAGTCCTATTACTATAACAGAGCTACACTAATGGGCTTGTTGAATCAAAATTTTAGGAATGGAATGTGGAACATTTTTACGCATGCTGCAAGCGAAAATCCTCTTTCTCTGCGTCATTATGTTCCTTTGATGTTTGTGTTGAGTTTCCTGGTAGGTGCGATCCTTGTATTGGTCAATCCCGTGGGTTACATTTTGCTAGGAATTGTGCTTCTTAGTTATTTGGCTGCCGACGCTTTTTTTTCAATTACACTCGGTGCACGACGTGACTGGAAACTCATTCCTATTCTTCTCGCTGTTTTTCTTACCCTGCATTTTAGCTACGGGATAGGTTCTCTTTGGGGCGTGGTAAAAGTGCACAAATGGAAAAATGCCTTTTCAAAATAGAGAGAAAAGATGAAGACATATTTCGTCAATTTTGGTGAAATATGCTGTACTGCTTAAAAGGAATTCGAGAATTAAACCTGAATCCTGCGCGGAAATGCTGTGAATTATTTCATTAATGGTCTTTTGCAAGTATAAATACTACGTTTGGGGTAAAACGTCAACCTAACTAAAAGGTACGTTAAGATTATGAAACCTTGTGCATATCGCGATTGCAAATTATCCGCATGGATACTGATGATCGTAAGTGTTTGCAGTATCGCAATTTACATCATCACGCAGGATTACGCAGGATTCAGGTTAAAGTATTGTAGTCGAATGTAAAAGTGTTCAAACGTCGTGGAACTGAAGTGAGAACGAATCGCTTCCTATAGACGCTCCTGAGATTTACGCTGAACATATCGAACCGCGGTAGAACTCAGGGTTGCCGAATCTTTTGCGAAGATAAAAACAATAGAAAAGGTCACTGCAATCACATGACAATATATCTGATAACTTTTATGGCGGCCTTCGGCTCGACATTTGTACTTACGCCTATTATGACAAAAATTGCCTTTCGGGCAAACATACTGGATCGGCCAAGCAATGACCTTAAAGTGCACAGAAAACCCATCCCCTACATGGGGGGTATTGCTATTCTCCTGGGAATCCTTATCTCATTATCGTTTGCATATGTCCGTCTTTCCCTTGATCGGCTGCATTACTGGGGGCTTTTATCATCTGCAGTGTTTATAAGTTCATTAGGATTGCTGGATGATCTTTTTGATATAAAACAAATATACAAGTTTTTATTACAGATACTCGTCGCCGCTATGTTGGTTTTAATCGGCTACAGAGTCGGGACGATTCCGGTCACCATTGTTGCGATTCCTTTGACGATGTTCTTTATTGTCGGTGCCTGCAACGCGTTAAATCTCTTGGATGGTCTGGATGGTCTTGCTGCTGGAAATTCCGCTATAGCGGCACTGTTTTTTCTTGTTCTATTTCTTATAAAAGGAGATCACTTCGGGACATCATTATCGTTGTCACTATTGGGGGCAAGTACAGCGTTTCTTTTTTTCAATTATAATCCTGCGTCGATTTTCATGGGCGATGCCGGAAGTATGTTGATAGGCTTAATTTTATCGATTTTAATGATACGCTCATCGAGTTCTGCTAATGACTACATATCCTTCTTCATATCTGTATTAATTTGCGGCGTACCGGTTTTTGACACAGCGCTGACATACATACGAAGATATATAAATAAGAAACCCATTTTCCTTGGAGACCGCAGCCATTTTTATGATCAACTTATTGATAAAGGCTTTTCTTTAAAAACCACAGTAGGGATAGGTTATTTACTCGGAATAATATTCGGGGTAATTGCTCTTTTAATGATGAGGCTTGACAACTTTCTCGCATCACTCGTCTTTCTTTTAGTTCTTACCATTTTAGTAAGTGTTGTCTGGAAAATGGACATGATTAAAACGTCCAGGTAAGAAGATTGCCAGCCTAAAGGTATTTTTTCCATTACGCAAATAGTCGTAATGAAATTATTTGCAACGAATAAAGGAGAATTATAATGCAGGTTCCTCTTTCTAATCCGGATATTACAAACTTGGAAAGGAGGTATGTCCAATCGGTTTTAGAGACTCCTCACTTGAGTTTGGGACCCGTGCTTCCGAAATTCGAATCGAGCTTCGCTCAATATCTCGGTACTCGTCATGCGATTGCTGTGAACAGCGGGACCAGCGGACTTCACCTCGCAGTTAAGGCCCTGGACATAAGAGAGGACGATGTAGTAGTAACAACCCCATTCAGTTTTGTAGCATCTGCAAATTGCATTCTCTTCGAACGGGCTAAACCCTTGTTCGTTGACATAGATTCGATAACCTATAATATCGACTGCAATAAAATGGAAAAAGCCATTGACCAATTTGATAATAAAAAAGGCGTCATAAAGGCGGTTCTCCCTGTTCACGTTTTTGGTCGCCCTTGCGATATGGAAAAAATTATGAAAATTGCACGTAAACACAATCTTCATGTTATTGAGGACGCATGTGAGGCCATTGGCGCAGAATATCTGGAAAAGAAGGTTGGGACGTTCGGAGACATAGGGGTTTTCGCATTTTATCCGAACAAACAGATGACCACTGGCGAAGGCGGTATGATCGTTACTAATAATGAAAAGATAGCAAGCCTATGTAAAAGTCTTCGTAATCAGGGACGGGCAGAAAGTGGCGAATGGCTATTGCACGAGAGGCTTGGATATAATTACCGTCTTAGTGAAATCAATTGCGCCTTGGGGTTAGCTCAATTGGAGAGGATCGAAGAGCTCATTACAAAAAGGGCGGAAATCGCTGAATTATATAATACTAAACTTCAGGATCTGGACGAGATTCGGATCGCAACCGCCGTGAAAGGTATCGAGAAAATAAGCTGGTTTGTTTATGTCGTTCAACTATCCAATACTTATTCTCGGGAGGACAGAGACGTCATATTGTCTGGATTAAGAAAAGCCGGTATCGGATGCAATAATTATTTTTCTCCCATCCATTTGCAGCCATTTTACCAACAAATGTTTGGTTTCAAGGAAGGCGATTTTCCAGTTACAGAGCATGTTGCTGCTCGAACTATAGCTCTGCCTTTCTATAACAATCTGAAAGAAGAACAAATTAAATTTGTTACAGAAACACTAAAAAAACTTCTTTAACAAGTAATAACAGGTAGAATAAAAACATTTTTTAGTTAAGTTGAACGCCTAGTATGACGCGACAATTGGTATAGAAGGAGGTTGCTCATAAAAACAGCAACGAATAAAGTCTTAATAATCATTTAGACTTTGAACTCGGGTCAATATATTTTAAGTATAAGAAGCGACATCGTCTTCACTAACATATGAAAATATTTATAATCCCTAGAAATCACGAATATATAAAACAATTGAAGCACCACTTGGAGCGAGCAGGGACGAAAGGAATACTTCTGAAGCCGTTTCATTACTCCTCTTTTTCGAATCTCGCAAAATTAATATTTTATCGGCTTAAGGGAGTCAGGGTCATTCATGTTCACTGGTTGTATATATTCCCGTTCAGTTTTGTTATGAAGGGATTTTACTACCTGTGCAAGATACTCGGGATAAAGATAATATGGGAAATGCACAATATTCTTCCCCACGGCTATACAAAAAAAGACGTAAACGAATCCAGATGGTTTTTTGAGAAAGTAGATGGTTTAATCGTTCACAATATAGGCGATATTGCCCGTGCTCAGGATACATATGGAACTCGGGTAGAGAAACTCTTCCTTGTTGTCCCTCATGGAAATTTTAACGAGTCATATGAAAATGTTGTGCCTCAGCAGGAAGCCCGGAAACGATTGGGACTGCCGCAAAGAGACAGAATTATTTTATGTTTCGGCTTCATACGGAAAAACCGGGGATATGAATACCTCATTTCTGCTGTGCGCGATATGAAGGCTACAACCGTGATTGTCGCGGGGAAGCTTCATGACCAAGATGTCCATAAGTCGCTCCAACATCATCAGAAAACAATGCCGCATCTTCGGTTGTTCGTACAGTGGATTCCCGATGCAGAAATTCAACTATATTTTAATGCTTCCGATGTCGTTGTTCTGCCTTATACAGATATTACGACATCCGGAGTAATTCCGCTGGCTTATGCCTTTGCCCGGCCAGTAGTTACTACAGAAATCGGTGGGATACGCGATATTGTCACTCCGACGACTGGGGTCCTAGTTCCACCCGGCGATGCGGAAGCATTAAAAAGCGGCATTGAGAAGATCTTTAATATGGACTACAAACAAATGGGAAAGGATGCGCAAAATTTTGCCATGCGGGCCTTCAGCTGGGACGAGAATATTATCAAGATAACAGAATTCTATGAAAAAATAGCTTCTTCGGCTGCTCACCTGAAATGAAACGCACGGGCTAAAATTATAGTAAAGCGAAGCAAACGCACGTGGATGGATCATCGCTAATTCATAGTGCAGGAAAGGGACATTGAGATGAATAACGATACATCATTTAGCCTATTTTCAGAAAAGACTGTGATCATTTTACAAAACTATGCGAAAAGAAATAGGAACATTTTCATTACACTGTTCCAGTTCGTCGCGGTGGTTAGCTCGCTTATTACCGCATTTGTCATCCGTTTTGAATTTAATATTCCACCGGAATATTTTAAAATTTTAATTCAAGCTCTTCCGTATCTAGTAGTTTCCCGCATGCTGTCTTACTATTTTTTCCGACTCAATGCAGGGTCCTGGCAGTTCGTCAGTATGAGTGATCTTGTCGACACGTGCAAAGCTGTCTTTTTGGGAACGGTCGCATTCATGATGTTTATGGTCTTTATTTATCGGATTGAAAATTTCCCGCGCTCGGTGTTTATTTTGGAGGGCATTTTTAACCTCATTATCATGGGCGGCAGTAGATTCTTCATTAGGTACTATTTGGAAATAAAATCTACGAAAAAGACAAAAATTCTAAAACATGTACTTATAGTGGGCGCAGGACAAGCGGGTGTTGCGACAATAAATGAGATTAAGAATAATATAACACTCGGCATCAAAGTGGTTGGGTTTGTTGATGACGACCCAGATAAAAAAGGAATTAACATCCAAGGTGTCCCGGTGCTTGATTCGACTGATAAGATCCCTC
>Ga0335081_10004107_pt1 | contig 23004 bp, 16 predicted proteins | sample Lox_Sample_35_FD_206713 | JGI IMG/M metagenome (GOLD analysis project Ga0335081, IMG submission 206713) | Soil microbial communities from Loxahatchee National Wildlife Refuge, Florida, United States - Lox_Sample_3.5 | ecosystem: Environmental > Terrestrial > Soil > Wetlands | place: USA...
GGTCCTCGGCAACGGGTGGTCTTGGCAGATTCCCGTCTTACCGGACCTCCGTTGCCATATACGGTCACGACACGCCCGAACCGGTACTTGACTCGCGAAGCCCAGCCCCTAACTCCCCGGCATTGGGGCTAGGCGGGGGTGGGGTGGCGCTTGATGGTGTGGGTGATGGCCAGGGCTACGCCGGCGAGGGCCAGGGCGGCCAGGGCGAGGAAGGTGATCGCCTCGGCGTGGGCCGACACGTGGCGGAACGTGCCGAGCGCGTGGCCGGGCAGGCGTCCGGCCAGGTTCAGGTACAAGGTGCCGAACGTGGCCACGCCGACGAGCAGGCCGAGCTGGTTCACCGTCACCACGACCCCGGTCGCGTCCGCGGCGAGCTCGACCGGGACGCTCAGCAGCACCCGGGTCATCAGCGGGCTGAACGCGGCCGCCATCCCGGCGCCGGTGATAGCGCCGATCAGGTAGATTTCCGCTCCCCCGGTCCCGCCCGAGTGCAGCACCCAGGCCAGGCCGGCGATGGTCACCGCGAACGTGACGAAGCCGCCGGCGATCAGGGCGCCGTGCCACCGGGCCGGCAACCGCCGCCAGTTCAGGCTGACCAGGGCGAAGGCCGCCGCGGTCGGGGCGAAGGTCAGACCCGCCCGCAGCGGGGTGTAGCCCAGGCCGTCCTGCAGGTGCAGCGCGAGGGTGAAGAAGAAGCCGCTGAAGATGATCATGACCGTGAACAGGGCGGTGATCGCGACCGGGACGCCAGGTACCCGCAGCACCCGACCGGGAATCAGCGGCGTGCCGCCAGTTCCGGCGACGCGGCGTTCGGCCAGGACGAAGGCACCGGCCAGGGGGATGCTCGCGGCCATGAGGATCCAGCCCCAGAGCGGCCAGTGTTCGGGCTGGCCGAGCACGAGCGGGAGGACGAACGCGAGCACGGCCGGGGTGAGCAGCGCCAGCCCCGGCAGGTCGAGGGTGCGGCCTGGCTCTCCCTTGCCGTGCGGGAGGGCCCGGGCGCCGGCCGCCAGCAGGGCCACGCCGATGGGCACGTTGACCAGGAACACCGGCCGCCAGCTCGAGCCGAACAGGTTCGCGCTGATCAGCAGGCCGCCGACCAGCTGGCCGACCACCACGCCGCCGGCCAGCACGGCGGAGTACGAGCTCATCGCGCGGGCCCGGGCCGGACCGACGTGGGTACGCTGGATCAGGCTGAGTACCTGCGGGATCATCACCGCGGCACCCGCCCCCTGGGCGAAGCGCAGCGCGATCAGCTCACCGGCCGTGCCGGCCAGGCCGCAGCCGAGTGAGGCCAGGGTGAACAGGACGAGCCCGCCCAGGAACACGCGCCGGTGGCCGGCGATATCGCCGAGCCGGGCGCCGGTCACCAGCAGGACCGCGTAGGTGATGATGTAGCCGGCCACCACCAGCTGCAGGCTCGCGCCGGAGGCATGCAGGCTGGCGTGGATCGAGGGAGCGGCAACGTTAACGATGGACGCGTCGAGCACGGCCATGAACTGGCCGATAAGGACGACGGCCAGGACGAGACCGGGGCGTACCCGGCGTTCGCGGCCGGCCGGCAGGCCGGCGCGGGTAGCGCGGGTAGCGCGGGCGGCGCGGGCGTCGCGGGTCAGGATGTTGGTCATGCCCTAAGCTTGGCGCCTGTATTATCCAGGTACCAAGATACTGTTTATCCTGGTACCAACACCACCTGGCAGGCGACTCGGGAGCGCGGCAGGATGGGTAGCCAGGGAGCCAGGGAGCCAGAGAGGTCGCAGGCATGAGTGAGCCGAACGGGCGCGGCATCCCCCGCGAGCCGAACGGGCGCGGCACCCCCGCGAGCCAAAGGGCCGCCGGTGGCGACTGGACTGAGGAGCGACGGAGGAGCGACGAGGGAAGGAGCCGCCTCGAAGGGCGGCCCGGAGGCGAGCGGGATAGCAGAGCGAGCGGGAGAATAGAGCGAGCGGAGAGAAACAGGGAGCTGGCGGCCTTCTTGCGCAGCCGACGGGAGCGGATCACGCCAGAGGACGCGGGGCTGCCCGGCGGGTACCGGCGCCGGACGGCCGGGCTGCGCCGCGAGGAGGTGGCGCAACTGTCCGGTGTGGGCGTGACCTGGTACACCTGGCTCGAGCAAGGCCGCCCGATCAGGGCCAGCGTGCAGGTGCTCGAGGCGGTAGCCAGAACGCTCCAGCTGGACGCGATCGAGCGGCAGCACCTGTTCCGGCTGGCCGAGGTGCCGGACATAACGCGATCGGGCGGCAGCGCGCCGCCGTTGCGGCCCCAGGTCCAGGTCATCATGGACGGGCTGAACCCGATGCCGGTCAGCGTCATGACCGAGCGGTACGACATCCTGGCCTGGAATGCCGCCTACGAGGTACTGTTCCCGCGCACCGCGGAGATTCCGGCGGCCGAGCGGAACACGCTGCTGCAAGCCTTTACCCAGCCGGACTGCTGCAGCGTGATCGAGAACCGGGCCGAGCAGCGCGCCGCCATGGTCGCCCAGCTGCGGGCGGGCTACGGCCACCACATCGGCGACCCGGCCTGGACCGGCTTCATCCGGCGGATGGAAGCGGCCAGCCCGGAGTTCGCGGCCATGTGGGCGACCCAGGACGTGGCCCAGCCGGCTTACCACGCCAAGGTGTTCCGGCACCCGCTCTACCCTCGCCTGGAGATGACCTCCACCAGCTTCGCGGTGCAGAGCGCGCCGGGCACCCGGATGGTCGTGTGCACCCCGGACAACGCAGCGGCCCGGGCGGCCCTGGAGCGGCTCGTCGCGGACCCGGTCCAGCATCGCTTCCCCTGCTGGCCCGCCCACCAGGCCCGGACCCGCGATCTTCTTACGATCTAGGAACGTCCCAGCCAGAAGGCCCGCATACCGTGACAAGCCCGCCCAGAATGACTGTGAGTCACCAATTTCCTTGTTCGCCACGCGAACCGGCGGTCACGGATCTACAATGAATCATCCTGCAGGCACAGGTTGTTACTCGGATGATGTTCCGGAACACCGGACCTAACGCTGCTAACCTGAATCACAACACCGCCACCAGTAACCCCGTTAGCCACGCAATCCACGGACACGGTGGGTGAGCGGTTATGCGGAGGGTGAGCAGTTAACCACGGTCCGTTCGGAATGATTGTGATCGTGATTTCCTGTGTTCTCTGGGGTAGCGGGGCCACGGAGGAGCAGTTCAAAGGGGAACTATGACGCCGGTTATTGGCATAACCACATATGAGGATCAAGCGTCCTGGCGTAGCTGGTCGGCCCGGGCGGCAATCCTTCCCTATGTGTACGTGGACTCGGTGCGGCGCAGCGGCGGACGCGCGGTCCTGCTGCCGCCGGGCGGGTGCGACGACGAGGCCAGCGCCACGGTAGCGGGCCTGGACGGCCTGGTGGTCACGGGCGGGCCTGACATCGAACCGGTGCGGTACGGCGCGGCGCGGCACCCGCGGACGCAGGTTCCCGTGACGGCGCGGGATACCTGGGACCTCGCCGTCACCGGCCACGCGCTGCGGCAGGGGGTGCCGCTGCTTGCCATCTGCCGCGGCATGCAGATCCTGAACGTCTGCCGGGGCGGCACGCTGCACCAGCACATTCCCGACCTGCACGGGCACGAGCGGCACGACGGCCCGCCGGGCGGGTTCGGCCTGCACCACGTGCGGGTCAGCCCGGACAGTACGCTGGCCACGATCTTGACCGGGGACGAGGTCTTCGAGGTGCCGACCAAGCACCACCAGTCGGTCGACCTGCTCGGCGACGGGCTCAAGGCGGTGGCCTGGGAAGAGGACGGCACCGTCGAGGCGGTCGAGGCCGGGCCGTCCGAATTCGACGGCTTCTCCGGATTCGTGCTCGGCGTGCAGTGGCACCCCGAGCAGGGCAGCGACCTTCGCCTGTTCGGCGCGCTCGTGGAGGCGGCCGCCGAGCGGATGGCGGCCGAACAGGCCACCACCGAGGACACGGTACTTGCGCCTATGATCTAATCTTTCTGCGTTACCTTGCCTCAAGGTGGCGACAGCCTTTCTTGCTCAGGAGCCAAGAACGTGCCGGGAGGATCGCCCGCTATTACCGCGGCGGTTTTCCGCGCCGTTCGCACGGGCAATGCCTTCGAGGAAACCGTTGAGCGGCTGCTCGAGGGCGTCAAGCTAGGCGTGTACACGCCCGGTGACCGGCTGCCGCCGGAGCGGGAGCTCACCCGCAGGCTCGGCATCAGCCGTATTACCCTGCGAGAAGCGCTGCGCGAACTGGCCGCCGCCGGGTACGTCGAGACCAAGCGGGGCCGGTTCGGCGGCACCTTCATCCTGCGCCAGCCCGAGCCGATGGTGCATGACGAGCTCACCAGGACCGCGCGGGATATGGGCGCCCAGCTCGACGACGCGCTGACGTTCCGCCGGGTGGTGGAGACGGGCGCGGCCGAGATGGCGGCCCGGGCCAGCCTGAGCATGCAGCAGCGGGAGAGCCTGGCCGAATGCCTGGCCGCCATGTACGCGTGCGGCCCTTCCGGCTACCGCCCGGCCGACACCCGGCTGCACCTGGCCATCGCCGACGCGGCGGGCTCGCCGATGCTGACCGCGAGCGTGGTCGAGGCCCGGGTGCAGCTGGTCGACCTGCTCAACGCCATCCCCATGCTCGGCCGCAACCTGGAACACGCGAACGTCCAGCACGCCGGCATCGTCCGGGCCATCCTGGCCGGTGATCCCGACCGGGCCAGGCGCGCGATGGAAGAGCATGTGGCCGGGACCGCGGCGCTGCTCCGAGGCTTCCTCGGCGAAAGGTGTTAGCCCGGGGGGACGAAACCCTGATCCCCCCGGAGCCCCCCGCGCATGGGGGGACTACCCGTCCCCCATACCCCCCTGGCCCCCGAAACGGGGGGATCTTGACACACCACCCGGCACGGTGGGTGAATACGTTCATTCAATGGATCAATTCCATCCATATGTGCTGGTTCCCTCTAGGGAGATCGCATGGCCGACGATATTGCCGCCGCGCCGACGGCGGGCGAGGACGAGCGCCGCCTGCACGAACTCGGCTACGCACAGGAGCTTCACCGCCGGATGTCGGGGTTCTCGAACTTCGCCGTCTCGTTCACGATCATCTCGATCCTGTCCGGCTGCCTGACCCTGTACGGGTACGGCATGAACACCGGCGGCCCCGCCATCATCGTCTGGGGCTGGCCGATCGTCGGGATCATGACGCTGTTCGTCGGGCTGGCCATGGCCGAGGTCTGCTCCAGCTTCCCCACGGCCGGCGGCCTGTACTACTGGGCGGCCAAGCTGGCCCCCAAGAACGGCCCGGCCTGGTCCTGGTTCACCGGCTGGTTCAACTTCCTCGGCCAGGTCGCGGTGACCGCGGGCATCGACTTCGGCTGCGCGTTCTTCATCAACGCGCTGCTGAACCTGGTCTGGGGGGTCAGCACGGCGCACTGGGTGACGATCCTGATCTTCGCGGTCGTGCTGTTCGTGCACGGTGTGATGAACCAGTTCGGCATCAAGCTGGTCGCGCTGCTGAACGACGTGAGCGTGTGGTGGCACATCCTCGGCGTGCTGATCATCGTGGCTGTGCTCGCCTTCGTGCCCTCCAAGCACGCCTCGACCACCTACGTGTTCACCAACATCGTCAACAACACCGGCTGGCACAGCACGTTCTACGTGCTGCTGCTCGGCCTTCTGCTGGCCCAGTACACGTTCACCGGGTACGACGCGTCGGCGCACATGACCGAGGAGACGCACAGCGCCGCGCGCAGCGGCCCGCGCGGCATCGTGATGTCGATCGTGGTGTCGCTGATCGCCGGCTGGGTGCTGCTGATCGGCGTCACGTTCGCGATCCAGCCACAGCACTACTCGCTGTACACCGGCGCGCTGGTGCCGCCGGCCCAGGTCATCGCTACGGCGATCGGGGACACCGGCGCCAAGCTGCTGCTGCTTGTCATCATCGGCGCCCAGCTGTTCTGCGGGATGAGTTCGGTCACCGCCAACTCGCGGATGATCTACGCGTTCTCCCGGGACGGGGCGCTGCCCGGCTCGGCCATCTGGCACCAGGTGAACAAGCGGACCAGGACGCCGACCAACGCGATCTGGCTGGCCGCGGGCGGGGCGCTGATCCTGGGCCTGCCGTACCTGTGGAACAGCGCGGCGTACGCTGCGGTCACCTCGATCGCGGTCATCGGCCTGTACATCGCCTACGTCATACCGACCTTCCTGCGGCTGCGGCAGGGCGAGAACTTCAAGCGCGGGCCGTGGCACCTGGGCCGGTGGAGCTACCTGGTCGGGACCATCGCGGTCGTCTGGGTGGTCTTCATCACCATCTTGTTCATGCTGCCCACCGCGAGCCCGATCGGCTGGGTCAACTTCAATTACACCGTCGTGGCCGTGATCGTGGTGCTCGGCTTCGCCGGCGTCTACTGGCTGGTCTCGGCGAAGAACTGGTTCAAGGGCCCGAAGGTCCAGGGCACCGCCGAGGAACTAGCCGCGATCGAAAGGGAGCTCTCCGTCTGATGCCAGCCGAGACCGGCAGGCGGCGCGGCCTGCTGACCGTCGAGGAACTGCGCTCCGCGGTCGGTGCGGGCGAGATCGACACCGTCGTGCTCGCCTTCACCGACATGCAGGGCCGCCTGCAGGGCAAGCGCCTGTCGGCCGAGTTCTTCCTGGAAGAGGTGGCCGAGCACTACTCCGAGGGCTGCAACTACCTGCTCGCCGTGGACGTGGACATGAACACGGTGGATGGGTACGACATGTCGTCCTGGGAGCGCGGCTACGGCGACTTCGTCATGGTGCCGGACATGGCGACGCTGCGCCGGCTCCCGTGGCACGAGGGTTCGGCCCTGGTGATCGCGGACCTGACCTGGCACGACGGCGCGCCGGTGATGGCTTCGCCGCGGCAGATCCTGGCCGCGCAGATCGAGCGGCTGGCTTCGCGCGGCTGGGTGGCGCTGGCCGGGACCGAGCTCGAGTTCATCGTCTACCAGGACTCCTACGAGCAGGCCGCGGCGAAGGACTACCGCGGCCTGGTCCCGGCCAACCAGTACAACGTGGATTACTCGATCCTGGGCACGTCCAGGATCGAGCCGCTGCTGCGCCGGATCCGGCTGGACATGGCCGGGGCGGGCCTGTACGTGGAGTCGGCCAAGGGCGAGTGCAATCTCGGCCAGCACGAGATCGCGTTCCGGTACGCCGACGCGGTGACTACCTGCGACAACCACTCGATCTACAAGACCGGGGCGAAGGAGATCGCGGCCCAGGTCGGGAACAGCATCACGTTCATGGCCAAGCCGAACGCCCGCGAGGGAAATTCCTGCCACATCCACCTGTCACTGCGCTCTGCTTCCGACGGGGCCCCGGTGATGGCCGGGGACCGCCCGCACGGCCTGTCGAAGCTCGGCGAGCACTTCCTGGCCGGCCAGCTCGCCGCCCTGCGCGAGCTGGCGCTGTGCTACGCACCGAACATCAACTCCTACAAGCGCTACGTACCGGGCAGCTTCGCCCCCACCTCGGTCCGCTGGGGTCCCGACAACCGCACCTGCGCGCTGCGGCTGGTCGGCCACGGTCATTCGCTCCGGGTGGAGAACCGGGTACCCGGCGGCGACGTCAACCCGTACCTGGCGGTCGCCGCGATGATCGCGGCCGGCCTGCACGGCATCGACAACGAGCTGCCGCTCGAGCCGCCGATGACCGGTAACGCCTACGCCGGCGACGCCGCGCGCGTCCCGCACACCCTGCACGACGCGCTGGAGGAGTGGGAAAAGAGCGAGCTGGCCCGGGAGTCGTTCGGCACGGAGGTGACGGAGCATTACGCCAACTACGCCCGGGTCGAGCTGGCCGCCTACGAGGCCGCGGTGACCGACTGGGAACTGCGGCGCTGCTTCGAACGCCTTTGACCCGGGGGTGCTGACCGCATGTCCACGTTTACCGTGCTCAACCCCGCGACCGAGGAGCCGGTCACCACGCTGACCCAGGCCTCGGCCGCCGACGCCGATGAGGCCATTGCCCGGGCCTCGGCCGCGCTGCCGGGCTGGCGGGCCGTCTCGCCCGGGGACCGGGCCCGGATGCTGCGCGCGTTCGCCGCGGCCGTGGACGCCGCCGCCGACGAACTGGCCGGCCTCGAAGTGACCGGCTCGGGCCATCCCATCGGGGCGGCCCGGTGGGAGGCCGGGCAGGTCCGCGACGTGCTGCTGTACTACTCGGCGGCGCCGGAACGACTTTCGGGCAGGCAGATCCCGGTGCCCGGCGGGCTGAACGTCACCTTCCACGAGCCGGTCGGCGTGGTCGGCCTCATCGTGCCGTGGAACTTCCCGATGCCGATCCTGTCCTGGGGCATGGCGCCCGCGCTGGCCGCGGGGTGCACCGTCGTGGCCAAGCCCGCCGAGGCCACCCCGCTGACCGCGATGCGGATCGGTTCGCTGGCGCTGGAAGCCGGCCTGCCCGAGGGGGTGTTCCAGGTTCTGCCGGGCAAGGGCAGCGTGGTCGGGCAGCGCCTGGTCGACCACCCCGCGGTGCGGAAGATCGTCTTCACCGGGTCCACCGAGGTGGGCCAGCGGATCATGGCCGACTGCGCCCGCCAGGTCAAGCGGCTCACCCTGGAGCTCGGCGGCAAGAGCGCCAACATCGTCTTCGCCGACGCCGACCTGGAGAAGGCCGCGGCGACCGCTCCGTACGCGGTGTTCGACAATGCCGGGCAGGACTGCTGCGCCCGGTCCCGGATCCTGGTCCAGCGCTCGGTGCTCGATGAGTTCATGTCGCTCTTCGAGACCGCGGTACGCGGCGTGGTGGTCGGCGATCCGGCCTCGGCGGCGACCGAGATGGGACCGCTGATCTCGGCGGCGCACCGCTCGCACGTGGCCTCGTACGTGCCTTCGGATGCACCAGTGGCGTTCCGCGGTCACGCGCCGGCCGGGCCCGGGTTCTGGTATCCGCCGACGGTGCTCGCGCCGGTGCGCCCGGAGGACCCGGCTTATACCGAGGAAGTGTTCGGCCCGGTGGTGACCGTCACCCCGTTCTCCGACGAGACGGAGGCCGTGGCCATCGCCAACGACACGCCCTACGGCCTGTCCGGCTCCATCTGGACCCGCGACGTGGGCCGGGCGATCCGGGTGGCCCGCGCGGTGGAGGCCGGGAACCTGTCGGTGAACTCGCACTCCTCGGTGCGCTACTGGACGCCGTTCGGCGGCTTCAAGCAATCGGGCCTCGGCCGTGAGCTGGGCCCGGACGCCCCCGACGCGTTCACCGAGACCAAGAACGTCTTCATCTCGGCGGACGAGTGAGCGGGAGGAAAAATGAAAAAATTTGAGGGCAGGACGGTCGTCATCACCGGGGCCGGCAGCGGGATCGGGCTGGCCGCCGCGCGGCGGTTCGCGGCGGACGGCGCGCACGTGGTCGCGGTCGACATCGACGACGCGGCCGGGGAGAAGGCCGCGGCGGAGACGGGCGGCCTGTTCGTGCACGCCGACGTGACGTCCGAAGACGACGTGGCCGCCGCCTTCCGCGCGGCACACATCGCCTTCGGCTCTGTGGACGTGGCGTTCAACAACGCCGGCATCTCCCCGCCCGACGACGACTCGATCCTGGACACCGGCCTGGACGCCTGGCGCCGGGTCCAGGAGGTCAACCTGACCTCGGTCTACCTGTGCTGCAAGGAAGCGATCGGCTACATGCGGGTGCAGGGTCACGGGGCCATCGTGAACACCGCCTCGTTCGTCGCGGTGATGGGTTCGGCTACCTCGCAGATCTCCTACACCGCGTCCAAGGGCGGCGTGCTGGCGCTGTCCCGCGAGCTCGGCGTGCAGTTTGCCCGCGAGGGCATCCGGGTGAACGCGCTGTGCCCGGGGCCGGTGAACACGCCGCTGCTGCGCGAGCTGTTCGCGGCCGACCCGGAGCGGGCGCAGCGCCGCCTGGTGCACGTACCGATGGGGCGGTTCGCCGAGCCGGAGGAGATCGCTGCCGCGGTCACGTTCCTGGCCAGCGACGACGCCTCGTTCATCACCGCCTCGACGTTCCTGGTCGACGGCGGCATCTCCGGCGCCTACGTAACGCCGCTCTAGGGGCGCGCGCTCAGGGCGAGACGAGGGTGCGCAGGCGGATGGTGACGGGCATCGTGCTCAGCTCGGCCAGCACGTCCTCGGTGTACTCGGGGACGATGTCGGTCAGCACATAGCCGTACTCGTCCCTGGTCCGCAGCAGCTGGCCCTCGACGTTCACGCCGTGCTCGGCCAGCACCCGGTTGATCGAGGCGAGCACGCCGGGCACGTTCCGGTGCAGGTGCACCAGGCGATGCGTGCCGCTGCTCGCGGGCAGCGCGATCTCCGGCAGGTTCACGCTGAGCGAGGTGGCCCCGGAGGCCATGTAGTCGGCCAGCTTGCCCGCGACGAACTCGCCGATGTCCTGCTGGGCCTCCTCGGTCGAGCCGCCGATGTGCGGGGTGAGGATGACGTTCGGCAGCCCGCGCAGCTCGGAGACGAACTCGTCGCCCTTGCCCTTGGGCTCCTCGGGGAACACGTCGATGGCGGCCCCGGCGATGTGCCCGGATTCGATGTTGCGGCGCAGCGCCGCGTGGTCCACCACGAAGCCGCGGGACAGGTTCAGGAACAGCGACCGGGGCCGCATCGCGGCGAACTCCTCCGCGCCGAAGAAGCCGTGGTTGCCGGCCCGGCCGTCCACGTGCAAGGTGACGGTCTCCACCGATTCGAGCAGCTCGGTCAGGGTGGAGCAGCGCCGGGCGTTGCCGAGCGCGAGCTTGTCGGCGATGTCGTAGAAGTACACGGCCATGCCGAGGTTCTCCGCGAGCACCGACAGCTGGGTGCCGATGTTGCCGTAGCCCACGATGCCGATCTTGCGACCGCGCACCTCGTGGCTGCCGGCCGAGGACTTGTCCCACTGCCCCTCGTGCATCTGGGCGTTCTTCTCCGGCAGCCGCCGGGCCATGGCGATGATCTCGGCCAGCGCCAGCTCTACCACGCTGCGGGTGTTGGAGAACGGCGCGTTGAACACCGCGACGCCGCGACGGCTCGCGGCGGCCATATCGACCTGGTTGACGCCGATGCAGAAGGCTCCGATCGCCACCAGATCCGGGGCCGCTGCCAGGACGCGCTCGGTGATCTGGGTCCCCGACCTGATGCCGAGCAGGTTCACGCCCTCGATGGCCGCGATGAGCTCGTCCTCGCTGAGCGCGCGGGCCAGCGTGTCGACCTGGTAGCCCTCCTTGGCCAGCCGCGCCGACGCGTCGGTGTGGATGTTCTCGAGCAGCAGCGCTCTCGTCGTCACAGAGTTCGTACCTTTCGAACTACTTTGCCCAGGTCCCGCAGGCGGACAGGCGTCCCCGTAACCCTTTATACCTAACGGGCCGCGGTGGCTGCCCCGCTCAGCTGCTCGTGCTCCCCCGGGCCGAGGCCGCCGAGCTTGGCCCGGACCTCGTCTGCCAGCGGATGCGGGAGCCGGTCCAGTATGACGATCGCGTCACGCCAGGCTGTCCGGGCGGCCTCCCGGTCGCCCTCGGCTAGCAGGGCGTCGCCGAGCCCGGCCAGCGAGTTCCCCTCGCCGAACGGCGCGCCGATCTCGCGGTAGGCCTCGATGGCCTTGGTGTAGTGCTCCTTGGCCCGGGCAATGTCCCCCAGGTGCAGGTAGACGTAGCCGATGCTGTCCAGGGTGTCGGCGGTGCCGCCGCGGTGCCCGGAATCGCGATGCAGGCTCAGCGCCCGCTGGCAGTGGGTCAGCGCCCGGTCGTACTGGCCCAGGTGGGCGTACAGCCAGCCAACCCCGTTCTCCAGGGTGGCCTGGGTCCACCAGTGCCCGACGGCCTTGAGCATCCGCAGTGCGTCGAGCGCGACGGCCAGCGCCTCGGGGTAGCGTTCCTGTTTCTCCAGCATGCCGGCCAGGCCGTTGAGCACCACGGCCTCGTTGGCCCGGTCACCGAGCTTGCGGAACTCATCGAGCGCCCGCCGGAAGTTCGGGTCGGCGTCGGCGTACGCGCCGGTCTGCGACTGGACGTGGCCGAGCAGGTGGTGCGCGTGAGCCAGGGCGAGCGTGTCGCCCAGCCGGGTGGCCGCGGCCAGCGCGATCTGCTGGGTCGCGGTGTAGTCCTGCCACCGGCCGCGCCGGTTGAAGAACGGGCCGAGCGTCCAGGGGATCTGCCAGGCGTGGCTGTCGAAGTCGCTGGCGTCGGCGAAGGCGATCAGCCCGAGCAGCACCGGGACCTCGGCGTCGAACCAGGCCATCGCCTGGTCCTTGTCCGTCACGTCGGCAGGCAGCACGCCCGGCTGCGGCCCGGCCAGCTGCAGCGGGGACCGGAACGGGCTGAACCGGTTGGAGGCGGCCATCGCGGTGTGCAGGTAGTGGTCGAGCACCCGGTGCGCCGCGGCCCGGCGCTCGGGCTCCGGGTCATGTCGTTCGGCCTGGTCGGCCGCGTACGCACGGAGCAGGTCGTGGAACGTGAACCGGGCCGGCAGGTACTCGGCCACCATGTGGGTCCGGGCCAGCTCGCGCAGCGCGGCGCCCGCGGCGGCCCGCGGCATCCCGGCTAGGCTGGCCGCCGCCGACAGCGAGATGTCCGGGCCCGGGTGCACGCCGAGCAGGCGGAACATCCGCGCCGCGGGCTCGGAGAGCTGGTCGTAGGACCAGGAGAGCACGGCCCGCACGTTGGTCACCGCGTCGCCGGCCTCCAACGCGTCGAGCCTGCCCCGCGCGTCGTGCAGCTCGGCGGCGAGCTCGGTGAGCGGGCGCTTGGGCCGCCCCGCCGCCCGGCCGGCCGCGATGCTCAGGGCCAGCGGGAGGCGGGCGCAGGCGTCGGTGATCTCGTCCGCGGCATCGGGTTCGGCCGCGACGCGAGCCCGGCCGAGCCGGCGGGCGAGCATCTCGTGTGCCTCGACGTCGCCGAGCACGTCGAGGGTGAGCGGAATCGCGCCTTCGGCCGCGACAAGCCCGGTCAGCTCGTTACGGGTGGTCACCACGACCAGTGAGCCCGGCGCGCCGGGCAGCAGGGGCCGCACCTGGGCGACGTCGCGGGCGTTGTCCAGGACGATCAGCATCTGCCTGTCGTCGAGCAGGCTGCGGAACAGCGCGGAACGTCCCTCGGCGTCGGCCGGGATCCTGTGCGGCGGCACGCCCAGCGCGTCGAGGAACAAGCGCAGCGCCTCGGCCGGCTCCATCGGGGGCATGGCCGGGTCAAGACCGCGCAGGTTGACGTACAGCTGGCCGCCGGGGAACCGCTTGGCGACCTGGTGGCCGAACCTGATGGCGAGCGCGGTCTTCCCGGTCCCCGCCGTGCCGGAGATGACCACGATCGGGACCGTCGGGCCGGGGTCCTGCTGGCCGGGACTCTGCTGGCCGGGACTCTGCTGGCCGGGCTCGGCGGGCAGCATCGCCCGCAGCATGCTGAGCTCTTCGCGGCGGCCGGAGAAACCCGTCGCGTCCAGCGGCAGCTGGGCTGGCACCGGCGTCGTCCTGCCCTCGGGCCTTGGCCGCCGCTGTCCGCCGTCGGGCGCCGGTTCGGAGCCCGTGTCCTCGTCGGACGGCGCGGACCCGCCGGCACCGCGGATCGCCAGGCCGTTCGGGACCGATAGCGCCGGATCCATGGTCAGGACCTGCTGGTGGATGCGGGACAGGTCGCTACCGGGGTCGATGCCGAGTTCCTCGGCCAGCACCCGGCGGCCCTCGCCGAATACCCGCAGCGCCTCGGCCTGCCGCCCGCAGCGGTACAGCGCGACCATCAGCAGCCCGCGCATCCGCTCGCGCAGCGGGTGATCGGCCACCATCGCGGTCAGGTCGGGCACGACCTCCTCGTGCCGGCCGAGCGCAAGCAGCACGTCGGCGCGCTCTTCGGCGGCGGCGGAGCGCAGCTCGCCGAGCCTGACCCGCTCGGTGTCAGCGAACGGCCCGGGGACCCCGGCGAAGGCGATGCCACGCCACAGCGAGAGCGCGGAGTTGAGCGCGGACACCGCACCGGCCGCGTCGCCCGCCTTGCGCAGCTGGCGGGCCCGGCCCAGGTCCTGCTCGAAGGCGGTTGCATCCGGCTGTCCCGGCACCAGGTGCAGCACGTAGCCGGCCCCGGACGAGACCAGGACACGCCCCGGGCCGCGCAGCGACCGGTTGGGCTCGATGACCCGCCGCAGGCCGGCCACGTAGGTGTAGATGCCACCCTCGGCGCTGGCCGGGGGATCCTGCCCCCAGACGGCATCGACGAGTTCACCCCGGGAGATCACCCGGTTGGCCCGCATCGCTAGGATGCCAAGCACGGCTTGCTGCCTGGGCTGCCCCACCGGTAGTTCCTGGTCGCCATACCAGGCCATTACGGGACCAAGCACGCCGACGCGCAACGCCACGGCTTCGCCGATCCTTCCGCTCGCCAGATAACCCTTCAGACCCGAAGGCCCGCCCCCCCTCCAGGGCCGGAGCTTCTTATCAAGGTTACAGTGATTTGCGCTGGTCCTCCAGAAAAAATCTAGATCGTATAGAGACGGCCCTTTCATAGTTGGTCGCGCGCCACGGGGGCGCCGCAGCGTGGGCTTGGCGTCCGGCCTCTGCAGGTAGGGCGTGCCGGAAGCGCACAGGATGCGGGGAGGCTGGGAGATGACGGTTAACCAGCGGGACCGTTGTTACTGCCCGTGCTGCCGGGATTCCTGAGACTAAATGGACGCCGCCGCAATCACTTCGCCCGCGCCAGCGGTCCGCCAGGAGATCCGCGCCCCGGCCTGGCTGGCGTTCGCAGCGCCCTCGCCCGTTCGGCCCGGCGCCGTCGGCTGAAGCCTTCGGGTACGCGACCCGGAGCCGCCGGCCCCCACGGCACCCCCCTCACACCTGCCGTGGGGGCCGGCCCCCTTGGTGCCGGCCGAACGGCCGACTACGGTCTAGCCGTATCCGGCTTCACTGATCAACTCCGCGGCCTTTATAAAATCGTCAGGGTATCTTGGCCGTTACTCTACATTTCTGGCTTTTTCGGCCGACTCCGGGCAAATAGGACACCGATCCGGCTGGCGCGCGGGCGGCGGGGCGGCCGAGTGGCCGAGCGCGGGCGCGCCGGTGTGGTGGAGCGCCTAACATAGAGCCCGGTACCCGGGACGACGGACTACTCCTGCGCGTCGGCGCAGGCTTGGAACCAGCAGCACGCGGCCAGACCGCCAGCTGGCTGACGCAAGGGTTGGACGAAGCGAGCATGGGCAAGGCAAGCAGGACCAAGGTCGACGCCAGCCGCCGGGAGAAGATCGCCGCACAGCGCGCGGCCGAACGCCGCGCCGAGCAGCGCCGGCGGATTCTCATCGCGTCGGGCAGCATCCTCGTCGTGATAGCGGTTGTGGTGGCCTTCATCGTGGTCAAGGCGAACAACAAGCCGTCGGGCAACTCGTCAAACGGCCCCACCGGTTCGGCCCTGGCCAGCGTGGTGTCCAAGGTCACGAACGTCCCGGCCAGCACGCTGGACACGATCGGGGACGGCGGCGGCTCGTTCACTGGGAAGATCCAGCCCGTCAACGGCGCGACGCCGCTGGCCTCTGGCGGCAAGCCCGAGATGCTCTACATGGGCGCCGAGTACTGCCCGTACTGCGCGGCCGAGCGCTGGTCGATGATCGTGGCCCTGAGCCGGTTCGGCACCTTCTCCGGGCTGAGCACCGTTCACTCCTCGACCACGGACACGCCGTCCAATCTCCCGACGTTCACGTTCCACGGCTCCTCGTACACCAGCAAGTACCTGACGTTCACCCCGGTCGAGATGCAGACCAACGTCCTGGACCCGTCGACCGGTAACTACCCCGTCCTGGAGAAGCCGACCTCAGCCCAGCAGGCGCTGCTCACCAAGTATGACGCCGCGCCGTACACCACCGAGGCCGGCGCGATCCCGTTCATCTACTTCGGCGGCAAGTACCTGAGCATCGGGGCCAGCTACGATCCCACGGTGCTCAGCGGGAAGAGCTGGGACCAGATCGCGTCCGCCCTGAGCGACCCGAACAGCAGCATCGCCAAGGCCATCGGCGGGTCGGCCAACCACATCACGGCCACGATCTGCAAGATGACCGGCAACCAGCCGGCCAGCGCCTGCACCGCCACGATCCAGTCTTTGGAGAAGAGCCTGTAAATCCTGAGCTGACGCCAAGGATTCAAGCGGAGGCCAGCGCGGTACAATCTGGCGTCAGGTGCCGGCCGCGCCGAGTATCCGCGGACCGGGCGCTCCAGGCCGTGACATCACCGGAGGCGAAGCTCGCGATGACCGCTTCGAAGTCAAGCCGTGCCCGCAACGCCCGGGCCGCTGCCCGGGCCGGCACGGCCGGGCCCGGGGGCAAGGGCGGCACCGCGGTCAGGGACCGTGATCGGGCGCGGAACGGTGCGGCCGCACGCGGGCCGCGGACGATAGAGGTCAGGGACGAACCCGCGGAGAGCGGGCCCGCGCCCTGGCTGCAGATCGCCACCTTCGTGCTGGCCCTGGCCGGGCTGGGCGTGTCGATCTACCTGACCATCGCTCACTTCACCGAGTCGACGCTGGCCGGCTGCTCGGAATCGGGCCTGGTGAACTGCACCAAGGTGACCACGAGCCCGCAATCCTACGTGTTCGGGATCCCGGTCGCAGTGCTCGGGCTGGCCTTCTTCGTGTTCGTCGTGGTCATCATGAGCCCGTGGGCGTGGCGGGCGTCCCGGCGCGAGATCCACCTCGCCCGGATAGCGTCGCTGGTGGTCGGCATCGGCTTCGTGCTCTACCTGGTCTACGCCGAGCTGTTCACCATCGGAAGCATCTGCCTCTACTGCACCAGCGTGCATATCATCACGTTCCTGCTGTTCGTGCTGACCGCCTTCGCGGCCGCAGCCTGGGGCCTGAAGCCCGGCGCCCCCTGGAAGCTCGTCCCCGACCGCCCCCAGCCGGAGGAGTAACCCGCTACCGCTCACGTGAGCCGCGGGCGCGTGAGGCACCTCCCCCCCCCCGCACCACGCTGTTCCATGATCGCGGGCAGTTCGGGGGTCTATGTGCCCAGAACTGCCCGCGATCATGGTCCGCGCCCGGACGCCTCGGGCCGCCGGGCCCGGGGTACTGGCCGTTCGTCCAGGTAGCGGCGTGCTTACTCTACGCACCTGCACGGCTGGGTGAACCGGCATAATTGTGGCAACGTGGTGAATAGTGCGGCCTGGGCTCAGCAAGCGGCAAAGGAGGTCGCGGCGGCGGTGGCTACGGTACGCGTGCTGGCGATCATCGGGTCCGGCGAGACCAGCCCGACCATGGTCACGGCGCACCGGGAGCTCATATCGCGGCTCGGGCTGACCAGCCCGCAGGCGATCGTGCTCGCCACGCCGTACGCGTTCCAGGAGAACGCCGCGGACGTCTCGGCGCGGACGCAGCGCTACTTCGCGGCCAGCGTCGGCCTTCAGGTGCGGGTCGCGGCCGGTACCAGCCCGAACGCGGACCCGGCCATGGCGCCGCCGCTGATCCCGCCGGACAAGGAGGATGAGGCGCGCCAGGCGGCCGGCATCAGGGCGGCGGACTGGGTGTTCGCCGGGCCCGGGAGCCCGTCTTACGCGCTCGCGCACTGGCAGGCCGGACCGGTCGCGGCCGGGCTGCGGGACCGGGTACTGGCCGGCGACGGGCTGACCGTGCTGGCCTCGGCGGCCGCCGCCACCGCGGGACGGTTCACCCTGCCGGTCTACGAGATCTACAAGGCGGGCGGCGCGCCGCGCTGGCTGGACGGGCTCGACCTGCTCGGCCCGTTCGGCCTCACCGTCGCGCTCATCCCGCACTACGACAACGCCGAAGGCGGCCGCTACGACACCAGGCACTGCTACCTCGGCGAACGCCGGCTGGCCGTGATGGAACGCAGCCTGCCCGCCGATGCCGCCGTGCTCGGCGTCGACGAGCACACCGCCGTGCTGGTCGACCTGCGGACGGGCGACGTCGAGATCCGCGGCCGGGGCGGGGTGACCGTCCGGCGGTCCGGGCACAGCGTCGTCCTGCCCGCCGGTACCCGGCTGCCACTGGCGGAGCTGCGCGAGCTGGTCCAGGGGATCCGGCGGGCCGCGGGCGGCGGGGACGCGCCGGAGGTCACGGAAGGCACGGGTGGCAGGGACGGCGGGGGTGGCAGGGACCCGGCCGGTCCGGGTGGCGGCTGTGGCACCGCTGCCGGGGGCGGGAGCGGGGGCGGCGAGATGCTGCCGCTGCCGGAGATCATGGCGGCGGCGGAGCGGCGGTTCGAGGCAGCGGCAGGTACCCGCGACGCCGACGCCATGGTCGGGGTGATCCTCGAGCTCGAGACCGCGATCGGGCAATGGGAAGCCGACATGGACGAAGACCAGGGCACCGAGCAGGCGCGCGCGCTGCTGCGCAGGCTCGTCGGCCGGCTCGGGCGGGCGGCCCGGGACGGGCTCACCGATCCCAGGGAGCGGCTGCGGCCGGCTGTCGAGCCGCTCCTGGAACTGCGGGCGGCGCTGCGCGGCGAGGGCAACTTCGCCGCCGCCGACGCCATCAGGGAGGCGCTGACCGGGGCCGGGTTCGACGTCAGTGACACCCCGGAGGGCACCCGCTGGCAGCAGACCGCCACGGCCGGATCGGCAGACGCCTGACCTGGACTTACCGGTCTGGGCATTACATCTTTTTCATGTTGACGCCAGGCTAGAGCCCGGCGGGCCGGGACGCACTAGCCTTCGGATCAGGCAGGTACAGAGAGGAGCCGGATCCCGTGCCCGGCATGAACTCGGGCCTGAGCCCCGGCGACCCGACGCTGGTCGCCGCGTTTAGGTCTGCCCTGCTGCACCAGGGTGCCATCGCCCTTATCATGCTCGTGTTCCTCTGGCTGCTCTGGGCGGCGGCACGTACCTGGCGGCCCGCCGCGTCCCCTGGGACCGGCGGCGCGACCGCGGAGGCGCGGGCGCGGTGGCTGCTCCGCACCGGGTTCGGGGTGCTGTGGATCTTCGACGGGATCCTGCAGGCGCAGCCGAAGATGGCCGGCGGGCTGGCCACGCAGGTCATGGAGCCCATCGCGGCCTCCTCCCCCGGCTGGGTCCAGCACCTGGTCAACTGGGGCGGCACGGCCTGGTCGTATCACCCGGTCCAGGCCGGCGCGGCCAGCGTCTGGATTCAGGTCGGGATCGGCACCTGGCTCATCGTCGCCGTCCGCGGTCCCTGGTCCAGGCTGGCCGGGGCGGCCAGCGTGACGTGGGGACTGATCGTGTGGGTGTTCGGCGAGTCGTTCGGCGGGATCTTCGCGCCCGGCCTGAGCTGGCTGACCGGAGCGCCGGGGGCCGTCCTCATCTACGTGGTCGCCGGAGCGCTCATCGCACTGCCCGAGGGCGCCTGGCGCGTGCCCAGGACGGGGCGGCTGCTGCTGGCCGGGCTCGGCCTCTTCTTCGTCGCGATGGCGGTGCTCCAGGCCTGGAGCAAGCCGGGGACCCTCTCCGGGATGGTCGCCGAGATGGCCCGCACGCCGCAGCCGCGCTTCCTGTCGTCCTTGCTCTCCGGCTTCGCGTCGTTCGCGACCCGCTACGGCGTCGCCGTCAACCTGGTCGTGGTGATCGCGCTGGCCGCGATGGGCGCGGCCTTCCTGACCGGCCGGCCCAGGCTGGTCAGGTATGCGATGTGGTCCGGGATCGTGTTCTGCCTGGCCGACTGGGTGCTGGTCCAGGATCTCGGCGTCCTGGGCGGTCTCGGCACGGACCCGAACAGCATGATCCCGCTCATCGTGCTGTTCTCGGCCGGATACCTCGCCCTGACGCCTGCGGTGCACGAGGCGGAAGCCCCGGCCAGGGCAGCCGAGGCGAAGCGGCCCGGGGCGCGGTCGGTGGCGGCGGCGGGGGCGCTGGCGCTGATCCTGCTCGGTGCGGCGCCGATGGCCGCGGCGGCGGTGAACCGGACGGCGGATCCGATCCTGGCCCTGGCTATCTCCGGCGACAGCACCCGCCTCAACATTCCGGCGCCGGATTTCTCGCTCACCGACCAGAACGGCCGGACGGTATCGCTGGCCAGCCTGCGGGGCAAGGTCGTGCTGATGACCTTCCTCGACCCGGTCTGCACCAGCGACTGCCCGATCATCGCGCAGGAGTTCAAGCAGACCGGGCAGATGCTCGGCGCGCAGGCCGCGAACGTCGAGCTGGTCGCCGTGGTGGCCAACCCGACCTACCGGTCCACCGCCTTCACCCGGGCTTTCGACCGGCAGGAAGGGCTGACCACGGTGCCGGACTGGCTCTACCTGACCGGCTCGCTCGGCCAGCTGGGCGCGGTCTGGCGGCACTACGGGGTTGCCGTGGAGAACCTGCCTGCCGGGGCCATGGCCGCGCACAACGACCTGGCCGTGGTCATCGACCCGGCCGGGCGCATCCGTCAGGAGCTGAGCTCCGACCCAGGCCCCGCTACCTCGAGCACCAGATCCTCGTTCTCCGTACTGCTCGGGCAGTACGCCAAGCAGGCGCTGAGGCAATCGTGAGCCGCGGGCCGGCGCCCCGGATCCGGGCGCTCCGGGTTGGCCTGGCCCTGGCGTGCGCGGGGCTCGCGGCCGGCTGCGGAGCACCGACCGCCACGGTGGCCGTCACCCGCCCGCCCGCGGTGACCGGGTCGCTCAGCACCTCGCTGACCACCGCGCAGGGCACCTGGGCGATCGCCGTCATGGGCGGTTCGGCCGCGTCACACGACAACTTCTGGCAGCTCTTCGTCCGGCGCGCGGACGCAGGCCGCTGGTCCATGGTCACCCCGGAGGGCGTGGCCGATAACGGCGGGCTGGTCGCGGCGGGCGGGAACGGCTCACTGGTCGTCGGCTTCCGGCCCAGCCAGGAACTGGCTTACTCCCCGCTGGCCACGAGCACCGACGCCGGCCTGAACTGGACGCCCGGCCTGCTCGACGCCGCGCTGGCCGATACGCCGGGCGCCATCGCGGTCGGGCCATCGGGGCGTACCCTCGCGCTGCTGCAGGACGGCACGATCGAGGCGGCGCCGACGGCGGGTGACGCGGCCGCCGGGCGGTGGGTGCCGCTGGCCACGCTCACGGCGCTGGCGGCGTCCGCCCCGGGTCGCTCCTGCGGCCTGGAGGGCGTGAGCGCCGTCTCGTTCGGCCCCGATCACAACCCGATCGCGGCCGGTACCTGCGCACGGCCGGGTGCGGCCGGGGTCTTCACCGACGTCGGCGGGACCTGGCGGTCGGCGGGACTGACGCTGCCGACGGGGGGTCCGGGAAGGGGCACGGTGCGGGTGCTCGGCCTGACCGCCATCCCGGGCGGCAACGCGGCGCTGCTGGCCACCGGGGACGGCCTGCTCGCGGCCTGGTGGGACGGGACGCGCTGGACGGTATCGGCCCCGGTGACGGCGGACGGCGTGCGGGCGCTCGGGTTCGGGCCCGGCGGAAGCGCGTGGCTGCTGGGCGGCGGGCGGGCCGAGACCATCGCCGGGGCGGGGAGCACCTGGCGGGCGCTGCCACCCGTGCCGGCCGGCACCGCGGTGCTCGCCCCGGGGACCGGCGAATCCTACGACGCGCTGGCCGTGGCCGGGTCCAGGCTCACCGTGTGGCGGCTCGCCCGGGAGGCCTGGGGCAAGGTCCAGCAGATCAGCGTGCCGGTCCAGTACGGCTCGTCCGGTTAGGAGCGCCATGACCTACCTCACCGGGCACTGGTCCTTCGACCCGTTCGGCATCTTGGCCCTGGCCGTGGCCGCCTGGCACGAGATCGGGCTGCGGCGGCTGGCCCGCCGGTCCCGGCCGGACCGGACCCGGCAGCGACGGCTGCGGTCGCTGTGGTTCTACGCCGGGCTCGGCGTGCTGCTGCTCGCGGTGGAGTCGCCGATCGACTACTGGGCGGACGACTACTTCTTCGCGCACATGATCCAGCACCTGCTGCTGATGTTCGCCGCGCCGTCACTGATCGTCGCGGGCGCTCCGTGGCAGCCGCTACTGGGCGCGCTCCCCCGCCGGACCGGGCGCAGCGTGACCCGCGGCGTGCTGGCCGGCGGCTGGTCCCGGCCGCTGCGCGGGCTCGGCGGGCTGCTGCTGCGGCCGTGGGTGTCGGTGGCCCTGTTCAACGCGGCGATGCTCCTGTGGCACCTGCCCGGTCCCTTCGACCTGGCCGAAGAGAACCAGGCCGTGCACATCTGGCTGATGCACGGGACCATGTTCGGCACCGGGGTGCTGTTCTGGCTGCAGATCATCCCGTCGCCGCCGTTCCGCCAGCGGATGCCGCTGCTGTCCCAGGCGGCCGCGCTGCTGGGCACCAACCTCATGATGATCGGCATGGCGATGACGCTGAGCATCTTCGTGCAGGGGTCGGTGTACCCGGTCTACGACCACATCCCCGGCGTCACCCTGCCGCCGTTCGCCGACCAGCAGATCGGCGCGGCCATCTTGTGGGTGTGCGGGGACTTCTGGGCCATGCCGGCGATGGTCGTGATCGTCCGGCGGATGGTGGCCGCCGAGGGCAGCATGAGCGCGGCGGTGGACAAGATCCTCGGCCGGGGTTCGGTCCGGTCGGGCTCGTGGGGCTGGGGACGGCCTGGGGCCCTGGCCGAGCTGCGGGCTCAGCCGCCTTCCTCGCCGGAGGCCGGGTCCTGAAGCACCGGGTCAGGGCGCAGGCCGTTGAGGTCCTCGCGCCGGTGCGTCCTGGGGTCGTCGGGGCGGCGCGCGAAGCGGCCCTGGTGTTCGTGGCGATGCGCGGAACCATCCCCGTGCGCGGTGTGCGGCGTGATCACCTCGGTTATCTTGCGCAGGCCGCCGAAGGCCGACGACCGTGCCACCGCCACCACGCCGATGATCAGCGCGGCGATGCCGCCGGCCTCGATCGCGAGCATTCCCGGCGTGACCTGGATCCGGTCGCCGAACACCACGATGCCCAGCGCGATGCCGGCCACCGGCTCGCCGGCCGCCATGGTGGGGAGCGAGGCGTGCAGCGGGCCCGCGCTGAACGCGTTCTGCATCAGCCACAGGCCGACGATCCCGGCGCCGAGCAGGCAGTACGGCGGCCAGGTGGTGAGCAGGACGCTGAGCGGGTGCCCCTGCAGGATCTCCAGCGTCTGCCTGGTCAGCGCGTCCTGGATGCCGAACACCAGGCCCGCCGCCAGGCCGGTCAGGCTGGCGCGGGCCGGCCCGCGCGTTCTCAGCCCGG
>Ga0335081_10004108_pt1 | contig 23004 bp, 16 predicted proteins | sample Lox_Sample_35_FD_206713 | JGI IMG/M metagenome (GOLD analysis project Ga0335081, IMG submission 206713) | Soil microbial communities from Loxahatchee National Wildlife Refuge, Florida, United States - Lox_Sample_3.5 | ecosystem: Environmental > Terrestrial > Soil > Wetlands | place: USA...
CAGCACACCTTCTTCACCAGCTTCAATACTGCCGCCTTCACTTTGGCCCCGCCGGGAACCTTCGGCAATATCGGGCTCAACATTCTGCATCAGCCGTCCTGGAATAACTTCGATGTCGCCCTCGACAAGAGAATTCAGCTCGGAAAAGACACCCGGCGCCTGCTGCGGCTGCGCATCGAGGCATTTAACGTTTTCAATCACGCCGAGTTCTCCACCATCGGCACCACCCTGACCCTGTCGGGCGCGACCAATACGAACACCACTTACGGTCAGTACACCGCGACTGATTCGCCGCGGCAGATGTCCACTACCCTGCGGTTTGAGTTTTAGAAAAAGAAAGGTACCCATGCTCACTGTGCGATCCATTCGGCGTCCCCTTTGCCTGGTGCTGCCGGCCCTCCTGCTGCCCATCGTGCCCGGCACGGCCCAACAGCCTTCCGCCCAGCAATCGGACATACAAAAGCAAAACCAGGAAGACCGGCAGAAGATGATGGACCTTCTGCACATCACCTCGCTTCGCCCGGGAGTCGAGGCTCGCAACCCCGATTCTCCCAACAAGGCAAACTACGACGAGTCCAAGGCCAACCCCTACCCCAACCTTCCCGACCCGTTGGTCATGAAGAACGGAAAGAAAGTGACTTCCGCCAGGATGTGGTGGGACCAGCGGCGGCCGGAAATCGTCGAGGATTTCGATCGCGAGATCTACGGCCGCGTTCCCGCCGTGACACCTAAAGTCACTTGGGAAGTCACCTCGACCACGCCAGGAACGAACGGCGACTATTCGATTATCACGAAGCAACTGGTCGGGCACGTGGATAATTCCGCTGCCCCGCAGATCTCCGTGGACATCCAGCTCACCCTGAGCACTCCGGCCGATGCCAAGGGCCCGGTGCCGGTGATCATGGAGTTCGGCGGAGGCTTTGGTGGCGGCCGTGGTCCCGCGCCTGCCAGAGCGCCCGCCCGGGCGCCCGCGGCCCCGATTCAAGGCGCTCCTCCCGGCCCGCCATGGCAGCAGCAGGTCCTGGCCAAAGGCTGGGGATATGCGCAACTCGTGCCCGGCAGCATCCAGGCCGACAACGGCGCCGGTCTCACCAAGGGCATCATCGGCCTGGTCAACAAGGGACAGCCCCGCAAGCCCGACGACTGGGGTGCGCTGCGCGCCTGGGCCTGGGGCGCCGGCCGCGCCCTCGACTATTTCGAAACGGACAAAAGCGTCGATGCCAGGAGGGTCGGAATCGAAGGCCACTCCCGCTACGGCAAGGCGGCCATCGTCACCATGGCCTATGACCAGCGCTTCGCCATCGCCTTCGTCAGTTCCTCCGGTGAAGGTGGCGCCAAACTCCACCGCCGGAATTGGGGCGAGCTCGTGGAAAACGTCGCCGCCGCGAACGAATACCATTGGATGGCCGGTAATTTTCTCAAATACGCCGGCCCCCTCCATTGGAATGATCTGCCGGTTGATTCGCACGAATTGGTGGCGCTCTGCGCCCCCCGCCCGGTATTCATCAGCGCCGGCAACTCCAACGACCCCGCATACCAGCTCGCGAACTCCGATGGATGGACCGACGCCAAGGGTATGTTCCTGGCCGGTGCCGGCGCCGGTCCGGTGTACAAACTCCTCGGCAGGAAAGACATGGGCACCACCGAGTTCCCGCCGATCGAGACCGGCCTGATGGACGGCGACGTCTCCTTCCGCCAGCACACCGCCGGCCACACCCCCGCGCCCAACTGGCCGGTCTTCCTGACCTTCGCCAGCCGTTATTGGAAGTAGTGGCGCGGGCACTCGTGCTGCCGCGTCCCCACTCATGGGGACGCTTGTCGCTCAGGCCCGATCGTATGGAAGTTGCCAGACCCGGGTGAATTGGCTGCCACCCCTGCGGGCTCGCTGCACTCATTCGCCGCGGGCCATCGCAGCCCTTTACTGTTTCTCGGCGCGGTGCTTTTGCAGGAGCACGCTGTTGCCGTACGGCCGCTGGTAGCTGACGAAATACCTGTCCCCGAAAACGTCGAATGTTTCCGCCGGGTAGAACGCGATCGCGGCCATCCACGTGTCTACGTCGGACTGTTTCAGCCACATCCAGCTATTCGGAGATTGTTCCGGATTCTTGTCGATGACGACCACGCGTCCGTCCGGTTTCAGATACTTCGCAGTGTCGTCCAAATAGATCTGCCGGTGTTCGATCATGTGCAGCACGCGATGGAAAAAGGCCACGTCCACGTCCTTCATGGGCAGCTTGGGATCGTCGTCCACACCCAAAACGGTGCGCAGGTTGGTGACGCCTTCTTTCTTGGCGCGCTCGGCGACATAGTCGAGCATCTTGGGATCGATGTCCACAGCATAAAGAATCCCGTTCGGCGCGATCGCCTTGGCCATCGGAATCGAAAACGTTCCCGATCCGGAACCGATGTCGGCCACAATATCACCCGGCTTGAGCCGCAGCTTCTCGACCACCAGGGGAATCTTCGCCTCGATTCCGCGCTCGAGCCGGTTCATAGTTTCGATGTATTTTTCGGCCGGCGCCTGCGCCAGTTGCGCAAATGCACCAGCCACGCCTAAGACGCACCCGGCGAAACAAATGACTACACATCTTCGTCCCAGCATCCCATTGCCTCCGGCGACGATCTTATATCAGATCGACGCTGGAGATCCAGCCGGTCGATTCGCACGAATTGGTGGCGCTCTGCGCGCCCGCCCGGTATTCATCAGCGCCGGCAACTCCAACGACCCCGCATACCAGCTCGCGAACTCCTACGAGTGGACCGACGCCAAGGGTATGTTCCTGGCCGGTGCGAGACCTGCCTGATGGATGGCGACTGGAAGTAGTGGTGCGGGCCTTCCTTACCGTCGCAGCACGCCGTGGTGCGGATCCAGCGTGACCCTCACCGGCGCCTGCTTCAGCGCCACCGTGAACGTAGCCGGCGTGCTCCCGGTGGTCACCCACTGTGTAATGGTGCGGCCGCCGGCAACCTTGATTTCCACCGGCGCCTGCGCGGTGAAGTCGTCATCCACGTCCGACTGCGTCACGGTCCCCACCAGCCTGAGATTGGGCGCGGCGCCCTTCACCGCGTACGTCAATTTCAGTGTGGGAATGCCGGTCCCGTAAACCCACTGCTCGAAAAAGTTCTCGAGTTTCGGATCCTGCGACTTGGGAGGCAGGAAGCTCGCGGCCAGCGCGCGAAAATCCTCCGTGCTGAGGGCTTTGCCGTCGTAGCGCCTGGCCACCTCGGCAAGCATCGAATAGAAGCGCTCGTCTCCCATGCGCTGCCGCAGCATTTGCATGATCCACGAGCCCTTTCCGTAGGTGATCGTCCGCCACGCGCGCGGCTCCTGCGAATTCTCCAGCCGCATGCCCAGGACGATCGGCCCGGTCGAATCCACCGTCTGCCCGTTCTCGCCCTTTGCCAGCAGTTCGCTGCGGTAAGAATCCAACATCGCCTCCACGTCGCGCGGACCTTTGCTCTTTTCCATGTACGCGAGCGCGGAGTAATTCGCCAGCGCCTCCATCAGCCAGTAATCCCGATAGGAGGTCGCGCTCACCCGGTTTCCCCACCATTGATGGGCCGTCTCGTGCGCCTGGAGGACTTCCTGAAAAAACAGCTGCTGCGATTCGCCCCCCTCCATTCGCGGGCCCGGAACATTCTTCAGGTAAGACAGCGTCGAGAGATAAACCAGGCCCGGGAATCCCTGCCCGAACGTCCCGGGGATCGGCGACACGGTCAAGTGCGGCAGGGTGGGTGGCCCGAACTTCGACGCCATGAACTCCAGCGCGGATGCCACCTCCAGCGCCAGCGAACGCAGCCGTGCCATCGGGTCGGGCGCCGGCGGAGTCACCTGTACCTCGTTCAGCGGATCGGACGCCCGGCGGTTGCGAATGCCCGGCGGCAGAGCCGTGGTGACCCTCTCCGGGCGCGGCTGCAGCGCGCGTTCCAGAGCCTTGTTGGCGCACACATCCACCACGAATTTGCCGCGCTCGAGCCGCGCATGCTCGTAGTTGCCCAGGTTGAAGGCGGCGATGCGAATGGCCGAAGGAGTGCGGCGCCGCGTGGTGCGCACGTCTCCTTCGGTGTGATCCTCGACTACGTCACCCGGGGCCACCAGGTCCAGATCCTTGGGAAAGCGGAACAGCAGATCGTAGCTCGAAAACTGCGTGCCGTGCAGCGGATACCAGGTGCCCCGGGAGCTGACGTAAAACACCCGGTCGCCCGCATCGTAGATTACCTTTCCGGAGTGGTGAAACTCAAATTCGTACTCCTGCCCGGCGCGCAGTTTTTCCGAGGGTACTACCAGGAACTGATTGTTTCCACCGTGAATCATCGCCACGCGAACGGAATCGCGCTGCAGCACCTCGGCGGGCCGGCTGTCCACGAACGCCTCCGTAACCGTCATTTGCGGCGAGATCTCGAACACCTCCGCCGCCCCGTCCATGGTGGGCCGCACCTTTACCCGCGTAACCACGTTCATCGACAGATCGGGATTGACCGTGGCTTCGATCCGGTAGTCCCGCAGGACAACCTCGGGCCTATGCAAAGTCGGATCCATGCGAAACGACCGGGCGGCGAAGCTGGTCCAAATATCGAAGAACGCGATCCCGTTGCGCGCGGTCACCTGTCCGGCGACCATCTGCTCGTCGCCCATTGGATCGAACGTCACGTCGAAGTTGCCCAGCTTGGGACTGCTGAACAGCCCCGTGAGCAGCCCGTTCTTCAGCCCTCCTGTATCCAGCAAATCGAGCGTCAGGCGGGGCGCGAATCCTACCCCGATATTGCGCAGGGCGGGCGACCATTGCTCATCGAGCAGGGCTGCCATCTCGGGAGCTTTCTGGTTGGCGGGATTGTTCGGCATCTGCGACATCAGGCGGTCGTAATCGTCGCCGGTGAAGAGAAACAGGGCCGAGCGGATATGCTCGTCGAGGTTGGGGGAGTCGATGTAGGTGGCCAGAGAGCGGCGTTCGGCGCGATCGGGCGGCAGCAGAATCACCTCGCCGTCACCGCCTTCCACATCCGCGACAAAAGCCGCCGCAATGCGCCGGCCAGCCACCGGCTTGCTGAAAATGAGATGCCCGTCGGCGAGAAAGATGCGCAGATCTTCTTTCACCAGTCTCAAATCGCGAACGCGATAGCACTCATCCCGATCGAAGCCGTTCTCCCGGATGGCGCGCGCGATATCGGCGGCCGTTCCAGCCGTCAGGGGCGCCTGGGAGACCAAAGCGAGCGCGAGAAACCACCGCATGCTCACAGTCTACAGCTTGCCGGTCCGCCCCGTCAGTCTCTGGATCAACGAGACCGCTTCACGGATGTCCCGCAGGCGTTCTGACTGGTCTTCCGTCTCTCGCTCGACATTCAGCGCGCCGCGAAAACCGGAGGCCCCGACAGCTTGAACGAACCGGTCGATGCCCACCGACCCTTTGCCCAGAGGACGCTCCTTTCCCAGGGACAAAGACGCGGCCGGGTCGGGCCAGTCGCCGTCTTTGGCATGAATCGAGATCACCCAGGGCGCAAGCGTCTTCCATGCCTCGATGGGATCGCCCGTGCCGTACAAGATCATGTTCGCCGGATCGAAATTGATCCTCAGGTTGGGCCGGTTGACGTCGCGCATGAACCGCAGGAGCACCCCGGCAGGCTCCTGCCCGGTTTCCAGCGCGAAGACCTGCTGATGTTGTGCCGCGTAGTCGCACACCCGGCGCACCACTTCGCGGACCGCCACGTAGTTCGGGTCCGCCGGATCGCCGGGTACGAATCCGACGTGGCAGGCGATGCTCCACACTCCCAACCTGGCGGCAAAATCGCTCACCGCGTACGTCCGCCGTTCGCGTTGTTCGCGTGTGCCTTCGGGAATGAAGCCCACCGTGCGTTCCACCGCCGGCTTGTCGGCATAACTCTCGCCATCGAAAGCCGCGAAGACGGTGGCCAGCGGGAACTGCTCGCGGTCGAGCGCCGCCTTCCAGGATTCTCCGAGCGTGGCGGACAGTTCCAGATCGCCGGGGATGCCCAATTGCCCGCAACGCACGCCGCAGCTCTTGATTTCGGCCAGATCGTCGCGCCCGGCCCAGAACATCACCCCCGGCTCCAGAGGCTCTACAGCCGGCATATCATTTTCCTCCCGCTGCGGCTCCGCGCTTCCAGCAGCAGCAGCATGAGTCTCACGGCATCGGCCGACTCGCGCGGCGGGCAACGGTCGGGCGTGCGCCGCAGGTTGCAGCAGTCCGCGAAGTACTCGATCTCCGCGACATAGGCGTCGCGCGCGCCGCCATCCAGCAGCGTCTCGGAACCGTCCGGGCTGTAGAGTGCCGGAGGCCGCCCGGCCGAGTTGTACTCCAGCGTTCCGCCTTCCATCGTGACGGTGTACTCCATCGAGAACGGATAGGCCCCCGGATGGTGCCAGCCGCCGGTGATGGAGGCCACTCCGCCGTGAGGATAGAAGAGTTGGGCATCGATGCAGTCGATCCCGGCGGAAAGGTCCGCGAACCCCGTGGCGCTGAGAGCTTCCGGTTTTCCGAAGAGGTGCAGGCACATGTCCGCGTCGTGAATCAGAAGGTCGAAGACGCCGCCGCCGCTGCGCGAGGCATCCTGCAGCCACTTGCTCCAGCCGGGCGCGGCGCAGCGCCGGCGGAACATGGCAAACCGCAACGGCCCGAGCTGGTGGTCCTGCAAGGCATGCTGCAGAGCCAGGTAGGGGGGCAGGAACCGAAGGACGTGCGCGGTCATCAGCGTGCGCTTGTAGCGGTTGGCGGCGGTGAGCATGCGATCGACGCCATAACCGTCGAGCGCCATCGGTTTCTCCACCAGGACGTGTTTGCCGGCGCGCAAGGCTTCCACCGCAACCGTCTCATGGAGATCGGTGGGCAGGCAGATGTCGATGGCCTCCACGTCCGGATCGCTCAACACGGCCTCCAGGTCGCGATGCTGGGTGACGCCCGAGAGGTCCAGCCGTTCGCCGCGATTACCGAGGTTGCCGCGGACCGACGTAAGATCTCCCGCCAGCTTCTTTTCATCCTGGCTGTAGACCGCCACCAGTTCGGCTCCACGCACGGCGCCGAGAGCCTTCAGATGGGTACTGCCCATGAAGCCGAGGCCGAGGACTGCCAGTCTCACCGCACCACCTCCAGATCGTTTCCGTAGATTGTCTCGCCATCGAACTGCTGGTGGACCTCCTGCAATATCTCGCCGGGCGTTTCACCCATCGGCAGTTGATGGTACAGCACCAGTTTTCGGGGACGCACCTGGGCCCCCACGCGGCCCACATCCGGACCTGATGTGTGGAAAGCCGTATGATAACGCTGCCAGTCCGCCGTGCGCCGCGCGAGGCCCTTCTGAGAATACACCTCGTGGACGAGGATGTCGCAGCCCTTGGCCGCCTGCACCAGATTTTCACTGTAGGTGGTGTCGCCCGAGACGACAATCACTTTGTCGGGAGCTTCGAAACGGTAGCCGTAGGCATATTTCCAGGTGCCGTGCTTCACCGCGAAGGCGATCACCCGCATGCCTTCATCGCGGTAGATCTCGCCTGGCTTCACATCGTGCGCCTGTACGACGTATGCGCGCGGCACTGAGGGCTCGAGTCCGTGAAGACGGATTTCCATGTCCTGCCGCCATGCTTTCAGGATGTGGCCGGTCATGGCCCGCAGGCCCGGGGGACCGTAGGCGGCGAACGGTTCCAGGCGGCCGGTCACCGCGGGGGTGAAGATGAGGTCGGGGTATCCGGCGGTGTGGTCGGAGTGGAGGTGCGTGACGAATGCACGGGTTAACTGCGCCATCCGGAGGCCCGCCTGGGCGGCGCGGCGGACCACTCCGGGGCCGCAATCCACCAGGTACACGCGGTCCGCGGAGACAACTGCCACCGCGGGGCCCATTCTCTCCGGCTCGGGATTGGGATTGCCGGTGCCCAGCAGGATGACGCGCGTATCGGGCGATGCGTGGGCCGGCTCCTGCGCCGCGAGGCCGGCGGGCCAGATGAGCGCAAATCCGAGGACGATGGCGTTGCGCAGGGAAGCGGTCATCGGCCTCATGGGACAATAATCGCATGTTCAATCCGATGCGGCCGGCCGTGATTGCCGGTGCAGTACTATTGATCGGCACTCTGCATGCGGCGGACAACCAACTGACGAAGACCGAGAAGGCCGCCGGGTGGAAACTGCTGTTCGACGGCAAGACCTATGCGGGATGGGAAGACCCCACCAAGAAATCGCCGCCAGGCGATTCGTTCACCATCGAGGGCGGGTGCCTGAAGTCCACCTCGCATCCCCGCATCGTGGAGGACCTGTTCACCAAGGACACCTTCGAGGATTTCGAACTGGAGCTGGATTGGAAAATCTCACCGGCCGGCAACAGCGGGGTGAAGTACCGCATTCAGGACCGCGTATTCCTGCTCGATCAACCGATGCCGAGGTTCGAGGACCGGGTGAACGCGTCACTGAAAAACCGCAGGACGGACCGGCCCGCGAAAGACCAGGAGTACGTGATCGGCTTTGAGTACCAGATAACCGACAACGGTGCGAATTCGGATGCGATGCGTGCCGGTCAACTCCACCAGACGGCGGCGCTGTACGATGTGTTCGCGGCGTCGCGAGATGTCACCCGACCGGTGGGCGAGTTTAATCACCTGCGGCTGGTGGTGAAGGGAGACCACGTGGAACACTGGCTGAATGGAGAAAAGGTGGTGGATGCGAGCCTCAAGGCGCCCGAGATCGCTCAGAGCGCGGCCAAGCGATGGGGCGCCGATTCCCCGGTATATCACCTGTTGGTAGACCAGCCGCGCAAACGCTGCCAGATTTCCCTGCAGAACCACGACGACGTGGCGTGGTTCAAGAACATCAAGATCCGGCGGCTGTGATTCCGTGGCGCGGACACCCTGACATGCCCCGGTGAGGCAGCAAGAAGCGCCCGCGCACACCATCTACGGCGTCACCACGGGCGAAGCTACCGCCGTGACATGGCCAAGCACTACCAGCGTGCGTCCGCTGGTGGTGTCGAGGACCTCGAGTGTCGGAATCAGCTTACAGGAAGAGGATGAGATTGGTGTCGAGGTTGCCGTCGGCGGCGGGACGAACGGCGGTGTGGTGATCGTCGCGCGGATCTCCACCCGGTCGCCGGCTACGAGTTTCAGGTCCGTGTCGCTGCGCAGGATTAGCGGCATGCTCTTGCCCGGCGGAATGGTCAATGTGGCGGTTTTCAGAACGGTGCCGTTGGCATCCAGGAATGACGCGGACGCCGTGCAGACTACTCCGAGCGCGGGAGGCAGAACTCCCGGATTCAGCAGATTCAGTTGTGCGGTTTGTGCGTCCGCCAGTCCCACCATGCCGGTGGTCTCGACGTTTACGTTAACAGGAATCGCCTGGGCGGACAGAGCCGCTGTGCTCAGCGCCAAGGCACACATCAAGCGACCATATTGCAACATACGTTTGTTTCACCTCCGCGTGGACCGGAGGCCCGCGTCTGGTGGGAAGTGCTGTGGCGGCTCGAACCCCTTTGCCAGCAAGGGATCCTCCGAAAGAGACAGCACAGCGGATTCCTCGCCAAGCGCAAGGCCCCGGTTATTTGGTTTGCTGATTTCGGGCGGCCGGCCCACTCTCTTCGGTGCCGTTCAAGCCCGATCACTGGCATGAACCCAAACTCCCCTGGTGGAGTTTCGCGGGCGGGTTGTTTTTTTCGGAAACACGTATTTTTGAAGTACTGGTGCTGGATGACACATTCAAAGAGTTAGGCATCCGTCAGGCGGGCTCTTGAGTTTCGCCTGATGGGGGCGGTGTGTTCGCCTGCCAAAATTTCTCAAAATGCACCTGGCCCGGCTGGCGAGGTGTCTGCCGCTGGAATCCCTCGCCGGCCAAAAGCGAAATCATCGATTCGATCATCGCCGGATTACCGCATAAGAGCACGTGCGTATTTTCAGGTTTTGGACAGAAGCCCAAGGAGCGTTTGAGCACTCCTCGTTTCCAGACATCCTGAACATGCCCGACGGCTCCCGTCCATGGGCTGGCCTCCGATTGAAGGCGGCTGACGACCGGCACGTACGTGAATGCGGGTTGATCGCGTTGCAAAGCCGTGAGTACGGACCGGTAGCCGAGATCCCGGGACTGGCGTACCCCATGAAGCAGCGCAATCCGGCGAGGTTTCCTGAAGGCCGGGTTGGATGTCAGCATACTGATATAGGGCGCGACCCCGGTGCCGGTTGCGATCAGAATCAGATTGGCGTCTTCAGGCACGGAACTCAGTGTGAACGAACCGGCGACCTTGGAGCCCAGACTGATTCGGTCGCCGGCCGTCACCTGAAACAGGCGTGGTGTGAGAGCGCCGGCCGGGACCAGATTGATGTAGAACTCCAGGACCTCCCGATTCTCAGGCGGCGAGGCGATTGAGTAGGGCCGCCGAATCAATCTCTCCGGCGCGGGGGCATGCAGTTCGGGCGCGGCAAGCCTGCTGCGCTTCGATGATGCGAACAACCCCAGGGTGACATATTGGCCGGGTTGAAACTCCGGGAAGAGCCAGTCCACCGGGGCTACCTGAAGAGTCATCAAGCCCGGCCTGAGTTCGTTACGAAGGGTCACTACGGCATTGAGCCAGTCCTCGCGCGCGGCTTGCGGGTACTGCAAGTGGCACCAGTCGATTCGAGGGGAGTCGAGAGACGGCTGCCCTACCTTAAAGATACGACTCAACGCCCGATTCGGCTTGTTCAGCCGGCGTGCGCCGCGTCGGCCCGTCCGGACTGTTCCAGCACCACCTTGCCCGTAATCTCGATGGGCGCCTGATTCGGTTTGACTTCTCCGCCCGTCATGAGCTTCAGGGCGTCGGCCAGACGATCGGCGCCGCCGGCCAGCAACAGACCGGTCACCAGGACATCCAGGAGGTCACCCCACGCCGTTTTCGGAGGGGTGCCTATCAGGGTGGACAGACGGTGTCTCATGAACCCGGCAAACACCACAGTTCCCAAATAGGCAGCGAAGATCGTGTAGATAACGCGGTACAGGCGCTTCTGTTCCGGATCGTCCGCGGGTCCCGGCTCGAGGGTGGATCGCAGATCCGGGCTGAACGAAAGCAGGAAGAAGATTCCCGTAACGATCCGGTCGATCGCGAATGCCGCGATCAGGATGATGCCTACTTCTCTCATGCCGGTAATCCTTTCGAGGCAATCGCGACCTGGGGGGGCGGAGCCGTCACCTGCGGCAACTCGCGATAGATCCACGCGCCCAGCGCGATGCCGATGGTTACTTCGACAAATCCCGCGGCCGTCAGCGTAAAGACAAAGTCCCAGGGCAGCAGTCCGGAGATCAGTGACGGGAGAAGCGAAAGTAAATAACCCGGCAGCCACACGGCCAGGCTGGCCGCCCATATGGCCCGGCCGGCACGGGTGAACCGTGGACGGCTGGCGGCGCAAATCCACACTCCCACCCCGCCCATCAGAAAGTCACATATGAGGAGCACCACCGCCATTCCCGTGGCTGACACCGGATCCTTCGCGGTTGCTACGGGTTTAAAGGAAGCCACAATGCCCTTCCAGACGGAGTCCAAGACAAAATTGCGAAGGAAGTAATCTCCGGCGCTGATCACCATCCCCGCGAGAATTCCACCAAACAAAATGCGAACCCAGTTCACCTTCGTCATATCATCCTCTCTGAATCGATGCGCTCCTTACTCCGAACGCTCAGCCGGTAAGCTCCGGCATCGCCGAAGAGGTCACCTTCGACTCTCATAGCCAAACCGCGATCGGCCAATTGACGGCGGCGATGCGGCGGATCCTGTTTACCAAATGCCGTGGGTGGCCTGCGCTTTCGGTAATGCCACCAGCGCTTCCCCAAACACAAACCGATTACGATGCCCCCGCCCTCTTCCAAAGGGACGAAATCCGAATCGGAAACCGATTCCGTCCGTTCGCCGCGGACTGACAGCCCGGCAACCGGCTCGCCCACGTCGAACCTGGCCAGTACTTCGCCCGAGGCAATCTTCACGCGGTAAACGCGGCCGCGGGCCGCCTCTTCCGCCGTCCAATACGACACGCCGTCAGGATCCAGGTTGAGGGCGAAGAGCCCATGGGCCTCGCCATCGAGGTGTTTGGATACGATCTTCCCGGCACGATCGAATAGCAGAACATTGCTGCTGTTGGCCGCCAGGACACCGCCATCGGGCAGAATGCGAATGGCATACAGTTCGGTCCCGGCGCGAGTGAAGTCCGGCGCCTGTACCTTGGCAACCACGTCGAAGCGTTTGATCGCCGTCCCCTCGGACGTGTAGTAGATGGTGCGCTGGTCACGCGCCAGATCGAGCCAATCGGCGCCCCTCGTTTCCCGTGCGACTTTGTAAGTCGCCAGCAGAACTCCGGTTGGTGAGAACCTACTGATCTGGGCCTCGCTTGTGTCACTCTCATCCTGCGCGGCGCCGACATAAAGGCTGCCGTCCGAGTCGAACACCACCGACTCCGGGTTTCTGCCGTGCACACTGCCAAAGACGATCGATGATTTCAGTTCCGCATCGAACTTCCGCACGTCGCCGCGCCCAAAGCTGGTCACGTAGAGATTGCCGGCATGGTCAAAAGCCGATCCCGTGGGTTCTCCCTGGCCTGCCTCCGCGGTCTGGCGCCGCTCACCTCCGGGGCTGTAGTGGATCAGCCGGCCGCTCTCCGTCGATACGACCACATCGCCGAAAAGTATGGTTTGGGCCGCCATGGGAAAGCCGATTCCCACGGCGAGGAGTGGCATTGCCATACCCACGATATGCCGGCTCATCGACCGACCTACGATTCGTCCGATGCGGCCCGGAACTTTTGACAGCTCACCAGGCCTTCGTTGCCCCAGTCCGTGCGGACCTTGCCGGTTGGTTCTACTCGAAGAGGTCAGCATGGTAAGTGCTGTCACTCAAGCCTCCATGCTTATATACGGCCCGACGGCGAGATTGGATCGGGCTGGCCCCACTGTGGGTACTAAGGCGACCCTCCTGGCTGCTCTTTCGAAAAGAACTGGCTGGCAACTCTGGTGCGCCCGACAAGGGACGACAGGCGCCGAGATGAGTCTCGGCGCGGCCGGCAGGAGTGCCTGCGACACATCGCCGGCGGTGATGGGTCCGTCCGGTGCGCCACCGAAAGTAGCATACTACAGAGGTATACTCACGGCATAGTGACTGCAAAATGGAAGACGGCGGCGCTGGCCACAGCAATTACCGGTGCGGGAATCCTGGCCTTGGCTCTCGTCTCGGGGCTTCTGTATGAGCAGACGCAGCGTGCCAGCGACCGCGAGCGCTATCCGCAGGTAGGGCGGTCCGTCAATATCGGCGGCCGCACGCTGAATATCGATTGCGCGGGCACCGGCCGGCCAGCCGTGATCCTGGAGAGCGGCGCCAATTGGGCCCTGAACCCGGCTGTGCACGATCCCAGGACGATATTCTCCAACGGCGGGCCCCGTCCGGGCTATAGTTGGGTTCTAGTCCAGCGTGCGTTGGCAACTGTGACCACCGTGTGCTGGTACGACCGCGCCGGCTCCGGCTGGAGCGACGTGGGTCCTTATCCTCGCGACAGTGCGGCGCACGCCCGCGATCTGCACGCGCTTCTTCGCGCGGCGCCGGTCCCGCCGCCCTATGTGCTCGTGGGCGAATCCTCGGCGGCGATGGATGCCCGCGTTTACACAGGCTTCTATCCTTCCGATGTGGCGGGCCTGGTGCTGGTCAACTGGGCCGATCCGGGGCTCTTCCTTGCGCCGCAAACCAACAACGGGAAACGGGCCAAGAACGTTCCGCAGTTGGTCTATGAGTCGCAAGACGTCATGGCGCAGTTGTTCAACGCGATCGGGCTTTACCGATTGGGTCGAGTCCCGCCCGCTCCAGCGCCGCCCAAGGGACTCACCGCCGCGGAGTGGAACACCATCTGGTTCCTGACCCACTCCTCCAAGGCGGTCAGCGCTCTCATGCAGGATATCGCCTCCTGGCGGCTAAGCTCCGCCGAGGCGCGAGCAGCCGGAAGTCTCGACTCGCGTCCGCTGGTCGTGCTCAGTGCCGACAGCATCGGCGCACCACCGGAGTTCCTGGTGGGATGGACGAACGTGCTGAATGATCTCGAGCGGCTGTCCACGCGTGGAAGACAGATCGCGGTTGGCGGAGGCGCGAGCGACCTTCTGTACGATGCCCCGGACGCCATCGCCGAGGCCGTGCGCCAGGTTATCGCAGAAGTGCGGACGCTGAATTAATCTGCTCATTCCCGACCTTCCGGCTCCGCGCATGGGTCGGCTGCCGGCGGATTTGCGCCCGCCGCCCGCTGTATGGAAACCGGGGCAAATGGTTCCTCGTGGAGAAGCAGAGTACCCATGTTTTCGAGAAAGACGCTGCGTTATGGTGTCCCAGTTTGCCGACGGGATGGGACACTCGGCGGGAATGGTGGGAGTCCAAAAAGCGTCCCGAAGAGTCGGGACGCGGCAGGCAGGAGTGCCTGCGCCACGTCGTCGGTGGGCAAGGGTTTTTCGTCTTGTTGACAGTCCTGTAGGCGGGCCATATAATCGGACGTGAAAATTTCAGGGTGTCGGTCACGCCTACTTCGGCCGATCTGTAAAGTTTGATGCGCTGGGCCTCGCCGGAATCGGGCGTGACTCCATCGAAGAGGAGTTCAGCCATGATCAAACGCGTTTGGGCCCTCGGTTTTCTAATCACCTGGTTGGCGTTCTGCCAGACTACTACGGCGACTCTTGACGGCATCATTCGCGACCAGACCAACGCCGTAGTCCCGGGAGCAACGGTCACCGTAACGAATACGCAGACCGGCATCGTCTCCACTGCCACGACGGATGCCCAGGGCAACTTTCTGGTGTCCTTCCTGCTTCCCGGGGTATACGACGTTTCGGCGGAAAAGGCGGGCTTCAAGAGAACTCTGCGCCGCGGCGTTACGCTGCTGGTGGCGGATACCGCGCGAATCGAGATGACGCTGGAGGTGGGCGCAACAACGGAAGTCACCACCGTTACGGCCGAAGCCCCATTGGTGAAGGCCGACACGTCCGAACTCGGCCAGGTGGTGCAGCAGAAGCCGATCGAAGAGCTGCCGCTCAACAGCGCTACCGGCCGCAACTTCACGGCATTGATGACGCTGGTGCCGGGTGCGATCCGCACCAACCCGGTGGGGGTATTCGATGCTCCGCAGGGCAATTCGAGTTTTGCGGTGAACGGCCAGCGGGACAGCGAAAACAACTACATGGTGGATGGCGCGGATAACAACGAAGTCCTGCTGGGCATCGTGACCATTCTGCCGCCGCCGGAGGCGCTCAGCGAATTCAAGATTCAGACGAACGCTTACAGCGCGGAGTTCGGGCGCGCAGGAGGCGCGGTAATCAATGTGGAAACGCGGTCGGGAACGAACGAGATTCATGGCAGCGCGTTCGAATTCAACCGCAACAGTTATTTCTACGGGCGCGGGCCGTTCGATCCGAAGAAGCTGCCGCCATGGAATCAGAACGAATACGGCGCCACGTTAGGCGGCCCGATCAAGAAGAACCGGCTGTTTCTGGCAGGAGATTGGGAGGGATTCCGCCAGGCCGCCGGCACGACTTACATTGCGAGCGTGCCGACCGCCAACCAGCGCAACGGCATCTTTCTGGCGAGCGAGGGCGCCGGGACAATCTACGATCCTTCGAGCGGTGCGCCGTTCCCCAACAACACGATTCCAACCAACCGCATCAGCTCCATCGGACAAGCGCTCCTGAATCTGTTCCCGCAGCCCAATCTGCCGGGCACGGTCTCGGCCGGTAACGGCGTGGCCAACAACTATACCGGGCCGGTGGTGCAGACGCAGAACGTCAACCGCGTGGATGTACGCTTCGACGCGACCGTGTCGTCCAAAGACACGATGTTCGTCCGATACAGCATCTTCGACGCGACCACGGCGCTGCCTCCGCTGTTCGGTCCCGTGGCGACGGGGAACGTCCCGGCTTCGCCCGGCAAGGGGCCTTCGCGCGACCAGTCGGTGGTGTTGAGCGACGTTCATATCTTCACCCCGACGTTGATCAATGAGGCGCGGTTCGCTTTCAGCCGGATCCGCGACACCTACTACAACTACGACTATGGCCAGAATGAGGCCACGCAGTTGGGCATCCCCAACATTAACGTATTTGGGCCCATCTCGACCGGCCTTCCGATTATTGCCATCTCCGGTCTGAGTAATCTGGGCACAACCGGGCCCATTCCCGCATTGCGCTACGAGAACAGCTTCCAATGGCTGGACAACGTGACCTGGATTCGCGGCAAGCACCGCATCAAGTTCGGCGCGGACATTCATCGCATGCGCGACGATTTTTACCAGATCTCGCTGGCGAGCCCCCGCGGACAGTTCAATTTCGACCAGAATTACACGTCCAATAGCGGGGCGTCCAAGACCGGGCTGAGTGAGGCGAGCGCGCTGCTCGGCCTGCCGTCGTCGGAAACGCGCGGCGTGATTTACGATTTTCCGTCCAACCGGATCTTCGAGCCCTTCTTTTTCGTTCAGGACGACATCAAGCTCACGCAAAAGCTGACCCTGAATATCGGCTTGCGGTACGAACTCTATTTCCCGCCGACGGATGCCTTCAACAATCAATCGAATTTCGATCTTCGGACCGCCAACATGCTGCTGGCCGGGCGCGGCGGCAATTCGACCGCGCTGGTGAATCTCGATGGCAATAACATTGCTCCGCGGTTCGGCTTCGCTTATGCGATGAACCCCAACATGGTGATCCGCGGCGGATATGGCATCTCGTACTTCCCGGACAAGTTCGGCGCCACGGGCGGAACGCTGAACGACAACTATCCATTCATCAGCGTGCAGACGGTGACGCCGCCGTCCATTTATGTTCCCAGCCCGCAGTACGCTCTCTCGGCGGGCATCCCCTCACCCGTGATTCCCAACCTGAACCAGGCTGCGATTCCGCTGATCGGCTCCGCGACCTATTTCGATCCCAACTACAAGATGGGATACGTGCAATCGTGGAATTTGACGGTGCAGCGGCAGATCACCAAAGACACGTCTCTTGAAGTGTCTTACGTGGGCGCGCGCGGGACTCACCTGTTCGGCAACAACCACATCAACCTGAACCTGCCGCTTCCCGGACCGGGCGCGGTGGTGCCGCGCCAGCCGTTCTACTCGCTGAACCCGCTGGCCACCACGGTGAACCTGCGCGACTCGAGCGAATACTCCATCTATCACGCGCTCCAGGCGAAGTTCAACAAGAGGTTGAATCACGGCTTCTGGCTGCTGGGTTCCTATGCTTTTGCGAAATCCATCGACGACAACGCGTCCTCCTACAACCCGCTCGACTGGAACGGCATCACGCGGGGGCCGTCCGCCAACGACTTCGCGCATTTCCTGACGATCAGCTCGGTGTATGAACTGCCGGTCGGCAGAGGCCGTGCCTTGTTGGGCCAAATGAATCCGATTCTCGACGCGTTCATCGGCGGATGGCAGGTGAATGGCATCTACACGTTCCGCACCGGTACGCCATCGACGGCGACGCTTTCGTCCGCGCTCGCCAGCCAGGAAGTGAACACGGGCGGGAGCGACCGGCCGAACCAGGTCGCCTCCGCGACACTGCCCTCGAGCCAGCGCTCGCTCGCCCAGTATTTCAATACGGCGGCGTTCGTGGCGCTGCCCCCGGCATCCTATATCTTCGGCAATGCCGGGCGCGATACGATCCGCGGGCCGAGCTTCTCGAACCTCGACTGCTCGCTCTTCAAGAACTTTCAGTACAAAGAGCGTTACAAGCTGCAAATCCGGGGCGAGTTCTTCAACATTGCGAACCATCCCAATTTCGGCCAGCCGGGCACGTCTTTCGGCACCGCGACGTTCGGGACGATTACCTCACTGGCGGCCAACAGCAATATGCGCCAGTTGCAGTTCGGCGCTAAGATTCTGTTCTGAGGTGTTCGGAAAAAGAAGGCCCATTATGCGTTCGAACTTTTTCGTGGCGGCCGCACTGGCGGCGGCGGTGGCGTCTGCACAACCGCCTTATTGGAACTCCATTCAGCCCGCTGTCAATCAGGAAGAAATCCCGGTCAATCGAGGCTCCGCCGCGCTGTGGCAGAGCCTGAAGAAACTGCATACGCGCGCCAGCATTCTGTGGCTCGCCGCGCACCCGGATGACGAAGACGGGACTGTGCTGGCCTACGAATCGCGGGCGGCCGGGGCGCGCGTGGTGCTCAACCAGACGAATCGCGGCGAGGGCGGGGCGAACGTGATGTCCAACGATTACTTCGATGCCCTGGGGCTGGTGCGCACCATGGAGCTATTGAGGGCCGACGAGTCGTACGGCGTGGAACAGCGCTGGTCGATGGTGGTGGACTACGGGTTCTCCAAGACGATGGCGGAGTCCATGAAGAACTGGACGCACGACCGTTATTTCTACGACATCGTGCGGATGGTTCGGGTGGAGCGCCCGCTGGTGATCGTGACGTCGCATCCGGACGGGCCGGCGGCCGGCCACGGCAATCACCAGGCTACGGGGAGAGTGGCGGTGGAGGTGATGAAGGCGGCGGGCGATCCGAACGTATTCCCGGATCAACTGCAGGCAGGGTTGCATCTGTGGACGCCGCTGAAGGGGTATGTGCGCGGCGGCGGCGGACGCGGAGGACGCGGCGGGAGGGGCGGCCAGGCACAGCCGGCCAACGTGGAGATTCCGGTCGGCACCTACGATCCTCTGTTGGGAGCGAACTACGCGCAGATCGCGCGGGCGGGGCTGGGATTTCAGAAGTCGCAGAACGGCGGCCCCTCGGTCCCCCTGGCCGGCGAATCGAACGCCTCGTACCGGCGGTTCGCGTCCGTGATTCCGGCGGCCGACAAGGAGGATACTTTCTTCGATGGCATCGATATTTCCGTGCCTGCCATCGCGACGCTTGCCAAGGGCGGCGACAGCGCATTCCTGCGTGATGCTCTGAAGCGCATCAACGCCGATGTGGAAGATGCGATTTCGAAATTCTCGGCGACCAAGCCGGAAGCCACCGTACCGGCGCTGGCCGCGGGTTTGAAAGAGACGATCGCGCTCCTCGACGCGGTGGAGAAAAGCAGTCTCAACGCGGAGTCGAAATACGACATCCGGCACGAACTGGAGGTCAAGCGAGCGCAGTTCAATAATGCCTTGGCAGAGGCTCTCGGCCTGGTGGTCGATGCATCGGTGGCCGCAGGCGGGGAGCAGCAGAATCCCGCGATGGAAATGTTCATGGGAGGCGCCGAGGTCAGCCGCACGGTGATCCCGGGCCAGACTTTCCAGGTGCGGGTCCATGCGGTGAATCAAAGCTCGACGGCGGTGAAAGTGGAACGGATCAGCCTGGAAACGCCAGGACAGAAGCAGAATTGGGACATCAGCGCTTCCGCACCGGCGGCCGGAGGCAATTTGAGCGGCAACAAGGCGGTGGAAGCCAGGTTCGTCGTGAAAGTTCCGCAGGACCCCACCTACACACGCGCCTATTTCAGCCGCCCCAATATCGAACAGGCCTGGTACGACGTACAGGATCCGCAGTATCGGAACCAGTCGTTCGCGCCGTACCCGGTGGCCGCGTGGCTCGACGTCAGCTATGAGGGCGTGCCGATCCGCATCGGGCAATACGTACAGACTACGCAACGGGTCACGGGGATGGGCACAGTATACGAGCCGCTGGTAGTGGCGCCGGCGATCGGGGTGGCGATTGCGCCGCGCAACAGCGTGGTTCCCATGGGTTCGAAATCGTTCGCGGTGACTGCACTGGTGCACAGCAACGTGAAAGGCGCGGCGGGCGGATCGGTGAAGCTCGAATTGCCGGCGGGGTGGAAGTCCAGTCCGGAATCCAGGCCCTTCTCGATTGCGGCGGACAACCAGGAGCAGTCCGTGGATTTCGAGGTGACTCCGGCGCGCTTGTCCGAGCAGGAATACAAGCTCACGGCGGTGGCGGAGTATGGCGGCCGGCAGTACCGCGAGGGGTATACCGTGACCGGTTATTCCGGCGTCCGTCCCTACTACCTCTATCGTCCGTCGCAACTGCAGACCGCGGGGGTGGATTTGAAGGTGGCGCCCGGCCTGCGAGTCGCGTATGTGGCGGGGAGCGGCGATGACGTGCCGGCGGCGCTCGATCCGCTGGGCATCAAGGTGACGTTCCTTTCACCGGAGGACATCGCCAGCGCGGACCTGTCGAAGTTCGACGTGATCCTGCTGGGAGTGCGCGCCTACGCCGCGCGGGAAGATCTGCGCACGCACAACAACCGGCTGATCGAGTACGTGAAGAACGGCGGGGTGGCGATCGTGCAGTACAACACGCCCGAATTCGACCACAACTACGGGCCCTATCCGTATGTGATGGGCCGCAATCCCGAGGAGGTTACCGACGAGGCCTCCAAGGTGAGCATACTGAAGCCCGAGAATCCCGTATTCCATTGGCCGAACCGGATCACGGAGAAGGACTTCACGGGGTGGGTGGAAGAGCGGGGCTCCAAGTGGATGCAATCGTGGGACCCGCATTATGAAGCGCTGCTCGAAACTCACGACGAAGGCCAGGCGCCGCAGGAGGGCGGGTTGCTCTACGCGAAGTACGGAAAGGGCATTTACATCTACAATGCCTATGCCTTCTATCGCCAGTTGCCCGAAGGTGTGCCCGGCGCGTATCGCATTTTCGCGAACATGCTGAGTCTGGCCAAGAACCCGCAACGGTAAACACTCCGCTTATGTCCCGCAAAGTTGCCCTGATCGGCGGCGGGGGCGTGAGGACGCCCCTGCTGATTCACGGCCTGGCCCACGCGCAGGCGCAGTTGGATCTCGAAGAGTTCGCGCTCTACGATTGCGATTCGGCGCGGATGCAGGTCATGGCAAGGATCGGCCGAGAGATCGTTCGGCGCGCGGGCGCGCACTTTCGGGTTGAGACCTATTCCGACTTGGAAAGCGCCGCCCGTGGAGCGGAGTTCGTGTTTCATAGCATTCGGGTCGGCGGAATCGAGGCTCGGGCGCGCGACGAGAGGATTGCCATGGAACACCAGTTGGCCGGGCAGGAGACCACCGGTGCAGGCGGCGTCGCCATGGCGCTCCGGACCGTTCCCGTCGTGCTGGAGCAAGCCCGCATACTGGAGCGAGTCGCGCCGGACGCCTGGGTGATCAGCTTCACGAATCCGGCGGGACTGGTGGCACAAGCCCTGGCATCGCGCACCAAGCTTCGCGCGATTGGGATCTGCGACACGCCCATCGAGTTGTTTCACCGGATCGCGGCTGCTTTGCGGGAGCCTTACGAAGACCTGGCGTTTGATTATGCCGGGCTGAATCATCTGGGGTGGGTGCGTTCGGTACGACTGCGGGGCACGGATGTTACCGAGAGAATTCTGGACGATGCGGCGATCCTGGAGAGCCTGTATCCGGCCCGTCTGTTCGACCCGAAGCTCATTCAGACGCTCAGGCTGATACCGTCGGAGTACCTGTTCTTCTACTACTGCCAGCGACGCGCTTATGAGAACCAGGTGCGCAATGGCGCCAGCCGCGGCGAGGAACTGGTCAGGTTGAACCACGAATTATTCGCCGAGTTGGCGCGGCAATCGCCGGCACGGGCGGTCGAGACGTACCGGAGCTATCTGCTCCGGCGCAACGCATCGTATATGAAAGTGGAGGCGGAGGCGACGTCGGCGTTTCAAGTGGCGGAGGAAGCCTACGATCCGTTCGAGACGGCGACGGGGTATCACCGCATCGGGGTCGATGTGATCGCGGCGCTGCTATCGGACGACCCCAAGGACGTGGTGGTGAACGTGCTGAACGGCGGGTCGATTGCCGATTTGCAGGCGGACGACGTCGTGGAGGTTGCCTGCGAAATCAGCCGCAGCGGGGTAAAGCCGCGGCCCGCGGGGCACCTGCCGGAATCCGTCCGCGGCCTCGTCCTCTCGGTGAAGGCGTACGAGCGGACGGCGATCCGTGCCGCGGCGGAGAGATCGTCCGCGCTGGCGGAACTCGCCATGCTGGAATACCCGATCATCGGGCAATGGGATTTGGCGCGAAGCTTGCGCGGGGCGATGGCAAGGAGCGATCCGGGATATCTGGGGTACCTGGAGTAGGCGAGGCCGCACGGAGGCTGTCCATGAGCTGCTGGCATTTCCTGCATGAATCATGTGGCCTGACCCAAGGTTCATGGAGAGTGGGGACGCGGCAGCCTCGAAAACCCTTGGCCGCAGTGACACCCTGCGCGCCCGACAAGCGCCCCGATGAGTCTGGGCGGGGCGGCATGAGTGCCCGCGCCAGGTCAGCTTGCTGCCAGCACGCGTTCGAGAGTGGGGCTTCCGGCGATTCCGCCCGCGGCTTCGGTAGAGAGAGCGCCGCAGATGTTGCCCCAGCGGAGAGCCCGTTCCACGGGCGCACCGCTGAGGATTCCATGAAGAAATCCGGCATCGAAACAATCTCCGGCGCCGGTGGTGTCCAGAGGCGTGACCGGAATGGATGGAACCATCCGGAAGCGGCCCTCAACCAATGCCGCGGAGCCCTGCGGGCCCAACTTGATCGCCACGCCGCACGGGCAGCGCCCGCGAAACCACTGCAGCATCCGTTCGGGGTCCGATTCGCCGGTCATCCGTTCCGCTTCGCGCTCGTTGGGCAGAAACCAATCGATGTGAGAGAGCGCTTCGCGGCTGCGAGGGTCGTCCAGCCAGGTCTCCTGCCACCCGACGTCGATGGACGTCGTCGTACCGCGCTCGCGGAGCCAACATCCCAGTTCGCCCAATATCGCGGGCTCGCATGGCATCGCGAAGTGCACATGGCGCGCCGTGGCGAAGTGCTCCCGGGTTTCGGGGCGCCGGAGCAAATCCGGGAGGAGCACGTTCGGGCCGTAATAGGTATAGAAGATGCGATCCGTGGGCGTGGAGACCGCGACCGTGATAGCGGACGGCATGGCGCGGTGTGCGACCAGCATGCCGGCGTCGACGCCGCGTTCGGAAAAGCGGCCCCGGAACCATTCGATTTCATCCGCGCCCACCACGCCGAACAGAGCGGCCTGCGAAGTCAGCTTCGCCATGGCGCATGCGGTATTCGCGGCACCGCCGCCGGTCTCCCTGCCGCACGACGCCGCGAAGCCTTCCTCACCCAA
>Ga0335081_10004109_pt1 | contig 22998 bp, 17 predicted proteins | sample Lox_Sample_35_FD_206713 | JGI IMG/M metagenome (GOLD analysis project Ga0335081, IMG submission 206713) | Soil microbial communities from Loxahatchee National Wildlife Refuge, Florida, United States - Lox_Sample_3.5 | ecosystem: Environmental > Terrestrial > Soil > Wetlands | place: USA...
AACGTTCACTACTTTTACCCCCCAGGGGGCAGTATGGGTGTCAAGAATGCTCTGCAAACGCGTGTTGATCTTGTCGCGATGGGCCAGCAGTTCGTCCAGTTCCTGTTCGCCAAGGACGGAACGCAACGTGGTCTGCGCAAATTGCGACGTCTGATAAACGTAATTGGAGACTTCCACGACCGCTTTCCGCGGTTCAATCACACGCAGGAAGATTACGGCATTCACTTTTAGCGTCACGTTATCGCGGGTAATGATGTCCTGCGGCGGGACTTCCAGCGCTTCCTGGCGCAACGATACCCGCACCATGCGATCGATGGGAGCAAATACGAGAATAACTCCCGGACCCTTCGCATTGGGCAACAAGCGGCCGAGGCGAAAAATCACTCCCCGCTCGTATTCTGCAAGAATTTTGATCGAACTTAAGATATAGAAAACGACGATAACAATGGCGACGGTAGTGAAGCCAAACCCGATTTCCATCTTGCCTCCCGAGCCGCTTTCGACGAAGCTTCTGCGCGGATTGTAGCGCATTCCGCAGGCTGCACGCGGCAATTCCGAGCTTGGCCAGTTATCAGCCGGGATTCGCCGGATCCACCTGAAGTTGAAGACCCTCAACCTTGCGCACTACGACAGCCTGGCCCAAAGCCACGTTCGCGGATGCCACTGCGTCCCACAATTCTCCGTGAACAAAAACCTTTCCCTGGGGCGAAAGCGGAGTCTGTGCTATACCCTGCTCTCCCACCAGTCCTTGCGCGCCCGTGACCACTTTATTGGCGCGGGCTTTCAGCGCAATCCGCATGAGAAATACCGTGATGATCCCGAGCGGGACGCTCACCGCCAGCGCTGTCCAAAGACGCACGCGCATTTCTGGAATCGGGGCGTCCACTAGAAGCAGCCCGCCCAATACCATGGTCGCGATGCCGCCCACAGCGAGCGCGCCGTGCGTGGCGAACTTGGCTTCCAGCGCGAACAGGACGAAGGAAGTGAGGATAAGAACAACGGCGGCAAACCGCACTGGAAGCAAATTCAGCGCAAAAACGGCGAGCACGATAAAGACTATGCCGACTGTCCCCGGAACAACCGCACCGGGATGATTAAACTCGGCATAGAGTGCGAGCGCCCCGATGGCCAGAAGAATGAACGCGATGTTCGGATCAACAATAAAAGCAAGAATCCGCTCCTTAAGCGTCATTCCAAACGTGTGGACAGGTTCCGCGGCCAGATTCAGCGTGATAGTCTGGCCATTGAATCGCTTTATTGGTTTTCCCTGCATTTGTTTGAACAGGTCTTCCTGGCTGCCGGCAATGTAATCGATGAGCTTTTCGGAGAGCGCCTCCTGGTCGCTGAAGGATTTGGATTGCCGCACCGCGCTCTCGGCAACTTCCACATTGCGGCCGCGCTTGGAGACGACTGAGCGCATCAGAGCGGCCGCGTCGTTTTCCATTTTCTCCTTCATTACGTCGTCCACCTTGCCGCCGCCAAGCGTGACGGGGTGCGCGGCACCGGTGTTGGTTCCGGGAGCCATAGCGGCAATATCGGCACTTTCCAGGATGAAGAACCCGGCAGAAGCGGCGCGGCTCCCGCTCGGCGCCACGTAGATAATCACCGGAACGGGAGCAGCTAAAATCTTTCCAATGATGTCCCGCGTGGAGTCGAGCAACCCGCCCGGTGTGTTCATGTCGATCAGGAGGGCCTGATCTTTATTGCGCTGGGCTTCCTCCAGGGCACGACCGATATATTCATCCGTAACAGGAGTTATCGCGTCGTCAATTGCGATCTTCAGCACCTGGGCGGATGAAGTTGCAGCGAGGCAGAGCAGGAAAAGCGCGGTGAGCGAGAGAAAAGCGAATCGAGAGCGGACCATCTTCATGGATTCGGCGCCAACCTCCGCTCTTATTGTCTCGCAAATCAGACGCAACGGTAATAGCACCGATCGGAGGACCGCGCAGCCTTTACTTTAGACCATCCACTACATACAGGTAGGAGAGGGTACGCGGAACATCGTAAACCCAGAACTCTCCATCTGGAGTAGTGGCCCCTGAGTCCACTATTGGCACCCCAGAAAGATCGGGAGGGGCGTTTTCATGGTGCAACTTGCGCTGGCCGGTTTGAATGTCTACGACAAAAACTTTGGTCGGCACTGACGACAGATCTGCGACATACGCACCTTTGCCGTCAGCGGTCCATCCGGTGACAGTTTCCGCCGCCGCGATAAATGGAAGAAGGCGTACAGTCTGGTCGCCACCAACGGAAGCCACTCCCCACGCCTGATCTTTTCTCCCCAGCACGTATTTTCCGTCGGGCGAAATCAGACTGCCGCGAAAATCTTCAGGCCCGACCGTCCGGCGCGGCGAACCGTCGAGCATCTGAATGTATGTGCGTGGCGCTTTGCCGGATTCGGCGGCAATCACAATCACTCCCTTTCCGTCGGGAAGAAAACTGAGGCGTCCGGGCAAGTGAAACAGTTGACCATCTGCGAGGCTGACCGGCTGGCCCGGGCCCGTGGGCAAGAGTATTGTCGGAGCCGGCTGTTTCACGCTGGTGGAGGCCACCCATTTTCCATCGGGAGATATGTCCAAGCCCATGCCCGTGCCCAGCCGGATCGCAGGTGAACCATCCGTCTTGCGGAGAAAGACCGTATAATTCGGGCCGCCGCCTTCGCCATCTTCCTCCAGCACCACTAACTTCCCATCGTTGGAGATACTTCGCGCCAGCGTCCAGTCAAACCAGGAAAGATCGATGTCTTTGCTGTCTCCGAGGCGGTGGCCATAGGTCTCGAGCCGGCTCGCCTCGTTGGTAAGAAGGACCTCCCCATCCTTACTGATATCGAATAAATGCAATCGCCCGGGGATGTGCAGCAAGTCTCTAATCAGGCCGCTGAGATCGACGGCATAAAGCGCGCTGTTGATGCCAGAGTCGCTGCCCGTGAACCAGACCTCGTTTCCCGAGCGGGACCAGGCGAGTCCCGTCAAATCGGCCCACTCGTGGGTCAAGCGCCGGCTCTTTCCGGAGAGATCAACAACCGCAACGTATCCCCGTGTGTCGCCCGCATTCGGGTGGTCGAAATAGGCGATCGACTTGCCATCCGGTGAAACCGCCACGTCGGTGATATCGCCTGTGCTGGTAGACAAGATCGTCTTGCCAATCGGATATTCGAGGCGATTCTCTATGTCCGAAACATGAGAAACAGCGAGCGAATCGCCTTCTGGCCCCCAGGAAGCAGACCTCACGTCACTCAGCATTTCGCGCGGCGCTCCGCCGGTCAAAGGCACGACTGAAAGCATGCCGCGTGGAATAGGATCGGATTGTGCGTTCTGCCGGATTGCCATTTCTCCCTTGGCCGAAATGCTCAGCACGGTGCTGTCCATCAGATCGATGGGACGCGACATCAGAGCGTCGGTGCGCGTGGTGTAAACCTGCGGTTTCGGCGCTCCATTCCAGGCTGCGGTGTACAAGATGCTTTGGCCATCCGGCGCGAACTTTGCTCCGTAGATGGTGCCGCGCTGGAAGGTGAGTTGATGAAAGCGTGGCGTTGTGGGAGCAGGATGGTTTCTGGTTCCGGCGAAATAGGCGCCCGCCAACGCGAGTGCTGCCACTAGTAACCCGATCGCCGGCTTCCAATAGGCGCGCTTTTCCTCAGTCACCGCCGCCACGCGGGAAGTGCTGCCCGACTGGCTCGACATCGATTCCAAATCGAAGGCGATGTCGCTGGCGGACTGAAACCGCTGCGCCGGATTTTTCTCCAGGCAATGCCGCACTACGCGGTCCAAGCCGGGAGAAACTCCCGGAACGGCCCCGTGCAGCTCTTCTGGCTCTTCCTTGAGAATCGCGTTCATGGTTTCCACGCTCGAATCCCGCTTGAACGCGCGCTTGCCGGTGAGCATTTCGTAGAGGATGGAACCGAAGGCGAAAATGTCCGTGCGCTGGTCTGTCGGCTGCGCCCGAACCTGCTCCGGCGCCATGTATCCGGCCGTTCCCATCACCTGCCCGGGCGTCGTGTTCGATGGATGATCGACGGTTTGCAAGTCAGGTACGCCGGAACCATAGGCTTCTGCTTGCGTCAGCTTGGCCAGGCCGAAATCCAGGATCTTCACTCGTCCATCATTGAGCACGAAAATGTTGTCCGGCTTCAGATCGCGGTGCACCACGCCTTTCTCATGCGCCGCTGCAAGCCCGCGTGCGATTTGAATTCCATATTCGATGGCTTTGCGCTGGGGCAGAGGCGATCCATCCATCTGCTGGCGCAGGGTCTGGCCTTCCAGCAGTTCCGAGACCAGATAGGGCGAGCCATCGTGCGTGCCGATATCAAAAATGGCGAGGATGTTGGGATGGTTGAGCGCGCCAACCACGCGTGCTTCCTGCTCGAAGCGGCGAAGCCGATCATCGTCCTGAGCGAAAGACTGGGGAAGGATTTTGATCGCTACTTCGCGGCGCAGACGGGAATCGCGGGCGCGATAGACTTCGCCCATGCCCCCCGCGCCCAGCAGTGACACAATTTCATACGGCCCAAGCTTGGTTCCTGAGGTCAGCGCCATGAGCGGCGATTATACCTTGCTACGCGTATCTTCACCGAGTGTGGCTTCAAGTTGATGGCTGCCGAGCTTCCACCAATCATCTTCGATGGCGTCATTCCGAAGACCGGCGCTCCTCAGCCGGGCGAGGAATCTCACGTGCAGCCACGCTTCCTCGCAAGATCCCTCGCTCCGCCTGAAAAGCGGCTATGCTCGGGATGACACGATCCAGGAACGGAGCTGAAGATTTTAAATTGGACCACTACCGGTGTCGGTTTAGTGGTACCAGACCGCAGTACTACTCTAAGCGACAGTTTTCTTTGCGGGCTCAACTGGCTCTGAGTGTAATTCTGTCCAGCCCGGCAAGTCGAGGCTCCCTGTGATAAGCCTGGCTCCACGCTCGTAGGTGAAATACGACCAGGCCCACTGAATCATGACCAGGATGCGGTTACGAAATCCGATGAGAAAGAAAATGTGCACGAACAGCCAGGAAATCCATGCGATGAAGCCGGAGATGTGGAGTTTGCCAAACTCAGCCACCGCGGCGGCGCGGCCGATGGTCGCGATGCTTCCTTTGTCGAAATAATGGAAATTGTGTAACGGCTTGCTCTCGATCGCGCGCGCAATGTTGTGGGCGGTGGCCCGTCCCTCCTGGATTGCGACCGGCGCGAGGCCGGGCAGCCATTTGCCCTTTTCATCCTTCAATGCGGCCAGATCGCCGATGACGAACACTTCGGGATGACCGGGAATGGAGAGATCGGGATTCACCAGAACGCGACCGGCGCGATCGGTGGGAATGCCCAGCAGCCTGCCCAGGGGAGAAGCGGCGACTCCGGCGGCCCAAAGGATGACCGTCGCTGAGACCCGAGTCTGACCGAGCATCACGGCACCCGGCTCGATGCCCGTAACCATGGTGGAAGTGCGCACTTCCACGCCCAGCTTACGCAATTGCTGTTCTGCGCTGCGCGACAGGTCATCGGTGTAAGCGGGCAGGACACGCGGCCCGCCCTCCAACAGAAGAATCTTTGCTTTGGCTGGGTCGACGTGCAGAAATTCGTGGGCCAGCACGTGATGTGTGATCTCGGCCAGCGTGCCCGCCAGCTCCACGCCCGTGGGACCTGCGCCGACCACGACGAAGTTCACATCCATGGGATTGCCTTCCACACCCTGCCTTTCGGCTAACTCAAAGGCAAGCAGGACACGTCGCCGAATCTCGATCGCGTCCTCCACAGTTTTTAACCCGGGAGCGAGCGGCTCCCATTCGTTGTGGCCAAAGTAGGCGTGACTCGATCCAGCGGCGACAATCAGGTAATCGTAGGGGACTTCAACATCCGCCAGCTTCACCGCCCGCCGCTCCAGATCGAAACCCTCCACTTCTCCCAGCAGCACCTCGACGTTTTTCCGGCCGCGAAAAATCCAGCGCACCGGCGCGGTGATTTCGCCGGGAGAAAGTCCAGCCGTAGCAACCTGATAGAGCAGAGGTTGAAATGTGTGGTGGTTGGTGCGATCGATCAGCGTGATCTGGACCGGATAATGATCCAAGGTGCGGGCTGCCGTTAAGCCCCCGAATCCCGCCCCCACGATCACTACCCGCTTGGTGCCATTGCCGCTCATAGGTCTTTACTATTAAGATTCCAAAAAGATGGCGTCGGTCTCGAAAAGTCTTTCCCAGCCCACTCCTCTTTGCGCAGGGCCGGTTCCGGTAGAGCAAAGCACTCTATGGGAAAAGAGTGCGCGCCGCGCATTATGGTTACAAATCAGCCTTGCTTATCTTCTATTGCAGGCTTCGCTATGGACGCCGCCCGGCCCGCTTGACATTGTCTGGATTGTACTCGCCATGATCGTAATTTTGGCGTTCGCGTTCAGCGGCCGCTATTCGCTGCGCGAAATGGGGCTGACGCGGCCATCGCTGCGAGGAACGCTCTGGATAGTTGGCATCGGGTTGGCAATGACGACAGCGATCCCAGCGATTGCGGCTCTGACTCATGGCAATGAAGGGCCCACTCATGTCCTGCCCTTACGCACGGCATGGCGCTACGCTCTGTGGGCGGTGGAGCAGCAATTCATTCTGCAATCGTTTTTCTACCTTCGCCTGGAAAGCCTGCTCGGCAGCAGGAAGGCAGTCTGGGCGGCGACCCTGCTGTTTGCTTCAGCCCATATTCCCAGCCCCGTGCTTATAGTCGCGACATTCCTGGGCGGCTTTTTCTTTTGTGCAATGTTCCGGCGCTTCCGCAACATCCTTCCTTTGGGTGTGGTCCACGCGGCGATGGGGCTGGTCATGGCGGCCAGTTTTTCCGATTCGCTGTTGCACCATATGCGGGTAGGCATTGGATACCTGCATTTTCCATAATCAGTCGGCAAGCCCAGGATTCGGATAACATTCAGTGGCGAGGGCATCGTGAGGCCAAACTTGCCGCTGATTGAACCGGGTCAGCAGAACACGCCAGGCTCCGCTCAAGAAAATGTCCTGCCCGGTTGGATGCGGTATGTTGTTCCCTCCGCTGCTGATCTGATCTTCGTTCTCCTCGTCGTCGCGATGTGTTGCAGCGTAGTCGCGACGCGTCTCCTTGACGATGCCGGCACGGGATGGCACATCCGCAGCGGGGAATTGATTTTAAGCACGCGTGCGATCCCACGCACCGATCCGTTTTCAGTCACCATGGCCGGACAGCGCTGGTTTGCCTGGGAATGGCTGTACGACGCCTTGATTGCCGCTGTGCACTCACGACTGGGATTGAACGGGGTGGTATTGTTCTCCTCCGCGTTGATTGCCCTTGTCTTTACGTTGCTTTTTCGCGCCATCCTTCGGCGAGGAGCCGCCTTGCCCGTGGCGTTGATTTTCCTGCTCCTCAGCCTGGGTGTTTCGAGCATTCATTTTCTGGCGCGGCCGCACCTGGTGAGCTGGCTGTTCACGCTGATCTGGTTCGAAATTCTTGACTCTTACGAGACCGATCCGGCCAGCCGGCGGCGATTATTTCTTTTGCCTTTGCTCATGCTGCTTTGGGTCAATCTGCACGGAGGATTTCTGCTGGGATTCGCGTTACTCGGAATCTTTATCTTGTGCGCGCTTATCCAGTTTTTCCGAGCTGACGCCAGGATGGGTCAGCGAAAGGCAACTGCTTTACGCAGTCTCACAACAGTAACGGCTCTCTCCTTCCTCGCCAGCCTGATCAATCCCTACGGGTTCAATTTATATGTGCACCTTTACCGCTATCTTTCCGATCGCTGGTTGATGAACCACATCAATGAATTTCTTCCGCCGAACTTTCACGGGCTTCCGCAGCTCTGCTTCGCCGCCATGCTGTTGCTCACAATCCTGACTCTCGCCATGGCTCGAGGACGGATTCATCTTTCCCATCTTTTCGTGATCCTGCTGGCCGTGGCCAGCGGCTTGTACGCCTCGCGCAATCTGCCGGTCGCCTCCATTCTTCTCACGCTGGTTGTCGCGCCAAGCCTATCGGAGGCTTTGTTTGGCGCAGTATCAAATCCGGATACTCCGCCGCGGCTGAGGAATGTTCTTTCGCATGTTCAGTCATTTTCCCAGCGCATGGGACGGCTGGAACTGAGCTTGCGGGCTCACATCTGGCCGGCGGTCTCTGTTTTGCTAGCTGTTGTAGTGTGTGCGCACGGCGGAAGGCTTGGTTCCTGGCAAGTGATGGACGCCCACTTCGACGCCAAGCGCTTTCCGGTCGAAGCGGTAAAGGTCATAGCAGAGCGGGGAATTCATGACCCGATCTTTACGCTGGATTCCTGGGGCGGATATTTGATCTACCAGCTCTATCCTCAGAATCAGGTCTTCGTGGACGATCGCCACGATCTCTACGGCTCTGAATTCTTTAAACAATATTTGACGACGATTCGAGCCGAACCCGGATGGCAGACGCTGCTGAATGAGAAACAGGTAAATTGGGTGCTGCTGCCGAAAGACTCGGCGCTCGCCAGCGCTCTTCGCAGTACACCGGCATGGCAGGTTTCGTACGAAGATGGGACAGCCATGCTCTTTCACCGCTCATAATCCGGAGCAGTACCAATGTTCCACGTGGAACATAATGTGATGACGGTCAGGGCTGTACGATAATGTGATGACAGATAAAGCCCCGGCTTTTGCGGTTTTGCAAAGCTGGACAACCTCAAAATTTAAGACGCCCGGAAAAGGCAAAGATGGGCCGCCCCTTTGAATTTCTTCTTGACGTAAGGTCGGTTACTAGTCAGAATGTCTTCCTTCCCCCCAGGCCAATCTTCCATGTGTCGGATTTCACGAGGAGGTAGCCATGGGACTCGATCTCCGTTTATTCTCAGTCACTCCGAAAGCGCAATTTGAAGGGCAATCACTCGGCGCCGAAAATTTCGCCGATAAAGTCGGCCGATCCACATCGCGGTGGATGACCGTTCGGGGCAGACATTCGCGCGGTTGTTTGGGCTTGATCGCTGTCTGGTTGTTCTGTCACCTGGCTGCCGCTCAGCCGCCGTCTTATCCGCTTTATTGCCAAGGCCCGCTTACGACGAGCGCCCCAACGCCACTCCCGATAGGGCCCACGACAACGCCCTTTGTGTGGGCAAGCACGGGCGCTGGCGCTCAAGCGCCAGGGCCAGGACAGTGCGCCTGGGCTGACCGTGCTGCGGGTGGCCCGGAACTGGTCAACGGGAACGGGAACGTGATCTGTGACAATGTGGGTTTAATTGCAAGCGTACCGGCGGGGCAGTACTGGGAATTCGGTGTCTATCGCGATCAAGCCTCTAATAACTGCATGCGCATCACGCAGTACGTTGGCGCAGTAGGTCCTCCTTTTTCCGCAACTCCTGCGCTACCCCCGTCTCACACGCCGCCTTCCTACCCACTTTACTGCATGGGACCTCTAACCACTGGGCCTCCCACGCCACCACCCTCAGGCCCGAGCTTGACGCCGTACGTTTGGTCCGCCACGGGGGCGGGAGCCCAGAGCCCCGGCGCTGGTCAATGTGCCTGGGCTGATAGGCCCGCGGGAGGCATAGAGATCCAAAATGGCAATGGCAACTCGATCTGCGATTGGTCCGGACTTATTAATGGCGTGCCGGCTGGACAGTATTTCGAAGTTGGGGTCTACCGCGACGCATTACACAACAACTGCATGCGAGTTACGCGGGTCATCGGGGTTGTAAGTCCTCCGTTTTCCGCTGTCCCTGCCTTGCCACCCTATGTGAGACCGAGCGTCGCGACACTGTCGGCGCAGCAGATCGCGTCATTGCGCCGTGGTATCCAGGCCATGATGAATTTGGATACGGTCTACGCCACGAGTTTTCGCTTTCAGGCCAATATCCACGGGACTTATGACTCAGCCGCAAGTCCGCGCGAGGTCTCAGCCTGGAACCAATGCGAGCATGGCAGTTATTTCTTCTTTTCCTGGCATCGGATGTATTTGTATTTCTTCGAGCGCATCCTCCGCGCTGCGTCAGGAGACCCTAATCTGGCGCTCCCCTACTGGAACTGGAGTGACCCGAACCAGCGCGCGCTTCCGCAGCCCTTCTGGATGCCCCAAACTGGTAATTCACTCTATATCCCAGTTCCGGGGCGGCCCTCCGGAGTCGATGACGGCACTTCGCTTCTCTCCGATGGGACAGTCGATTTTTCGACGGCGTTTATGGCAACCGACTTTGACTCACTCACAGGTAGCGGTCTTAGCTTTGGGGGACAGATTGCTTCACCCATGCAATTCAATGGTCCTCATGGCGAGCTCGAGAGCCAGCCGCACGACGTTGTGCATGGCGCTTTGAGCGGACTGATGGGCGACCCCGACACCGCGGCGGAAGATCCGATCTTCTGGCTTCATCACGCCAATATTGATCGCCTATGGAACCGCTGGATCGCTCAGGGTGGCGGACGGCAGGATGCCACCGACTCGGCCTGGTTGAATACCACCTTCACGTTCTTCGATGAGAACGGAAGCGCAGTGAACATGACGGGGCAGCAAGTCGAAGACACGGCCGCGCAACTAGGTTATCGCTACGACGACGATCCGCCGGATCCGCCGCAAGAACCAACTCCTATGCCCCCGCGTCGCGCGGAGGTGCAGCCGGTCCAAGTCAAACGGACGGCGATCTCGCGCCCTTCCCCGGGAAACGCTCCCCGACACGTGTTGGATGAACTTGTGTCGCATGTTTCGGTTCCACTCTCGGACAACGCCCTGGAGATTCTGAACTCTGCGTTGCAACCCGGCACCTCGCGCCACGTCGTCCTTCAGATCTCCGACATCCAATACGCGGGATCGCCTGGCGCTTACTACGAGGTGTATCTCGACCTTCCACGAGACACACCTCCATCTCCGAAGAGTCCCTATTTCATCGGCAACCTGAGCTTCTTTGCGTTGAGGCCGCATCGCATGACGCCGAGCCCGTCGGTCGGACCTCGCGAAGGGGGAAAGCGCGACTTCGATGTGACGAAGGTCGTTTCAATGCTGCGACGGGAGCACAAATGGAATTCATCCCAGGTGACCGTGACCTTCGTGCCGACGACCGGCCTGGTGGACAAGCAAAGGCGTCCCCTGCCCGTCGCGACCGGGAAAAAAGCTTCTTTGGGGACAATAACCCTCAGCCTTGAGTAGCGATGGGCCCACTCGAGCCCGGTGGCTTCAGTGCGGGAACCGGAATGCGGATCGGCCATGGCTTTTTAGCGGCGCGCGAAACCAAAACGCGCCCATCGGGCGCCAGATGCCGTAACACGTACACCCGCAGCGACAGTTGCGCCCCGTCGGCGTGTGCCACCTTCTTCCCCACCCGCGGCACGCCTTAAGGCATGCCCTGATACGAGCTTAGCGCCGATCCGGACGGGTGAGGCACTTCCCGCTATGAATCAGAAGTCAAGAGCGCGTTATGCGTCCAGCACAGCCTTACGCTTCTTTTCCAGAGGTTTCACAATTTTCTCGGCATTTTCCGGCTTGACGCCAACCTCTTCCAAGGCAGCGCGAAAATGCTGGAGGAACAAGTCGAAGTGAGTATCGCTAAGACCGTGATCTCTGGATAAAGTGTGCGCCTCACGAATATTTTTGCCCGTGTACACTCCTCCGCCGAGGAGCATAGAAATGAACATAACCTGCCGCGAACGGAGATGTGACATGTCGGTGTGTCTAAAGAAGTCGCGGAGGCGATCATCCTCCAGAACTTTCGCGTAGAAGCGTTCCGTGGCTGCCTGGATCGTGTGACGACCGCCGATCAGCTCAAACAAGTTTTCATTCATGGGTAAGGAACCTAGTGGCAGAGGCTCCAGAATCGCGGCTGCTTTCGGGCGCTGACCTGGGCACCAATCTCCAATCTTCTCACAAGTCCCCTTAGAACCGGTCGTTGGTGTCGATGTTGAATCCGAGCATGACCGTAACCTGGATCGGCTCATTTCCGCGCAGGGCGGGAGTGAACTTCCAGTGCGCGAGCGCGGCCAGCACCTTGCTCGTCATTACGGCTGGCCCCGGTTCGTAGACCCTCAGATCGCGCAACAAGCCGGAAACATCGAGATTGCCGACCAGGATCAGCCGCGCCTTGGGCAATCCGGCGGGCAGGTCTTTGCGCAGAGCCTGAGGCGGCGTGAGACTTCCCGCGTAGGCATGCTCGGCGGACGTGGGATCAGAATATTCCATGCTTAGGGTTCCGGCGGCCGTATCGATGTAGTTGGTGTAGACGTCGCCTTTCAGAAGACCGTAAAAATTCAGCGCGCCGCCAGAGCGCGAAGTGGCGACGACGGTGATATCAGGGCCATTGTTTTTCGAATTCGCCATCGAGCGTGCCGGATCAGAAGGCGGATCGCCGCCTGCTCCAAAGCTGGGCAGAGTTATGGTGTGCGTCCCGCCTTGCACGGAGACGCCGGGCATGGCGGACCTTCCGCCGGGCGCGGTGCCTGCGCCACCGGGGCCGGGATAAGGAGAAATTCCAGCGCGTGCGGTCGTGTCCGATCCATGGCCAGAACCTTCTTTGCCGGCGCCAGGGCCTTGCCCGTTAAATCCGCTGCCCGGTCCTTCACCGCGTCCGATGCCGTTGCCCCCGCCCGAGCCGCCCAGGCCGGGTTTGTTTCCTCCTGAGGGAGACATCGCCAGAGAGCCTGCGCCCCCGTTCCCGGGCGCTCCCACTTTGGAGCCGGGCTGACTCGATACGACAATCCCGTTGCCCGCATTATTGCCGCCACTGTTGGCTGGTGCAGCAACGGAGCCGGCATCCAATGGACCTCCAAAGCCAGCGCCGCGGTTTCCATGACCTCGTCCGCCGATCGAATCAGTTCCAACTGCCGAAGGAGGAGGCGGGACAACCGACCCACCGCCGAGACCACTCGGACCACTCCGTCCTGCGGACCCGCTGCCGCCAACCTGGACCGGAGGAGGCACGACGGCCTCGCCGCCAACTCCATAGGAGCCCGAGGCGCTGGCCACCCGGGAATCGGTAGTGCCGCCCAGTTGCACCGGAGGCGGCACAACCTGCTTGCGCAGCTCACCCGGCCCGTAGCCGGGCCCGATTGAGGCGACTTCCTGAGACACGGTCGGCGGGGGAGCGACGACGCGGGGTGCGGGTAGGGCCAGCTTGGGGTTCCGCAGCGTGTCTTCGATTGGCGCGGAAACCGGCGGCGGAACAACTTCTGCGACTTGAGAACCAGGCAGGCGGAGCGATTGCAAATTCCGTTGCGGGGCCGTCGGGCTCGGGGGCACGACAGAACTGTTGAGCGCAGGCGTTTTTCGCAGCTGATTTTCGCGAACATCGGGAGATGGTTCCACAACACCAGCGTTCAGCGCGGGAGCTTTGCGAAGTTCTTCTGGAACTTGAGGGGAAGGCGGAACCACGGTGGAAGACATCTCCGATGCATGCCGTGAAGAAGTCAGACCCTCAGTCGGCGCCGGCCCCGGGACTGGTTTGTAGGCCAACAAATTCGCAACGGCCGAGTTAGAGACGGGAAGGTTCAGCTTCGGAGCGTCCACGACCGTGTCACGCAACGATTCTCCACGCGCCACGCGGATGGTCTGAGTTGGATGATGGGCCTCATGCCCGCCGGCACGCCCCGAGCGCCCCGCCTTGGCGCCGCCGACGTCTTCGGTGCGCGGCAACTCATCGCCGGAGAAATAAATCACGTCGTATTTCGGCATCGGCGGGGGCAGGGAAGGACGCATGCTTTCTAGCTTCGCCGGGATCACGATCAGCGCAATGAGCAGAGCAACCTCGAACACCCAGGAAACGAGAATTCCCCGATAAGGAAAGAGACCAGTCGGCGCCTCGCCGGCGAGACGTTCCGGAGAGCGGCCGAAGGCCGGCCGGATGGCCGTGAGGAACTCCTCCCACGGGGAAGACCACTCGACCAAGAATTTGGGAACATCGTTCACGCGGAATCGGCTCCGGGCGGCTTATCCAAAGCAATCTCGATCTTATCTCCAACCGCGGTGTTTGTGGCGTTGAGAGTGTTTTCCGGCAGCTCGAGCACCGACACCGCGCGCCAGCGCAGCGGCGCCACCCGCCAAGGCCTGAGGTTCTTTTCAAGGTGCACTACTGTTCGTTCCCCGTCCAGATACACGACATCGATTGGGAAACGCATGGCGAAAGTATGAACTCCCTGCGAGGGGACAATCCATAAGCCTTGCCCCGCCACGAAACTGGCTATGTCCCGGCCCATCAGGCCGCGAAACCGGCGCCAGTGCGTCTTCGCGACCGCAAGCTGCGTGGCGAGATAAGAGCTCCGCGTGCGGTTGAAGGCGTATCCGGTGGAAACTGATAACGACATCACAACTCCTGGGCCCGGTTTTTCCACATGGGATGCCTCAATGTCCCGGGGACATCAGCATGCGGACCAACTGGATCACGGCTGGGCCCAATGTGACAAAGATGATCGAAGGCAGGACGAACAGTGCCAGGGGAACGACCATCTTGATGGTGGTTTTTGCGGCCTGTTCTTCGGCGCGTTGCCGGCGTTCAGTCCGGAGGGAGTCGGAATGCACACGCAAGGCCTGAGTCACGCTGGTTCCAAAGCGATCAGTCTGAATCAAAGTGCCAACCAGCGCACGGATATCGTCGACGCCGGTACGATCTACAAGATTGCGCAAAGCTTCGGCGCGCGGCTTGCCGGCGCGCATTTCGAGATTGACGAGGTGAAATTCGTCGCTCAAGTCTGGATGGGCATGGTGCAAATCCTCGCCCACGCGCAGTAAAGCCTGGTCAAGCGCGAGGCCGGCTTCGACGCAGATCACGGTTAGGTCGAGCGCGTCGGGCAGGGCGAGAGTAATTCGCTTTTGCCGGTCGCGGATCATGCGTTTGAGCATGAAACGCGGTAGAAAGAAACCCATCCCGCCGACACCAATCATCATGAGGGGATCAAGAGTTCCTTCAATCGCCAGGACTGCGACCATGCCGAGGAAAGCGAACAGCACTCGCGACCCTACATACATTGAAAGATGGCGCGGCTCCCGGTAGCCGGCCTGAATCAGCCACTTGCGCGTGCGGGAAACTTCGCTTGGCGAGAGAGGGAGCGCTTTGCTGATCGGATCGAGCGCCTGTTCCAAACGCTCCTTGAACGCGGGTTTCTGCTGTACCTGGGCGCGCTGCCCAGCCAGGGAACGCAACCGGGCGCCCAGGACGGAGGAAGGCGCATATGCCGCCGCGCCAAAGGAAAACACCACCAGCGCGATGGTGAGAAACAACACAATTGCGAGCGCCAGTGCCATGTTCCTAAACCTGAATCTGAATAATTTTCCGAATCACGAAATATCCGACGGTCTGGAGTGTGATTCCGCCAACAATCAATGCATGTCCCAACGGATCCGTAAACAAGGGTTCAATAAAGCTGGGATTCATGACCCGCATCACGATGATGATGATGGGAGGCAAAGCCATCAGCAAGAGCATCGTGAGCCGGCCCTGCGCCGTGTAGACCCGCACCTGCCGCATGATCTTGAAACGTTCCCGGATCACATAAGAAAGATTATCGAGAATCTCCGCCAAATTGCCGCCCGTCTCCCGCTGCAGCATTACCGCCGTAACAAAGAATTTCACGTCTACGAGAGGAATGCGGTCAGACAGATTCAAAAGCGCATCGCGCACGGGCAGGCCGAATTTCTGTTCCTCAAACAGCTTGCGAAATTCCGTGGCCACCGGTTCGCCGATCTCGTTGGCAATCATCTCCAGAGCCGTGGTGAAGGCGTGGCCGGCGCGCACGGCGCGGGCAAGCGTGTCGATGGCTTCGGGAAACAACTCCTCAAATTTCTGAAAACGCTTGGAGGCGAATGAGTAAGGCAAAATTCCGCCAACCACGGCTCCCACCAGCCCGAACAAAAGCGATTGGTTGCCCTTCAGCGATCGCGTGAGCAGCACTCCGATGGTGCCGAAGGCAGCCGCGCTCAGGCAGCACAAGACCAGAATGTTTCCGGCGCGGATTTTTAAGTCGGCCTGTGAGAGCAGGTTCTGCAGATCGGAGATTTTCTCGGAGCGGCGCAACAGGTTATCCAGCGCCGGAATCTCGCTCAACATTTCGTCGCGCAGAAGCGCCAGTTCTTCGCTGGGTTTGCGCTCGGCAGCTCTCTCAACCGTGGCCAGGCGCTCGCGCAGCAGGCGGGCCCGGGCGTTGCGTTCGTTGAGCAGGGAACCGGCGACAAACGCTATGAGCGCAACCACCACGAATACCATCAGTGCGATCAGCGCAGCCGTCATAACCTTGAGCTCTCAAACTTCCATTCGGGACTCGAACATGGCTGGGCGAAACCGGCAGCCAGCAGTGGCCAGCCGTTCCGCGAACTTTGGCCGGATCCCACTCGCGCGGAACGTTCCTCTCACTTTACCGCTTTCATCAATGCCGCGGCGCTCGAAAACGAAGATCTCCTGCATGGTGATGACATCGCCTTCGACGCCAGTAACCTCTGAGACGGTGATTACCTTGCGGGTGCCGTCGGAGAGGCGGGCGATTTGCACGACCGCGTGAACGGCAGACGAGATCTGGTAACGCACCGCGCGCTCGGGGATGTTCAGGTTTGCCATCGAAACCATGTTTTCGATGCGGGCCAGGGCGTCGCGGGGCGTGTTGGCGTGGACGGTTGTAAGCGAGCCTTCGTGACCGGTATTCATGGCTTGCAACATGTCGAAGGCCTCTTCGCCGCGCACCTCGCCCACCACGATGCGGTCGGGCCGCATACGCAAGCTGTTGATCACGAGCTGCCGCTGGCGCACCGCGCCTTTACCTTCGATATTCGGCGGCCGCGTCTCGAGCCGCACCACGTGTTCCTGCTTGAGCTGCAACTCAGCTGCATCCTCGATGGTGACGATCCGATCCACATTGGGAATGTAGCCCGAGAGCACGTTCAGCAAAGTCGTTTTACCGGCGCCGGTTCCACCCGAGACCACCACATTCAGCCGCCCTTTCACCATGCCCGAGAGCAGTTCCAGCATAGGTTCGGTCAGGGTTTTGTTTTCGATCATGGTGCGCGCGGTAATCGGGTCGCGGCCAAAACGCCGAATGGAAAGACATGGGCCGTCAATGGCCAGCGGCGGAATGATGGCATTCACGCGCGAGCCATCCGGCAGGCGAGCGTCCACCATGGGCGAAGATTCATCCACGCGCCGGCCCACGCGGGAGACGATGCGATCGATGATCTGCATCAAGTGCGGATCGTCTTTAAAACTGAGACCGGTGGGCTCGAGCTTACCGGCACGCTCCACGTAAACCCGCCGGTAACCATTCACCAGAATGTCAGAAATGGTGGGATCTTTCAGCAACGGCTCGAGCGGGCCGAGCCCGAAAATTTCGTCAAGAATCTCCTGCGCCAGCTTGTCCCGCTCGGCGAAGCTCAGGGGCACGGCCTCGGCGTTGACCGTGTTGCGAATCAGCAACAGGACTTCCTGTCGCGCGGCATCGTTCGGGGTGCGGCCGAGCTTTTCAAGGTCCAGCCGGTCCAGAATCTTGCGATGCAGATCAGCCTTGACCTGCTGATACTCAGTTCTCTCGAAAGTCTGTAGATTTGGCATTAGCCACTACACCGTTTTGAACAGAGACCAGGCCTTGCGTTTTACATCTACGTCATTTTCCGTCAAGCGCGCTGCCAGGCCGAGAAAGGAGCGCGCGATGTCCGTGTGATTCTGGTGCATGAGCGGGATGCCACGGTCAATTGCGGTTGAAACCGCGAAATACTGATTCGGAATCTTCCATAATAATTTCATGCCCGACGCAGCTTCCGCATCCGATTCGTTAAAGCCCGGGATCTTGCGGAAGCGGTTCAGCACCAGTCCGACTCGTTCGCGCCCGCCTCCCTCAGCCAGATATTGTTGAATACGGCCCGCGCTCCAAAGCGAAGCCACATCCGCGTGCGCCACCAGCAACACCATCTGCGAAAGATTGCAAACCAGGCGAGTGGTGGTGTCGAGGCGCGAAGAGGCATCCACGACGACGTAGCGGAAGTGGCTCACCATGAGATCGAACAGCTTGGCGTACTCGGCTGGGGAAGGCTCGACCGCGGAGGGCATATTCGCCCCCGCCAAAACCTGCAATCCACCGCTATGGCGGGTCATGAAGCTCTCGAGCAGGGAACTGTCGAGGCGATGCAGATTGCGAATGGCGTCTCCCACGTTGAACAGCGGCTTCAGGTTCATGTGCAAGGCGGAATGACCAAGCGGGGCAATATCAACGAATGCTGTTCCGCCGTGCTCGCCTTGCAACGCCAAAGCCAGGTTGACGGCGGTGGTCGTGGCTCCGCTCCCACCTTTGGCATTGACCACGGTAAAGACTTTGCCCCGTATTTTTTCCTTCTGCACCTTACGCTGTGCCGTGGTCAGGCGGACAAAAGCTTCCAAAAGGTCAGTCGTGGTCGTAGGCCGTTCGATAAACTCGCGTGCTCCGGAACGCATGGCGTTGACGATGACCTGGGGCTGGGACAGGCTGCCCACAGCAAATATGGCGGTGCTGGGCAATTCTTGTTGCATCAACTCCATTGCATGCAGCGCCACAAGGTGATTGTCGGCCGGCACATCTACCAGTACGACATCGGGATTCGCGCTTTGTACGCGCCTCATCACCGGGTCGGTCGCCGCGGCAGGATAGCTCGCGCAGGTGTGCACCACCCGCGCCACGCTGGTGCCATCAACCAACACCTGCAGGACTGCCCGCTGTTCGCTGTCGTTCGCGACGATGACTACCGACAGTTCAGGCATCCTCTTCTTGCCTCACTTCCCGATTCCCAACGGTTTCGAAGGGTTGTCGAATTTCTGCTTGTCCATGAACGGCTGCGGATATCTGGGCAAGGTGGGCGGCTGCGTGCTGGGCGAAATCCGGCGGGCGGTGCACAGCACCATCAGCTCGGAGTTGCTTTTTTGCAGGCTCTTGCTGCGGAACAGCGCCCCCAAAACTGGAATGTCCCCCAGCCCCGGCACCTTGTTCATAATGCTGGTCACGCGATTGTCCATCAGTCCGGCGATCACAAAACTCTGGCCGTCTTCCAGCTCAAACTCAGTGTCCGCGCGGCGTGTGCTCAACGCCGGGACGGTGAAACCTGAAATGGTCAGGGCGTTAGTGAAATCCAGGGTGCTGACCTCAGGCTGAACTTTCAGGTGAATGTTGCCGTTTGGCATAATCACTGGCACAAACTTCAGTCGCACGCCGAACTCTTTGAACTGAATTGTGACTGCGTTCACGCCCGAGCCCGGTTGCACAACCGGGAAGGGAAACTCGCCACCGGCGAGGAAACTCGCTTCCTTGCCATTGACCGCAATCAGGTTGGGTTCTGCCAGAATTTGAAGGATGTTCTTCTGCTGTAGCGCCTGGACCATAGCTCCCAGATGAATATCGGGGCGAAACAGGAAAATATTAAGCAAGTTGCCGGTGGTGATGTTGCTCGAAAACGGAGCGGTAACGGCGGGGCTGGGGAAAGTGTCGCTAATCGATCCCACGGACAAGCTGCCGAACTGCCCGGTCGTAGTCGTGCCGATCGTGTTCGCGGCCCCCGTGCTGAAGAAATTTATCCCATACTGGCCCAGGGCTGAGCGGTCTACTTCCGCGAACTTCACCTCCAGAAGGACCTCCTGCGAACCCACAGGGCCAAAGGTAAGAACATTTACGACATTCCTCGAGTAGGCTTCCGCGATCATCCCCGCACGTTTTTCCACATCTTCGGTTGAGACGTGGCCGGAGAGCACAATCGCAGAACGCGAAGGCGTGACCGTAATCTGTTCATCGGGGAAAACGCGCTTTTCTTCCTCTGCTGCTGCGGTCACGTCAACATCCACTCGCAGATCGAAGCTCCGTGAACGCTCCAGTTCATCCCAGATGAGTAATGACACTTCGCCGGGCGCGCGGCCGTGCACTAAGATCTGCGTGGGTGTAATCACGATCGGGTCGGCGATGTTCGGGTCCGTGACGGACACTCTTTTGATCCGTTCGCCGTTTGTGTTGATGAGCAGCGACTTGCCAACCATAACCCGTAAAGGGGCTGACCCCACTGCCTCCGGCGGGCTCGATGGAGGAAGGTTCTCAGTTGGGGTTCCGGTTGGCGCTTGTTCCACAGGAGATTGAGTTGAGGGCGGGTTGGGCGCGGCAGGAGGCGTCTCCTGTTGCGAAACTGCGGGACCCGTTTCCAGCAACATGCACAACGCCATTCCGATCACTCCCACGATTCTGCCAACGTTCATTCTTGCTGTCCTCACCGCTCGGGACTGATAAACCTTTCTGCTGATGTCGGCTGCTATTGATTGTTACTGTTGTCGTCGGCCTTTTCGCTGGCCACCTTGTCGCCGCGGATCACCTGCACCTGATAGCCTTGCTGAACCGGCGCCGGAGGCGGCGAGATCACGATCTCGCGTTTTGGCCTGACCTTGGGCACCGCGGGAGCCGGGGTGGCCGCGCCCCGATAGAGGGAATCGGCACGCACGGCACTCAATTCTGTTTGCTTGGTGTCAAGCGGGCTGCGCAAGGCCAGCTGAATTTTGCCCTGACTCTGGGCCAAGGTAAGTTTTTGGGCGTCGTCAGGAGAAACCAGCAGCGTAATGACCGGCGCCACCTGCGGTTGCCCGGAAGGGCTTTTTTCAAGTTTCTGCCCGCTGGCGATCACAGCAACGTTTTCCAGCACGGTGGTGGTTTGTTCCGAGTTTCCTGCCGAGGAAGGAGCGCCGGTCAGAAGCACGTCAACGTGCGTCCCCGGAACCACAAAACCCGCCACGCCAATGACCTCATTGACGCGCACCGATACAGCGCGCATTCCTGGAGGAATCAGGGCCGGCAATCCATAACCGGCGTTTTCACCGGCCAGTTTGCTGGGAAGAAAAAATTCGCCTCTGGCAATTGGAGCAATTACACCCCGGCCAACCACGGAAGTCTTGAGATGGAAGGCGCCTTCCGGCAAGTCAGCCGCCGGAAAGCGTACGACTTTGACATCCTTGTCCCCGACCTTTGCTCCGACCGGCAAATCGTTCGCCGCCACCAGAACATCAGCGCCAGGCTGCGCGTTGGCTCCGGAGGAAGACTGCAAATTTCGGTAAACTGACAGACTGACGAATGCCCCCAGTGCCAGAGCAACCAGTCCAATTAACAGAAGGCGGCTGCGGTTCATCACTGCTCCCTGAAACCACTGAAGTTGTACCGACGCCTTTATGCGTCAGCTTGGAAATGGAAACACAATTTCGTCATTGGCAAGGCTCGGAAGCGGCGCATCCCAGGCGGCAAGCCTCGAAAAGCCAAACCTTCCCTCACGCTCACGTGAGCACGGCGAATCGGACATTTTACAGGGACTTCGCACTTAGCATTCAACGAACTTTGTTCGTCAATCCGGGCGATAATGCGGCGCCGTCGCTACTGGACTGAACTGGCAACAGATGAGAACACATGGTTGGCATTGGAACCAATCAAACGGATGGTTCCGACCACAATGACAAGAATCACCGCCAGCATAACCGCGTATTCCGCGATGTCCTGACCACTCTCATTCCGCCAGAGTCTCTTGAGATAGTGTTTCAAGCCTTCCTCCTCCTAATGACCCAGCAGTCACGCGCACAAGACAACCGCCGACATCCGCCTCCCAGTTCCCGACTGAACTTGGGAGACCCGTCTTTATGTAAATCAACAGGTTGCGGACGGGTCAAAGCCTTTGTTGCCCTTTGCCATGATACCCCGGACCGATGGCGGTTGAGCGGAGAAATTTCTTGCGCTGCGGAGGGTGGAAGTTTTTGTTTTCTGGCTATCAACCGGGCCGGAAATCGGAGAAGAGGCCGGAAGCTGAAGAAAACATTCCGTCTATTGGATGGAACTGGCTACCGAGGAGAAGACGTTGTTAGCATTTGACCCGATGAGCCGGATGGTTCCTACTACAATGGCGACGATCACAGCCAGCATAATGGCGTATTCGGCTATGTCCTGCCCCTCATCGCTCAATAGCAGGCTCAAAGCCGTCATCGTGATTGCCTTTCTTCAATCGGATGCGCCAGCCCCACCGCCGCTTTCAAACGACGTCGCATTTTGTGATCCAGCACCAATCGAAACACCGGAAAATGGGAAATGTAATGTTAATGCACAAATACCTCGAGAGGCTGCAACTTTCTGCGCACTGCCAGGCCGGTACGTGGCAATTTATGCCAGGAAGCAATGGGTGAGTCACTTTGGCATCCTATTGATTTTAATGTGATTGGCGCGTTTTCCCGGCCCTTCGAGGCTCATTTTCCGCAAAAGGAACGAACCCCATCTGTTACCCGCGCCAAACGTATTTGCATGGGAAGGAGGTAGAATTCCGCACACTTGCGACGATGATCTCCAAGCGGATCCAGCGGATATGCGCGCTCTATCTCGGCGCGATGTTGATTTTGGAGTGCGCCATGTTGTCACGAAGCTGGAGATCGATTCCTCTCGGCCTTCCCGACTTCAGCATTTTCTACACGGCTTCAAAGATCCTGTCGGCGGGAAAGGGAAACGAGCTGTACAACGATGACCTCCAGGAGGCAGTTCAACGCGGCTTTTCACCCCTGGCCATCGAAAGACGGGGCACCATCCTGCCTTTCAATCACCCTCCCTTCGAGGCAATTCTCTTTCTACCGCTCTCGCACTTTTCCTACCTGACTGCTTATCTGATATGGGCTGGGATCAATCTGACGCTGCTTCTTTGGTTGATCCGGTTATTGCGCCGCAATTTTGCGGTAATTGGGCAAGTACCACCCTGGCTCTGGTGTCTGGCGGCCCTGGCCTTCTTTCCGATCTTTATCGCTCTGATTCAGGGCCAGGATTCCATTTTGCTCCTGTTCTGCTTTTCACTGGCCTTTCTTTCGATGCGTCGGGAAGCTGAGTTCTCGGCTGGAGCGTGGGCTGGGCTGGGGCTTTTCAAGTTCAACCTTGCGCTTCCTCTGGCGATTCCGCTCTTCCTGGCGGGGCGAAAGAAATTTGCGAGGGGCTTTGCGGTAACCGCAGCTGCCCTGTTTGCGCTTTCTCTGCTGGTGACCGGCTGGCGCGGTGTGTTGGATTATCCAGCGTACGTGTGGGCAAGTGAAACCAATTCCAAGTATGTTTGGAACATGCCCCATGGAAACATAGCCAACT
>Ga0335081_10004110_pt1 | contig 22990 bp, 18 predicted proteins | sample Lox_Sample_35_FD_206713 | JGI IMG/M metagenome (GOLD analysis project Ga0335081, IMG submission 206713) | Soil microbial communities from Loxahatchee National Wildlife Refuge, Florida, United States - Lox_Sample_3.5 | ecosystem: Environmental > Terrestrial > Soil > Wetlands | place: USA...
TGGATTCGAGGCCGGCGGAATTCCACTGCGGATATGCCGAGAGCGAACAGCAGATCATCGAGAAGGGGCGGAGCATCCTCGCGAAGTTCGGAAGATACATCAAAGAAGGTCCCATCGTGGACCTGGGATGTGGCGAAGGAGCGCTGCTGCTCGCGCTTAAGCAGGCGGGAAAGAAGCACATCCTGGGAGTCGACTCGAATCAAGAGCTTCTGCGCATCGCCCGCGGGCTCGATGTGCCGCTGGTGGAAAGTGACATCTGGGATTTCCTGCGGAGGGGGCCACTCGAGCCGGCTGTCTATTTCTATCTCGACGTTTTGGAACATGTGCCGGTTGAGCTCAACTTAGAGCTGTTTCGGTTGCTGCCGGCCGGGAGCCGCTTGATCATTCAAACTCCTTATACGGAATCGATTCTGGGGCATCGTTTCTATCTGGGGGTCCCTTCGCATGTCGCTCCTTATCATCCCTGGGTGATCAAGAAGATGCTCGCTCGCTTCGGCTATCAGGTTGTGGACGAAGGGAGCGTGGACTGGGCTCATCCTCCTACTTGGATAAACAAGGTTCGCGCCTTTATTCTTCTGAAGATCATGGGAATTGATCCGGACCTGATTCTCGGCGGGGGAAACTATTTTGTGGTAGCCGACCGCAATGCTACAGGAGGTGCATGAGTGTCGGAGCGGTTGAGCGTTGGACCCGAAATGAATCCCGTTCTCGCCGAACTTCTGGAAACCGGAATGGCGGTTTCAGAAACCGGACAGCGCCAGCGAGTGCACTCGCACATTCCGGCGGAGGAAGGGCGCTTTCTCCAAGAGCTTATCTCCGAATCCAGGCCGGAGGTGAGCCTTGAGATCGGCCTCGGCTATGGCGTAGCCGCATTGTTTATGTGCGGAGCTCTTTCGAAGCTGCCGAAGCAGCGGCATATTGCCATTGATCCCTACCAGTTTCGGGCGAGCTCCACACATATTTCCTTTGAGGGAACGGGTCTCTACAATCTGCGTAAAGCCGGGTATGGCTGGATGGTGGAACTCCACGCTGAACCCTCCTATCTCGCACTTCCATCGCTTGTGGCGCAGGGAATCAAGGTGGACTTCGCGTTTATCGATGGGTGGCACACGTTCGACTACGCGAGCGTTGACTTTTTTTATGTGGACCTGCTTCTTCGCTGTGGGGGTATCGTGGTGATTGACGACACGGACTTTCCAAGCGTTTGGGAATTGTGCAAATACGTCGTGACGAACCGGGCTTATCGCGTTGCCCGCTGCCTGAAGTCGGCGGACGTGGCAACACGCCACCCAGTTCGGTGGTCGCGGAAAAACGGCGTTCGGAAGCTCGCCAGGTGGTACTGGCAATTGACGCATCGTGACGGCCTTAAGCCCTACAGCCGATGCATTGCCTTTCGAAAAGTGGCAGAGGATAACCGATCTTGGGATTTTCATCAGCGATTTTAGCGAAGGCGGCCGAATTTTCTGGCTGAGTGAAGGTAATCCCAACAAAGGATGATATGGTCTGTTAAGCTGACGCGGAGTGGGGAGAATTTATCTTCTTGGAGCAAGATCCCGAATCCAGGCAATCATCGCCGGCCTCTGATGCACAGTCCCCAGCTTCCGTAGCCACGGGCAAACACACCCTTGGTTTCAAGGTATTCCAGAACACCAGCACACTGATCGCGGGCCGGGCCTTCGGCATCCCGCTCTCGGTGGCGACTTCGATCCTGCTGGTGCGGTTTCTTGGGCGCGAGCAGATGGGCGAGTACGGCGCGCTGTATGCCTATCTCTCTTTCTTTTCGTTCCTCTCCACCGGAGCGCTGGCGCAGATTCTGGCGCGCGAAGCTTCCATCCGGCGGTCGGCGGCGGCGCAGATTTTTCACGTGGCCACGATCGTAGCGTTTTCTTTTGCTCTCTTCGGCGCAGTCCTTGCTTACCTTCTCGGTCCGCTGGTGGGATTCCACGGCGTCTTGCACTGGCTCATCCTGGTTGCGGCGGTGGACGCGCTGCTTCTGCCCCCGTTCAACCAGCCCGGGATCATCTTTCAAGTGGACATGCGGCAGTGGTTTCCGGTGAGCGTGAGCGCGATGCGGCAGATCCTCTGGCTCCTGGCCGTGGTCCTCCTGGCGCTGCGCAATGCGGCGTTCTATGACGTGATCATTGCGCGCATGCTGTGCGGAATGGCGGAGACATGTGGAATCCTGTTCATCCTTAAGCGGCATGGAGCCCTGACCGGCCCGCGCACGTTTGACTGGAGCGAGGCGCGGTTGCTGGTCCGCGAAGCGCTTCCCCTCGCCGTCACCTTTTTTGCCGTGAGCATTTATCACCGGATTGACCAGGTGATGCTGCACAAGATGAGCGGAGACAAGGTTCTGGGACCGTACGTTGTGGCGGTGCAGATGACGGAGTTCTTCAGCCTGCTGCCGAATGCGCTGATGAGTTCGCTGTTTCCCGCGCTTTCGCAGAGCGTATCCGATCCTCCACGCTTTGACCGCTACCTACGCGAATCGTACCGTTTTCTTATGGTGGTCGCCTTCGCGGCCTGTGCCCTGGTCACCCCGATTGCGGCCCCGTTCGTGGAACTCTTTTACGGCAAGGAGTTTCTGGCGACGGCGCCTCTGCTCGTTGTGCTTATATGGTCCGAGGTCCCCATTTTTTTCGCTGCCGTGCTTGCAAACGGGATGATCGCTAAGGGCCTGCAGCGCTACATGCCTTTTTCGGCGATAACCGGGGCTGCAGTCAATGTTGCTTTGAATCTTTGGCTAATCCCAAGGTTTGGCGCACTTGGCGCGTCTTGGGCTACTGTTGTCAGCTATACTCTCACGAATGTCTTTTTCTTCTTGGTTTTCTCGGAGCTGCGCCCCATGATTACAAAGGGATTGAAGATCGGTTTCCTGCCTTTGCTCCTAGCGTTAGGCATCACTCTTTCCTTGCATACTCTCCCGCTGGGGTTCTGGCTCAAACTCGCGATCGCACTCCTGGCTTATCCAGCTGGGGCTTATGTTCTGGGCGCCATAGGGAAGTCTGACCTCGAACAACTTCTGCGCATCGTGAGAGTCAAGACGTAGGCAAATGTGTGTGAGCCTTTCCTTTGTGTGCCTCGCCGGCGCAAGACCCTATGCGTAAGGGACGGGCGTGGTTTCCCTACCCGGAGGACAGGGCTCGCGTCCGCTCCCATCCGGCATCCGGAGGAACGGGTGATCGACCGACAGGCACGGGTTCAAGCCTGACGGCAGCCGCGTCTGATTCTTTTCGGAGCATCAATCTGGCTGTAGGATATCTTCGTGAAACCACCTGTGGGAGGCCCGCGCGAAATCGCACTTCAGACACACGAGAATTACTACGCTCGAGGCAGTTATTCAGATGACCGGCTCGCTTGGACGCTCGACACTTTTCTGCCGCCGGCCGGCGTGGGCCAGGCTCTAGAAATAGGGTGCGGTGATGGGGCGATGCTGAACCTATTGGCCGAACGCGGCATAAATGCAGTTGGGGTGGATGCTTCCTCGTCGGGCGTTGAGAAGTGCGTCTCCCGCGGACTTCGCGCGCACTGTCTTGACGCAAGTACAGACAACCTGCCCTTTGAGGACGAATCCTTCGACTTGGTCATCTGTCTCGAAACCATCGAGCATTTGATGAATCCCCACTATGCCCTAAAGGAGGCCCGCCGCGTCCTCCGTTCGCATGGCCGCTTTCTTTGCAGCATACCAAATCCGCTCACGGGCCATCCTTACCTTTATCCGGGTCTGTTCGAATACAAGAGCTTTCGGCGTTTTCTTCTGCAGGAGGGCTTTGCGATACAGCGAGTGTTGCCGTGGCAATGGGCTCCTCGAGAGACGATTCTTCCCGTCAGTTTTCGCCGGGTACCCTTGTTAAATGGCCGTATCGTCTCTGGGGGGCTTCGCCGTGTTCTTGAAAAAGCCTATATTGCCGCCGGTGCGTTTCCTTTTTTTTGTTACTGGCTCTGGACGTTTGATTGCACCAGGATGCATTCCTGCGAGGCTGATCCCTACCGGGCCATATCTGAGGAAACTCATCCAGGTACTCCCTCTCACTTTGCAGCAAAGCGCTAGTTGCTGGTAGGCGGAGGATTTCGGCGCTCGATGGGTCCGTTCTACAATATCCTCCATGAATGGGATCCACTGATTGATTCATGCTGATCCTTTGCCTTTGCCCGGAGCAATATCACTGGAAATTGATCCCAGGTTATGCTGCGGCGTTCCGGCGGCTGGGGATCGAGTTTTTTTGCACCGGCGACAAGCTGCCGTTCGACGCGCCGCTGGAGAACGTTCTTGCGCAGTGTCCCAGCGCGCCTTCCTGGATTTTTCACTTCGAATCGGGCCTGCCACTGCTGCCGCAGGGGCTGGAGAAATCGGAGATTCCCACGGTCTGCTTTCATCCGGACACGTATTCGTTCACCCGGAAAAGAGTCCGCTGGTCGTACCTGTTCGACCACGTAGCGGTGTTTCACCCCGGTTACGAGAAGATTTTTGCGAAAGCGGGGCATCCGGGTGCGTTCCTGCTGCCTCATGCGGTGCGCAAGGAATATTTCGAAGGGCCCGAGCTGACGCGCGAATTTGAGATTGGCTGGGTCGGCCAGGTTTCCGGCGGACAATACGGTAGGCGCGCGGAATGGCTGCCGAAGCTGGCCGCGCAGTTTCGAACGAACGACTGGTCGCGCTCGTACTCGTTACAGGAAGTGGCGGAAGTGTACCGGCGTTCGCGGATCGTGGTGAATATCGGGCGAGACGATTTTCCGCAGGATGCCAACTTGCGCGTGTTCGAAGCACTCGCTTCCGGCGCAATGCTTATGACTTCTCTCCCCACGGAACTTAGCGAACTCGGTTTTCAGGAGGGAGAACATTTTGTTGGTTACCGGGACGAAAGCGAGATTTTGCGGCTGGTTGGGAAATACCTTGCGGACGAGCGCGCACGGGCGCGCATCGGCAATGCCGCGCGGACAAAGGTGCTTGAGGAGCACACTTACGATTGCCGGGCGGTGCAACTTTTGCAGCACCTGGAGATAACTAAGGGCAAGCATCGGGCGCCAGCCAGCCAGTGGCCCGAAAGGCGTGCGCGGCTGATGGCTCTGGACTTTTTCGCCTCGCACGCAGTTCTACCCTGCGCGTTCCGCCAATATCGGCGCATCGCCGGGCGCGGATTTCGAGAGACCTTCGCAGGCGCCTGGCTGCTGCTCCGCGCGTGGCTCCGGTACGGGAGTTCCGCTTTTCGATCCTCGTATAAAACCTCGACAAAGATCTGAGCCGCGTAGTAGAGAGATGCGCCCCGTGGCGTGCAATGAGCTTCCTTTCGCCGGTTGATGTGTTTACTCCCATCGTACTTGCATCAAGCAAATAAAAAGTGTATACAAGTCGGGCACTTTCTGTGAACGTCATAGGTAACGATGGAGAGAATTACATTTCCGGTTTATGTGCCCTCCTGGGCCTACGGGATGCTGCGCGCCATCGAACGAAAAGCGGCGGCGGTACGCGTCCCGGCGCTGAATCTTTATGGGGACCGGGAGATTGAATGGTCGTTCATGGCCTCACGTATGCCTGCTGGCCCAGGACGCTCGCTGGATTTCGGCGCCAGCTCGGGCGAGCTGAGCATGCTTGCCGCCCAGCGAGGCTTCCAGGTTCTTGCCGTGGATCTGGGGCCGGAGCGCTTCCCCTGGAAACATCCGGAAGTGGAATTCCTTCAAGCGGATTTCCTAGAGACCGATCTGCCGTTCGAATCATTCGATTTGGTGCTGAATTGCTCGAGCGTGGAGCACGTAGGTTTGAAGGGGCGCTACGGCGTAGCCCAAGAGGAAACCGACGGCGATCTTGCCGCGATGCGCAAGATCCTCCAGCTGCTGAAGCCTGGCGGAACCATGCTGATGACGATTCCGTGCGGACGCGACGCGACGATCATTCCCTGGCACCGCGTTTATGGCGAAGAGCGGTTGCCCAGGCTGCTCGCGGGATTTCGCATCGAAGAGCAAGCCTATTGGGTGAAGCAGCGGGATAACCGGTGGCGCCCCTGTGGCCGGGATACGGCGCTGTCCTTCAGTCCCACAGCACATGCGAAGTCCGCAGCGCTCTGCTCCTATGCCCTAGGATGCTTTGTTCTTCGACGCGAGATATTTCGAGACTGAGGAATTTGCCATGCTCACCCTGTTCAGCACCGCAAAGCCGTTCGAAGGGCACAGCGCCATCATCCAGCGGAATGCACTGAAGAGCTGGACGCTGCTGCATCCGGAGATTGAGGTCATTCTGTTCGGCGACGATCCAGGCGCAGCGGAAACGGCGCGGGAACTAGGCATCCGGCACGTGCCGGAAGTCGAGCGAGTTCCTCAAGGGCCCAAAGTGCTGCGTTCCTTCTTTGACGCGGCGCAACGCATCGCGCGCCACGATATTCTGTGCTACGCGAATTGCGACATTGTTCTGACTCCAGATTTCTTTGCCGCGGTTGCGACGCTGCGGAAGACCCTCGACCGGTTTTTGATGATCGGGCGGCGCTGGGACACCGACATTGGTGCGCCGCTCCCGTTCGAACAGAATGATTGGGCCGCCGAAGTCCGGAAACAGGCGCTGGAGGCCAACCATCCATGCGCGGGGACGTGGATTGACTATTTTGTTTTTCCGAAGGGATTCTACCTCGGAAAGTTGCCCGCCTTCGTGATCGGAAGGGTCGTCTGGGACCACTGGCTGGTTTGGAAGGCGCGCGCGAGCGGACTTCCGGTCGTTGACGCGTCGGAGGGGGTGATTGCGATCCATCAAAATCACGATTATGGCTATCACCCGGGTGGCGCCGGGGGAGTTTGGAGCGACGACCTGGCACAGCGAAATCGTGCTCTTGCGGGCAGCCATTGGCATCTCGCGACGATGGATGACGCCACGCATTTGCTGGGCGCCACCGGGGTACGCCGCAACCCCCGCAGCAACGCTCAGGCGTTACGCCGTTTTATTCGCAATTTTTGGCAAACCGCGCGGCTGGCGATGCTGGATTGGACTCGGCCTACTCGCCACGCACTCGGCCTGCGTAAAAGACGAGCGGGCGCGGATGTGCCTCTGGAAAGAGAAAGAGTTCCCGAGACTTCCGCGTCATCGGCGGAGAGTTACCTCTTTCCCGCCAAGTGAAGGGGCCGAGGAAGCTTAGACGAGTCGTTGATGCAAATACTTTGCCTGTGCCGCGAGCTGCACAACTGGAAGCTGCTGCCTTCCTACGCAGATGCTTTCCGCCGCCACGGCTGCGAGTTTCATTATCTCGACGCAGATCTCGCGTTTGACGCGCCAATCTCGGAAGTGCTGGCCAGGTGTTCCGCGGCTCCCGATCTGATCATGCATTTCGATTCCGGGCTTCCCCTTCTCCCGAGCGGGCTCGCGAGATGTCCCATCCCGACCATGCGGTTCGACGTGGATTCGCATACGTACACGAGCCGAAGAATACGGTGGGCATCACTGTTCGATCTTGTCTCCGTCTGCCATGCAGGATATGAAAGGATTTTTCAGGAAAGTAGGCACCCCGGCGCGTTTCTCCTGGGTCACGCCGCGCGTCCCGATTTTTTCAGCGATCACCATGAACGCGTATTCGAGCTCGGCTGGGTAGGGGCGCTGGAGGGGCCGTTCTACGCCCGGCGGCGCGCGTGGATTCCGCGGCTCGCATCCACTTTTCGCATGAACGACTGGCGCAAGCCGTACACTTTGAAAGAGGTGGGCGAGATTTACAGTTCCTCGAAAATCGTCGTGAATTTCAGCCGGGACGATTTCGCGGAAGATGCCAACATGCGCGTGTTCGAGGTGCTTGCTTCCGGTGCGCTGCTCATCACTTCGTTGCCCACGCAGCTCACGGCATTCGGGTTTCAGGATGGCGTTCATTTTGTAGGCTATCGCGAAGAGGCCGAGGTAATGACGCTCGTGCAGCGGCTGCTGGCGGACGAATCAATTCGGTTGCGGATCGCGGAAGCGGGACGCGAGTTTACGCGCCGCTTCCACACGTATGACTCGCGAGTGGCCACGATCCTCCGCCAGCTCGCGCGAGCTGGAAACTCCTTTCCAGCGCCTGCGCGGCAATGGCCGGATTCGCGCGTGCGCTTCGCCTATCTTGATTTCTTCGCAGGTTACGCCCTGCCGCGCTACGCATGGCGGCAATATCGTGCCATTGTCAAGGGCGCCTTGCAGGAAGCCGTGCAGGGTGCCGCACTGCTCGGGAAAGCTTTGGCTAGAAACCTGCGCGAAGCGAGGCGCATCGTCCATTAGCCGGAATATGTTTCAATATGGTTCATGCTCACGCTCGGGATTAACTATTCCCAGATGCACGATTCATCCGCTTGCCTGGTTCGCGACGGCGAGCTGCTGTTTGCCGTCGCCGAGGAGCGGCTCTCACGCGTCAAGCACGACGCCCGCTTTCCACAGCTGGCGATTCAGGCGTGCCTTGAGTTCGGCAAGCTCGGCGCAGATGAGGTAGACGAAGTTTGCTTCGGCTGGCAAATGGCTGGTCCCGTTTATCGTCACGACCTTGCGCTCTATTCCACCGGCCGATGGCCGCTGAATTACCTGAATTTTCTGAATTCCACGCGCCATTTTCTCAGTATGTGGCATCAGGAGTCGGGCATCGCGCCCTTCCGACGAATCTTCGGGGAGCCGGGCTACAAATTCCGCCACGTGGACCATCATCTTGCTCACGCGATCAGCGCTTATGCCTATTCGGGATTCGAGGACGCCGCTGTGGTCGTGATGGATGGCCGCGGAGCCTGGGAAGCAACTTCGATCTGGCACGGTCACGCAGGGCGGCTCGAGCATGTTCTTACGATCAAGTGGCCTGATTCGCTGGGCCTCTTTTATGCAGAGTTCACCGGCTATCTCGGCTTCGTTCCCAATTCCGACGAATGGAAAGTCATGGGCTTGGCGCCTTATGGTCAGCCCGGCGTTGACCTCAGCAGGTATATCGAATCCGGAGGCGATCCTTATCTGCTTCATGTCAAGAATTTGATTTCCAGCGGCTCGCCGTACGCGAAGATCATTTCGCATCTTGGCCCGTCGCGCGCTCCGGAATCGGAAATTGACGATCGCTGCAAGAACATCGCGTTCGCGGTGCAGGACACTTGCGAGGACGCGATGATGTCCGTCGTCCGGCTGGCGCTGGAAAAAACAAAATGCCGCGACTTCTGCCTCGCGGGTGGCGTAGCGCTCAATTCCAAGGCCAATGGAAAAATTCTCGCTTCCGGCCTCGTGGACAGGATTTTCGTGCAGCCGGCGGCTTCCGACGACGGCGTCGCGCTCGGCGCGGCGCTCGCTCCTTATCTTGACAACAACGGCAAACTTCCCATGAAGGCGATGCGCCATGCGTACCTCGGGCCATCATTCGACGATGATGCGATCGAGTCCGTTCTTCGCACGTACAAAATCCGCTTCACAAAGCTCGGTGATCCCGCCCTTGCCGCCGCGCAGTTTCTTTCGAACGGCAATATCCTTGGCTGGTTCCAAGGCCGCATGGAGTTCGGCCCGCGCGCGCTCGGTTCCCGCTCGATCCTCGCCGATCCCCGCGATCCGGAAATGAACGCCAAGGTCAACAACGCTGTCAAATTCCGCGAATGGTGGCGTCCCTTCGCGCCCTCTCTTAAAAAAGAAGCCGCTGCCGAATTTCTCGAGTCCGCTTTCGATTCTCCCTTCATGATCCTCACGGCCCAGGTCAAGCCGGAAAAGCGCAGTGTGATTCCTTCCGTCACTCACGTGGACGGTTCCGCGCGGCCGCAGACCGTTGAGCGCGAAGTCAATCCGCTCTACTACCGGCTGATTGACGAGTTCGGCAAGACCACCGGCGTTCCGGTGGTCATGAACACTTCTTTCAATCTCCGCGGCGAAGCCATCGTGCACACTCCCACCGATGCGTTGCGCACCTTCTTCAGCTCGGGAATGGACGCACTTATTCTTGGAAGCTTTCTTGTCGAAAAATGATCCTTGCGCCGTGCACGCATCCGATGCAATCTCGCGGTCGTTTCGTGAGATTCTGTACGCTCTGTCCGTCGTCCGGTCGCGGGAAATCGCTTTTTTGAACGCATGATCTTCAATACTTGGGACTATTACATCCTCTTTCTGCTGCCCGCCGCCATATTTTTCCGGCTAGCGGGCCCTGTCGTCCGGCCCTGGATTGTGGTTCTCAGTGGATGCTGTTTCTTTCTCTATTTCTCTTTTACACAATTGGGCGGCGCCATCGGTGCTGCTTGCCTCTTGATCTTTCTGTGGGAGTCTTTTGTTAGCCGTTTCTACAAGCCGGCATCGTGGGTTTGCTGGCTTGGCGTCACGCAGACGATTCTTTTCCTGGTCGTATTCAAATACCGCAACTTTCTTTCCGGCATCGTCTGGCCGGAGCCCGCGCACAATCCTCTCTATTGGAAGAATGCCTTTCTTCCACTCGGCATCTCCTTTTTCACTTTTGAATTCCTCCACTACGCCTGGGACCGCTATCGCGCCAAAACCGAAACGGGCACCGTCGGCGAGTACATGGCCTTCATCTTATTTTTTCCCACAATGGTCGCGGGCCCGATCAAGCGCTATCAGGATTTCCTTCCCAAGCTTCGCGCCGTCACCGCGGAGTGGCTTATGGATTGGCAGCGCGGCACCACGCGCATCCTGGCCGGCTTGGTGAAGAAATTCGCGATTGCCGACGTTCTCACCGCCTACACCAGCCATCTCAACATCCCCGATCTTTCCGTCGCTAACCGCGCCATTCTTCCGCTCTGGCTTCTGGCATACGGTTTCAAGATTTATACCGATTTTTCGGCTTATTCGGATATCGCCATCGGTTCTGCGCGGCTCTTCGGCATCCGCGTTCCGGAAAATTTCGATTGGCCTTATCTTCAAACGAACATTGCCGATTTCTGGCGCTGCTGGCACATTTCGCTTTCGAAATGGCTTCTGGACTACGTGTACATTCCTTTGGGTGGTTCCCGTGTCAGCGTGCCCCGAATTTACGCCAATCTGCTCGTGACTATGTTCATCAGCGGTCTGTGGCATGGCGCGGGCTATAACTTCATTGTCTGGGGCCTGCTGCACGGAATCATGCTCGCAGTTCACCGCTGGTGGCGGCGGCGTCCCGGGTATGTTCCTTCGCCTCGCCCGTCAGCGCGTTTCTTTTCTTGGCTTCTCACGTTCGTTTGCGTCAGCCTGGCGTGGGCTTTTTTCTGTATGGATATTCACACCGCCATCTTCTTCTTCCGGCGTCTGCTTTGGGGGTGAAATGATGAAAACAATTCGATGGATTCAGGACTTTCTTGAGTATCTCGGCGGCTCCCAGGACGAACCGCCTCCGGGTTTTTCCATCACGCTCTCGAATGCCGTCTTCTGGGGACTGTGGTGGGGAGTGCTGATCGCCGTCATTCTTGTTTTTTCAGGCCAAAGCTCGAAATTCATTTACATTGATTTCTGAGGTTTGTACCCGCATCGTAGCATGCTCTCGAAACGCCAATTCGTTCTCGCGCTCGCCATCACACTGGCCGTCGTTGCAGCTATCAACGTTGTCCTTGCCCTGCTCGCCCATCGCACGCTTCCTCGCCGCATCATGCGCCGCGCTGCGGATTCCCCCTCCGCCGAAGTTCTCGCCATCGGTAATTCGCTGATGGTTGCCGGCTTCCATGAGTCTTCTTTCGACTCCGCCGCCGCCGTACTTCCCGCGCATGCCGCCGTCAACCTGGGCCTCGGCGCTTCCACTCCCGTCGAGCAGTTGCTTCTCTTTCGCTATGCCATCGCCCACGGAATGCGGCCTCGCCTACTTCTTTACGGCTTTTATGATTTCCAGCTGACCGATCCCGTCACCATGACCAACGCCGACTTGATCGGCAATCGCGCTATCCTTTACTACCTCGAACCCGAATACGCCCGCCGCTTCTATTCGCTTCCTGCGCATGACGTCGTGGAATTTGAAGTCATGCGCTTCTTTCCCATGTTCGTCGAGCGTGGCGCCGTCTGGTCCAAAGTCGAGGAATTTCGCCGCTTTCTTTCGCAGCAAGGTCTTCCCCACGAGCGTACCAACCAGTTTGGGCGCGCTTCGGATTTTTCATTACTCGAGGCTGCCTCTTCACAAGAATTCGCGCACCATTGTGATTCGGCGCTCTCCGCCGGGCTCGCTTCTCCGGTCGAGGAGCTCTTGCGCCAGGCTCACGCTGCCGCAATTCCCGTGGTGGTGATCGAAATGCCCATGAGCCCCTTCCATCGCCGCGCCTTCTACTCATCACCGTCGTGGCCGGCTTATGTATCGCATCTTCGCTCGCTTCTCGCGCCCTACGACGCTTCCTTCGTGGATGCTTCAGATTGGATAACGGACGGCTCGCTCTTCGCCGACAACCTCCACCTCTCCGCATCCGGCGGACAGGAGTTCAGCCGCAGGCTCGGCGACCTTGTGCGCAAAGACTACTCATCGCAGCGGATCGCCGCCACCACGAATAAAAAACCTCGTTTGATGCGAAGCCGCCTATGACCCGCCGCATCTTTGCCCTTCTTGGCCGCCGCGATGAGCCTACCGACGCTGTCGAGGAATACTGCCTCCATCTCGGAGAGTCTCTAGTGGTTCACGATTTTCAGCTCGAACTTCGGCGTGTCCCTTGGGAAATTCACGGTTGGGCGAGGTCGCTGCATGCTTTGCGTTTGCAGGCCGCCGGTTGGCGCGGCACATGGACCCTCGTGCAGTACACCGCGCTCGCATGGTCCGAGCGCGGCTTCCCGTTTCGTTTCATTCAGGCCTTGCGCATCCTGGCTGCCGCCGGCGCCCGCATCGCCATCGTCTATCACGATGTGGAACCATTCGCGGGCACGCGCCCTATTGACCGCCTCCGCCGCTTCGCTCAGGTCCGCGCCATGCGCCGCGCGCTCGATCTCGCCGACCTCGCCATCTTCACTGTCCCACCGGAAAAGCTCTCCTGGTGTCCGGGCAATCGGGAAAAAGCCGCGTTCATCCCTGTCGGGCCAAATCTTCCTATCGAGGCGATTGCTTCGAATCGTCATGCCCACCGAAACGAGGATTCCCACTTCGTGCCCTCGATCGCGGTCTTCGGTATCACGGGCGGTGAACCCGGTCAGCGCGAGACCCGCGAAATCATTGCGGCGATGCAATTCGCTGCGCAAAAGCTGGGTAAACTTCGACTTTCCGTTTTCGGCCGCCACGCCGAACTGCGCGAAGCCGCGCTACGCGAAGGGCTCAGAGGCTCCCCGGTCGAACTCAGCGTGGAAGCGGTACTGGATGGCGAGGAAGTGGTGCAGAGATTATCGAACTGCGATCTTCTGCTCTTTGTCCGCGGGCCGATTTCTTCGCGCCGCAGCAGCGCCATCGCCGGGATCGCCTGCGGCTTGCCAGTGATTGCTTACGAAGGACAGGAAACTGCGCCGCCTATCACCGACGCCGGATTAGTTCTCGTGCATGAACACATGCCCGGCAGCACAAACGACGAAGCGCGCCAGCAGGATCTGAATGAGTCTCTGCTGCGCGTGCTCTCCGATTCCGCGTTTCGCACCGAGCTTGCCTCCAAAAGCAAAATGGCGTACCAGAGATTTTTTTCCTGGCACGCCATTGCTGATCGGTTCTCGGAATTGTTAGAAAAGAATCTGTCGCCCTAGATTCTCTCCTGGCCCGAGGGCACCTTACCGGTGGTGCGGCTTGTCCTGTGCATGTTCGGGCGGCTTGTTTTCGGTCTTGGGCTTGTTCTGATTTTCGTGGCTGGGCGGGTGTTCCGCATGCTGCACGTTTTCGTGTTCCGGCTTCGGGGCATTCGAGTACGTCTTGTTCGAATGCTGAGCGTTGTTCTCCGGTCTTGGCTGATTGGTGTTCGGCCGTTCCGCATATCGAACGTTGTTGTGAGCGGGGTTGGGCTGATTTGCGTAATTTCGATTTGGCTGAGCCTCATTGCGGACTTCGTTTCTCGCGTTCGGCGGACGGTCGTTATGAGCCACGGGCCGATTAGACTCATGCGGCATATTCGCTGAAGGGGGCCTGTCGGAACGCGGCCTCTCCTCGTTGGCTCGTACGACGCCGCGGCCGTTGAATTCCCCGGCTCGCGGGCTGGCGGCAACGCTCGGCCGTCCATGGTTTTCTGAAGCCCACATCCCACGGTCCTTGCCGGCGGCTTCCCGGTGCTGCGTCTGGATCGCCGTCGGGCCGAACCGCCGTTCGTGTTCTGCAGTGATCTGCTCGCGTGTAGGCCGAGCCACGATTCCGCCCTCCCCGCCGTTAAAGCTCACTCGGCTGGATTCCCGCGTGACTACGCGTTCGTTGTAGGTGTTGTGAATCACGGTCACGTTTACGTTTGTTACGGAGCGGTTGTAGTAGTAATGGCCACTTCGCCAAGCGCCACCGACGAAGCCCACTCCCGTGTATCCGAATCCGTAGTTGATCCCTCCATAAAATCCGACGTGCGGTCCCCAATACCCTGCATGCCATACATAAACCCCGCCGCCCCATCCCCAGTATCCGGGCGTCCACAGCAAACCCGGCGCTGGAGCGGGCACCCATGTTCCGGGCACCCAGTAATATCCATCCGGGCCGTAAGCCCAGTAGCCTGGTATCCACATATACCCTGCAACCGGGCAGGGAGGCTGCACATACACGGGAAGCGGAGGCGGTCCAATCCGCACGGAAATGCCCACGGCTACCTGCGCCTGCGACGCGGACGGCATCGCCAGCAAAGCGATCCCAGCCACTGCTAGTGCAAGTATTCTCAAGAGTCTCATCGCATTCACCTCTCTAGTTTCCAATTGCGGATGGCGCCCTCATTCCGCCACATCAGGCTGGGCTTTGCCTTCGTGGGCGCCTAACTCTTCTAACCCCATTGTTTCCCCAAAGTTGTAGCTTGCAAAGGCCTGATCTTGCAGGAGGTTACATCCTTGGCACGGCCATTTTTGCGTGATCCCTCCAAGTGGGGTGACCAATCCATCCTCCTATCGTCAATGACAGCAGGTTGCAGGACGCAACCTCCCGAAAGCGTTCGTCGAATTGGAAGGCTCGCGGAACCGCAAATGCCGGAATTGCGTATGGAATCGAGAGGATCTTCATGCAGACCATGGCTGGCAACATTCGGTATGCACTCCGGCAATTCCGCCATGCTCCGGTCTTTACCGCTGCGGCCATCCTCACGCTCGCCCTCGGCATTGGCGGCACCACCGCCATCTTCACTCTGATTCATGCCGTCATGCTCCGCTCCCTGCCCGTTGCCGATCCTGGCAACCTCTACCGCGTTGGCGAAGGTGACGATTGCTGCGTAGAAGGCGGTCCCCAGGACCGCTGGGGCATGTACTCCTATCCTTTATATGAGCGGCTCAAGTCCGAAACGCCGGAATTCGAGGAAGTCACCGCATTTCAGGCTGGCCGTGGCCGCATGAGCGTGCGCCGCCAGGGCGTCGAAAAATCCGCCAGGCCCTTGCGCTCGGAATACGTCACGGGCAGTTATTTTTCTACGCTGGGTGTGCGTTCTTTTGCCGGCCGACTCTTTACCGCCGATGATGACCGGCCCTCTGCTCCTCCGGTCGCAGTGCTCAGCCACCGCGTCTGGCAAACCACTTATGCATCCGATCCCTCCGTGTTAGGGTCCACTTTTGTCGTCGAAGGCCATCCGTTCACCATCATCGGCATCGCCCCTCCCGGCTTCTTCGGCGAAATGCTCCAAAGCGATCCGCCAGACATCTGGATCCCCGTTCAGCAAGAGCCCATGATCAACGGCGACGGCAGCCTACTCCACCAATCCGTCTCCGCCTGGCTGCGCATGATCGGCCGCTTGCGCCCCGGAGCCACCACCGCAGGCATGGCGCCGCGCCTCACCGGAATCCTCCGCCAGTGGATGCAATACGATTCCGGCTATCCCGCCAACTGGATGCCCGACGTCATCCAAATGCTTCCTAAGCAAGTCATCAGCGTGATTCCCGCTGGCGCCGGAGTCGCCATGATGAAAGAGGAGTACGGCCGCAGCTTACAAATCCTGCTTACCGTTTGCGGCCTCGTCCTGCTCATCGCCTGCGCCAACGTCGCGAATCTTCTACTCGCGCGCGGCGTTGCGCGCCGCGGGCAGACCGCCGTGCGCCTCGCCATCGGTGCCACACGCCGCCAGATCATCGGCCAGGCGCTCACCGAAAGTATTCTGCTTTCCATCGGTGGCGGCATCGTCGGTCTCATCGTCGCCATCGCTGCGGCACGGCTTCTTCTTGTCCTCGCATTCCACAACGCCCACTTCCTCCCCATCAGCGTCGCCCCATCCTTCCTCGTCTTGGGGTTCACTTTCACGCTTTCGCTGCTCACCGGAATCATTTTCGGCTCGGCTCCCGCCTGGCTCGCCACGCGCACCGATCCCGCCGAAGCTCTTCGCGGCTCCGGTCGCGGCACGCGCGACCATTCTTCCTTCGCTCGCAAAGCGCTTCTCGTCGTGCAAGCCACTTTATCCGTGGTCCTCGTCGCGGGCGCCACCATGCTCGCTCGCAGCCTCAACAAGCTTGAAAACCAGGATTTCGGCTACAAGGTGGAAGACCGCGTGGAAGTGGACATCAACAACCCCCCTGCGAACTACACCGTTCCGCAGCTCCAGGCCCTTTACCGCCAGATCGAAACGCGGCTCGACCAGCTTCCGGGCGTTAAGGGCTCCGGCCTCGCTCTTTACAATCCCCTCACCGACAACTGGGGCGAAATGATCATGGTCGCCGGTCATCCTCCCGGCAAAATGAGCGAGGAATCCGGCGCTTCCTGGGACCGCGTCAGCACCGATTATCTTCAGAACTGGGGCATGCCCATCCTGCGCGGCCGCTACTTCAACGCCGCCGACAATGAAACCACCGCGCCTGTCGCCATCGTCAATCAGGCTTTCGTGAAGCGCTTCTTCAAAAGTTCGGAGGATCCGCTCGGCCAGCACTTCGGCCTCGATCTTCCCAAATACAACGGCACGTTCCGCATCGTCGGCATCATTGGCGACGCCAAGTTTGCGGGCTGGGGATTGAATCGTCCCGCGCGTCCCATGTTCTACGTTCCCCTTGACCAGTCCGCTCCCTACGACGACGACTTGATGAAGAAAATTGACCTCCGCTCCCACTTCATCGGCGGCATCATGCTCGTCACGAAAATGCCTCCCGGCGAAGTCGAAGCCCAGCTCACCCGCCTTCTCGGCGACATTGATCCCAATCTCACCATCAACAGTGTCCGCAGCATGCGCCAGCAGATTGATCTTTCCTTCGATCAGGACCGCGCCACCGCCAGCCTCGCCGGACTTTTCGGCATCGTCGCTCTCGTCCTCGCCGCCATCGGGCTTTACGGCGTCACTGCCTATTCGGTCGCGCAGCGCACCAACGAAATTGGCATTCGCATGGCTCTCGGCGCCGACCGTCCCAAAGTCGTCCGCCTCGTTTTGGCGGGCGCTTTCAAGCGCGTCTTGATCGGTCTCATCCTCGGCTTGCCGCTCGCCGTCGGCGCAGGCAAGCTCATCTCCGCCCAGCTCTACGGTGTCGTTTCCTGGGATCCCGCCGCCCTTCTTATCGCCGCTACCGCACTCGCCATCTGTTCGTTTTTCGCGGCCATCATTCCCGCCTCCCGCGCCGCCGCCATTTCCCCCATGGACGCCCTCCGCATCGAATAGCCGTCTTTCACTGGCGTGCCGGCCCTTACTTCAGCGTATCCGGCATTGCGCTCGGAGGAACGCTTGGATGCCGCGCCAGTTCCGTCCCCGCGACGATGGCATTGCGGATCTGCCCGAACAAATCCGTCAGCGTGTCCGGCGTGTGCGGGATCAACACCGTGTTGCTCCGGTCGTTCCCCGCAATGTCCTTCAGCGTGTCGAAGTACTGCGTCATCAGCACCAGTTGCATCACGTCCTGAGGCGTCGAGCCCGGCACCGTCTTCGCAAAATCCTCCACCGAATCCTTCAATCCCGAAATGATCGCTTTCCTCTGGTTCGCGATGCCTTCCCCCTGCAGCCGTTTCGATTCCGCCTCCGCTTCTGCCTGCTTCACCAGCAGCAGCTTGTTCGTCTCCGCGCGCGAGACCGTCGCTTCCCGTTCCCGCTGCGCCGCGTTGATGTCGTTCATCGCCGCCTTCACCTTCTGGTCCGGCACGATATCCGAAATGAGCACCTTCACGATCGAATAGCCGTACTCTTTCATCGAAGCGTCCAGGCTGTCCCGCAAATCTGCCGCGATGTCCGCCTGGTTCAGGAACGTGTCGTCCAGCTTCATCTTCGGCACGTGCCCCAGCACCACGTTGTACACCATGGATTCGATCTGCTTCACCGGATCCGACAGCTTATAGAACGCCGCTTCCACCGCGTCCGGAATCACTTTGTACTGGATCGAAACCGGTATCTGCACGAACACGTTGTCCTGCGTTTTCGTCTCCACCTGCACGTCGAACTGCTGCACCTTCATGCTCAGCCGCCGCACCACCGTCTCGAGATACGGCGTCTTCCAGTTCAATCCCGGGCCGGCCACTCGCGCGAATTTCCCCAGCCGCTGCACGATGGCCACCTGCGCTGTCTCCACCGTAAAAAATGAACCCAGCACCATGCTCAACACGAAAATCCCGATAATGATGAACAAAATCAGAAAAACGGTGCCCAGTTCCATATTCATTCTCCTCTTTCCTCTTTGCCTTTCGGATCCCTTGCCGGTCCTCGATGCGGCGCCATTCTACCCTAGTCCGCACCACCCCTAACCAACCGCCCAACAAAAAACGCCTGTGTTTCTGCGTTTGATCCCCTTTTCCGTCGCGCGTGGAGAAAAAGACCATCGGCCGGCGAAAATCTCGGCCCGAACGCCTAGAGGGACTAAGCGGGTGAGGCAGAAGTATCACATTGCATTCGACCGGTTGAGACCTTCTTGCTTCACTTTTTCAGATTTCTTATTTCCGGCACGACAAAGCCGAATGCGCCGCTTGAATGAGGCTCCCCACCTGCGAGTTTGTCCAGGAAAGGTTTCCCGATAATGAAAACGAAGGGCCCCTCGCGGCCAGTCCAATTCCTCTGAAACGGCCTAGAATTGTATCCCGCTACGTTGGCAACAATGACAGGCAAACCGTCCTCAGAAAGGTCGCCAACGCCAATATCAACACAGGGATAGATGTTTTCCTGGTCTACGTAAACTTTGCTCACTATGGCCTCGACAATCCCCTCACTGACTAATGCATCTTGACCGAGCCAGCGAAATTTGATTTTTCGCGGCAGGGCCGCGTGAGTATGCTCTTCGGCGAACTTGAGCACCTCTTCCAACGTGCGCTCAACGAATACCGTGAATTCCGCCCTGGTCATGACCCAAATTATGCACCACTCCCCGCAATTCTGGCCTCTTCAAGCCCCGGTCCGTTGCAAGTGCCTCTTCGTTTCCGCCCGCAGCAATGTCAGCTTCGAAGAACGCCTATCTTCTCGACATGTCTTGGGCACCGTGCAGAGCCGCTAGAATGATCAATATTCGGCGAGATTTTCGGCCCGCGCGTAATTTCTTCGGCCTAGTACTGCTTCAATCTCTCGCTTGATTCCGCAGTGCAGAGCGGCAACCTCTTTTCTTTGTTCAGCGTGCAACCTCCACTCAAAAATCTACTTCTGGCTCGGCAAATGCTCCTCATCTTCTTTGTTGGCCCTTACAGGGGAAGGGGGAAGCATGTTCAATCATCCCAGCGAATTTTTTCATACGGGATCCATTTCCCGCCGCCATTGGTTTTTGCCGCTCGCGACGGTCATGACAATTCTTCTCGCCGCCGCCGCAGCCTATCCTGACAACAAAGTCTTGGGCGAAGTGCAGTTTGAAGCCGCCGGCAAAACCGAAAAAACCTCCGGCATCTGGATTGACGGCCAGTACGTCGGCTATCTGAAGGAGCTCAAGGGTGACAAGAAAGTTCTGCTCCTGCCCGGCGAGCACGAAATCACTGCTCGCCTCGCGGGCTATCAGGACTTCGTCCGCAAAATTGATGTCCAGCCCGGCGAAACCCAAACCGTCCGCGTGGCCATGCAAATTGCCCCCCGCGGCCAGATGCCTTCCACCACCGCGACCTTGAAAGTGACCGTGCAGCCCGAGCGCGCCGCCGTTTTCCTCGATGGCCGCTACGTCGGCCACGCCGCCGAATTTGGCGGTAAGCGGCATTCCATGATTGTCGCGGCCGGAAAGCATCACATCCGCGTCGAGCTGCCCGGCTATCGCCCTTTCACCACGGAAGTCAGCCTGATCGCCGATCAGAAATTGGAAGTGAAAACCGATCTCGTCAAGGGCGCTGCCGCTCAGGAAGACGCCCTCATGAACCAGCCTCCCGACCAAACCGCCTCAAACCCAAACTAACCCAAAGCGCGCCGAGGTCTTATTTCGTCTAGCCCCACGCGGAAACACCGGGCAAACCCCTCCTCGCGGGTCTGCCTCGCTCCGATGATCAGCTCACTCGCCTCAATCATAGATCTCGGGTCATCCCCTTCATCTGGACATTGTCAGCATCCAAGCGATCGGCTCGTGTAGTATGCTCCGATACGATGTAAAGGGAATTCCAGATGAAATGTGAAGCGTGTGGTCATGAGTTTTCCACAACGCACTCCTGTCAAGGTCCCCCTGGGCCGGCTGCGGAACCTCACGGTGGAGCTCCAGAGGGCTTTGCCCTGTTCCATTACTTGGGAGAGGCATTGCGAATTGTTCGGTGGGACGACGAGGCGATTCGGCGGGTAAAAGATGACCCCCGCGTGCTGCCTTATGGCATTCTTATTTGGACTCTCGCAAATGCTATTCCCTACCTCATTATTGTTTTTTTGTGGGCCAACAAGCCAAGCGCTCTGAGGCCCACGCAACTCCTCGTGTCGTTCGCGGCCGCACTGGTCCTTGGAGCGATTCTTGGACTGATCCAAGTGGGCATAGTCCATCTGGTCGCAAAGTATTTCTGCGGCGGGGATGGACGGTTCGTTCAAATTCTTCGGCCACTGCTGCTTGTATCATTCGTTTACGTTCTTCAGGCAATACCTGTGGCCGGAACTCTAATCGCCGGTATCGCTTGGGTGTGTGTCATGGTGATGGTATTCGATGAGGTTGACGAGATGCCGCAGCTGACCGCGTTTGTCGTTTCAGCCGTGGCAGGCTTGGGGCTGAGACTACTCATTGGCCGCCTATTTTAGCGCGCAGTTCTGATCTACGAGATCGGAAGCCCACAATTGGAAATGGAACGCTCACCCAGGAAACTCCCCCCCAGCCACGTTGAGCCCACAGCGAGATGCGTGGCATGCAACTCCATCCTCCCTCCCACCACAGACCACGAGTCACAACTTAGAAGTCACGATCAGCGCCTACCACTCCTTCGCCAGCACCGCCGCAATCTTCCCCAGCGCGTCCATATCCCGCGTATCAATCACTTCCGCGGGCGAATGCGAATAGCGCAGTGGCCATCCCAGCGCCACGTCCACCGTGCCGAATCGTGTGTACACGGCGCCGTCGTTTCCTCCGCCCGTCACGCCATATTGCACCGCAATTTTGTTTTCCCGCGCCAGCTTCACCACCCGCTCCACATACCCGAGCGGCACGATATTCGAATTGTCCACCGCCCGCACCACGAATCCTTTCCCCACCTCCGCATCGCCGAACCGCTTCGTTTCGAGCGGGGAATCCGCGCTCACGAACGTGTCAATTGCAAACACGAAGTCCGGCGCGTGCCCCTCCTTCGCCGCCTCTGCCGCATAAGCCGCCGCGCCGTCCAATCCGACTTCCTCTCGTGTGGTCCACACAAACGTCACGTCGCGTCCCGGATATTTCTCCGCAAAATCCGGCCCCAGCTCCTTCACCGCTTCGATCAGCGCCGTGTCTCCCACGCGGTCGTCGAAGCTTCGCGCGTTCGCCATCGTTCCCAGCAGCGCCCGGTATTTTTTCGGAATGGTCACGAAGTCGCCTTCCTTGATCCCCAGCTTTTCCGTCTCTTCTTTCGAATTCGTTCCCACAAGCACATGCACCGGCTCGTCCATCGAGCGAAAACCTTGCGGCCATTCGAACCCGGGCTTCCCGAAAACAACCGGTGTGTCCCATCCTTTCGGCAGGTCCATCACGCCGCCCACGCTTTTTCCGTCCGCCTCATGCACCAGCGCCACATGCCCCAGGTAGTATTGCGTGTACCCGCCGCCCAGCACCGTCACCAGCAAACTCCCGTCGTCCTCGATCTTCTTGACTTCGTACCCGATCTCATCCATGTGCGCATCGAGTACCACGCTCGGAATCTTCGGATTCCTCTTTCCATTTCCCAGGTGCAGAATCAGGTTTCCCGCTGCGTCCGTCTCCACTTTTTTCTGCGCCCATGCGGGCAAAAGTCTCTTCACCGTTTCCCGCACGGCTTCCTCGTGCCCGCTTGCTCCGTACGCCTCCGTGAGCACTTCAATCGTGGACATCGAATGTCCGCCTCCGGCTCCGCCGCCGATTCCCCCCGCCAAGTTCGGAAGATTCAAATACGCTTCCAGCAGGCTTTGCAGCTTTCCCTCATCGCTCCACGCTAGAAATTCCGCCGGCGTCATGGGATATTGCGTCGGCACGCCCAATTCCGCGAAATTCTCCGGCAGCGAAGCCCCCTTTACATATCCCGCCAGCCGCGGCGCCTTTGCCTGCATCTCCTTCAGCGGAATGTTTTCTCTCTGCGCCAGCGCCTTCAGATCTCCCGGTAGCCCGTTCGCTTCCGATGGCTTTCCCGTCACTCCCAGCAGCACTCCCGATCCCGGCTTTGCCGCAGCGTTCTCCTCCGCCTCCTTCCCCGGCCAAACCCTTCCCACAAAAATCATTTCGTCGGGAGTCAACTCCGTCAGCAGCCGGTTCAATCCCCGCCCTCCGAGCCATTGCTGCGTCACGAACGCGATCGTGGTCGTTCCGCTTGCCTTCGGTTCCTTCAGCCCTTGCGCAATGCGCAGCAGCACCTCGGTTCCAAACCGGTCGCCCGTCCCATTGCCCATCCACCCGCTGTTGCCGATCCTCGTCGCCGTCGGTTGCAGCAACACCGGATCGAGCAGGTCCACTCCCGCCGCCCGCACTTCCGCCGCGCTCCTCGCGCCAATGTCCACGTACATCTCGTCCGGATGGTCC
>Ga0335081_10004114_pt1 | contig 22973 bp, 18 predicted proteins | sample Lox_Sample_35_FD_206713 | JGI IMG/M metagenome (GOLD analysis project Ga0335081, IMG submission 206713) | Soil microbial communities from Loxahatchee National Wildlife Refuge, Florida, United States - Lox_Sample_3.5 | ecosystem: Environmental > Terrestrial > Soil > Wetlands | place: USA...
GCAACCGGAGAATGCGCAGGAACTGTTTTGCATGACCGTGCTGGCGCTCAAAGTTTCGCGCGCGGCCAACGCCGTAAGCGAATTGCACGGGCAAACCAGCCGCCACATGTGGCAAAGCCTTTATCCCGGTACGCCCGTCGAAAAAGTCCCCATCGGCCACATTACCAATGGCATTCATCTGCTCGGCTGGATGAAAGGCCCGGTGCGCCATTTCTGGCGGGAAAAATTGACCAACGGACGCAACGGCGAGCCGGCGCTGTTTCGCGAAACGTTTGGGGATTACTGGACAGCGGCGGTGCATGCGCACGAATTCTGGAAACGCATGGCCAATCCTGAATTCGTTTCGGACGAGGAACTCTGGGCGCTGCGCTATCGTCTGCGGCGCGAGATGATTGAATTCGTGCGGCGCCGGTTGTTGATTCAAAGCCAGCGCGCCGCCCAGAGCGATTACATCCACTTCGACCACCTGCTGAATCCGGACGCGCTGACCATCGGTTTCGCGCGGCGCTTTGCCACCTACAAACGCGCGCCGCTGATTTTCCAGCAGTTCTACAATATCGTGAATCTTGCCCACGATCCGCAGCGGCCCGTGCAATTCATTTTTGCGGGCAAGGCGCATCCGCGCGATGACGAAGGCAAGCGGCTGATCCAGTACATCATTCACCTCAGCAAACACAGCGAACTGGCCGGGCACCTCGTGTTTATCGAAAATTACGATGTCCACGTCGCGCGGCAGATGGTCTCCGGCTGCGACGTCTGGCTGAACAACCCGCGGCGTCCGCTCGAGGCTTCCGGCACCAGCGGTATGAAAGCAGGCTGCCACGGCTGTCTGAACCTCAGCATCCTCGATGGCTGGTGGCGCGAAGGTTACGACGGCACCAACGGCTTCGCCATCGGCGGAGATTCGCAACCGGACAACGTCGAGGAACAGGACCGGGTGGACAGCGAAAACCTCTACAAAACGTTGACCGAGCAGGTGGTTCCACTGTTTTTCGACCGTTGTGAAAAGGGCATACCGCGTAAATGGATTCAGCGCATTCGCCGCGCGATGGTCACGCTCGTGCCGCAATTCACCACCGACCGCACAGTGCGGGAATACACGGAAAAATATTATCTGGTGCAGTGAGCCGGCAAGACTGCGCTGCCGCGCAGCTTTCAAATCCGGGGTTGCCGCAGCAACGCCCTCCCACTTCAATCAACCGACACCGTCTTCTTTTGATGGGGCGAGCAACTTGTCCTGCTCTGCGGCGCCCGCCGGCAACGGTGCAGTGCCGCAAACTCAAAAATCTGCGTCAACCGACAATCCACCCGCTCACCGTTTGCCGGTTTTACGGATTCGTTGATTGTTGTTCCACTGCCTCTGGCGTGGCCTGTTGCATTGCGGTCGATCTTGCAGTTTCAGCGGCTGCCTGCTGCTCGGCGCGCCATTCTGCCATCGCCTGCGCCTGCTGCGCCCTGTATGCCGCCGCTTTGTTGGTATCGTATCCGTATCGTTGCTGCAAGTCGTCGGGGAGATTTTCAAATTTGAGCTTCGCCGCGCCCATTCCGCCACCAACCGGTGCGTAGCTGATGGTCAATCCGTCGGGGTCAACCCGTTGCACGGTCACGTTTCTGTATCTCGTCCCGTTCCGGGTCGTGATTTCATCCAGTGCAGAAGTATTGGTGTTGTTCGGGGAAAACTCGGTGGACCCATGCTTTGCCGCCGAATCGTTCGCCGGTGGAGCCGATTGGTTGGCCGCCGACTTAGTTGCCGCGGGAGGCGTCGCGGGTTGCTGGTTGCACCCGCTGTTCAGGAAAAGCAAAAGAAGCACGATCGCCAACCAGAGCACTTTCATACCGGCAGATTAGTTGATTTCCCTCGGCTGGCAAGCATCACTACAAAAGAATCTGCATCGTCACGCGAGTTATTGGCCGCGTGGCGCGCGCGATCAACCAATTTCCGTTCTTGCACTCCCCTGCCCCGCCCGTAATCTTTCCGCCGTTTGATATGAATTATAGAATTTCTCAACGCGCCGCGGCGCTGTCGCCGTCGCTCACCCTGGCTATTGATGCCAAGGCCAAGGCCATGAAGGCCGCGGGCGAGGACGTCGTCGGCTTCGGCGCCGGCGAACCGGACTTCGACACGCCGCAATTCATCAAGGACGCCGCCGCCATGGCGCTGGCTGCCGGGTTCACCAAATACACGCCCTCCAGCGGCATCCCGGAATTGCGCCAGGCCATCGCCGACAAATTCAAGCGCGAGAACGGCCTCACCTACAAGCCGTCGCAAATCATCGTTTCCTGCGGCGGCAAACATTCGTGTTACAACGTCATCCTCGCCACCTGCCAGGAAGGAGACGAAGTGTTGATCCCCGCGCCGTATTGGTTGAGCTACCCGGAAATGGTGAAGCTCGCCAGCGCGAAACCGGTGATTCTTCAAACCACAGACGAGACGGAATTCAAAATAACGCCGCAGCAATTGCGCGACGCCATCACGCCGCGCACGCGCTTGCTCATTCTCAATTCGCCCAGCAACCCGAGCGGTTGCGTTTATACGCCGGACGAAGTCAAGGCGCTGGGCGACATCTGTATTGAGAAACACGTCCTCATCATGAGCGACGAAATTTACGAGCATCTGCTTTACGACGGCGCCGTGCACAAAAGCGTGGCCAGCTTTTCGCCGGCACACCAGGAACACACTGTCATCGTGCACGGTTTTGCCAAGGCGTGGAGCATGACCGGCTGGCGGCTGGGCTTTCTGGCCGCGCCGGAGCCGATTGCGAAGGCCATTGACGCCGTGCAAAGCCACAGCACGAGCAATCCAACGTCGTTCGCGCAAAAAGGCGCGCTGGCCGCCATCACCGGCCCGATGGATCATTTGAAAGCGTGGCTCGCGGAATTCGACAAACGCCGCCGTTATGCGCACCAGAAATTGAGCAGTATTCCCGGGATTACCTGCGTGAATCCGAAAGGCGCTTTCTACTTGTTCCCTAACATCTCGCGGACCGGCCTTAAATCCACGGATTTCTGCGCGAAATTGCTCGAAGCCGAAAAGGTCGCCGCCGTACCCGGCATCGCGTTCGGCGCGGACGATTGCCTCCGCCTCAGCTACGCCACCAGCCTGGCAAACATCGAGAAGGGCCTGGACCGCATCGAGAAATTCTGCAAAATGGCGGTGTAGTAAAATTCAAGCCGTTCCCAAGGTGATTTCATAACCGCATTCGCGAGCCAGCGGAATCAAACCGGGGTAATCGGTAAAAACCTGTTGAAGATATTCCTGGTACGCTGGATTGTTGCGCCACTTGTGGAGGCTGTTGGTGTCAATGGGGCGGATAGAGTGCATGGCACGGACGTTTTCATAGAAGCGCGGGAAAAATTTGTACGCCGCGGCAAATGACCGCCTTTCAGTCAGATTGAACGTTTGGGCAACCCTGGCCTGAATTGCCTCCGGATTGGTTACGAGCTCTTCGTAGCGGATCGTCAGCACTTGGACTTCGTTCTTGAATTGCCCGTAGAGTTGGAGGCTCCGGATCAGCCGTTCCGGCAGCACATAAAATTTACCCGGCTGGTCGGCGTGTATGGAGGTCAAGACATCCCGCGGATCGCGCAGCATCCATAAAACCTTCACGCCCGGATTCGCCCGCAGCAACTCCAAACTCATAAAAAGCATGTTTTCACGATTGCGGCTGGCCACGTGAACCAGAGAACTGGCGGTTGGTTGACGCAGCAAATCCACCAGGTGCGACAGGGAACATTCCGCCCTGTGTTTCGTGATTCTCACGAGTTCTGTCCCGCAAAAAGCGGACACGCATAATTCCCGCATCAGCGTGTTTCCAGAACGCGCGCAGCCTTGAACGTAAATTGCCAGGGTCACACTCATGAACGCTCCGCCCGCAAAGTTACAAGAGGAAAAGCCCGGGTCCTGATTTGACCGGAGCTGTGGAATGTTCTCCATCCACAGCGTCTGGATCAGTCAAAGGCGCTCCGAGTCAGGACAACTCGCGCTCACTTCTTGCACTTGCAGTTCAAAACAGGACACTACCGGCGAAAAATGTGGCTGTGAATCTAAAAGTGAAACCAAGTTTGCAACCGGCTTAAAGGTTGCGTCTGGCAACCTCAGCCACAAGGGTGATGATGGGAATGCTGGCGATTGATAATTTGTTTTTTCGTCAATCCCCGGGCACCCAGTCGTTCCAACGGTTTCCGTGGAGGCAATCCAAAAATCATGGAATAAATTCCCGTTGCGCGTGAGAAATTGCGAACCGCGAAGCATCTTCAACAATGTTGGCCTCACGCATCTGTTGTTTATCGCCAACAGCGATTTCCACAAAGCGCAGCATGATTACCCGTGGAAGAACACCTGTTTGCGCGTAGAATGATTCCTGGGCCATCAATGATTGCTTCCGTCTCAGTTACGCCACCAGCCTGGCGAACATTGAGAAGGGGCTGGACCGCATTGGACGTTTCTGCAAGACGCTCGCGAAGTAAACTTCGGAAGCGGATGGGGCGGGGATTTGAGAATTGCCGGCGCGACGCGGTCGTTTAATCTGAATCCCGGTTATGCAAGATTCAGCCACCACCATTCGCCCGGCCACCGAAGCCGACCTCGTGGCGATTAATGACATTTACAATCATTACGTGCAGCATTCCACTTGCACGTATCAAGAAGATCCGGAACCGCTCGACGGCCGGCGACAATGGTTCCATCGTCACGGCGAAAAGCATCCGGTCATCGTCGCTGAGACTGGCGGGCAGGTGGTCGGTTGGGGATCGCTTTCGGCTTATCATGCGCGCTCGGCTTACCGGCGCACGGTCGAGAACTCCGTCTATGTCCATCACGAATATCACTGGCGCGGCATCGGCTCGTTGCTGCTGCAGGAACTGATCGTCCGCGCCCGCAGTCTCGGCCACCGCGCTATCATCGCCGGCATAGACGCAGATCAGCCCGCCAGTGTCGCATTGCACGCGAAGTTTCATTTTAAGAAGGTCGGCCATTTGGAGCAGGTCGGCTTCAAGTTCGGTCGCTGGCTCGATGTGGTTTATATGGAATTGATTCTGAACGCTGCTTGACCCGAATCCGGGCTGGCCCGTCCCTTGCCGGTTTCAGAGGCGCTAAAAATGTGAATAAAAGTTCACACGGTCGTCACACGATCGTAACCTGCCAAAAGTATCTTTCCCGTGGCGGTCATGATTATGAAAAAAATTCTCATACTGACGGCCGGATTCGGGGACGGACACAATGCCGCCGCCCGCAACCTGCGCGATGCGATTGAGCAATTGGATGAAGACGCGCGCGTGGAGGTGCTCGATGTGTTCGCAAACAGCTACGGCGCGTTCAATACGCTCGCCTGCAAAACCTATCTCAGCGTCGTGCAATACGCCCCGAAGATTTGGGGCGGCATCTATTCATTGCTCGACAAATCGCCGCTCGTCGAAAAACGGCTCGGCAATTTCCCCCGCCTGCAAAGCGTGCTCGAAAAAATCCTCGGGGAGGCCCAACCGGATTGCGTCGTCTCCACCTACCCGGTTTATGCGCACGTCATCCAGAAAATCTATCGGAACCATCACGAGCGGCCGTTCCGCCTCATCACCGTGGTCACCGATTCCATCACCGTCAATTCCGCCTGGTTCCGCGCTGGCAGCGACTGCTTCTGTGCGGCGAACGAGGCCACCGCTGAGGTGCTGCGCCAAGGTGGTATCCCGAGGGAAAAAATCAAGGTGCTCGGCTTTCCTGTAAACCTTGCCTTTACGCAACCGCCGGCCCAAAAACTGCATTTGCCCGTCGGCCACGAACCACGCCGCGTCCTGTACATCATCAACACCGGCAAAAAGAAGGCCGGCAAGGCGATTGACCGGTTGCTGGAATTGGACAACGTCCATCTCACCGTCACCGTCGGGCGCGACCCGCATCTGCGCGCCAGGCTCATCGAACGCACCCGCGACTGCGGCGAACGCGTCCGCATCCTCGGCTGGACGAACCAGATGCCGGAGCTGATGATGACGCATCATCTCATCGTCAGCAAAGCCGGCGGCGCGACGGTGCAGGAAGCCATCGCCGCCCAATGCCCGATGATTGTCAACCAGGTCATTCCCGGCCAGGAGGAAGGCAACGCGCAATTGATTGAGAAGTTCAAGCTGGGCGCGGTCGTCGAGAAAAACCGCGAAGTGGCCGAGTGCGTGGAAAAGGCCTTCGCCAAACGCGCCACGCTGTGGTCGGAATGGCGTGAAAACCTGAACCGCATCAGCCGTCCCGGCGCCGCATTGCGCATCGCCGAACTGGTTCTCGGTGAATCCGAGCCGGACGATTCCGGGCCCAAACGCGTCAAGCTTTTCGAGACGGCGCCCGACCGCGTCATGCGCGCCGCGCCGCGCGCCGGCGGAGAGCAGCCGCAGATGCTGCTTTGTGATTTCCACATCCACTCGAATTATTCAGATGGCAAATTGAGCGTGCCGGAGATTATTGATTTCTACGGCGAACATGGCTTCGATTGCATTTGCATCACCGACCATCTGGCCGACCCGAGCCGCCTGCTCGGCAAGCTGGCCGAACTGGCCAATTGCACGCTCGGCCAGGAACAGGTGGAAGAGTATTTCGCCGTGATTGAGCGCGAACGCCGCCGCGCGTGGCGCCGTTACAAAATGCTGGTGATGACGGGCATTGAGTTCAACAAGGACGGCTACACGCGCAAAACCTCCGCGCACCTGCTCGGCGTTGACCTCAAGAGGCCGATTGACCCCTCGCTCGATATTCCGAAGATCATCGAAGAAATCCACGAGCTAGGCGGTCTCGCCATCGCATCGCACCCGCATATCATGAAAAGCGAGTGGGGCAAGAACACGCTCTACCTGTGGGAAAACCAGGACGTCTTCGCGCCGCTGCTCGATGCCTGGGAAATCGCGAATCGGGACAATATCTTCAATGACATCGGCCTCAAACGCCTGCCGTTTATTGCCAACAGCGATTTCCACAAGCCCAAGCATATTTATTCGTGGAAGACGCTCATCCATTGTGAGAAGGACCCGGAAGCCATCAAGGATTGCATCCGCCGCAACGAGCACATCGCCATCACCCTCTACCGCGATTTCAGCCGCGCGCCGCAAGCGCAACAATGTCACAGCTTCGCGCGGTTCGCCGAACCAACGCATTATTGGCAGGAACGGCTACCGCTGCACGTGGTGAATGAGTAAGTAGCAGCCGACGTGAGGAGGCTCAATTCGCCGGGTTTTGGAGCTGGGTTCTGGCGTCTTGGATTTAGAGTCTCGTTACCTCGGCTCCTACAGTTACGATGTCGGATGCCACCAATAATACACGCCGGGCGCAATGCGCTCACATTTGCCGATTGTATTCGTTGCGAATACGCTTGCATCCTGATCGCTGCGGAACACGCGGATTCCCATGTAAAATCCACCAAAGCCATTCTTACAGATTCCAACATTGGGCGGGAGATTCGTATTATCAATGTTGTCATTTTCAAGATAGACCGGTTTCAGCATTTTGATACTCTCCGGTAATTTGGCAAACTCCGAGGCGTCGAATTCGATCAGCTCCTTATTTTCAGGCCAATTCCGCAAGAGTCGCTGACAATCTCGATAGAGACCGGCGTCAACCGCTTTCTGAATTTCATGGGTGCGTACGAGTCTGCCGGCTCGATCGACATTTGATCCCGCTATGAAAGATGCCAACACAGCGCCAAAGAAACACGCCGAACGACGCATCCATACGTGCGAACCCGGAGTCCACGTCACTACCAGCAAGATGAGGAGACAAAACCAAACGAACCAGACACAGACAGCAACCAAAAACACAATGCCACCCGGAATGGTGCCCCAACGACCCACGACACTCGCATACCCAAACGAAATGAGGAACATACTAAAAAGTATCACTGAGAACAACAGCCCAAGCTTCTGAAGAGTTCGCCTGTTCACAAAATTGGCCCGGTTCTTTGTTACCGGCTTGTCCAGCCTGGATTTCTTCGCGTCTTTGTCCACTCTTCGGAGGACTGCTACGGAGAACAGGCGCCTTAGCCTGACATCCCTTTTTGCAGGCGGAACCCCTGCCCCGCTTCAGTCCGCGACACATTGCCAGTTTCGCTCGTCAACTCATTCTGCAAACGTGGGAAAAGGCAGGTTCAGGATGCAATTCGATACGGCCAGCAAAATCAGTCCCCACAACCAAACGCGAACTGGATACCGGCGGCGAGCACTTACGATGTTCCAGGTCAAAAACACCAGAATCTCCCCGGCTAAAGCCCAGTTGAAGCCGTGCGGGCCAGCCCAGAACGGAAACAGGCAAAGCATTACCGGGAACAGCACTAGGGGCACGGGCATCACCAGTGCGCTGCCAAGTTTATCCAGCCCGTGATCGGCGGTAAACCGGACGACGAAAAGCGCGTACACAGCCACAAGCAAACCGAACACCGAATATCCGATCGGATGCCGCTGCCAGAACCTGATAACTTTATATGTGCTGGTTCTCATAACATATTAGTTCTCAACAAAACTGTTATTAGTTTTGATGTGTGACAATTATTCTAATATGATTTGCCGGTGCTTGTCCAGCGCAAAATTGCGCGGAAAAATCGGAGATGGTGCCGCAACTTTTAAGTTGCGCTCAACCGGATGAAAGGATGTCGGGCACAGGCTGAACCCGGCGGTTTTATCGACCGGGATTGGGATTCAACGAAGATTGCGCGCAGAGACGATCCTGTTAAACTCCCGCCATGAGATCTTATCTCACAAGGTTTTATCCGGCCATTCCGTTCGCCCTGATTGTTTGCTGTTCCTCCTGCTCCTGTCATCACCAGGCCCCGCAGCCCACCGCCGAGTCGCTTTTTAATTCGGGCATCAACAAATGCCAGTTTGGGGATTACAACGGGGCCGTCGCTGATTTCAACCGGGCCATCGAACTGAATCCCACCAATGCCGATGCCTACATCAACCGCGGCGAAGCCAGAAGTCATCTCAATGATTATGCCGGGACGATCGCCGACGACACCAAAGCCATCGAGCTCAGCCCGCAATACTTCAATGCCTACTACTCCCGCGGCAGCGCGCGGCTTCGGCTCGGCGATTACGCCGGGACCGTCGCTGATTTCAACAAGGCCATCGAGCTGAATTCTCAATATCCTTATGCCTACTTCATCCGCGGCAATGCCCGGTTTCACCTCGGCGATTTCACGGGCACGATCGCGGACGAGACCAAAGCCATCGAATTGAACCCCAATAATGCAGACGCTTATCTCAGTCGCGGTGACGCCGAATTCGCCCTTAAAAACTACGCCGCGGCCATGGTCGATTACAATAAGAGCATCGAGCTGAATCCGAATTCCGCCATGGCCTATTACGCCCGGGGCAACGCCCAGTCCGCACGCGTCAATTACGCCGGGGCCCTCGCCGATTTCGACCGCGCCATTGAACTCAACCCCGCTTACACGGATGCTTACTGCGCCCGCGGCAACGTCAAATACAACGTTAGAAAATACGGCGAGGCCATCACCAACTACAACATGGCCATCGGCCTCAATCCCGGATATACTTACGCCTACTGGAGCCGGGGCAACGCCAGATTCCAGCTCGCCGATTACGCCGGGGCCATTGCCGACGACACCCGCGCGATTGAACTGAATCCCCGCTACGCGGATGCTTACGGCGCCCGCGGCAGCGCGAAGCAAAATTTGAAGGACGACAACGGGGCCATCGCCGACTGCACCAAGGCCATCGCGCTGAATCCAAATTTCACCGCGGCCTACTACACCCGCGCCACCGCCCGGTATGATCTCCGGGACTATGACGGTGCCATCACCGATTGCACCAAAGCCATCCAACTCAACCCGCAGGATTCCTTGGTCTATGATTTTCGCGGCCTGGCCAACCAACGCCTGAAAAACTACGACGATGCTCTCGCCGATTTCAGCAAAGCCATCGAGCTGAACTCCGCCTCCGCTCCCTGCCTGGTGCACCGGAGCCGGGTGAAATTCGACCTCAAGGACTTCGCCGGCGCCATCGCGGATTGCGATCAGGCCGTGGAGATAGACGCAAAAAATGCCGATGCCCTGATCGCCCGAGGCGAAGCCAAACGTCTGCTCAAGGATTTTGGCGCGGCCACCGAGGATTTCAACCGGGCGATTGAAACAAATCCCACAAATGCGATGGCTTACTCGTATCGCGGCCTGACCAGGGACAACCTCAAAGACTACAACGACGCCCTCGCGGATTGTTCCAAAGCCGCTGAACTCGATCCTCAGAACGCGCGGGTATGGGAGAATCTGGGGTATGCCCGGAACGACCTGCTGCAATTCCAGCCGGCGCTGGAGAGCTTTCGCAAGGCGATACAACTCGACCCGTTTTTGGATTATCCCCGCTTCCGCATCTGCTTGCTGCGTGTCCGGCTCGGCGAATCAGAGGCGGCGGCAAAGGAACTGGCCGATTACGTTAAATCGCTCCAGGGTGCGCGAGCGGCCGACTGGACCGCCAGGATCGGGCAATTCCTCACCGGCACCATGACCGAAGAGGATTTCCTGAATGTTGCCAAAACCTCTACCACCAATCCGAAGGCACAAACCGGTCAGTTTTGTCAGGCCAACTACTACGCGGCTATGAAACATCTCCTCGCCGGCGACAAGGAAGGCGCAACGGCCCTCTTCAAAAAATGTATCGGCACGGGAGAAAAGGGCTACATGGAGTTCAGCAGCGCCACCGTGGAACTGAACGCCCTGAAAAAATAGCATTCGTTTGAACCCTTTCCGAGGTCGCCGTTCTCAATCATTCGCGCCGCGAACCGGCGCCGTCAACGGTTTGCCATTGGCCGAGGGTCCGAGCTTCAGCAGGAACGGCACGGCCACTTTCGCCCATTCTGCCGGAGCTGGATAATTCGACGCCGAATCGCCGAAGGAACTGCGCAGCATGTCGGTATTGATGATGCCGGGATTGAACGGGACCGCAGCCATGCCCGGCGGCAGTTCCTGCGCCAGCGCCTGCGTCAAACCTTCAATCGCCCACTTCGTCGCACAATACGGCGCGACTTCCGCATCGGTCGAATGGCCCCAGCCCGAACTGAAGTTCACAATGACGCCGCTTTTGCGCCGGACCATTTCCGGCGCGAAATGCCGGATGATGTTGGCGACGCCCTTTATATTCACGTCAATCACGTCGGAAAATTCCTTCACGCCGACCCGCCAGAGCGGTGCGTTGCGGTTGATGAGCGCAGCGTTGTTGAGCAACAAATCCGGTGCGCCGTGAGCCCGCAAAACCCGTTTGGCCCAGGCTGCGACCTCGTCATCGGTTGCCACGTCCACAACTGCAAAATCGTGCGGCGCATTGAACTGGCCTTTTAACTGCGCGATTTCCTTCTGCGACCGGCCGCAGCCGACCACGACGTGACCGAGCCGGATGAATTCCTCCGCCATCGCGCGTCCGAGTCCGCGCGTGACGCCGGTAATCAAGATGGTTTTGCCCTGCGGCATGGAGCGATTCTGGGTTTCAACCGGGCGCGGCTCAAGCGGGAAGTCACCCTATTCCGGGAGCGCCGGCATCCTGCCGGCGAGTCACAACCAATAATCGCGAAGCCTGCCGGCCAGAATGCCAGCGCTCCCGGGCAACCATCGGAACTCCTTTGACCTTTTGACAAAACCGCTTCTAAACTTCCTCCATGCAGATCATCACGCTGACCACCGATTTCGGCACGCGAGACTGGTTCGTTGGCACGATGAAAGGTGTTATCCTGGGCATCGCGCCGCGCGCAGCCATCGTGGATATCACACACGAAATCCCGCCCGGAGATATTCGTGCCGGGGCGTTTGCGCTGGGGGCCAGCTGCCGGTTTTTTCCAAAAGGCACCGTGCATCTCGCCGTAGTGGACCCGGGCGTCGGCGGCGCGCGCAAGGCTATCGCGGTGCAAACCACCAAATACTTTTTTGTGGGACCGGACAACGGTGTGCTGTCGTTTGCGCTCGCACGGGAAAAAATCAAATCAGTGCGCCGGCTCGAAAACCCGGATTATATTTTGCACCCGGTCAGCCGCACTTTCCACGGGCGCGATATCTTTGCCCCGGTGGCGGCGCAACTGAGCCGGGGCGCAGCCATCCGCGGGTCGGGCCCGGCGCAACAGGACTTCATCCGGCTGTCCTGGCCAAAGCCGCGCGTGCAGCGCAACCGCGTCGCAGGCGAAGTGGTTTTCGTTGACCGCTTCGGCAACGCGATTACGAACATTGAAAGCGCGGTTTTAAATGCGCCAGACCGTTTGGAAGTCTTTGTTGGACGCAAGCGGCTTTGTCAGGTAAAGGCATTCTATCAATCAGTCCGGACGGGTCAGGCCGTGGCCGTGCCCGGTTCCAGCGGATTTCTGGAAATTGCCGTCAACGGCGGTTCCGCCGCCAGACGTTTCGGCTTGAATATCGGCAGCCGTATCAGTGTCTGCCGGTCTTAACGACGGCACGGGGGCAGCCACGCCAGGAATTTGGCTGTAGAGTCGGCGCTGTGCGCCGACCGGATCGAGCCGCAGGCCCGACGCGACAACAAGCAAAAATCAATCCCGCGGGCGGAATCGCGATTCGCGCGCAAGTTGTTCCCACAGTTTTTTCTCCGCATCCGAAACCCCGACCGGCACGGCGATTTGGGTGACCACAAACAAGTCGCCGCGCGGGCCACTCCGGGTCGGGAGACCACGCCCGCGCACGCGGAGCTTCTGGCCGCTTTGAGTACCCGGGGGAATCTTGATGTTCACCCGCCCGTCGAGCGTCGGCACGGAAATTTCCGCGCCCAGCACTGCCTCCCACGGTGCCAGTTCGGCTTCGTAAATCAGATGATGGTCTTCGACCTCGAAGTCGGGATGTTTCGCCAGCCGCACGCGCAAATACAAGTCGCCAGCCTCACCCCCGCTGCTGCCGGCTTCGCCGCGCCCGGCCACGCGCAATTTCTGGCCCTCGGTCACCCCGGGCGGAATCCTGACCTGATACGTTTCGGTTTTCACCGAACGGCCCACGGGCCGGCGCACGTTGACCGCGCGCACCGAGCCGCGCATCGCTTCTTCGAGCGTAACCATGATGTCGCCTTCGATGTCGCGTCCGCGCTCGGCCGGCTCGTCATCCTCCGCGAAGCCGCCGCGCGAACCGAAACCACCGCCGCGCATCCGCGAGCCGAACAGTTGCTCGAAGAAATCGCTGAAGCCGGTGCCGCCAAAATGAAATTCAAATTCCTGGCCGCCGGCGCCGCGTCCGCGGAACGCCTGCCCGCCGGAAAAACCTTCCCATCCGGGCGGCGGACGAAAGTCCGCGCCGGATTTCCAGTTGGCGCCCAGTTCGTCGTATTTTTTCCGCTTGGCCGGGTCGCTTAATACTTCGTAGGCCTCGTTGATTTCCTTGAACTTTTCCTCAGCGCGCTTTTTGTCCTTGGCAACGTCGGGATGATGTTCACGGGCGAGTTTGCGGAATGCCTTTTTGATTTCCGCGTCGCTCGCGCTGCGGGGCACGCCGAGGGTTTCGTAATAATCTTTGTATTGAACGGGCATGCGAATTACACGTTTCAGGTTTCAGGTTACACCTTCCGCCCGGAAGTGAAAACCGGAAACGCCGAAACCGCAATCCGCAACTTACCGTTCCTTCGTGTTGTCCACGCTGAGAAAGTGCGTGGCCCCCATGTCGCCGAGCCGCCGCCAGATCTTGAGCAGGATACGCGGGCCTTTGGCCTGTTCGCAGAGGTCAACGGCCTGATTGGCATTGGCAACCGGATGATGATTGATCTCCACGATGACGTCATTGGGGCCCAGGCCGGCATCAGCCGCATTGGAATCCTGATCGACGTCGGTAACGACAACCCCCTGGATGTAGTCCGGAATGCCCAATTGATTGCGCGCCGGTTGGTCCAGGTCGGCCACAGTGACGCCGTCGAGCGCGTCCCTGGAACTTCCCGCGCTGGAACCGCCGTTTTGCTCATTCCCGCCTTGCGCGATCGAACCGGGCAGTTCCGCCAGTGCGACGGTAACGGTCTTCTCGCGGCCGTCATGGATGAATTTTACCGCAACTTTTGTCCCCGGCGCCAAATCGGAAACGATCAACCGCAACCCGTTGGCGTCGGGAACCTTCTTGCCGTCAATTTCGATAATCGCGTCCCCCGATTTGATGCCGGCCTTTTCCGCCGGCGTGTTGGTTTCGACATCGCCGACGAGGGCGCCGTTTTGATCCGGCAAATTGAACTCCGCAGCCAGATCCGGCGTGATGTCCTGTGGAATAATGCCCAGGTAACCCCGCGTAACCTTGCCGGTGCTGATGAGGCGTTCCATGACGTGGCGTGCCAGGTTGACGGGCACGGCGAAGCCGACGCCTTCACTGCCGCCACTGCTGCTGGCAATCCAAGTGTTGATGCCGATGAGCCGGCCGTTGGCATCCACCAACGCGCCGCCCGAATTGCCTTTATTGATCGCGGCATCGGTCTGGATGAAATTCTGATAGCCGGGCATTTCCCGGTAGTGGCGTCCCAGCCCGCTGATAATGCCCATCGTGACCGACTGGCCCATCCCGAAGGGATTCCCGATGGCGAGCACCACGTCGCCCACCTCCAACTGGCTGCTGTCACCCAGCGTGATCGCAGGCAGACCTTTTGCGCTTATCTTCAGGACCGCCACGTCTGTGGGCGGGTCAATGCCGACGACCTTGGCGGTGTATTCCTTGTCCTCGTCACTGTCACCGGTGGCCACCTTGATTTCGTCCATGCCTTGCACCACATGATTGGCGGTCAGAATGTAACCGTCCGGCGAAACGATGACGCCGGAACCGAGGTATTGCTCGCGCCGGGTAATTTCCCGGCTTTCGTTGCCGCCGGGCGGGGCCCCGAAAAACTGCCGGAAAAAGGGGTCGTCGAAGAACGGGCTGCGTTGCAGCCGCATGTGAATGACGCGGGTAGTATAGATGTTGACCACGCTGGGCGCGGCCTTTTTGACGACGGGCGCGAAACTGGTGCCGAGTTGCGGGCTGCGTTCAAGCGCAGTCGTGTCAACTTTGATGGCGGGGCCGGCGTCCTTGCCCCAGGAAGTCACGCGAAAAACCGCGATGATGGCCAGCGCCACCACCAGCGCCGAAAAAAAACCAGCCAGCGACCTCAGAATCAGCTTCATAACGCTCGGAAGGTTGACACCGCAGCGGCGCAAACGTTCAAAGAGCGGATGGCAGGAGCGGCTATTGTTGCTGCATTTTCTTAATGTCTTCCGGCTTGATGACCTCGATCTTCGCGCCCTTCTTCAATTCCTCGGCGGAGGGCACCTTGATGATGTCGCTGGTGAGCGGCTCCGCCGGCTTCGGCGGGGCCGGGCTTTCCATCGAAAGCAGGTCAACTTCAAAAATCAAAACGGAATTGGGCGGGATGCCGGGCCGGCCGCGCTCACCATAAGCCAGTTGCGGGGGTATGAACAACTGCCACTTGGAACCGGCCTTCATTTTCAGGAGCGCCTCCGTCCAACCGGGAATGACGCCGGTAACGGGAAACTTCGCAGGCTGGCCGCGTTTGAAGGAACTGTCGAATTCCGTGCCGTCCAGAAGCGTGCCGCGGTAGTTCACCGTCACGGTGTCCGTGTTGGTGGGCGTGGGGCCGGTGCCGTCGGCAAGGACCTTATACTGCAGGCCATCCGGCAAGGTAACGACCCCGGGATTATCTTTGTTGGTGGCCAGAAAGGCATCGCCCTCGGCTCTGTTCTTGACGGCGAGCTCCTCGCGCTTTTTTTGCTGTTCGGCGGCAAACTCCTTTTGAAACGCCATCAGCGTTTCCTGCGCCGCTTCCGGGCTGAGTAATGTGGGGCCCGACAGCACGTCTTTGACGCCGCGTGCGACCAGGTCGCCATCCACCGGCACCTCCTGGCGCAGGAGAGTGCGGCCCATCGACATGCCGATGGCATAGCTGACGCGCGCCTTTTCATCAGTCAAAACGTTGGTGCCGTCGGCAAACAACGGTGCCGCGGCGCCCAGACAAACAATCACAGTCCAAACGGTGGTTTTCATAGTTCGATTTTTCGGGGTTGGATTTTCCACTAATCAAATCCAGGAAGCAACCCATTTTTGCGACGGAAAAGGGCCTGCGGCGGCTCGTTTAAAATGGTTTCGCCGCTGAACGCTTTCCATTATGATTGGTCGAAGTTGTGCAAATCATCATGCGCCATTTGAAATTGAAAAACATCGGTGTTATCGCCCTCGCGGCGGTGTTCTGCTTCCTCATCGCCGCCGGTTGCGTTAACATCCAGAAAGCCCCGCCGCCGCCAACACCGGCCGCGCTGGCGCCCACCCGGCTGCAACCCGGCCCGAACGACGGTCATATCGCTTATTGGACGGCCCGGTTTCTGGAGGATTATCATTACTCGCAGGAGCCGCTCGACACGGAGATGTCCAAAAAATTCTTCGATGACTATGTCGAATCGCTCGACTCGCGCCATGAAAATTTCCTGCAATCGGACCTTGCCGAATTCGCGCATTACCGGACCAATCTCGACACCCTCACGCTTGGCCGTCACGACACCGCCGATTTGACCCCCGCCTACGTCATCTACCAGCGATTCGTGGAACGCTTCGAACAGCACGTCGCCTATGTGGACGAGGTGCTCCAGCAGGACAAATTCAAATTCAACACCGATGAACGCATCCTGCTCGACCGCAGCCATGCGCCTTATCCCAAGGACCTCGACGAGGCCCGGCAACTCTGGCGGCAGCGCCTGCGCTACGAATACTTGCAGGAAAAACTCAGCCGCGAAATTTCACCGACCAATGACAACGTGATATTGAACCTGCCGAAGTCCGCCACCGACGAAATCACCGACACGCTCGCGAAGCATTATCGGTGGAATCTGCAGATGGTCACAAACTGGGACAGCGACAACATTCTGCAAGCCTACCTCAACGCCCTCACCCACGCCTACGACCCGCACTCCGATTACCTCAACAACGAGCACGCGCAGGATTTTTCCATCGGCATGAGTCTCTCCCTTTTCGGCATCGGGGCGACCCTGACCGAGGACGACGGCTATTGTACCATCAGTTCGCTCGTCCGCGGCGGTCCGGCCTACAAGTGCAAACAACTCAAGGAAAGAGACCGTATCGTCGCCGTCGCCCAGAGCAATCAGCCGCCGGTCAACGTCGTGGACATGGGTCTTCCCAAGGTCGTGTCGTTGATTCGCGGGCCCAAAGGCACCCAGGTCCGGCTGACCATCAGTCCGGCGGAAGACCACGCTTCGCGCCGCGTCGTGACCCTGATTCGCGACGAAATCAAACTCGAGGACCAGGAGGCCAAAGCCCGGTTGCTTGAACTGCCGGATCACCACGGCGGCATCAACCGTATCGGCGTCATTGACTTGCCGTCGTTTTACGCGCCGGTGGATTTTCCGGGCAACGCCGGCCACTCCAAACAGAATTACGTATCGGACGACGTCGCCAAACTGCTCAAGAAACTCGAACAGGAAAAAGTCGCCGGCCTCATTCTCGATTTGCGCAACAACCCGGGCGGTTCGCTGGAGGAAGCCATCAAATTTACCGGCTTGTTTATCAAGGACGGGCCCGTGGTCCTGGCGCGCAATTCAGACAGTCGCATTTCCGTTGATTCGGATAACGATCCCGGCGTGCTTTATGACGGCCCGCTGGTAGTGCTGGTCAACCGATTAAGTGCGTCCGCCTCGGAAATTGCCGCCGCCGCGCTGCAGGATTACGGACGCGCCGTGATCGTCGGTGACACTTCCACTTTTGGAAAAGGCACCGTGCAAAACTTGAATCCGCTGCGACCATTTATCTGGCCGGCCACCCCGTCCGCAACCAATGATCCCGGCATGCTCAAAGTCACCATCCGCAAATTTTATCGCGTAACTGGCGCCTCGACGCAGTTGCGGGGTGTGATCCCGGACATCATCCTCCCGGACACGTTGAGCTATTTAACAGACATAGCCAGCGAACGCACCCTGGAGCACGCACTGCCGTGGGACACGTTGCCGCCGGGCGCAATCCAGTCGGTGCATTATAACCGATTGAACCTGGTGCAACCGTATCTCGCGCTGTTGCGCGAACGTTCCGATGCGCGCATTGCCACCAACCAGGATTTTACCTACATCCGGCAGGATATTGCCGATCTCAAAAAACTGCAGAGCGACAAACCCGTCATTGGCCTGCAAGATCGCATGCCGTCCGAGGGCGGAGTCCAGACCGGTACCGGCATGCCTGATCGCCTGTCGAGCATGATCGGACCCGTGGCTATGGCAGCCGATGATGTCGCCACGCTTAACGAACGCGAAGCGATCAAAGAACGTGAAAGACTGGCCGCTCAAAACAAGGCGCGTGAAGCGGAGCGGGCCGCGCGCAAAGCGCCCGACGAAAAGACCTATGAACTGACCATCGAGAACTGCGACCAACCCGGTCTGCCCCCACCACTTGGTGATACGAATGAGGTTACGTCCGCCGGCTCAACCAAGACTGTCACCCCAGCCTCCGGAGAGAAGGCGTCGCCCCAGATTGATCCGATGCTCAGTGAAACGGAGAATATTCTCGAGGATTACGTTTCGTTGCTTTCGAAAGACAGAATTCTGATCGCGAACCATCCCGACTTATGAAGACGTTTATCGCTTTTTCCTGTGCGTTATGCCTGGCCAACAGCGCGCTGGCCGGGCCAAACGAGGCGGCGCTGCGACAGGCCAGGGACGTCTCGGCCAGAGTGACCCGGGCGGACCAGGGAAACCCGCCGCCAACCGCGCCGTCGCGCGCGGCACCGCCGCAAACCAACCCGCCACTGGATCCCGTGCTGGCAGCCACGCTGCGGAACATCGCCAATTTGCGCACCGATTTTGCCGCCCTCGGCAACCTGGCCGGCACCAATTCCGCCGACACGCAAAAGCAATTGTTGCAGAATGACCTGGCAACGGCGGCCCAGGGCGCGAAGCCGTCGCCCGCGACTATCTCCCGGCTGACCGATGACCTGGTAACCGCCACCGCCGGGAAGGTGAAGGCGGATGCAACGCAACAGAAACTGGCTCAGGACGTTCACGCCATCTTCAACAGCTCCCATCTTTCCCCGTCGCAACAACAGATGATTTTTGACAGCACTCAAAGCCTTTTGCAAAACGGTGGCGCCGCGCCGGAAGCGGCCACCAATGTCGTCAATGACATCAAACAGGTCGCCACGGAAACCAAATGAACGCAGGCACCGGACCCACTGCCCGGTCTGCAAAAAAACCGGGGACTGGTTTGCGGGCGAATACGGGCCGTTCTGCTCGCATCGGTGCAAATTGATTGACCTCGGCAAATGGCTCGCGGAGGAACACACGATTTCCGGCCCGCTGCGGCCGGAGCAGTTGGAGAAAATGGAGGATGCGTAGCGCCCGCAACCGGTCCGCACCCTTGACATTTTACAGACGGCACACCTGTGCTACCTTCGGAATTGCGAAACAGGATGAAATTGCCGATTTATGTTTTACTGGCCGCCGGCGCGCTGAGTGCCGCCGTCCGGGCGCAATCCACTGATGCCATGAACACAAACAAAACTGAAACCGCCACGCTGGGCGGCGGCTGCTTCTGGTGCATGGAAGCCGTCTATGAACGATTGCCCGGCGTCCTCTCCGTCACCAGCGGCTTCGCGGGCGGCCACACGGCCAATCCAACCTATCAGCAGGTCTGCGCCGGAGACACCGGGCATGCCGAGGTCACGCAAATCGTGTTCGATCCGGCGAAAATTTCCTACGCGAAACTGCTGGACGTGTTCTGGCAGGCGCATGACCCGACCACGTTGAACCGCCAGGGCGCCGATGAAGGCACACAGTATCGCTCCATCATTCTTTACCACGACGAAGCGCAAAAACTGGCGGCGGAAAAATCCAGGGCCGAGGCGCAGAAAGATTTCAAGCACCCCATCGTGACCGAAATTGTCCCGTTCACGAAGTTTTACGCGGCCGAAGAGCACCACCAGGAATATTACGACAACAATTCCACCGCATTTTACTGCCGGGTGGTCATCGCGCCGAAGCTGCAAAAGCTGGAGAAGGAAAAGGTGATTCAGACGGCTCCGCAAACCGGCAGCAGGTAAAGATTTGCACCCGGGAAGTTACCGGCCCCGGTCAGCCGACGGCGGTTCGTGCCAGGGTTTGCCGGCGCGGTAGAGCGTTAAAAGTTGCCGGTTGACGGCGGCAAACTGCGTATCGCCGGCGGCGGCAGCCAGGTTCACCGCGTTTTCGGCGGTGGCCACGGCTTCGGAGTAACGCCCCGCTTCCGCATAAGCCGCCGCCAGAGTGCCGACCATGCTCGCCCGCTTGAACGAGGTCAGTTGACAGGCCCGCCCGGCGCACCGGACTGCCTCCGCGCCGTCACGCACCCGGCCATCCGGGCAGGTGGCGAGAATCCAGGCCAGGTTGTTCAGCGCCTCCGCCTGATCGGGGTTGAGCGACAACACCTGCCGAAGCTGTGTTACTGCCGCGCGCGGATCACCGGTCTCGTACAGGAGCGCCGCCAGTTTCAGGTGCGGTTCAATTTTAGGCTTGAACTTCGGCTGAAATATAATGGCCGCCCGCAAATGCAGGATTGCCTCCCGCTCCCTGCCCTGCCGCGTCAAGGCCTCGGCAAAATTTTCGTGCGTCACCGGGTCGTCGGGCTTGAGCTTAAGCGCGGCGAGGAACTGTGGTTCCGCCTCCTCGAACTTTCCCTGCCGGGCCAGGAGGTAGCCGAGATTCGCGAGCGCGCCGGGATTGTCAGGATTATCGCGCAACGAAGCGGTGAATTGTTGCATAGCCCCGGAGTAGTTCCCCTGTTTGACCAGGATGACGCCGAGATCATTTTGCACCGGCCAGGCTGCCGGGTTTTTCGCAAGCGTGTCGCGCAGGAGGCCTTCTGCCGTGGCGAATACCTGGGCGCGTTTGAAGGTCAACACCGACAAGGCCAACAACACGACGATGCCCGCGCAGCGAGAAATGCCCGCCGGCAATGAACCCAGCGCAGCGGCAGCCAGTGCCACCACGGCAATCATGGACAGGTATTGGAGGTGGTCCGAAACCTGCCACATCGTGAGAAATTGCGAATCGAAAAAACCGAGTGCGGGAAACAGTGTGACGGCAAAACAACCAGGCGCGAACAGGAGATGCCGACCGAAACCGCGCCGGCACGACCAACCCACAGCGAGAACGGCGCAAAAAAGCAATCCGGGGATATACGCAGCCACCGGCGCTGCATTCACGTTCCACCGCGGATAATACAGGTTCAGGTTGAAGGGCCAAAGCGTTTTGCCCGCATAAAACCACAGGATGCGCCCCGCCACCGCCAGCCGTTCCCAAAAACTTTCCGGCGGCAGCGCCGCCGCCGCCGTGGCCAGAGCCTGATATTTTTGAAACCAGACCGACATTAATCCAAACGCCAGTGCCAGCACGAAGAACGGGCCGGTGTGGACCACGTCTTTCTGCAAGATCCGCCCGCGTTGCCAGGCGGCGCACAGGAGCAGCACCGGCGGCAGCATGACCGCGGTGGTCTTGCTCAACAGGGCCAGCACGAACGCCATCAGTGAAAGCGTGAACCACAGAGTCGCCCGGCTGCGCGGCGGTTGGTTGCCGGCCATGCTCCGGTCGGCGGGATACAAGGCAAGGGCTTCATAGCGAAGGTAGCCATGGAAACTGATCAGAAAGAACGGCAGGGAAAGTGTGTTTTTCAATTCGGCCACCCGCGCGACCGAATTCACGCAGACCGGATGGACCGCAAAAATCGCCGCGGCCAGCCAGGCACCCGGGATTTTCAGCCGCGCCAGCAGGCGCCAGAGCAAAACCGCGCTCAAGGCGTGGAGCCCCATGTTCACAACGTGATAACCTGCCGGGTTGTCGGCCAAAACCAGCCGTTCAATCCACCAAACGAACGTCGTCAAGGTGAAATCCGTTTGAAACCAGATGGATCGCGGCGTGAATTCGCCATTTACCAGCGGGTTGTCGCTTCCGACCAACCGTTGATCGTCAATCAGGAAACTTCCCGGCAGGATGGGACGATAAACGGCAAACACGAGCGCGAAGATCAGCAGCGCGCCCAGGACTGGCCGCAAACGACCTCCCGGAACGGCACGGACCTCACCATCAGGAGTCATGCCGCTGGAGATAGACATAAAAATCGGGAAATGTCATGTCATCTTTTGAGAACGACGCGACACGGTTTCTTTGCGTCCGCCTGCTCTTCCGATTTCACACGGCGCCGAACCGCCGGTGGCGGCGGGTGTATTCCTCCAGCGCGGCGTAAAACTGCGGCTTGCGAAAATCCGGCCAGAGCGTCGGCGTGATGACGAGTTCGGCGTAGGAAATCTGCCAGAGCAGGAAATTGCTCACGCGCATCTCGCCGCTGGTGCGGACGAGCAAATCCGGGTCGGGAATGTTCCGCGTCCAGAGATGCTGCGAAATGACGTCTTCGGTGATGTCCGCGGTCTCAAGTTTTCCACGCTTCACTTCGTCGCTGATGCGCCGCACGGCGTCCACGATTTCAATGCGACTGCCGTAGCTCAACGCCATGACGAGCGTCAGGCCGTTGTTTTTGGAAAGGGTCGCGATGGATTTCTTGAGATGTTCCTTCACGTTTTCCGGCAGGCGGTAAATCTGCCCGATGACTTCGAGCCGGACGTTGTTTTTGTTCAGCTCGGACGTTTCGGTTTTGAGGTAATGGACGAGATATTTCATCAACGCGTCCACCTCATCCTTGGGCCGGTTCCAATTTTCCGCCGAGAAAGCGTAGAGCGTGAGATACTTGATGCCGAGTTCGCCGGCCGTGCGGATGATGACGCGCGCGGATTCCGCCCCTTGCCGGTGCCCCTCGATGCGAGGCAGACCGCGCGCCTTGGCCCAGCGGCCATTGCCGTCCATGATCACCGCCACGTGCCGCGGGAGGGATGCCTTGGCCTCAGAACTCAAATGCGGAGTCACACTCATTCCTGGCCGCAGATTACGCGGCCCCGCACAGCGTAGCAAGGCGAAGGCCGCTCTTCACTTTGAACGAGCCGAAGATGGAAGAGATTCAAGTTAAGCACGATTC
>Ga0335081_10004115_pt1 | contig 22969 bp, 15 predicted proteins | sample Lox_Sample_35_FD_206713 | JGI IMG/M metagenome (GOLD analysis project Ga0335081, IMG submission 206713) | Soil microbial communities from Loxahatchee National Wildlife Refuge, Florida, United States - Lox_Sample_3.5 | ecosystem: Environmental > Terrestrial > Soil > Wetlands | place: USA...
ATTCTCGCTTCCCGCTCCTGGCGAATACGGCGTCGGGATGGTCTTTCTGCCGGTGGTGCGGCACGATCGGGTGCTTTGCGAGGGCATGCTGGAGAAGATCGTCGCCGACGAGGGCCTTTCGGTCCTGGGCTGGCGCGACACGCCGGTGGACGCGAACGCCATCGGCCGCCTCGCGCGCAACACCCAGCCGTACATCGAGCAGATTTTCATCGGACACGCTCCCGGCATGGACCAGGACGCGCTGGAGCGCAAGCTTTACGTGGTGCGCAAGCGGATGGAAGCCGAAATCGCCAGGAGCGACATGCGGGAGAAGGACTTTTTCTACATTCCTTCCATGTCGTCCCGCACCATTGTTTACAAAGGCTTGCTACTCGCCCCGCAGATCGCCCACTTCTACGGAGAACTGTCGGACCCGGAGGCGATGAGCGCCATCTGCCTGGTCCACCAGCGATTCTCTACCAACACGTTCCCCACCTGGCATCTTGCGCATCCTTATCGCTACATCTGCCATAACGGTGAGATCAACACGCTGCGCGGCAACGTCAACTGGATGTACGCCCGGCAGTCGGTGCTGAATTCGTCTTTAATGGGCGACGACATCCGCAAGCTGATGCCCATCATCACCCCGGGCGGAAGCGACTCGGCCAATCTGGATAACGCCATCGAGCTGCTCACGCTGACCGGGCGCAGCCTTCCTCACGTGCTCTCCATGCTGATTCCCGAGGCCTGGAACAGCGATCCCACCATGCCACCGGATGTTCGGGCCTTCTACGAGTTCCACGCCTCGCTGACGGAAGCCTGGGACGGTCCCGCGGCCGTGGCCTTTACCGACGGGCGTGTGATCGGGGCGAAGCTCGATCGCAACGGGCTGCGGCCGGGACGCTTTCTCGTCACCAGCGATGGCCTCATCATCATGGCGTCGGAAGCCGGCGTTCTGCCGGTGCGGCCGGAAACGGTTCGCATGAAGGGACGGCTCCAGCCGGGCCGCATGCTGCTGGTAGACACCGTGGAGAAGCGGCTGATTCCCGACGATGAGGTCAAGAAGCAACTCGCGGCGCGCCAGCCTTACGCCCAATGGCTGAAGGAAAACCAGATCACGCTGGACCATCTTCCGGATCCGCCGCACGTGCAGCCGACCGACCACAAGACCATCCTCTTTCGGCAGCGCGCCTTTGGTTACACCGATGAGGACTTGAAGTTCATCATCGGCCCCATGGGGGTGAGCGCCGAGGAGCCGGTGGGTTCCATGGGCGTAGACACACCGCTAGCCTGCCTCTCGGACCGGCCGCAACTGCTGTTCAGCTACTTCAAGCAGATGTTCGCCCAGGTCACCAACCCGGCCATCGATCCCATCCGCGAGGACCTGGTGATGTCGCTGACCAGCTACATCGGGTGCGAACCCGACATCCTGGAAGAATCGCCGCGCCACTGCCATACCCTGAAGCTCACCCATCCGGTCATCACCAACCGGCGCCTGGAGAAGCTTCGCCGGGTGAGCCAGGGCGATTTCCTGGCGACCACGCTTCCCATGCTCTTCCCGGTGGAAGGAGGCGAACAGGCACTTCAGAAGGCGGTGGACGAGCTTTGCGAACGCGCCGATCTGGCCATCAAGTCCGGCTACACGCTGCTGATTCTTTCCGACCGCGGAGTCGACAAGAAGTACGCGCCCATTCCCAGCCTGCTGGCGCTTTCGGCGGTCCACAATCACCTGATCAGGTCGGAGACCCGCAACCAGGTGGCGCTGATCGTCGAATCCGGCGAGCCGCGCGAAGTGATGCACTTTGCGCTACTGCTCGGCTACGGCGCGAGCGCGGTGAACCCTTTTCTCGCCGTGGAGACCCTGGAGGATATGCACAAGCACGGGTACTTCCCCGCCGACACCAGCTTCGATAAAGTCTTGAAGAACTACATGAAGGCGGTGGATAAAGGCCTGCTGAAGACGTCCTCCAAAATGGGCATCTCCACGCTCCAGAGCTATCGGGGTGCGCAAATCTTCGAAGCGGTCGGGTTGAACCGATCGTTCGTGGAGCGCTATTTCACGGGCACTTCTTCGCGCATCGAGGGCGTGGGCATCGACGTGCTGGCTAAAGAGGCGCTGATGAAGCATCAGTTCGCCATGCAGCCGCCAGCGGAATCGGAGACGGAGTTGCAAATTGGCGGCGAATATCAGTTCCGCCTGCGCGGCGAACGCCATCAATTGAATCCCACCACCATCAGCAAGCTCCAGCACGCGGTGCGGCAGAACCGCTTCGACACCTTCCGCGAATTCGCCGACACCGTCAACCAGCAGAACCGCGATTTGATGATGCTGCGCGGGATGTTCGATCTCAAGCCCATCGGTCCCCCGATGCCTCTGGACGAAGTTGAGCCGGCCGCCGAGATCGTGAAGCGCTTCGCCACCGGCGCCATGTCGTTCGGCTCCATCAGCAAGGAGGCGCACGAGACGCTGGCGATCGCCATGAATCGTATTGGCGGCCGCTCCAACACCGGCGAGGGCGGCGAGGACGAGGCGCGTTACCAGCTTGACGCGAACGGGGACTCGCGCCGCAGCCGCATCAAGCAGGTGGCTTCCGCGCGCTTCGGCGTCACCACCCATTACCTGGTGAACGCCGACGATCTCCAGATCAAGATCGCGCAGGGCGCCAAGCCGGGCGAGGGGGGCCAGCTTCCTGGCCATAAGGTGAACGAAATCATCGCGCGAGTGCGACACTCGATTCCCGGGGTGGGATTGATTTCGCCGCCGCCCCATCACGATATTTACTCCATCGAAGACATCGCGCAACTGATCTATGACCTCAAGATGGTGAATCCGCACGCGCGCGTTTCCGTGAAATTGGTGGCGGAAGCGGGCGTGGGGACGGTGGCCGCCGGCGTCGCCAAGGCGCACGCGGACGTGATCCTGATCAGCGGTTACGACGGCGGCACGGGAGCCTCGCCCATCAGTTCCATCCGCCACGCCGGAATCCCCTGGGAACTGGGACTTTCCGAGACGCAGCAGATTCTGGTGATGAACGACTTGCGCAGCCGCGTGCGTTTGCAAGTGGATGGCAAGCTGCAGACCGGCCGCGACGTGGCCATTGCCGCGCTGCTGGGTGCGGAGGAGTTCGGGTTCGCCACCACGCCGCTGATCACCATGGGCTGCATCATGATGCGCAAGTGCCACTTGAACACCTGCCCGGTGGGCGTGGCCACCCAAGACCCCGAATTGCGGAAGAGGTTTCAAGGTCAGCCCGAGCACGTCATCAACTACTTCTTCTTCGTGGCGGAGGACCTGCGCCGCGTCATGGCGGGGCTCGGCTTCCGCAAGCTCGACGATATGGTAGGCCGCGTGGAGTGCCTCGCTCAGCGCCAGGACGTGGAACATTGGAAGGCAAAGAGCATCGATCTCTCTGCGATCCTTTACAATCCTCCCATGCCTCACCACGTGGGACGGCACTGTTTCATCGCCCAAGATCACGGTATCGAGAAATCGTTGGACGTCAGCCTCATCGAACACGCGCACGAGGCGCTGGTAAACCGCACCCCGGTCTCATTCAGCCTGCCCATTCGCAACGTGCATCGGTCGGTGGGCGCCATGATGAGCGGAGACATCGCCCGGCGCTACGGCTCCGAGGGACTACCCGACGATACGATTCGGATTCATTTCCAGGGCTCGGCCGGCCAGAGTTTCGGCGCATTTCTGGCCAAGGGCGTCACCCTGACGCTGGAAGGCGAGGCCAACGATTATGTGGGCAAGGGCCTTTCCGGCGGCCGCCTCATTGTCTACCCGCCGCGCGAATCGGAGTTCGTGGCGGAGGAGAACATCCTCATCGGCAACGTTTGCCTTTACGGCGCCACCAGCGGTGAGTGTTTCTTCAACGGCATGGCCGGAGAGCGTTTTGCGGTGCGCAACTCCGGGGCCACTGCCGTGGTGGAGGGAGTGGGCGACCACGGCTGCGAGTACATGACCAAAGGTCTGGTGGTGGTGCTGGGAAAGACGGGACGCAACTTCGCCGCCGGCATGACGGGCGGCATCGCCTTTGTGCTGGATCGATCGGGCGGCGAGTTCGCCCACGTCCTGTGCAACCGGCGAGAGGTGGACCTGGAGCCGGTGGTTGATCCCACGGATGTGGAGACGTTACTCTCGCTCATCACGCGGCACAGCGAGTATACGGGAAGTCCGCAGGCTAAATGGATCCTCGACAATTGGGAAGCCACGCTGCCGCAGTTCGTGAAGGTGTTTCCGCACGAATTCAAGCGCGTGCTCGGCGTTCCCAGGGTTGCCGCCGGCGTGCTGGCGGCCCATGCGGCCGCTGCTCGGGGTGTAGCGCCGACCTTCAGGTCGGCATCTTAGCAGGTGATATCGATGGGTAAGGTGACCGGGTTCAAGGAGTACACGCGCGAAATGCCGGCGCGGCGGCCGGTGGCCGAACGGCTTGACGATTTCTTCGAGGTTTACCAACCGTTTCCCCAAACCAGCGTTCAGACGCAGGCCGCGCGCTGCATGGATTGTGGAATCCCCTTTTGCCACACCGGCTGCCCGGTGAGCAATATCATTCCGGATTGGAACGACTTGGTCTATAAGAACCGGTGGAAAGACGCCATCCGCGTGCTTCATTCCACCAACAATTTCCCGGAAATCACCGGCCGCATTTGCCCGGCGCCGTGCGAGGCGTCGTGCGTGCTCGGCATCAATGAGCCGCCGGTCACCATCAAGGTGATCGAAAAGACGATCGTCGAACGCGCCTTTGAGGAGGGATGGATTCGGCCCGAACCGCCAGCGGTCCGGACCGGCAAGCGGATCGCCATTGTAGGCTCGGGGCCCTCGGGTCTTGCCGCCGCTCAACAACTCAATCGCGCCGGCCACTGGATTACCGTCTTTGAAAAGAACGACCGCGTGGGCGGTTTGCTGCGGTACGGCATTCCCGATTTCAAGCTGGAAAAGACGGTCCTGGATCGACGGCTTGACCAGATGAGCGCCGAGGGCGTGAGTCTCCAGACGCGCGCTCACGTAGGACACAACGTGCCCGTCGAGGACCTGCGCAAGGACTTTGACGTGTTGCTGCTCGCGGGCGGCGCCGAGCAACCCCGCGACCTGAAGGTTCCCGGCCGCGACCTTAGGGGCATTCACTTTGCCATGGAGTTCCTGCCGCAACAAAACCGTCGCAACGCGGGCGACGCAGTGGAGAATCAAATCCGCGCCACCGGCAAAAACGTTATCATCATCGGCGGCGGCGACACGGGCGCCGACTGCCTCGGTACCACTCATCGGCAGAAGCCCAAATCCGTCCAGCAGTTTGAGATCATGCCGACGCCTCCGCCGCAGCGCGATCCCAGCACGCCCTGGCCGCTCTGGCCGCTGCAGTTACGCACCGAAAGCTCGCACGAAGAAGGAGGCGTCCGCAATTGGTCGGTGGCCACCTCCGGTTTCGCCGGCGATGAGAACGGCCATGTGAAACAGTTGCACGGCATTCGAGTGGGCCCGCCGCCCAAGTTCGAGCCGCTGCCCGGCACTGAGTTCACCATGGAGGCCGAACTGGTGCTGCTGGCGATGGGCTTTCTTGGACCCGTACGTCAAGGAGCAGTCGAGCAACTCGGACTCAAGCTCGACCCGCGGGGGAATATCGCGACCGATGCAAACTATATGAGTTCGGTTCCAGGCGTCTTCGCCGCGGGCGACATGCGACGCGGACAATCGCTAGTCGTGTGGGCTATCAGTGAGGGGCGTAAGGCGGCTCGCGCTATTGATTTGTTTCTGATGGGGTCGACGCGGCTGAAGTGATTTCGCACAACGCTGGGAAGGCCGATCCGCCGGGGAAGGTTACGGCTGGGCTGAGGCGAACGAGCTGTGGACGCCATCATGCTCTTCAACGGAATGGCAGGCAAACGCTTCAGAGTTCGGTTAGCCGGATCGATGGTTATGCCCACCGACTCAAGAGCCGTGACCCCGAGCAATGGCTCCACATCATCGGGACCGAAGACGACGCGGCCGGCAGTGATCTCGCCCATGAACCTGATCTCAACCAAACCGAAGGGGTACTCGTGTTTCGTTCCGTCCGCCAACTCGTAAACCATCGTCCCCACGGGCTGGACTCCAACCTGCCTGAGCCTGGCTGCCGGAGCCACGCAATCCGTTGCGCCCGTGTCGACGAGAAAGTCCGCTTCGTAGGCGCCGTTGGAACTTCCCAGGCCTCTCAAGGTGACGGTGACGTGTGTGAGTCCCATTCGATTACCACGTCTATGATACGCACTGAACCGCCACCAAAGCAAATCGCTTTCGTGCTTCTCAAGCCACTCGGAACTGCGGACTCAGCTTCACCGTCGCCGTGATCGAGTTGGAAATGAAGCAGCCCTCCTTGGCGCTCGCCATGATTTCGCCCGCGCGCCCGAAGTCGCTCTGGGATTTCAAAGACACGCGCGGATCTACTGTAATCTGCGTCACGCGATACTTACCTTCGACGTTCTCTAGCAACCCGTCAGCGTGCGATTCGTAGGCGACCACCTCCAACCCCTTATGTTTGGCGTAGGCGAGAAAGGTCAGCATCAGGCACGTGTTGAGCGCGCCGACGAGCAGGTCCTCGGGCGACCACAGGCCCTCCTCGCCTTTGAACTCAGGCGGACTGCCCACGATCACGTCATGCTTGCCGGGCGAGACGACGGCTCCCCGCAGGCCAGATTTCCACGTGAGGTCGTTCTGGTATCGAAAAGTCTTGTAGCTCTTCTTGGCTTCCATCTTTGACACCTCCGCTGTGCCAGCCGCATTGTGCCAGAGATTCAGCATAACAAAGAAAGGAGTCAGGAGACAGGAGACAGGAGTCAGGAGAAGACAAAGAACAAGGCGGAAGGCAGAGGACGAGGGGGTCCCGGAAAAAGAAGGAAGGGCAACCCAGAACTCGAACAGAGAAGGCGTCTTAATTCTGACTCCTAACTCCTGACTCCTGACTCCTACCTCCTGTCTTCGACGGACCCCGCATCCCCGCCGCCGCATCACATGAGGTTAGGTGTTAGATTCTATCTAAGGAGCTTATCCAGTGGCTGAAATCGATCTCATCTTAGGCCGTGAAATTCTCGACTCGCGCGGAAACCCCACGGTGGAAGCGGAGGTCCGCCTGCGCGACGGAGCCTTCGCCCGCGCCGCCGTGCCGTCCGGTGCGTCGACCGGCGAGCACGAGGCTCTCGAATTGCGTGACGGCGATAAAAAGCGCTACCTGGGCAGGGGCGTCCTGAATGCGGTCGAGAACATCAACGTGGTCATTGCCCGTGAACTGGGCGGACACGAAGCCAGCGAGCAGTCGGCCATCGACCAGCGCCTGATCGCCATGGACGGCACACCCACCAAGAGCCGGCTAGGCGCCAACGCCGTGCTGGCCGTCTCCATGGCCATCTGCCGTGCCGCCGCGCGCTCCGCCGGCCAGACCATCTATCGCTATCTAGGCGGGCTTCAGGCGCGGCGCCTTCCCGTCCCCATGATGAACATCCTGAATGGGGGCGTGCACGCGGACAACACCGTCGACTTCCAGGAGTTTATGATCATGCCGGTGGGCGCCGAGAAGTTCTCCGATGCCCTGCGCATGGGCGTGGAGACTTTTCACACCTTGAAGAACGTGCTGAAGGACCAGGGTTACAATACGTCCGTCGGCGACGAAGGCGGTTTCGCGCCCAGTCTGAAGTCGAACGAAGAGGCTGTCGAGGTGCTGCTCGAAGCCATCGAGAAGGCGGGCTACTCGCCCGGACACGACATCTGCCTGGCTCTCGATCCCGCCTCCAGCGCGATGTACCAGGATGGGAAATACGTCTTCTTCAAATCCGACAGATCGAAGAAGACGGCGGAAGAGATGGTGAAGCTCTACGCCAAGTGGGTGGACCAGTATCCGATCATTTCCATTGAAGACGGCCTGGCGGAGGACGATTGGGGGGGCTGGAAGATTCTCACGGACGAGCTAGGCGACAAGATCCAACTGGTGGGCGACGACATCTTCGTCACCAACACCGACCGGCTCCAGCGCGGCATCGAGGAAGGCGTGGCCAATTCGATCCTGATCAAGCTAAATCAGATCGGCACTGTCACCGAAACCATCAACGCCATCGAGTTAGCGCGCTCAAACGGCTACACGTCGGTGATCTCCCATCGCTCCGGCGAGACCGAAGATACGTTCATCGCCGACTTTGCGGTTGGCCTCTCGACCGGCCAGATCAAGACCGGTTCCGCCAGCCGCACCGATCGCATCGCCAAATACAACCAGTTGCTGCGCATCGAGGAAGAACTGGGCGAGGCGGCAGAGTTCCCGGGCCGGGCTGCGGTGAAGTGCGCGCAGGACCAGGCGTAACCTTGAGAGGATGATTGGTTGATCTACGCCCAGGGACATGCGCTACACTTTGCTGATCAGCGAATAGGCGAGGGATGAGCTTCGCTCCCTGCCAAGACCGATTCGCAGGAGTATTGGTCATCACCTGGATGTTCTGCAAAATGGCTTGGTAGGCGACGGGAAGAAACTGAGGGCGCGGCAAAACAAGTATCGCTTGCGAGTGGGGCGTTATCGAGTTCTATTCACCGTGGAGCTTTGTGAATGCTGTGAAGCATAGGAAGGAAGCGTATGAATAAGCCGCTCCAACATCGCAAGAAGAAAATCACGGTAAGTCAGGTGCATAACGAACTTCAGCGTCTCCGTCGGCGGGTTGAGGATTTGGAGGATTTGCGCGACCTGGACTTGGCCATCGAGCGTAACGCCGGAAAACCCGGCTTACCTTGAGACCAGGTAAAGAAAGACCTTGAGCTATAGTCGAGCGTTTCAATGGCTCAGCGGACGCCTTTTGATCGAAGAGAACGCTCCTAATGAAGGCATCGACATGCACACGCTGGTTCTGCTAAGGCACGGAGAGAGCATCTGGAACAAAGAGAACCTGTTCACCGGCTGGACGGACGTGGATTTGTCGGAAAAAGGCCGCGAAGAGGCTCACGAAGCCGGGCGCATTCTCAAGGTGGAAGGGTATACCTTTGACGTCGCCTACACTTCGGTCCTGAAGCGTGCCATCCGCACGCTCTGGATCACGCTCGACGAGATGGATCTGATGTGGATCTCTGTAATCCGCGACTGGCGCCTCAACGAGCGGCACTACGGGGCCTTGCAGGGCCTCAACAAGGCCGAAACTGCCGCCACGTACGGCCAGGCGCAAGTGAAGGTCTGGCGTCGCAGTTACGACGTCCAGCCGCCGGTGCTGGAAGAGACTGATCCGCGCTATCCCGGCCACGATCCGCGCTACCAGGGCCTTACCAAGGATCAGCTTCCGCTGACCGAGTGCCTGAAGGATACGGTGGCGCGCTTCCTGCCTTGCTGGCACGAAGTGATCGCTCCCACGGTACGCAGCGGCCGGCGCGTGTTGATCACCGCGCACGGCAACAGCCTGCGGGCGCTGGTGAAGTACCTGGACGACATCCCCGAGCGGGATATCGTGGAGTTGAACATCCCCACCGGCATGCCCCTGGTCTACGAGTTGAACGACGATCTCCAACCCCTCAAGAGTTACTACCTCGGCGACCCGGAGAGCGTCCGCAAGGCGATGGAAGCTGTCGCCAGCCAAGGCAAGGCTAAGAAGTAGCAGACGCTACGCCTAACGACCAGAACCATTGGACTGGAAACGCCCGCAACGGCAAGTGGGCCTTGGGGGCCTGTCGCATTTCGTCGGCAGGCATCCCATGAAACCGGAAGTGAGCAGTCAGAACTGCTAAGATGCCCCATCGCCTCGGCTTGAGCCTAGCTGAGGAACCCCCGAAATCGATCCGAAGCAACCTCAAAACCCGGGAAGATGGCGGACCCGTCACGCGCTCCGAGGTGCCTTACCAGGACCTCGGCGAAAACATCGCGGAAATCGTGGTTAACGCCAGATCGTGCCCTTCATAGAGCTGATCGAAGAGCTCACGCTCCAAGCAAACTCCGGGCGATCATCGGACGACTCCCAATCCCCTCGTGATACTAGCTGGTCCCCTCCCAGTCAATTCGGGCCCATGCAGGCAGGACGCAGCAGTCGAATCTCATTGCAGTGTCGGTTACTCGGGCCTTGCAAAAAACAGGAACGAAGCCACGGTTGGGGCCAAAGGGCGACGGCACGCTCTCAAACTGAGGGTTGATTGCTGATAGCTGAAAGCTGCGGGCTGGCCATCGCAAGAATTCTACGACTGTGTTACGATGGCGATTTGCTTCATGGCGGGCGCGCTCGCTGTGATGACTCCTCTTGGGACGGGCGCGGCGCCGTGATGGACTGCGTTTACGGAGGAACGTTCGGTGAAAACCTACGATGGGCTAAATATTCGCAACGTGGCTCTGGTAGGCCACGGCGATACCGGCAAAACACAACTGATCTCCGCGCTGCTTTACGCCGCCGGCATGGTGAATCGACTGGGCAAGGTGGACGAGGGCACGTCGGTAACCGACTACGACGAAGAAGAAATCCAGCGCAAGTTCTCCATCAGCGCCGCGCTGGCCTACGCCGAGTGGGGCAAGACCAAGGTCAACTTCATCGATACTCCCGGCTACAACATCTTCCTGCACGAGACGGAGGCCGCGCTCCTGGCCGCCGACTCCGCCTTGCTGCTGGTGCACGGCGTCTCCGGCGTGGAAGTGCAGACCGAGAAAACGTGGGGATTCTGCGAGAAGTACGGCTTGCCGCGTGCGGTCGTCGTGAACCAGTTGGACCGCGAGCGCGCCAGCCTGGAGCGGGCCCTCTCCGCGCTGCAAGAGGCTTTCGGACGCACCGTCATCCCGGTGCAGTTACCGGTGGGCGAAGAGAAGAACTTCCGCGGCATTATCGACTTGGTTGCCATGAAGGCCAGGCTCTACGACGGCAGCGGGTCGGGCAAGGGCAAGGAGTCCGAGATTCCCGCCGAGTTCGCCGAAGCAGCCGGCAAGGCCCACGACGCGCTGGTGGAGATGGTGGCCGAGGGCAACGACAAGTTGATGGAGGAGTTTTTTGAAAAAGGCACGATCCCTTCCGAGGACCTCATCCCCGGCTTGAGGCAGGCGGTGGGCGAGAAGCGGATCGTTCCGGTGCTGGTTAGCGCCGGGCTGCCGAATATCGGTGCCGAGGACCTGCTGAACTTTATCGCCGAGTACCTGCCTTCACCGCTGGAGCGCGACGAGGTGGAGGGCGTGGACCACGAAGGCGGCTCTCCCGTGAAGCGCAAGATCGCGGACGACCAACCGGTCTCGGCGTACGTCTTCAAGACCGTTGCCGATCCCTTCGCCGGGCGCGTGAGCTACTTCAAAGTAATGTCGGGGGTGGTGAAGAACGACGCCACGCTCACCAACTTCGGACGGGGCGGGACGGAGAAACTCGCGCACATCGGGGTGGTGCAGGGCAAGACCCAGACCGCGGTGCCGGAGTTGCACGCCGGCGACATCGGCGCCGTGGCCAAGCTCAAGGAGACTTTGACCGGCGACACGCTGGGTGACAAGTCTGCGCCCATCATCTACCCTAAAGTGAAGCTGGCGGAGCCCGCCATCAGCTTCGCGGTGGAGGCCAAGTCGCGCGGCGACGAAGACAAGCTCTCCGCCGCCATTCATCGCATGTTGGAAGAGGATCTGCTGCTGCGCTTCTCGCGCGACCCGCAAACCAAGGAGTTCCTGATCTCCGGCGCCGGCCAGCAGCACGTGGAGGTGGCGGTCTCCAAGCTCAAGCGGCGCTTCAACGTGGAGGTGACCCTGAAAGCGCCCAAGATCCCCTACCGCGAGACCATCCGCGGCAAGGCCGACGCGCAGGGGAAGCACAAGAAGCAGACCGGCGGGCACGGCCAGTACGGCGATTGCTGGATCAAGATGGAACCCCTGGCGCGCGGCGGCGGCTTTGAGTTTGTCAACGACATCTTCGGCGGTGCCATTCCCAAAAACTACATCCCTGCGGTGGAAAAAGGCATCGTCGAAGCGGCTGCCAAGGGTTACCTGGCCGGCTACCCGGTGGTGGACTTCCGCGTGATCGTGTACGACGGGTCCTATCACGAGGTCGACTCCTCGGAAATGGCCTTCAAGCTGGCGGGGTCCAAGGCCTTCAAGAAGTGCATGGAGCAAGCCAAGCCCTGCCTGGTGGAGCCCATTATGAACGTTGAGATTACCGTTCCTGAGAATTATGCCGGAGATATTATGGGGAATCTGAACAGCCGGCGCGGGCGCGTGCAAGGCATGGATCCCAAGGGAGGCTCGACCTCGATCAAGGCGCAGGTGCCGCTGGCGGACATGCTCAGCTACGCGTCGGATCTCACATCCATGACCCAGGGGCGAGGCACCTACTCGATGGAGTACTCGCACTACGACATCGTCCCGCAGCCGATCGCCGACAAGATCGTCGCCGCTTTCAAGGCCGCGGGCGTGGGAGGGGAAGAAGAGGAAGAATAGCGCAGGGATTGGGCGTGTTGCCGCACGCTTTTGTGGTATCATAACTATCATGGTAGCGATCCGGTTTACGTCGCCGCAAGAAGCCGCCGACGGACTGATGCTCTTGGTTCGGCAGGGAACCGTGCGCGCGCTTCGGGGTGAGATTTACGTTTGTAGGGAAAGTGCCCTGTCCGCTCTGGAGACGCATAACATTCCGTACGAGAAGGTGCCGCTTCCGGTGAACCTAAATGAAGTGGATACGCTACGAGATACTCCTACCACTGTGCTATAACGACGGCCGTCCGATTGAGTCCCATAAGTTTCGGCAGACGACTCTGGATCTTCTGGAAAACTTCTCCGCCACGACGCTCGATCTCATGACCGCGATTGGCGCGTGGAAGTATCAGGGTACGGTTTACGAAGACTTGCTCTGGCGTTTCATTGTGGACGTGCCAGTGTCGGAACGGGCGGACGATTTCTTCCGCATTTATAAGGAGACTCTTAAGCAGCGTTTCCAGCAGATCGACATCTGGATCAGCAGCCACGAGATCAACATCCTCTAGAGGCGGTCGCTTATGTTTATCCCCCAAGTTTACGCCGTGGCACTGGCGCTGATGGTGCTCAGCATGCTCTCCTGGGGCAGTTGGGCTAACACCCAGAAGCTGGCCCGAAACTGGCGCTTTGAGCTTTTCTACTGGGACTACGTTTGGGGTATCCTGCTCTGCTCCATCCTCATCGGGGTGACTTTCGGCCGCACCGACCCCTCGAGCGCCGACAGCTTCTTTCGCAACTTCCAGACGGCCAGCGTGTCGAACCTGGTTTACGCATTCGTCGGCGGCGCGGTATTTAACCTCGCCAATCTGCTCCTGGTGGCTGCCATTGCAGTGGCGGGCCTCGCCGTTGCGTTTCCCATCGGGATCGGCCTGGCGCTGGTGATCGGCTCGGTGCTCAACTATATCATCACGCCCAAGGGAAACCCGCTGCTGCTGTTTGGGGGCATTGGGCTGGTCTGCATCGCCATCCTGCTCGACGCGCTAGCCTATCGCAAGCTCTCGGGCAATGTGCAGGTGAGCACCAAGGGGATCGTCCTTAGCTTGCTGTGTGGCGTGGGCATGGGCTTGTTCTACCCTTTCGTGGCCAAGACGCTGAAGGGTGACGGCCACCTCGGACCCTACACGGTGGCGTGGGTGTTTGCGCTGGGCGTGCTCGTCTCCAACTTCCCCCTCAACTACGCCTTCATGCGGCGTCCGGTGAACGGCCCGCCGGTCGCTTTTCGCGACTACTTCGCCGGCACCGGCAGACTCCACCTCTGGGGAGTGCTGGGTGGGCTGATCTGGGGCGTCGGCACCATCTCCAACTTCGTGGCGTCGTACGCGCAGATGGTGGGGCCCGCCACGTCCTACGCTCTCGGCCAGGGCGCGACCATGGTCTCCGCCATCTGGGGTGTGTTCGTGTGGAAGGAATTCCGCGGCGCCGGCTCTCAGGTGAAGCGGCTGCTGGCCCTGATGTTCGTGTTCTTCGTGCTGGGATTGGTCTCGGTAGCCCTGGCGCCGGTGTTTTAGGGACTAGGGACTAGGGGCTTGGGATTGAATCTTCCTCCCTAGTCCCCAACCCCCAGTCCCTGCTTCTTCCTCTCTAGTCCCTAGTCCCCAACTCCCAGTCCCTGCTTATTGGACGCGGCTGGATCCGGGCACGGGAACCGGCGCGGCCGGCGCCACCATCAGCCCGAGCCCTTGGAGGAGGAAGACGGTCCGTTGTGCCGCTCCCCGCCAGATCAACTGGCACCCGTCCCCTTGGCAGTTCTGCACGTAAACGTCGCCACCCGAGTACTCCAGGCTGCAACTCTTGAACGTACAGTTGATGAAGACTCCGTCGTCCAGCACCACGTGCCGCTTCTCGAAGGTCTCGTTCTCGTATCGATGCATACTTCAGAGGCTAGCACGTGCGGCGAAGTCTTGCAAAGTAAGAAGCCAGAAGCCAGAAGCCAGAAGCCAGAAGCCAGAAGCAAGAAGCCAGGGGCCCTTCCTTGATTATTCCTGCTTCCTGCTTCTTGCTCCTTGCTCCTTGCTTCAGCTATTCCTCCTCGTGCTTCACCGCCAGGATCAGCACGGCGCCGAGCTTGGCCTTGCGCATAGACTCGTTGAGCGCGGGGACGTCCTTCGACGTGACTTCGCGCCACTTGGCGAGCGGTTCTTCGAGTTGCCGGCTCAGGTCGTCGAGCACCTCGTACGACTGGCGCGTCGGAGCGGTGTCGGCACTCAGGACCGTTCCACCGAGGGCCATGAGCTTGTCGTTCACCTTGATGGGATAATTGAGCGCGTCCTCGCCCGATTTTGTCTTGGTTTGGATGAGCGCGTCTTCGATCTCCGTGATCTTCTTGTCGATGTCTTTGGTAGCTTCGACGATCGGCTTCGCGCCGGGATCGTCGCCCAGCCGTTTGCGCAGGTCAGCTAGCTCCGAGCGCAGATCGCGGATCTGCTTCACCGTGTCGTGGTCGGCCGAGACCTTCTCGTTGACCCTGCTCATCAAGTCGAACTGCTTCTCGAGATCGGCCTCCGACGTCTTCAGCCGCGGGTCGAGCTTCACTTCGAACGGCTCCGTCACCGTCTTGCCGAACGCGGTGAGCCTCACTTGATACGCGCCGGGCAATGCGAGTGCGCCTTCCGGACGGCCACCCCAACCAATGGAGTGGATGTCGGTCGGCTTCTGATAGTGCAGGTCCCACACGAAACGGTTCAGGCCGGCCTTGGCCGGCAGTTGTTCGCCCGGCAACTCGAAGCCGAACTCAGCAGCCAACTCTGCCAGCCCCCCGCCTTCCGGTGGCTTCGGCTTACTCGAAAACTTGCGCACCACTTTGCCCTTGCTATCCAGGATTTCGAGCGTGACCTCCAGACCCTTCTTTTCCTTGTCGTCCGCGGCAGCCTTCTTCGACTTGTCGCCGCTGCCCGCTTGATCTGCGCCCTTCTCCTTGCCTTCATTCTTTGCCGCCTCGTCGACCCCCGACTTCAGATAAAAGTCGATCACCGCGCCGGACGGCGGGTTGGCGCCGATCGCCCCACGCGGCCGGAAGAAGCCGCCACCCCGCTGACGGTAGGTCAATGCGGGCTTGTAAAGATAAGCGTCACTCGATTCTATCTGATCGTTGAATTGGCGGATCGGCTCGATATCATCGAGTATCCAGAAGGCGCGGCCGTGCGTGGCCACGATGAGATCGTCGCCATGCACCATGAGATCGTGCACCGGGCTGACGGGCAAGTCGAGTTGCAGCGAACGCCAGTGCCCGCCATCGTCCCACGACACCCAGACGCCGGTCTCGGTGCCTGCGAACAACAAGCCCTTGTGCTTGGGGTCCTCCCGCACCACGTGGACATAGTCGGAGATGCCGTTGGTAATCTTCGTCCACGTCTTGCCGTAGTCGCTGGTCTTGTAAATGTAGGGCTGGCGATCGTCGAGCTTGTGGCGATCGACGGCGACGTATGCCGTACCTGCGGCGTGGGGCGAGGGATCGATCAGGCTGATCATGCTCCACTCGGGCAGGTCTTTGGGCGTGACGTCATCCCAGTGCTGGCCGCCGTCGCGCGTCAAATGAATCACGCCGTCGTCGGAACCCACCCAGATGAGGTTCTTCTCCACCGGCGACTCGGCAATGGCGAAGATCGTATCGTAGTACTCGACGCTGGTATTGTCCTTGGTGATGGGCCCGCCCGCCGATTCCTGCTTCGACTTATCGTTACGCGTCAAGTCGGGGCTGATCATAGTCCAGCTCGCGCCGCCGTCGGTCGACTTGAACAAGACGTTGGCCCCGAAGTAAAGCGTGTTGGGATCATGCGGCGAGAGCGCGATCGGCGCCGTCCACTGAAACCGGTACTTCAAGTTCGCGGCACCCGAGCCCATGGGATTGTCGGGCCACGGATTGATGTCCTGTTCCTGGCCGTTCTCGTGGTTGTAACGCGTGATGAGGCCGTCGTAGGACCCGGCGTAGACGATGTTGGGGTCCGGCGGGTAGGGCACCACGAATCCGCTCTCGCCGCCGCCCACCTCATACCAATCCCTGGGACCGATGCCGCCGTTGTCACTGCTGGAGGCGATCGCGACGGTGGAGTTATCCTGCTGCGCGCCGTATACATAGTAGCGGAAGCGATTGTCGGTGGCGACGTGGTAAAACTGCGCCGTAGGCTGATTGTCGAGCGTCGTCCACGTCTGGCCGCCGTCGATGGAGATGGTGGCGCCGCCATCGTTGCCTTCGATCATGCGGTCGGGGTTGGCTGGGTCGATCCAGAGGCCGTGGCAATCGCCGTGGGGCGCGCGCAGCGGCCTGAAGGTGTGGCCCCCGTCGATGGAGCGATTCATTCCGGTGTTGAGCTCATAGATGGTGTCCACGTTCTTCGGGTCCGCGAACACGTGCGTGAAGTACCAGGCGCGCTGGGTGAAGCGATGGTCGCCGTTCACCATCGACCAGTGCTCGCCGCCGTCGTTCGAAACGTAGAGGCCGCCGTGCTCCGCTTCGATCTGCGCGTAGACACGGTTCGGGTCGGGGCCGGCCACCGCCACCCCGATCCGACCCATGACGCCCTTCGGCAGACCGTTGCCTTCGAGGTGTTTCCACGTGATGCCGTCATCGGTGGACTTGTAGAGACCGCTACCCGGGCCGCCGGAGGTGAGGCCCCAGGGCGTGCGGTTGGCTTCCCACAGCGCCGCAAACATGATGTGTTGATTCGACGGCGCAAAGGTGATATCGATGGCGCCGGTTTTGTCGTCCTTGTAGAGCACCTTCTGCCACGTCCTGCCGCCGTCGGCGGAACGGAAAACGCCACGCTCTGAGTTGGGTCCGTAAGCGTGGCCGAGTGCGGCCACAAACACGAGGTCGGGATTCGTGGGATGAACGGCGATCCTGCCGATGTGCATGGTGTCCTTGAGACCGACGTTGGTCCAGGTTTTGCCCGCGTCGGCCGACTTGTAGAGACCGTCGCCGTAAGAGATGTCGCCGCGGATACACGCCTCGCCCGTCCCCACATAGATCACGTTGGGATCGGACGGCGCGACAGCGATGGCTCCAATGGAGGCGATCGGTTCCTTGTCAAAGATCGGCTGCCAAGTGCCGCCGCCGTTGGTCGTCTTCCAGACGCCGCCCGCGACCGCGCCGAAGTAATAGGTGTTGGGCTCGCCGGAAACGCCCGTCACCGCCAGAACGCGGCCGCCACGGAACGGTCCGATCAGCCGCCACTTCATCGCCTTGAACGCTTTGTCTTTGGCGTTGCCTTGGTCGCTATCGTCGGCTTGCTGCGCGAGGAAACTTCGACCTGCCCACAGCAGGGACATCGCTATTATCAGAACGGCAATTTTGCTAAATCGCACTTGCTTCATTTTTCCCATTTTTGCGGTCCTCCCGACCGGATCATTAGAGGTGCTATCTTACTCACCGGAGAGGAAAAGGTGAACCCCTTTTTTAATCGGTGGTAAGCGCCGCCCGGCTTCTACGAGGCGATCGTGGGAATGTTCGCCGTCGGTTCAGGTCGGTCTTGCTCCGGGTTACGCTGCCACCAACCGCCCAATCTTGGCCTACATTGTTAAATTACCGAGCGACATAGGTGGATGCCGAAACCCCTCAAGAATGTCATTCTGAGCGAAGCGAAGAATTTCTCTTTGGTTTTCCCGACCGAATTGAATTGAAGAGAGATTCTTCGCTTCGCTCAGAATGACCTGCAACGGCACTTCTGACGCTACGTGTAATCTAGGTAGGCAAAAGTAACTGTAGGTAGGGTAGGTATATCGATGGGCCGGTACAAAAGAAGCTACTGGCCACTGGTCTAGCCACTTAATTCCCGCCCGCGGCTCTGCTGGTAGGTGTAAATCATCCGGTGAATCACGGTGAGGTTGGAGAAGACCGCGATCACCCACAGCACCGGCGCCATGCGGTCCGCCAGTCCGCCGACGATGATTAGCACAATCCGCTCGGCGCGCTCCAGGTATCCCACCTTGCAACTCGGGATCAGGTTCTCGGCGCGCGCCCTGGTGTAACTGATCATCACCGAACCGATCATGGCGATGGCCACCAGCGTTACGTACAGGAAGCGGGCGATGCGGCCGTAGTAAATGAGAAGTCCGATCAACAGGCACAGGTCGGAGTAACGGTCGAGCACCGAGTCAAAGAAACCACCGAACGGCGTTACGCGTTTGGTGACGCGCGCTACGGGACCGTCCGTCAGATCGAACACCGAGGCCAGCAGCACCGCGGCCCCCGCCCAACGGAAGTAACCGGTGGCAAACAGGTAGGCGGCGAACAGGTTGATGGCGAAGCCGGTAAAGGTGAGGACATTCGGGTTGAAGCGGTTCGAAGCGAAGAAACCCACGACGGCTTCGTAGGGGTAAGAGAAGGCTTTTCCGATCTTGTCGCTGATCATTGATTCTCAATCACCGGGCTTCCAATCACCGGCCGAGAACTGATCATAGTTCAATCCGACGCTTCGGTCAATCGTTCCCGCTCCAAAGAGGGAGTCGGGAGTAGGGGAAAGCTTCAAAGGACTTTATTTATCTTGACAAGTTATCCTACGATTAAGTAAGCTTTGGACTATCACCTCGCCCGTAGGGTAGGCTTTTGTAAACGGGCTAGGTGACGGAGGTTTTTATGCTGCGTAAGTCGCCGACTCGAACCGAGGCGTTCCTGGCCGCCAACCGCCGCAACGCCCAGAAATGCACCGGCCCGCGGACCCCGGAAGGCAAGGCCCGGGTGTCCCTCAACGGCCTGAAGAACGGCCGCTACGCCCATCGTCTCCCGGAGAAGCTGGAGGCTGCCGGGTACCATTCCGCCGCCGCCCTCTACGGCCAGATTCGATCGGAAATGACGGTCGCCTTCAACGTGGAAAACCCGGTGGGAGCGAAGCAGGTGGAGCGGGTGGTGGCCCAGGTGTGGTGCCTGGCGTGGCGAACGGGGCTTTTAGGGTCTAAACCGCAATCTCACTTGTTTAAAAGAGATTCCAGGCGACTGCCACGCGCCCGATTGCTGTTTCGGATCAAGGATCCCAGACTCCGGATTGGGATGGTGTACTGGGTGCAGCGCAAGCGGTACTGGACGGGGAAGCGATTCATCCAGGACGTACTCAATGGCGTACCGTCGCCGGTGCCCACGGTGGCCCAAGCACTGGAAAGCAAGCTGCGGAAGCGGGTGTATCGGTTGGGACGGCCGGATTTCGTGGAACAGGTACGGTACGGGCTCGATCGGCAGGGTTCCGTGGACCCGCACGCGTCGCCGGACCCCTCATTACTGCGCCTGCACGAGAAGCTTTATGCCGGCCGATGGTGGGAGAAGAATTGACGGATTGTCGATTGCCGATTGCCGATTTGAAGGGTCGTCTCTTGTGTCTCTTGTCGGCCGTCAGCTATAGGCTTTCAGTGAAGTGAAGACCGGAAATTGAAAAACTGAGAACTGCCGACTGGAACTGCGCATTTTTGAGTGACCGACAGGGCGCTTCGGCTGCATAATAGGGGCTCGATTCGAAGCCAGCCCGGGCGGCGTCCGGCCTCGTGCCTGACTTGGTGTTGGGCCTCATCGATTACATGGATAAGCCGATGCATGAGAGGAGAGTAATGCCAAGTGCTGCATTTCACAGAATACGGTGACGGAGGCGAGATTCGGGGTTCGGCAAAGAGACGGGATTCGAGATTCGGGTATCGGGGTTCGCAGAAGAACATAAGCCCTCGCTCTGCGAATCCCGAATCCCAAACCCCGAGTCCCGTTACCCTTCGCGAATCCCGAACCCCGAGCCTCGAACCGCGCTCGTATTTCCGTTCTCTCGCTCTTGGGGTGGGCATCCTGGCGCTGTTGCTCGCGGTGGCGTGCCGGTCCCGGACGCGGGAGGACCCCGTCGATCCGGCGCCTTTTCCTTCCGCCCCGCTGGTGAAGTCGGAGTTCATCTTCACCCAGGCGCCCTTCGAGCAGTGCCACGCCTCGACGATCGTCGAACTGCCGGACGGCAGCTTGTTGGCCGCCTGGTTCGGCGGCGTGCACGAGGGCGACCAGGGGGTCAAGATCTGGGGATCGCGCTGCCTGGCTGGCTCTTGGTCGCCGCCGCGGGTGCTGGCGGGCGATCCGGGAGTTCCGTGCTGGAACCCCGTGCTCTTCCGCGACCGTCACGACCGCATTTGGCTTTTCTACAAGCATGGTTCGAGTCCCAAGACGTGGCAGGGCGCTTATCGCACCTCGGCCGATGGCGCCACATGGAGCGCGGCCACCGACCTTCCACCGGGATTTCTCGGCCCTATCAAGAACAAGCCCGTGACGCTGGCCAACGGCGACATCGTGGCCGGCAGCTCGGTGGAGACCAACTTCTCGTGGATGTGCTGGACGGAGATCAGCAGCGACGATGGAAGCACTTGGCGGCGCGAGGGGCCCATCTCGGTGCCGTGGCATCGTCGCGGAATCATCCAGCCGGCCCTGTGGGCCTATGCGCGCGGACGCCTGAAGATGCTGGCGCGCTCTACCCTCGGCCGAATCTACGAAGCCACCTCTGACGATGGCGGCCAAACGTGGACCGACGCCAGTCCCACCGCGCTACCCAATCCCAACAGCGGCATCGACGCGGTGAAAATGAAGGACGGCACCATCGCGTTGGTCTACAATCACACCACGACGGGGCGTAGCCCGCTCAACATCGGCTTTTCACACGACAACGCGGTAACTTGGTGGAGGACGCTGACGCTTGAAGACGAGCCGGGCGAGTACTCGTACCCCGCCATCATCCAGACCCGCGATGGTCTCCTTCACATGACCTATACGTGGCAGCGCCGCCGCATCAAGCACGTGGTGATCGATCCGGTGGTCGCCGAGCGGTAAGTAATGGTGAGTTCTGAAAGGGGTAAATGGGAAAGGGCAAAGGGTAAAGGGTGAAGTAAGAAGGATGAAGTAAGAAGGATGAAGTGTCAAGTAAGGGATGGACGCTTCACCCTTCATACTCATAATTCATCCTTCATCCTTCACACGTCGAAACGAGATTCTCTTATGAGACATACAAAGACTCTACGCTTGCTGGCGGGGGCTTTTTTGCTTGGCGCGCTTTTGTGGGGCGGCGACGGAAACCGTCCGGCGGGCGAGGGATCCGAGCGAGTTGGGAAAGTGTCGTTTCCGGTTTCCTGCGGCGCCGAAGCGCAGGCGACCTTCAATCAAGCTGTCGCGTGGCTGCACTCGTTCGAATACGAGGAGGCACAGAAGGCGTTCCGGGAGGTTGCCGCCCAGGATCCGCAATGCGGCATGGCGCACTGGGGCCTCGCCATGAGTCTCTACCATGAGCTTTGGGAGCATCCCACTTCGGACGAGTTGAAAGAAGGGCGCGCCGAGTTGGCAAAAGCCAGGGACACTGGTCCGAAGACTTCGCGCGAGACCGAGTACATTGATGCCGCCGCTGCCTTTTATCAGGACTCCGCCAAAATGGACTATCGGACGCGGGCCACCGCGTACTGCGAGGCGATGGGACGTTTGTACGCGCGCTATCCCGACGACCTCGAAGCCGGCGCCTTTGACGCGCTTTCGCTGATCGCTTCGGAGCCGCCCGACGATCACACGCTGGCCAACCGCAAGCAGGCGATCGCGATTCTCCAGAAGCTCTTCGTCCAAGAACCAGACCATCCCGGCGTGGCTCATTACCTGATTCATGCCGCCGACGTGCCCGAACTGGCGCCGCTCGGTCTCGAGGCCGCCCGTCGTTACGCGAAAATCGCCCCAGCCTCGCCGCACGCGCTTCATATGCCCTCCCACATCTTCACGCGCCTCGGACTCTGGCAGGACTCCATCGCGTCGAATATCGCCTCTGCCGCGGCGGCACAAACATCGATGGCCATTCACATGGGAGGTACGTCGCACGCGGCCCATGCCATGGACTTTCTCAATTACGCCTACCTGCAGACCGGCCGCAATGCCGACGCCTGGCACATGGTGGAAGCGGTGAAAGCGATCCCCGGGATCAAGCCCGATGCGCTGGCTTTCTCGGTGACCAAGTTCGAGGCCCGCTATGCGATCGAGACCCACGACTGGAAGCGCGCCGCCGGTCTCACCGCGCCGGCGGGTGCCAGCCTCGGCGTCCAGGCTATGGCTTTGTGGGCAGCATCCATGGGCGCGGCCCGCAGCGGCGATGCCGGCGCCGCGCGCGAGGCGCTCGACAAGTTCGGCGCCGTGCGCACCAACATGCTGGCCAACCATGAAGAGTACGGATCGCACCCCTACGCGACGGAATACGACGAAGCGTCCGCTTGGGTCGCCCTGGCGGAAGGCAGGAAAGACGAGGCCCTCAAGACCCTGCGGGCCGCGGCCGACCGCGAGGATGCGGAAGGGGTGGACGACCTGATCATGCCAGCGCGCGAGATGCTGGGCGACTTGCTGCTCGCCATCGGTCAGCATTCGGATGCTAAGCTAGCCTATGACACTGCCCTGAAGGAAGCACCCAACCGTTTCGACGGCCTGTACGGCGCGGCCGAGGCCGCCCGGCTCTCCGGCCATCTGGAAACAGCCAAGGATTACTACACCCGGCTCGAAGCGAACTGCGATCACTCCGGCACCGAGCGCGCAGAGCTTCAAGAAGCCCGGACTTTTCTGGCGGCCAAGCCAGGTTAATGAGAATAGTGCGCGGCGAGCGGCCAAA
>Ga0335081_10004116_pt1 | contig 22964 bp, 24 predicted proteins | sample Lox_Sample_35_FD_206713 | JGI IMG/M metagenome (GOLD analysis project Ga0335081, IMG submission 206713) | Soil microbial communities from Loxahatchee National Wildlife Refuge, Florida, United States - Lox_Sample_3.5 | ecosystem: Environmental > Terrestrial > Soil > Wetlands | place: USA...
CTCCAAGATCAGCAATGTGCGGGTGCACTGATGTGGGTTAGTGTGACGTTTGCCTACTTGCTGCCGGCAGCCGTCATAACCGTCAAAATACTTTCTCCTCGTGGCATGCACCTGGAGCGACAGGCGCAAAACGCGTCCGCAGCGCCGTTGAATGGTTCTCAAGCGGAGGTCGCCTAAGCATGGCAACCGACGCCATCGCTGGAATTAGCGCTCCGTCCGAAGTGGCGCGTGGGGCACAGCATCCTCGTGGGGCTCGTGCATACGCCGCATTGGCTGACTACTGGGCGCTCACCAAGCCGGAAATCAATTTTCTGATCGCGATAGCAACCTTTGCCGGTTTTTGTCTCGGTCGGCCAACAGGATTTCGCGAATTCCCGTTCTCGCTGTTGATGCACACTTTGTTGGGCACGTTGTTGGTGGCAAGCGGGACCGGCACCCTGAATCAATATATAGAGCGCTGCTTTGATGCGCAGATGCGCCGGACTGCGAGACGGCCGCTGGCTGCCGGGCGGATGCAGCCTTCAAGTGCTCTTTGGTTCGGGATCGCCCTCTCAGTGGCAGGCGCCGTCTACCTTGCCGTGGCCGCGAACTTCCTTGCCAGCGGCCTTGCCGTCGCCACGCTGGTAAGCTACCTTTTCCTCTACACACCGCTCAAACGAAGGACGCCGCTCTGTACTCTGGTGGGGGCCCTTCCGGGCGCGATGCCTCCGCTGATCGGAGCAGCGGCAGCAGCTGGCAGGCTAACCGTGGAAGTCTGGGTACTCTACCTCATTCTGTTCCTTTGGCAGTTTCCCCATTTCATGGCAATCGCCTGGATGTACCGCGAGGACTATGACCGTGCGGGCTACCTTGTGCTGCCCCAGGGCGAGCCGAGAGCTCGCTTTGTGGCTCTGCAGACCATAGTGCCCCTTCTGGCTTTAGTCGCAATCAGTCTTGCGTTAACGCCGCCGGGCCAGTTGCGTATCACCTATTGTGTGGGAACCCTGCTCCTCAGTTTGGGGTTTTCCTACTACGGGGTGCGATTCGTGCTCCGCAGATCGAACGCGGCCGCACGCCGCCTGCTGGTGGCATCCATCATCTATCTCCCAGCGTTATTTGTGCTGATCCTGCTCGGCAGGTTTTAATAGACAGTTACAAATGGCTGCAAGAGCTCGAAAACAGAGATGCCCGAGTTGGCGCTAGCGACTGGTGGGACCGCGCGGAAGTGGCGGCCTGTGGTCGTACACTCCGTCCGGACTGCCGTGGCGGTTGTAACATCAGTGCTGGTAGCGCGATTGTTCAGGTTGCCAGAAAGTTACTGGGCGCCGATTACGACGATCGTGATCACGCAATCTTCTCTGGGCGCCGCATTCGCTGTTTCCTGGCAGCGTTTCGTGGGAACCGCATTGGGAGCTGTAGTTGGGGCGATTGTAGCGAGCTTCTTCGGGCACACCCTGCTGGTATTTGGGATCGGCGTGTTCGTCCTGGGGCTGCTTTGCGCTGCAGCACACCTAGATCGAAGTGCCTATCGGTTCGGCGGTGTTACGCTGGCGATTGTGTTGCTCCTACCGCGGAACGCTCCTCCATGGCAAGTTGCGTTTCATCGCTTCGCCGAAGTGTCGGTCGGAATTGCGGTGGCTTTGATTTTCGCGCTGGTGTGGCCGGAGAGGGAAGCCGCACCATCGGCGACAAGTTCAGCGCATGGTTGATCGCGACTGACGGGTGCTTCGAAGTTTGTTTAGGGATTGCGGCCGGCTGTAGATACTGGACGTGTTATCTTTAAGTAGTATCCTGCATTGAGGAACGCCGAGGGCATAGTAGTGTCAATCCGAACTCGACTACATTTGAAGAGACTGCGGCCTGTAAAGATGGGATCAGGAGTCCGACACTGCAGTCTCTGGGTGATCGTGCTTGTGCTGGTCGCACCGCTCGGGCGAGCTGCAGAGCCAGCCGCTCCGTCTGCGCACGACTACCGGCTCCGCTTCTATCACACACACACCCGCGAGCAACTCGACATCGTGTATCGGCGCGGCGATACGTACTTGCCGGAGGCGTTAGACGCGCTCGACCATTATCTGCGTGACCATCGCACCGGTGAGATACATCATTTCGATCCCCACCTGTTTGACCTGCTCCACGAACTTACCGCGTCGCTGAACGATTCCGGTGGCGAGATCGACGTGATCTGTGGATACCGCACGCCCTGGAGCAACGAATTCCTGCGGACCCGCAGCGAGCATACAGGCGTGGCTCGCCACAGTCTTCACATGCAGGCGGAGGCCATCGACATTCGCTTGCCGGGAATCCCGACCGCGGCCGTGCGGGATGCCGCGCTGCGCCTGCATCGCGGCGGCGTTGGTTACTATCGGAGCTCCGACTTCGTGCACGTGGACGTGGGACGCGTACGCCGCTGGTAATTAGCTCTCACCAGGGATACGGATAACCCTTCGCGAGGACCTTCTCCAGGGCTGCGTCGTGGCCGTAGATGTCGTCGTAGAAGTGAACGAGCCCATCTTCCAGCACGACAACGGTGCCATAGACGATCAAGACCGGAATCGGGTGCGTGAGGTTCACCTGCTGGGTCGTGCTGCCGTTCATGGCCGCGCGGATACGCTCCTGGTTCCATCCGGGATTGTCGCGCAGGACCCAGGCGGCCAGATCAGCAGGTTTTTCCAGCCGAATGCAGCCGTGGCTGAAATCCCGCCGGGACTTCGCGAAGAATTCTTGGGCCGGGGTATCGTGCATGTACACGTTGTAGCTATTGGGGAAGACGAATTTCGCGAGGCCCAGTGCGTTCTTTGGACCGGGCTTTTGCCGGATAAAGAGCTTTCCGGCTCGGAGTTGGCTGAGCACATCGTTGGTGACCGTCCCCGCCGAAACGACGTTCCGGCTGCTGTCCACGACTTCGAATCCCTTCTTTGCCAGGTAGTCGGGATCGCGAGCAATGTGCGGAATCATCTCACCTCTCGTAATCGAATACGGCACTTCCCAATAGGGCCGGAAGACGACGTACTGCAAGGTGTCGCTGAACACCGGGGTGCCATGACCGTATGCTTTGCCAACCACGACATTCATGGTCACACCGATGTTGAAGTCTTTGTCGTAGGCGCGGAGACGAAACTCGGGGATGTTCGCCACGATGGGCGCTTTTCGATATGCCTCCGGCATCCACCGCCATCGTTCAAGGGTCAGTTGCATTTGTCGAACTCGACGGCTCAGAGGCACGTTCAAGTCAGCCAGAGTTTGAGTGTCAATTCGTCCGTTCGGATCGCGGCCATGGCGGCGCTGAAAACTCTTTACCGCGTCCACCAGGGCGCCTTGGTAAGCGGTTTGATCAGCCGGAACATTGATGTCAGCCGGAAGGTCGCCAACCAACCGAAGCAGCCGCGTGAGCCGCGGGACGCCGGGATAGGCGTCGCCGGGCGCAATTGCTTTCTTCACGAGCGGAAGCTGCTCCCCATCATCTTTCTTCGCAAGCTCGGTGTAGGTTTGCAAGGCTTGAATCGTTCGCCGGTAACCGGGATAGGGCGGCTCTACTTGGGCCAACACGCCGGCGACCTCGCCTGCGTTAACAACGTTGTCCTTTAAAAATTCAGGCAGATCGTATTTCTTGGACTCATCATCGAGAGCGAAGGCGAGGTGCCTCGGATTTACCTTGCCAATGTGGAGGTCGGAGATATATCTCATCGCGCAAACCGTAAGCGCGAGATCAAACTTCACGGCATCCTCCTCCGTCGGCTGCCGCGTCGCAGGTTTGAGTTGTGCCAGCCGATCGCTCCACCGGGATCCGTCGTAGTCCTCTGCGGAGAGCCCCTTTTGGTCGGCTTTGAGAAACAGCGCGATCACCTGCTGTGCCTGTGCGGTCGGCTCCATTCCATTGACCCACCACAATGAAACCCCGTTGAACTCGTAGAACTTCTTAACATGGTTGCTGTAATCGCTGAAATCTGGCCAGCGCAAGTCGGGGAAGTTGCGACGGCTAATGGCGGCGCGCAGCCAGGCTTGACCATCGGAGCTGAGATCCTGCGCTCTCGCTGTGCTGCCGGGAGTTGCAAGCTGAGCCTGAGGCGAGTTCGCTGAGCCGCATCCAGATCCGCAGAACAGCGCGATCAACACTAGCAGCGCCGAGAGCCGATGACCCCACCCTAAGATCCGTTGTTGTTTCACTATTCCTCCTGCCCCCAATGTGATTCATTCAGAAGATACTCGAATCGCAAAAATAGGCGTCCGAGCGCGAGCCGCTTTGTCAAACATGGGCTTCAACAAATTCTCGGGAGCTGTTCGCCTGACAACATATCGAGTACACGATTGCCTCCGACTCGGCTCCGGAGAGTAACAATCCCGGGGGGGGTCTCGTGTACTGTCCCCGCGTGCACAGCACCAGCCGAAACGGGTTGTGAGCGCAAGACTTCGAGAGCATGGCCGGCGTTGCTCTCGGGAACGAACGCAACGAAGCGCCCCTCGTTCGCGACATATAGAGGGTCAAGACCAAGCAATTCACACGCGCCACGCACCACGTCGGAAACCGGAATCAGCGCCTCCTCGACTGTAATGCGAAGCCGCGCGACGGAGGCGATCTCGTTGAGGGCTGAGGAGAGTCCACCACGCGTGAGGTCGCGCAGGCAGTGCACTTCGATGCCAGCCTCAAGCAGTGCCTCGACTGCCGGCCACAGAGAAGCGGTATCGCTCCTCACCTCGCCCTCAAATTCGAGGCCGCCGCGGACCGAAAGAATCGCGATTCCATGCGCGCCGAGATCTCCGCTCACGAGCACTGCATCTCCGGGACGAACGGATTCCGGGCCTACCGGCTTTGGCGCGACGACGACTCCGATCCCGGCCGTGTTGAGGAACAGCCCGTCTCCCTTGCCCTTGTCTACAACCTTCGTGTCACCGGTCACAATGGGCACCTTGGCAGCTCGTGCAGCCTCGCGCATCGAGGCGACAACGGTGCGCAGCGTTTCCATCGATAGTCCTTCTTCGAGAACGAATCCTGCGCTCAAGGCCAGTGGTCTGGCTCCGCACATGGCAAGATCGTTGACCGTGCCGTTGACCGCGAGATCTCCAATCGTCCCTCCGGGGAAAACCAGAGGGTGAACTACGTAGGTGTCGGTCGTCATCGCAAGGCGGGTTCCGTTCGCGGAAAGTACGGCGCCATCGTGCCGCGACTCCAGGGTGGAGTTCGAAAAAGCGGGCAGAAAAACGCTCTCGATCAGTTGATTTGTGAGCCGGCCGCCGCCTCCGTGCGCCAGCACAATCCGGTCAGTGACCGGCTGTGGCAGTGGACAGGATAGAATTGCCATCTTCTTTCCGCCTTCCAAAATGAAAGTAGGCCGCACAGGCGCCTTCCGATGAAACCATCGGCGCACCCAGGGGAGTATCCGGCGTGCATCGGGTACCAAACGCCGGACACTCGTAAGGCTTGCGCAGGCCCTGTAACACAAGTCCTGCGATGCACTCGCTCGATTCCTCGGCGTGGACGAATTCAACGGCGAAGCGTGATTCAGCGTCAAAATGGCGGTACGCCTCACGCAGCCGCAATCCGCTCGAGGGAATCTCACCGATTCCGCGCCAGGCGCGCCGCGTGACTTCGAAAACTTCGGCGATTCGCTCCTGCGCGGGATGATTGCCCGACCGGCGCACCGCGCGTGCATACTGGTTTTCGACTTCAGCGCGCCCGCTTTCGAGCTGCGCCACAGCCATCTGGATGCCTTCGAGCAGGTCCAGCGGCTCGAATCCGGTGACCACGATCGGCACCCGATATTTCTGGCTGATCGGCACGTATTCTTCGAAGCCCATCACCATACACACGTGGCCGGCAGCCAGAAACGCCTGCACGCGGCAATCCGGCGAACTCAGGATCGCTTCCATGGCTGGCGGCACGAGCACATGCGACACCAGCATCGAGAAATTGGGGATGTTCTCGCGCTCCGCTTCCCACACCGCCATAGCATTGGCCGGGGCGGTCGTCTCGAAGCCGACCGCGAAGAAAACAACCTCACGCTTAGGGTGGGAACGGGCGAGATGTAAAGCATCGAGCGGCGAATATACGATGCGCACGTCGGCGCCCGAGGCTTTGGCATCGAAAAGACTCTGCGTCGAGCCGGGAACGCGCAGCATGTCGCCAAACGAACAGAGGATCACCTCCGAACGCTGCGCAATCGCGACCGCGCGGTCAATCATGTCAAGAGGGGTCACGCATACGGGACAGCCGGGCCCGTGAACCAGTGTGATTCCTTCCGGAAGCAGGTCCTGGAGCCCCGTTTTGACGATCGTGTAAGTCTGGCCGCCGCACACTTCCATCAACGTCCACGGGCGCGTCGTGCTACGGCGGATTGCCTGCGCCATCTGCTGAACCGCTTTGTAATCGCGGTACTCGTCGAGAAACTTCATGGCGCGCTCTCCTTCAGCTCTTCCAGTTGATCGAGCTCCCGCAGCGCTTCGAAGACCCGCTGCGCCTCATGTTCATCCACCACGGTCAGGGCGAATCCTACGTGAACCAGAACGTAATCTCCCACGCGAGCTTCGGGTGTGTAGTCCAGGCAGACTTCCTTGCGGATGCCACCGAAATCCACCTTGCCGCGGCGCAAGCCAAGGTTCTCCTCCTCGAGGATGGTCACGATTTTCCCAGGCACAGCCAGACACATAGCCCACCTCAGCTTTCGAGTTGTCCAGCGAGAACAGCTTGGCCGAGCGAAATTCCGCCATCGTTCGCCGGCACTTGATGGTGCGTGAACACGCGGAAGCCGTGATCTTCGAGCAGCGCACTCGTCCGCTCGGTTAGATAAGCGTTCTGGAAAACACCTCCACTCAGGACCACATTGCGCACATCTGTCGTCTGTGCCACCGCGACGATCCAATTGGCGAGTGCGTTGTGGAACTTGGCGGCGATGCGGCTCACATCGATACCCGATTTCTTATCCGACAGAAGCGCCTCGATCAGAGGAGTCCAATCACCGATGCCTTTTCGACTGTCGATCTCGTAGCTCTCGTTGGTACGGATATCTCCGATGGCGCGTTCCAGGCACATCGCCGCTTGCCCTTCGAAGCGGTTCCTTTCGGCCACCCCGCTCAGATAGGCCACAGCATCGAACAAGCGGCCTATGCTGGACGACAGAGGAGTATTGATTCTGCGTTCCAGCATCGTGCGAATGTTAGCGTCGACCATGCGCCCAGCGCTGTCGGCACCGCACGTTTCCCAGACCAGGCTGGCTGCCGGACGAGAACAGTCGTGAATTGCCGCTTCGCCGCCCGGAAGACCAAACGGCCGGAGATGCGCAATGCGCTCGAATCCGCTGTGGCTCTTCACAAAAAACTCGCCGCCCCAGATGGCTCCGTCCAGGCCAAAGCCCGTCCCGTCCCAGGCCACGCCGAGATAATTCGTCTCGATCCCATTCTCGGCAGCGCAGGCAGCCACGTGCGCGTGGTGATGCTGTACTTGGACCATCGGCAGGCTGGAGGCAGAGGCCCACTGCGTCGATGCGTAGTCTGGATGAAGATCACAGGCGACCAACTTTGGCTCGAAGCGATACAGGCGACACAGGTCTTCAATCGCGCGCTCGAACGCCTGGTGCGATTCAACCGAATCGAGATCGCCCACGTGCTGGCTCAAGAAAACCTGCCGGCCCAAGGCGATGGCAACCGTGTTCTTCAAGTGTCCACCCACGGCCAGCACTGGCGGGAGTTCGCGCGGCGTAACCACTGGTAGTGGAGCGTATCCACGCGCGCGGCGGAGAATCTGCGGACGGCCACCAGAGACGCGCGCGACAGAATCATCACAGGCACGCGCAATCGGCCGGCTGTGCAGAACGAAAACATCGGCGATATCCTTCAAGCGCTCGCAAACCTCATCGTTCTCGATGGCGATCGGCTCATCGGCACGATTTCCGCTCGTGGCAACTACAGGGAACGGGTACTGCGCCATCAGCAGGTGATGCAGAGGCGAATACGGCAGCATCACCCCCAGGTAGGGTGAAGATTTAGCCACCTCCGGCGCCAGATCACAGCCGTCCTTGGGGCGAAGCAGAACAATCGGCGCCGCCGGAGAGACCAACAGTTCCTCTTCCGCTGCGCTCACTACACAGTACTGGCGAACAACCGCGAGGGAGGGCATAAGGAGCGCGAACGGTTTCTCTTCCCGGTGCTTACGTTCACGCAGCCGCGTTAATGCCACGGAATTACGAGCGTCCACCAAGAATTGGAATCCGCCGACTCCCTTGAGTGCGACGATTTCTCCCCGCGCCAGCGCTTGGGCAGCATGGACAAGCACGCTGGTGCCTTCCGCCTGCTCCGGTACCGACCAAAGGTGCGGGCCGCAGGCGGGGCAAGCAGTCGGTTGGGCGTGAAATCGGCGATCGTGCACCGATTCATACTCCCGGCGGCAGGCAGGACACAGAGCGAAACTCCGCATCGTCGTGTTGGGGCGATCATACGGAATATCGTGGAGAATTGTGTAGCGTGGGCCGCAGAGTGTGCAGTTCGTGAACGCATACCCGAAGCGCGGATCAGCCGGATCGAGCAATTCACGCAGGCATTCCGGGCAGGTAGCGAGATCCGGCAACACGGCAGCGGTTTTGCTCGCATTTTCGTCGCTGGGAAGAATCTCGAACCAGGCGAATCCGGCAGGTGCGATGCGGGAAACTTCTTCAGTAGTTACGACGGCTGCTTGTGGCCGCTCCGTCTTGAGCTTGTGCAAGAAATGATCGAGCTGCTCCGAGCTGCCCTCGACTTCAATCTCAAGCCCCGCGCTTGAATTCCTCACCCAGCCTGCAAGACGCAGCTTCTCTGCCAGCCGATAAACCGTCGGACGGAACCCAACGCCCTGTACCGCTCCGCGCAACACCACGTGCAGTCGCTGGGTGCGAATTTGGGCAGTGGTTGCCAGTTTTATGTCCTCGCCGCGGCCGCGATGCTGCGGGAGGCGATCGCGTCTTGCAGCCATACGACCCAGGCATCGAGTCCCGCTCCGGTCTTGCATGAGACCGCGAACACCGTGGCTTTCGGATTCACTTCTCGCACATTGGTCTCCAGCTCTCTTAGATCAACTCCCGAGGCATTGGCCAGGTCCGTCTTGTTCAGGAGAACAACGTCCGCTTTGTTGAACATCACGGGATACTTCTTCGGCTTTTCCGCACCTTCTGCCACGCTGCAAATCACAACGCGCAGGCTTTCGCCAAGATCGTAGGAGGCGGGACAGATAAGGTTTCCCACGTTCTCGATGATCAACAGGTCGAGGCCGTGCACGGGAAACTCGGCGAGCGCGCGGGCGACCATTCGTGCGTCAAGATGGCAGACGGTCCCGGTTGTGATCTGGTGAGAGCGCGTGCCGAGCGCGCGAATCCGCTGCGAGTCGAGGTCAGTCTGAAGGTCGCCCTCGATCACGGCGAGCCGGTAACGGCCTCCTAGGCCCCGTATCGTGGCTTCGAGCAGCGAGGTCTTGCCCGCGCCCGGCGCGGACATTAAGTTGATGACCACCGTTCCTTCTCCCTCGAACAAACGGCGGTTTTCGGTGGCGGCTTCCTGGTTGGCCTTCAAGACTTCCGTCTTAATCGATACACGATCCATTAGACCCTCTCAGCTACTGATTCGACTTCGATATAATCTACTTGGAGTTCCTCGCCCGAAACGACTTCCAGCGGCAGCCCGCACTGCGGACATATCAGGCAGACCTCCCGCACCGGATCAGTCACCGACCCGCACGCCACGCAGCGTACGACCATCGGCACCCTTTCAATTTCCAGCCTGGCATTTTCGGCAAGAGTTTCCCGGCGCGCGGCTTCGAACGCGAACTCAAGTGCCTCCGGGACGATCGTCGTAAACTCCCCGAGTCGTATCTTGATTGTTTGAATGCACCCATAGTTCTCCTCGCGAGCCTTCGCCTCGGCGATTTCGACGATGCTTTGCGCGATTGAGAGTTCGTGCATAAAGAAAGAGTAACTTTCTACCGATTCCCTAGTTGCCGACACTTTGAAGTCTGGAAAACATGTCCCCTTGCGCTTCTGATCTCGGTGTGACTAGATCGGTCACCCGGCAGCCACCACAGATTCGGCTCGACTGGAGCATCACGGCGGCGGCAGTCGATAGCACGTTCCACCAATAATCGAGCGATCTTATCGACAGCAATCGGCGAGGTGCTGAGCATAGCGGGGCTAAAACCCTCGCCGAGGGCGCAGGACTCGGGGACCACGCCGACGATGATAAGTTCGGACGGGGCGTGACCAGCTACCCTCAACTGCGCGATACACTCCTGAACTCCCGGATCGTGGGCGGTCAGACGAAGCTGGGCCCGCCGCGAAAAAAGGTCGGCTTCGCAGTAGATGCACAGCGTTCCCGGCTTTTCACCCGCATGGACAGCATCTGCGATCACGACCAGGTCCTTGCCGTACAAATACGGTGCGAGATCCAGCCCAGGCGTGCCGAGGTCGAGAGCTTCAACGTTCGAGCCACATTCGTACTTACAACGAAACATTTCGACGGCTAAGGGGCCGAAACCGTCATCACCAAGCAGCACGTTTCCCAATCCGATTACGCATACATGCTTCGGAGTTGGCAGCGCGTTACGTTGGCTCGTGTTCATAAGACTTTCACCTGGGCGATTTCGCGGCCGCTTGCATCGAGGGTGTGGCAGGCGCACGCCATGCACGGATCGAACGAGTGCACCGTGCGGAGAACCTCCAGCGGCTTCGCCGGATCAGCCACCGGGTTTGCTAGGAGCGAGCTCTCGTACGGCCCGGGAGCGCCTTTCTGGTCACGGGGGCTGGCATTCCAAGTGGTCGGCACAACCGCCTGGTAGTTGGAGAAAGCCCCCTTGTCGATGACAACCCAGTGCGAAAGCATGCCGCGTGGCGCTTCATGCATTCCCACACCCTCAACTTCGTGCTGCGGGAATTGGGGTGGATTGTAGGTAGTGTCGTCGCCTTTAAGAATGTTGGCGGAGAGCAACTGCAAGTGCTGGAGCGCCAAATCGGAGAGCATAGCTGAGCGGATCGCGCGCGCAAGGTAGCGCCCCATGGTCGATTGCAGATCCTCCGGCTTCACTTTCGAACCATGGACCGAGGCGATTCGATCGAGAGCGGCGTCCGTCCACTTGCGCGTGAGCGGATGGCCGGCGGCGTAGCCGACGAGAACATTCGCAAGCGGACCGACCTGCATCGGATGCCCGTCGTAACGTGGCGCTTTTACCCACGTGTACTTCCCGTCGTCCCGAAAGTCGGTGTAGTAGGGGTCGGTTTTGCCTTTCCAGGGTTGCTGTGAGCCTTCTCCCATATACCACGCGTGCGTGACGTCCTCGGCCACCGCCGCGCGGATGGGCTGGTCGTGCCAATCTTGAATCGGTCGCACGGAACCAAGATTTCCGTTCATGATGACGCCGCCGGGAAGATCGAACTTCGTAGCCTTCGCATCCACCGGAAGGTCAGGGACCGCAAGATAATTTGTGACGCCGCGCCCATAGCGGAACCACTCAGGGTAAGAGGCAGCGAGCAGGCAGGCATCTACGAAATAGGCCTGCTGCACGAAGGGGATCAAGTCCTGGAGCAGAGATTGCAACGTCCCGAGGCGATCCATATTAAAAGTGGCGAGGCTGTTCAGGTTAATCGCGTTCATCACGCCACCAACGGCCAGGTTCTGGATGTGCGGGGTTTTCCCTCCAAGAATCCCGACGACCTGATTGGATTTGCGCTGAAATTCGAGGGCCTGCAAATAGTGAGCAAACAGAATCAGGTTCATTTCCGGGCTCAAGCGCATGGCCGGATGGCCCCAGTAGCCGTGAGAGAAAATCCCTAGCTGGCCGCTCGCAATCAAGCCTTTGACCTTGTTCTGGACCGCGGCAAGTTCGCGATGGGAGTTTCCCGGCCAGCTGCTGACGCCGTCGGCGATGGAGGCGGCGCGTGCGGGATCCGCCTTGGGAATGGTCGTAATGTCCACCCAATCGAGCGCGGACAAGTGATAGAAGTGAACGATGTGGTCGTGCAGGCCGTGCGCGAGAAGAATCAGGTTGCGAATGTACTGCGCGTTCGCCGGAATCTCGAGCTGGAGCGCATCTTCAACGGCGCGCACCGAGGCCATAGCGTGGACCGTGGTACAGACTCCGCAGAAGCGCTGCGCAAAAGCCCAGCCTTCGCGGGGATCGCGCCCGAGCAGAATCGTCTCAATTCCGCGCCACATGGTGCAGCTTGCCCAGGCCTTCTGCACGCTGCCGCCATCGACCTCAACATCGATGCGCAGGTGACCTTCAATCCGTGTTACTGGGTCGATAGAGATGCGGGCCATAGTTTTTCTCCTTCTGGGATAGCCGCCTGGCGGCGCCGGCGCACAAGCCTGAACATGTAATTCCAGTCCTTGATCTCCCCGGGCAGCACTGCGAAGTACTTGACTGCAAGGCCGAAAGCCGCGATGCCGAGCGAGATGTACCCGACGGTCATGAGCCACTCGGGCGCGCTCGGGAAATAGCGAGCGTGGCGCGCAGGGAAGAACGCGATGGTGGTGGGTATGAAACGGAATAACAGCCCTCCCAAACAGGCGAGCACGGCCATGTTGAGCAGTTTTCGTGGCGTCTCGCGCACAGCCCTGCTTCGGAGCGCGACGGCGGGGGCGAGGATGAGCGCAGTTTCAAGGAGGAAGAGGAGGCTCATCTTATCGAGTGCGAAGGCCGTCCCGAGCTGTCTTCGCCAAAGGAGGTCCACAAAGCGGACAGCGAAAAAAAAGAAACACACGTACGACAGCAGGTTGCCCAACTCTCTCAACACTCCCAAATCGAGCGGCCGCGAATAGCGAAGACACGCCATGAGGAGGAGGAAGGTCACGAATCCCAGCCCGCACAGAGCTGCTGCCAGGAGATAGAGGAGCGGCAGCAAGGGCGTCTGCCAGAGAGGATGGACCTTGTTGCCAGCCAGGAGCATCAGCCCCCCCAGGGAGGACTGGTGCATGAGGGGGAATACATACGCTCCAATGAGCATAAAGGGATAGATCCGACGCAGAGGGGGGGCGCACAGGCGGAGAAACGCTTTGGTCTGATCGGTGCCCGTATAGTAGAAGCGCTCCAGAACCAGAGGAAGGTTCTCGAAGGCCAGGAAGAAGAAGCAGTAGACTGGCATGCAAAAAGAAATCTCGAGCATCGCCGATTCGGCGTTCCACCGCCAGGGGAGCGCAATGCTGTAAAAGTTCCAGGCGCGCCCTACATCGAATCCCAGAGCGACCAGGCCAGTCGCGTAGAACAGGAAACCGCTCACCAGGGCAGCCCGCATCACCATGTGCAGCTTTTGCCGGTTGAACACCCAGGCCGCCATGCCCACCGCGAGGGGGGCGGAGCCCAGGGCGGTCAGAGTCATGACATTGAAGGTCTTCCAGATTCCCCAGGCGTATGCATCGTTCATCCCAGAGAATCGACCGAGCGGGGAGAAGAACCGCACTAGAGACAGGGTGAAGCCGACGGCGGCGAGGGCCGCGAACAACAGCAGTGTAGGTGTAACCACCGGCTCGCCATAGACCGGAACGCCGCGCTGCCAGTGGTTCACAAGGGTTGCGCCGTCTTCTTCATGGGTGCCCGCGGTCGTGTTGTGGTGATTGGCGACAGATTGCAACTCCTCGATTAATTTCTTCCACCTGTTCATAGCTGATCCTTGAGGCCGGTTTGTTTCTCACGCGCCGCGCTCTCCGCCTCGTGGCGATTCCAGTTCCGCTTGATCACAGCGCCCAGAATCCCCGCCGCGAGAATCGGCCCTGAAAGCCACTTGTAGATCACCGACGTCACTTTGGTCGCATAGTGACCCAGCGAGGTCGAGCCCAGCTTGGGAAGGCCAATCTTGTCGAATGCGACGCCGGAGAGATAAAGCACCTGAGTTCCACCCGCCTCATGCTCTCCATATACCCGGTTCTCGAAGTACTTGCCCGGTGAGGTCGCGATGCGGTCTTTTGCCTTGGCCAAAAGGTCCGTCCGCTTGCCGAAGATGACTGCCCCGGTGGGGCACACCCCGGTGCAGGCGGGCTGCTGGTTGTGCTCCAGGCGCTGGTCGAAGCAGAACTCGCACTTGACGATCTTGGGATTCCACTTGTCCCACTCGAACTTTGGCACGTCGAACGGGCAGGCTACCTCGCAGTAGCGGCAGCCGATGCAGAGCGAACTGTTCCAGGTGACAGCACCCCACTTGTCTTTCTTCAGGGACCCAAACGGGCAGCCCGTCACGCAGGCGGGATCGAGGCAGTGCATGCACTGCTTCTTGACGAAGGCGAAGCCCTTCCCATTCGGCTCCTCATAGAGCTTGATGATGTTCTTGGTCTTTGAGTTGAGGTCCGTCGGCATGTCCCACAGGCCTCCGGACAGCGTGGTGTCCGAAGGCAAGCCGTTGGCCTCGTTGCAGGCCACCATGCAGGCCTTGCAGCCCGTACAGATCGTGTTGTCGTAGAGCATGGAGACGGCGTCCGGCGGAGCCACAGGGTGTGCTGGGTGCTCTTCCGCGACCGCGGAAGTGGCCAGCGCTCCCGTGACGGCCCCACCAGCTCCGATAATCCCCAGGAGGAGCTGACGGCGGTTGATGGCAGGGCTCATGTGTGCTCCTTCGGAACCGTAACCGGCACCTCGTCGTGACTTCCGGGCCGACCCGCTGAACCGGGGCCGTGAGCCGTGGAGGCCGGTTCCGGCTCAGCGTGGCTGTACAACATAAAGCGGAACAGTGTGCCCAGCGTTGGCCCCGTGGTGCCCAGATAAATGTGAACGACCATAAAGAGAGAAAGTAAGAAGCCGATGTAGGTATGGCCGAGAGCCCACAAGCCGATGCCGGGCACGCCCAATATCTCTGCGGGCAATCGATAGGGGAAGAGCAGGGCCCATCCAGTCACCGTCATCACTGGGAACAGCAGGTACATCACCACCAGATAGAACATCTTCTGGAGGGGGTTGAACTTGCGCTCTTCGCTGTGCGGGTAAGGATGAGGCGATCTTACGAAAATCCCCCACAAGTAGTAGCGGATCTGCCGGATCAATCCCGGCTCGAAATCGCCGGGCACGATCCGGTAGTAACGGCCATTCCCGAGTCGCAGGTTTCCGTACAGGAACAGACCGTAGAACAGAGTCAGAAGTATTCCCGCCGTGTTGTGAATGAGGACATCACTTCGGAACCCAAGCGGCCGCGGGCCAATCTGGGCATAATGCATGCTGAGTCCGGTTACAAGCAAGGTTACGAATAGCAATGCATTGCTCCAGTGCCAACAGCGGAGCCAAAGAGGATATGAACTGGATTCGTGCCTCATGACCTCCTCATTAAACGGGCGACTAGCCACCGGCCTGTCCCGTGAGCCGCAATTCCAAGAATGACCAGCCCAGCCAGCCCAACCGTTCCCCAATCGAGCCACCTGTTCCGGTTAGCCCCAATCACGTATGCGTTATTGAGCAGCACTGCATTCACCTCTCCGTGTTCCGCACGTTCTTTCAGGGCGAGATGCGTATAGAGCTTGGTGACCAGTAGCGAGTTCCTGGCGTGGCATACAGTGCAGTCCCTGAGCGCCTCCGACTTGGGGAGGATGTCATGCACGCTTTGTTGTCCGCGCGGAGTGTGACACGCCACACACGCATTGCGCTGGATGTGCAACTCCCAATGGGGAAATAATCGGTGCTTTTCAGCGAGCTGCCGAAAGGCGAGCTGCTTGCCGGAAGGACTGTCTCCAGCGGCGTGGCATCCCAGGCAGCTTTTGTTGGACACGTCAATGACTTCAGAAGCATCCGTCATGCGGCTTGCCGGGATAAAGGAATGTGGCGAGTGGCAATTCGTGCAGCGAAATGCCGGATCGACCAATTTGACGTGGACGCTACCCTTCACCCCCTGCGCGATCCTGTCGAAGTCGATCGTGGGGGAAACAGATCCGCTATGACAATCAATACAGTCGGGCATGCCAGCGCGGCTGCTGGTGTGAGGAAACTTGCTGAAGCCCTCCGTGTGGCAGTCGGCGCAGTCCAATTTGGCGTGCACGGATCGCGCGAACCGCACCGGATCGATCGTGGTGTCTCTCGGCCTATGACACTCCATGCAGGGAGGCTCCTGCTCGCCTGTTTGGGCCATACTGGTCTGGACCGACAATATCGCGCCGGAGAGGAGCAACACGATCGTGCCAGCGGCTCTCATGGTCGGTTCTTCGAATCCGTCTCCGAGCCACCCCCTGTGTTTTCCCCGCCGGCGGGCGGACCAGAACCGGGCACGCTCTGATCGTCCTGCACCTTGGAAAACTTGCGCGAGGCAACATAGCCAGCGCCCGCGAGCGCGCCCGCTGCCAGGCCGACCAGGCCGGTTGCGATCGGGCTCACCTGTCCCTGCGGCGCGCTGATGGGCGCGTAAGTCGATGGGGGATTAGCTGGGGTATGAATCTGTATGACCTTGAACATCGGCACGCGGAACGCAATGCTTTTTTCCGTACACCCAATGCACGGTGCGCCGATCCCAATGGGCCACACGTCGGGAATCTCGTTGAAATGTCGCGTGGAGCATCCGGCGTGGGTATCGGGTCCCTTACAGCCCATCTCATAGAGACACCAGCCTTCGCGGTGGCCCTCGTCGCCGAATTGCTTCACGAAACGGCCGGCATCAAAGTGCGCCCGGCGCGGGCAGTGCTCATGAATGTCGCGGTCATAGGCGAACTTTGGCCGCCTTTCATGGTCGAGCTCCGGCAGCGTGCTGGAGTCGGCAAATTGCAGCACTACACCCAGCAGGGTGTAGGGATTGGGCGGACAGCCGGGAAGATTGACGATCGTCTTGTTCGGTAGGAGGTCAGCCACGCCAACCGCGCCGGTCGGATCAGGATCGGCTGACGGAATGCCTCCCCACGCCGCGCACGATCCGATGGCGATAATCGCGGCCGCCTGTCCACCGACGTCAGCGAGGACTTCCATAGCTGGGCGCCCGGCCAGCTTCATGTAAACGCCCTTGTCGCGAGTGGGGATCGAACCCTCGACAACGCAGACGTACTTACCGGAGTAGTTGTGCACCGCCTGCACGAGCGCTTCTTCGGCCTGCCTACCCGAGCCCGCCATTAACGTCTCGTGGTATTCGAGCGAGATGACGTTCAGAATCAAATCGCCCAGGTCCGGATGGGAAGTCCTTAGAAGCGTCTCGGTGCAACCCGTGCAATCCTGAAAATGCAGCCAGATCACGGGCGGACGAATCACTTTCCCGAGTCCTTGGGCAACGTCTTCGGGCGTTTTCTTATCCGTGATCGCAAGCCCGAAGGGCGCAGCAATCATGAGAGAAGAGCAGAACTGAATAAAGGCGCGGCGGCTGATGCCACACCGCATCAGGCGATCATCGATGGTCTCGAGAGCTCTGGAGGAAGCAATGAGAGGGCCAAGCATGACGCCACCTCGATTGTCTGGAAGGATGAGCGCCACTTTTGCGCCCGTCCATTTCAATTGTCAACGCCACAGGAAGTCTATCGCCGCAGTCGGACTGACTGATCCTCTAGTCGAACCACCGACGAGCTTTGAGGACACCCATGCAGCGGGTTCAGGGGTATTCCATTCTCAAGCGTTGCATTTCGCGGGCCGGAATAGCTATGTCTTTGATGCGGAGCGTCTTACGACCCTTGGCGCGATTCTTGTGCCGGAAGGTTTCGTGCCAACATCTTGGCACTTGCAAGGATGTTGTCACCGGGTGGCCAGCCCGAATCCAGGGTGTGGCTGTTTATGTCCAGCGTCTCTAGGCGCCAAGCCCTTGGCGGGATAGGTACGCCGTTGGCGCGAACTTGGAGTCAGGCGTCAGCGACCCTGTCAAGCGGCGTTCGTTTGTCAGCCATTCGTGCACTTTGCCCTAACTGCGTAGCTTGTAATGCGTAGCTTGTAAATGGAGTATGCCCTTATCGAAGCTTGGCATCTGAAATGCTGCATAGAGCGGAACGACTTACCACCTGTTGCCACTGGAGGGCTGCTAAATGTTGAATCATTTGCTGCGACGCAAAGACGCGCGCACCGTCTCGCATATGTGTGGGGTCGTCTCGCTATTCGTTTTTCTTGCCTTTTCAACGGCAGGGTGGTGCCAAAGCTTCACTGTGCCGGATGACTTGGCACTCCGCATTCGCCTCGATGACACACTGACCAGCACCGACTCCGAGGTCGGCGATCCAATTCAGCGCAACCGTCGTCAGCCAAGGCGAGTATCGCAATGCCCGGGTCTACGGTCATATCAGCAACATCGACATGTCGGGCAGACTGGAGGGCCACACGACAATGATGCTGCGCTTCGATCGGTTGGTTATGCCAGACGGACGCCGCGCACCCATCCAGGGTGAGATTGTCAAGCTCTACCACGCGCCCTCGGGCGAGAAAGTAGACGTCGAAGGCGCGATCGAATCGGGCGGCAGAGGTAGAACCAGTATTACTCACACCGCCATTGGCGCGGGGGCGGGAGCGTTGCTTGGCGGCATTTTCGGAGGCGGCAAAGGGGCTGGCATCGGGGCGCTGGTGGCCTCGGAACCACGGCGTTTCACGGGCATCATAAGATCACGCTGAATAGCGGCCTGGAGATGATGATTCAAGTCATTCCACGCTGATCTGCACCGCCGCTTGAGACCTCAGTTGAGTGAAAGGCACCCCAACCTCCAATGGGGGATAGGTGATTGGCTATGTCGTCCGGTGCTCCAGTTTTCCCAACGCCCGAGCGCGTGTCGGTTGCCGAGAGGCAGCGCCACTCGTGGTCTGCCTGGCTGGTCAATCTGGCCAGATCGTTCTTCTGGATCGTGGTGGCAGCCATCCTTTTTCAATATGGCTGCGCATCCTCGGGAGTCGTTGCCGCGCGAAAACAGATTCTGGACAGTCTGCAACAGGAGAGAAAGTCCCGCGTGATTGCAATGATCCATGGGGAGGACACCGTCAGCCTCTTTGGGATCCCCGTTTCGAGTTCGATCACCATGGAAGATTCGGAGGCGGTCCTGAGAGCGATCCGCCTGACGCCTCCAGACCAGCCCATCGACATGATCTTGCACACCCCCGGGGGACTGGTACTGGCGGCAGAGCAGATCTCGAAAGCACTGGCTGACCACAAGGGAAAGGTGACGGTTTTTGTTCCTCACTACGCGATGAGCGGCGGCACACTGATTGCGCTCGCGGCCGACGAGATCGTGATGGACCCTAACGCCGTGTTGGGGCCCGTGGATCCGCAGATTGGGGACATGCCCGCAGCGTCGATTATGAAGGTGACGGAATTGAAGAAGCCTGCGCAGGTAAGTGACCAAATGCTGGTGCTGGCGGACATTTCCGGCAAAGCGCGGGTACAGGTCACCGCGTTCGTCACCAAGCTGCTGCTAAAGCATTTTCCGCAGGACAAAGCGGTCGCTTTGGCGACCACGCTGACGGACGGTCGCTTTACTCACGACTACCCCATCACGGTCGATACGGCGAGAGGATTTGGGCTGCCCATCTCGGAGACGAAAATGCCGCTGGACATTTATCATTTGATGGATCTTTATCCGCAGACCGGAATAGGCAGGCCATCCGTCCTCTACGTGCCTTTCCGCCGGGCACCCGATGCACGGGCTGCTGAACCTGCAGCGCTTCCATCGTCACCGTCGGGGCCGCAGTCGGCTCCCGAGCAGAAACACTGATGGCGAGACCGTAGACGGCTGTTGTGCTGATGTGCCGGCCAGCGACCACATCAAGTCCGCAAGGCAGCTACCCAATCTTGGTGGGACAGTTACCGGTCTGCAGCAGAGTTTCGAAGGCGTCCGAATCCAGCAGAGCAAGAGACTGCACCACCACATCGGCGGGCAGATGCTGACCGTCGTGACTTACCCCGATGCTCCGCATGCCTGCACGGCGGGCGCCCTCGATCCCGGCAGCGGCGTCTTCCACCACAATGCAGTTCTCGGGCGACGCCCCGACCCGGGAAGCAGCCTTCAGATAAACTTCCGGATCCGGTTTGCCTTTCTGCACATCCTCGGCCGATACGATGCCTTGGAAAATGTGAGTAGCTGACAAAGCCTCGAGCACTGCATCGATGTTCGCGCGCGGCGCCGCTGAGGCGATCGCCTGCAGCCATCCTTTCTGGTGAAGCCGGTGCAACCAGCTTGCAACTCCGGGCAGGGGTGAGATGCCGTCCCTGCGAATTAGATGACGATACAGCTCCTCTTTAGCTTCTGAAATCCTCTCGATGCGCTGGGGAGTCGCCGCGGCCCCAAGCAATTGGGGGATGATCGAATCGTTGCGCTGGCCAAATGTGGCGAGAAACTGCGCACGGGTAATGACAATTCCTTCCTTCGCCAGCGTGTTCCGCCAGGAGATCCAGTGCTGCTCCTCTGAATCAATCAGCGTTCCATCCATGTCCCAAAGTACTGCGCGAGCCTCGCTCATTCGTAGACCTCTTTTGTTCATCCTACTTTTTCAGCAACCTGGGAGAGTGCGTACTCTTCCAAGTGCCGTGCGTCGCTATTAAATTTCCGGATACCCTCGGCCAGTTTCTCCGTCGCCATGGCGTCCTCGTTGTGCATCCAGCGGAAGGTCTTCTCATCCAGGTGCAAACGATCTTCCTTGGCCGCCTTCGCTGTTGCCGGATCGAGCTTACGATCCAGAGTGCCCTCGGTTTTCTCCAACTGCTCAAGCAGCTCCGGACTGATGGTGAGCAAATCACACCCCGCCAGGCGGACGATCTGATTCACATTCCGGAAGCTCGCTCCCATCACCTGGGTCTTGTAACCATATTTCTTGTAATAGTTGTAAATGCGAGTGACGGAGGCAACGCCAGGATCCTGGTCCGGAGGAATCTCAGCACCCTTGTTCTCCTTCTTATACCAATCGTAGATACGACCGACGAAAGGCGAGATCAAAGTTACTCCGGCTTCGGCGCACGCGACCGCCTGGGCGAAGCTGAAGAGCAGTGTCAGATTGCAGTGGATGCCCTCTTTTTCAAGAAGCTCGGCTGCGCGAATGCCCTCCCAGGTGCTGGCGATCTTGATTAGGATGCGTTCGCGCGCCACGCCTTTTTTCTCATACAGCGAGATGAGCTTGCGGGCTTTCGCGATGGTGCCCGTGGTGTCAAAGCTGAGGCTGGCAGCGACTTCCGTAGACACGCGGCCCGGAACCACTTTGAGAATTTCACTTCCGAACAGAACGAAAAGCCGATCGATGAACTCTGCCGCCATTTCTTCGTGACTGCCGCCGCGCTCCTGTGCTAGTTCGGCAGCTTCCTCCACCAAGCGCCGATAGTCGGGCATCTGCGCAGCATGAAAAAGGAGCGAAGGATTGGTGGTAGCGTCCTGAGGCCGGTGCCGGGCAATGGCCTCGATGTCACCGGTATCCGCTACGACGGTCGTATATTTTTTCAGGGATTCAAGCAACGTCATGGTTGTCTCCTATCGTTCAGGCTCAATAGTTGGATTACTTACAGGTCCGCATGGACCAGGGTTCTAGCTTCGAGCTGAGTGACCTTGGCCAGCCGGCGACGATGCCGGTCTGCGCCGCTAAACCTGGCGCTAAGGAAGTTTTGTGTGCAGTCCCAGGCTACTGCGATGCCGGTAGTTCGGCCTCCAAAGCAAAGTACGTTGATGTTGTCGTCCTCCACGCCCTGGCGGGCGGAAAAGTGGTCATGACAGAGCGCTGCACGGACGCCGACGATCTTGTTGGCGGCAACGGAAGCTCCCACACCGCTGCCACACACCAGGATGCCACGCTCCACCTTACCATTAGCGACTGCGCGGGCGAGCGGGATTGAGAAATCCGGATAGTCGTCGCTGCTGTCGTTTACCTTGTTGCCAAAATCAACGACTTCGTGTCCTTCCGCGAGCAGCAACTTCGAGAGTTGCTCTTTCATCTCGAATCCACCGTGATCGGCGCCGATGCCTACCTTCATTTTGTGCTCCCGTGCCGCACGATCTGGTCCTTTGCCGCAGCTACAACGTTCTCCACGGTGAAGCCGAACTTTTTCAATAGCTGCTTAATAGGCGCCGATGCTCCGAAGGTTTCGATACATACATTGTGTCCCTCGGAGCCGGTGTACTTGCTCCAGCCGAAATCGGAAGCCTGCTCGACCGAGACTCTTGCCTTCACTTTTGGAGGCAGAACAGAATCTCGGTAATTCTTGTCCTGATCGTCAAACAGCTCCCACGATGGCATACTGACTACCCGTGCCCGCACGCCGTCCTTGGTCAATTGCTCGTAGGCCCCCAAACAGAGCGCAACCTCACTGCCGGTGCCGATGAGGATGACTTCAGGGTTGCCGCCGGGGGCATCCGCGAGAATGTAGGCCCCGCGGGCCAAGCCCGCGGCGGGGGCGTACTTTGTCCGGTCGATCGTCGGCACAGCCTGGCGAGTGAGCACCAGCACCGCCGGCTCGTGATGCAGTTGCAGGATTACCTTCCAAGCCTCCCTCACCTCGTTCGCGTCCGCGGGGCGGATCATAATCAAGCCAGGCATGGAACGCATGTGGGCAAGCTGTTCGATGGGCTGATGTGTGGGGCCATCCTCACCAAGTCCAATGGAGTCGTGGGTGAAAACGTAAATCGCCGGCAGCTCCATCAAGGCGCTCAAGCGGAGAGATCCCCGCATGTAATCGACGAAAATGAAGAATCCCGAGCCAAAGGGCCGGAGTTTCACCAGACTCATTCCGTTGAGTATGGCGCCCATGGAGTGTTCGCGGATGCCAAAGTGAAAATTGCGCCCGGCATAATTCTCCGCCGAGAAATCGCCGGCGCCCTCGAACGTCAAACGGGTCTTGGTGGAGGGTGCGAGATCGGCAGCTCCTCCGATCAACCAGGGAATATTCTTGGCGGCTGCATTCAGCACCTTGGCTGAGGACTCGCGAGTCGCAAGGCCTTTCGAGTCGGCGGCGAATTCGGGCAGGTCGCGGTCCCAGCCTTCCGGGAGCCGGCGATGCTGCATGCGGAATAGTTCTTCCGCGAGCTCGGGGTATTGCTTGCGATAATCGGTGATCCGCGCGAACCAGGCATCGCGCAGTTGCTTGCCGCGCTTTCCAATACCTTGACGGAAGTGATCGTAGACGCCGTCAGGCACGTAGAACTTC
>Ga0335081_10004118_pt1 | contig 22963 bp, 14 predicted proteins | sample Lox_Sample_35_FD_206713 | JGI IMG/M metagenome (GOLD analysis project Ga0335081, IMG submission 206713) | Soil microbial communities from Loxahatchee National Wildlife Refuge, Florida, United States - Lox_Sample_3.5 | ecosystem: Environmental > Terrestrial > Soil > Wetlands | place: USA...
CCTATTGTGACCTGTACGCCGGGCGCGGGTGGCGGGTAGCACGCGCGCCCGCGACAATCCGCCGTCAGAGGCTCGTCCTATCGTGGCCTTGAGCTCGAGACCTCGCAGAGCGCCGCCGGGGCGCGAGGCCCGCGGGCCCACTCATGGTGAAGGTCCTCGCCCGGCCGCGGCGATCCCGGTGCGCGGTCCGCGGGCCGATACCCGGATCGCGGTCCTCGACGGAAGGGAACCAAGGGGGCGCACCGCCATGACTTCCTCGGACGAACGCGTCGCGGTCGAGATGGGCCGCGCCCTCCTCGCCCTCCACCGGGCGGGCATCCAGGTGCGGCTCGCGCCGGTGGCGCTCTCCGGGCGGGCGAGCGCCCGCATCGTGGCCGGCCCGAGCGCGCGCCGGAACCGGGCCGCCTGCCCGAGGTCGGCGAGCGGGGTGGGCGACTCGCCCCTCGCCGCGCTCTACGCCGCGGTCGAGCGCATGAACGAGCGGGCCGGGACCATCGTGGTCCAGCTCGACTGAGATACCGTCAGGCGAACAGGCCGTCGAGCCGGCGCTCGATGTCGTCCTGGACCTGCTTCTTCATCGACCCGGGGACGAGGATGGGGAAGTGCAGGTCCACCACCACCGCGCCGTCGCTGGCGGCGTAGCGACCCGAGATGCCCATCTTGGAGACCTTGCCCGTTCGCGCGGCCGGGTCCTTGTCGTAGCGCAGGCCCATCTTCTTCGCGAGGCGCTCCATGACCTCGTCGACCTTCTGGTAGATCTCCTGAGCGCTCTTTCCGGGATACTTCCGCTCGATCTGGGGCATCTCGTCACCTCGCCGTCTTGGCGTAACGGGTGGGATCGGGCAGGCCGGCCTCGAGAAAGCCCTTGCGGCGCAGCGCGCAGGCGTCGCAGCGCCCGCAGGCGAGCCCCCGGACCGGGTCGTAGCAGGAGAGGGTGAGCCGGTAGGGGACCTTGAGCCTCGTGCCGAGGCGGACGATCTGGGCCTTCGACCGGCGGAGGAGGGGGGTGCGGATGCGCAAGGGCTGCCCCTCCACCCCGGCCCGGGTGGCCACCCGCGCCACCCGCTCGAAGGCGCGGACGAAGGCGGGACGGCAGTCGGGGTAGCCCGAGTAGTCGAGGGCGTTCACGCCCAGGAAGATGTCGTGCGCGCCCACGGTCTCGGCGTAGGCCAGCGCCAGCGCGAGGAGCACGGTGTTGCGGGCCGGGACGTAGGTCACCGGGATGCCGGACCGCATGGCCTTGGCCGAGCGGCCCTTCGGCACCTCGAGCGCGGCGTCGGTGAGCGCCGACCCGCCGAAGGCCGAGAGGTCGACCCGCACCACCCGGTGCTCCTCCGCCCCGAGGAGGCGGGCGAGCCGCCTGGCGCGGGCGAGCTCCTCGCGGTGGCGCTGACCGTAGTCCACCGAGAGCGCGTGGACGCGGAAGCCCTGGCTCTTCGCCACCGCCAGGCAGGTGCTCGAGTCGAGTCCACCCGAGAGGAGCACCACCGCCCGCGCCCTGCGCTCGCTCGCCATGGGGGCGACATCCTCCACGATGGGGCGGCGGCCTTCAAGCCCGCGCGGGAGCCAGGTGAAGGGCCCTCAGGAGCCGGAGAGGCTCATCACCACCTGGCAGGGCACGCCGCAGCTCGGCCCGGCGTCGGGTACGGTGCTGGCGGGCTCGCAGGGGCCGGCGTCGGGCGCCGGGACCACGTCCACCTCGAGCCCGCCGTCGAATCCGGTGACCGGGGTGCCGGGGCCGCTCGCGCGCACGAGGTCGCCCGCCACCGTCTCGGTCACCACCACCAGGCAGTTACAGCCCGAGGCGTCGTTGGGCGGAAACATGGTGGAGGCGACGAGGTGGTCGCCGGCGTGGGTGCCCTGGAAGGGCGTGGCGTCGGCGCGCTGGGGGCACAGGTAGGCGGCGTCGCCGCTGCCGAAGCTCACCTCGGCGGCGAAGGCGCTCCCGCCGTCGCCGGCGAAGTAGCAGGTGCCGCCGTCGGAGGGGGCCGGGACCCCGGCGAACTGGAAGGTGCCGACCGGCTGGCCCGGGCAGGGCGCCGAGAGCGCCGGGTTCGGGCAGCCCGGCAGGGCGGCGAGCGCGAGGGCCAGGGCGAGCCACCTCACGCGAGCTCCTCGGCCGCCGCGCGCAGCGCGAGGCCCTCCTCCGAGATCGCGAAGGCGGTGAGGTCGCGGACGTCGGGATGGGCGAGCGCCTGATCCCGGGGCAGGCCCCTGAGGCGCGGCTCCCCCTGGAGCAGGCCGGTGAGGGCGGCGTGGACGCAGCCCGCGTGGAGGAGGGCCACCCGGGAGGCGGACTGGCGCAGGGCGCTCACGAGCTCGCGGGGCCTGAGCGCCGCGAGCGCCTGGGCGCCCTCCGGCGCGAGCGCCCTCGCCTGCTCGCGGGTGGTCGAGGGCACGAGCCGCTCGAGGGCCTCGAGGAACGGCCTCGCCCGCTCGGGCGGCAGGCCGGCGCCGGCCGGAGGGCTCGCGCCGCCAAAGCGGCAGGCGAGGTCGCAGAGCAGGCCCACGTCGGGAGGAGCGAACTTGCCGAGCAGCCCGAACCCCACGTCGGCGAGGACCAGGCCGCGCGCGAGCAGGAACCGGCGCTCCTGCGCGGGCGAGGCCCCGCCGAATCCGCCCCCGAGGACGAGCGAGATGGGCTGGGTGTTCTCCACCGCGACCGAGAAGCCCTCGGCGTCGGAGAGGAAGGCCGCCACCGGCCTCGCTTCGAGCGCCCGCCCGATCTCCTCGAGCAGGGCGAGGATCTCGGGGCCGCGCTGGGTGGAGACCCGGTGCCGGGCGGAGACGCCCCGCCGGGCGAGGTCGGCGGGGAACAGCCCCTCGAGCCAGGGCGCGAGCAGGGCGATGAGGCGGGGGAGCGCGCCCGTCGCGAGCGGGTGCGCAGCGCGCGCGCGCGCCTCGGCGCCGACGTCCACCGGGCGGGCGGCGCACGGCTCGGGCGCGGTGCCGGCGGCGAAGGCCTCGAGCTCGGACGCCGCCCTGGCGAGGAGCCCCAGGCGCCGCGCGGCTTGGCCCCCGCCCGCGGCGAGCTGCCCGGCGAGCGCGCTCAGCCGGGCGAGCGCCGGGCGGTCGCCCGGGGACGACCGCGCGAGCCTCAGCACCGCCTCGAGCTCGTCCTCGAGCCCGGCGGCGGCCGACGACGGTGCGGGTTCGCTCGCCTGCCTGGCCCTGGCGGTGAGCTCGGCGGCCTCGGCGGCCGGCAGGTCGGGGGCGCCCCGCTCGAAGGGGGCGAGGACGCCGAGGGCGCGGTCGAAGTGTCCGAGGGCGATGAGCACCCGCGCCAGCGCGGCCGCCGCCGCCCCGCTCTCCGGCCACAGGGCGCTCGCGCGCTCCAGCACCTCGGCGGCCTCGGGGAGCGACTCCGGGCTCTCGGCGAGCAGGGCCCCGAGCGCGCGGAGCGCCTCGGCGCGGGCCCGCGGGCTGGCGGCGCCGCGCGCCCTCAGCCGGTGCGCGGCGAGGACCTGGGGGCGATCCTCGCCGGCGAGCGCCAGCGCCCGCTGGAACCGCTCCTCGCTCGCCGGGTCGGCGTCGAGGGCCTCGAGGGTGGTGAGCGCCGCGCCGCGGCGCTCGCCCCGGCGCTCGAGCCGTCCCGCCAGGCGGTCGAGCAGCCGCGCGCGCTCGGCGCCCTCGGCCGCCTCGGCCATCGCCCGCAGCCGATCGTCCGCCGCCGGGCTCGGGTCGTCGTCCTTCACCTCCTCGGGCGCGCTCGCCGCCGGCTCCCGAGGATAGGCCTGGGCGAGGGCGTAGAGGGGGAGGGTGGAGTGGTCGACGGGCCCCGGGCCGGCCGCGGGCGCGCTCGGCGCGGCCGCCCCGCCGCTCCGCCCCGGCGAGAGCTCGGCCCGGATCTGCTCGACGTGCTCGAGGAGCGAGTGGGCGCGCTCGCTCGTCTCGCCCCGCAGCCGCTGGGCGGCGGCGGCCAGCACGACGAGGGAGCGCTGCCGGTCGCGCAGCTGCTCGCGGTGCACCCGGGCCTCGTCGACGAGGAGCTCGGCCGCCTCGACGGGGTCGGTGGCGAGCTTGGCCTCCAGGTCGAGCGCGTCGGCCGCGCCGGCGTGGTCCCCCCGGCGCTCGAGGAGCGCGCGCAGGCCGTGCAGGGCCGGGCGGTAGTTCGGGTCCATCGCCAGCGCGGCCTGCCAGGCGCCCTCGGCGGCCTCGAAGCGACCCAGGTCGGTGAGGAGGGCGGCCCGCTCGCAGCGCAGGTCGCGGCGCCGAGCCACCTCCCCGCGGCCGGAGAGCGCCCCGTCGTGCTCGGCCGCCAGCGCGAGCCAGCGATCCGGGAGGCCCTGCCCGAGCGCCAGCGTGGAGAGGCGCCCGAAGGCCTCCGGGTCGGCCGGATCGGCGTGGAACACGGTCTCCCAGGCCGCCTCGGCCTCGGGGAGGCCGGCGGCGGTGAGGGCCAGCGCGAGCGCGCGCTGGTGGCCAGGCCGCTCCTCCGCCGGCAGCTCGGCCGGGTCGAGGGCGGCGAGGTGGCGGGCGGCGAGCTCGCGGTCGCCCCTCGCCCGGGCGCGCCCGGCGAGGGCGCGGCGCGCCTCGGGCGACCCGGGCTCGGCCCGGGTGGCCTGCTCGAGCGCCGCCACCGCATCGTCCTCGCGGCCCAGGCCGTCGAAGAGCCGCGCCGCCTCCAGGGCCGCCTCGGCCGCCGGCCTTCCCTTTCCGCGGGCGGCGGCGCCCACGAGGGCCCGCGCTGCGCCCTCCCCGTCCCCGCTCGCGCGGGCGAGGCGCGCCTCGACGAGGTAGGGGGCGGCGTCGTCGGGGGCCGTCTCGCGCGCCTGTCGGGCGAGCTCCCCGGCCGAGCCGAGCTCGCCGGCTCGCTCGAAGAGCGCGGCGGCGGCGAGGAGCCCGGCCGAGCGCAGGGCGGCGTCGGGGCGTACCCGCGCGCGGGCGGCCTCCACGCGGGCGAGGGCCGCCACTTCGCCGCCGGCCTCGAGGAGCGCGGCGAGGGCGCTCGCCGTCTCCTCCCAGCCGCGGGCCGACGGCCCCAGCTCGTGGGCGGCCAGGAAGCTCTCCGCCGCCCTCGGAGCGTCGCCGAGCGCGATGAGCGCGCGGGCCCGGCGCAGGGAGAGGAAAGGGACGTCGGCGCCCGCGACCGAGAGCGCCAGGTCGACGGCCCGCAGGAGCGCGGCGGGGTCGCCCGAGGCCTCGAGGTCGGCGAGGTGGGTCTCGCGCAGGGCGGCGTCGGTGGGGTCGGCGGAGAGCGCCTCCTCTCGCGCCGCGCGGGCGGCCGAGAAATCGCCGCGGGCGACGGCCGCGTCGGCCAGGCGGGCGAGCCAGGCGGCGCGGCGCGCCCCCCGGGCCGTGCGGGCGGCGAGCGCCATGAGCGCGGTGGCCCGCGCGTTCTCGCCCTGGCGCAAGAGGGCGTCGAGGGCCCGCTCGGCCACCGCCTCCCCATCGCCGTCCCCCTCGCTCGGCAAGGCGAGGGCGGCGAGGGCCTCGAGCAGGCCCGCCGCCTCGGGCCCACGGTCGCCGGTGCGCTGCGAGAGCCGGGCCCCGGCCTCGAGCGCCTCGCGGCGGGCGGCCTCGCCTTGGGCGGCGTCGGCCAGGCGTCGCGAGAGGCCGAGCAGGGCCTCGCACAAGCCCGGCGGCGTGAGCTCCGAGCGCGACAGGTGGAGGAGGGCCGGCCGGGCGCGCGGGTCGTCGGGAGCGAGGGCGAGCGCCCGGCCGAGGTGCTCGACCGCCGCCTCCTCGCGGCCCTGCGCGGCGGCGGCGAAGCCCAGGCGGAAGCGCGCCCGGGCCTCAGGCTCCCCGGTCGCCTCCGGGTGGCCGGCCGCGCAGAGCTCGAGGAGCCTCTCGTCCTCGGCCGCCGCGGCCAGATCGCCGTCCCGAGCGCTCTTCGCCTCGGCGACCCGCGAGAGCACCCGCGCGTCCGCGGGCTCCACGGCGAGGAGGTCCTCCAGCGCCCCGAGCGCACCCGAGAGGTCTCCGGCGGCCTCGAGCGCCTCGGCCCGGGCGCGGTGGTGCCGGGCCGCCTCGGCCGGGACGGCCCGGGCGCGGCTCTCGAGAACCGCGCACAGGCGTGCGAGGTCCCCGCGAGCGTCGCGCAGGGCGCCCTCGAAGGCCACCTCGTCGGAGGGGTCGGCGTCGTAGGCCGCCCGGGCGGCGGCGCGCGCCCCGTCGTCGTCGCCGGCCCCCACCCGTGCGCGGGCCGCCTGGCGGAGCAGCTCGGCCCGCTCGCGGCCGGTGGCCGTGCTCGCCCGCCGCTCGCAGGCGTCGGCCCACTCGGCGTGTCGCTCGGCCATTTCCCGCTCGAGCGCCTCCTCGCCCTCCGGGCCGCGGCGGACGAGGTCCCGCAGGAGCTCGCGGGCCTCGTCCTCCCGGTCCCGCTCGAGGAGCAGGCGTGCCGCCTCGCGGCGGGCCGCGTCGTCGGATGGCTCGAGGGCCAGGCGGCCGAGGAGCGCCTCGAGGACGGTGTCGGACCCCTCGGGTCCCCGCGTGCGCCCGGCCGCCTCCAGGGCCCGCCAGGCGGCCGCCTGTGCGGGCGCGTGGGCGATGGCGCGCCTCAGCGCCGAGAGCCCTCGCTCGAGGTCCCCGGAGCGCTCGAGGAGGAGCTGGCCCGCCCGCGAGGCCTGCCGGGCCGCCGCCGGCGCGTCGCCCCGCGCCTCGGCCGAGGCCTCCAGCTTCTCGAGGTCGCGGATCGCCTCGCCGAAGAAGCCGTGGCGGGCGTGGAGGTCCACGAGCTCCTCCAGCGAGGCCTCGAACCCGGGGATGTCGGCCGCGGCCTCCCGCGCCGCCGAGAGGTCGCGCAGGGCGTCGAGGAGCTCGGTGGGGGGGTAGGGCGCCGAGGGGTCGACCTCGGCCTTCAGGGCCTCGACCCGCGCCTCCTCGACCCGGGCCAGGGCGGCCGGGTGGTCCCCGGCGGCGGTGCGCGCCTTGGCGAAAAGGGCGTCGGCGAGGGCCGGATCGCTGAGCGCCCGGCGGGCCGCCGCCGCGGCGCGGGCGAAGCAGAGGGAGCGCAGCCGCGCCACCCGCGTCGCGGGTGCGGCCGCGGCGAGCGCCTGCACGGCCCGGGCGGGATCGGGATCGATCTCGAAACGGCGCAGGGCGGAGAGCGCGTCGTGGGGCTCGAGGGCGAGCAGGCGGTCGAGCGCGGCGAGCTCCTGCGCCGGCTCGCCCCGCTCCCGGGAGAGCTCGGCCAGCGCCCGGCAGAGCTCGGCCCCGCGCTTCGGCTCGGTGCCGGGGAGGCCGGCCTCGAAGAGGCGCACGAGCAGCGGAGAGACCTCGGCCGCGGCGCCCTGACGGTAGAGCAGGCTCGCCAGGAGCGGCCCGGCGAAGGAGAGGTCGTCCGGGGTGTGGGCCACCGCGCCGCGCGCGCAGCGCAGCGCGGCCGAAAGGTCGCCCTGCGCCATCGCCGCCAGCGCAGCCTCCCGCAGCGCCCGTGCAGCCGTGAGGGGGTCCCTGGTCCGGCGGGCGAAGGCCTCGAGGGGCTCGCCCCAGGGCCGGCCGGGCAGCTCAGCCGCGTGGGCGCGGCGCTGCCGCGCGTGCTCGGCGGCGAGGCCCGCCTCGGGCGGACTCGCGAGGACCGCCTGGGCGAGGGCGTCGTCGGCCTCCTCGAAGCGGCCGAGCTCCTCGAGCTGGCGGGCCCGCTCGAGCAGGAGCTCGCCCGCCCGCGAGGGGTCGAGCGCTGCCAGCGCGGCGAAGAGGTCGGGGAGGGCGGCGAGGTCGCCCTCGGCCACCGCCGCGGCCCGGCAGGCCTCGACGGCGAGCGGGTCGCGCGGGGCGAGGGCCCGCGCCCGCTCGGCCGCGGCCCGCGCCCGGGCGGGCTCGCCGCCGAGGAGCGCCAGGGCCGAGAGGCGCAGGAGCGCGCCCGGGCGGGCCGGGGTGGGCAGCAGCGGCACGAGCGCCTCGAGCGCACGCTCCTCGGCGGCCGCGTCGTCGCGCTCGACGGCCCGCGATCGCAGGGACGAAAAGGCCGCCCGCGCCTCCTCCGGATCGAGGCCCAGGCCGAGCGCCTCGTGGAGCGCGGCCTCGCCCTCCTCCCCGAGGCCCGCCGAGAGGGCGGCCTGACCGGCGGCGGCGAGCCTCGGCGCCGCCTCCGGCTCGGCGTTCTGCCTCGCCAGGGCGGCGCGGGCGAGGAGCGCCCTCGCCTCGAGGAGGGGATCCTGGCCGGCGGCGAGCGAGGCCAGGAGCTCGTGGGCCTCGGGGCGTGCGGGGTCCTTCTGCACGGCCTCGCTCGCCACCTCGAGGGCGAGCGCGCGCTCGTTCGCCTGGGCGAGGAGCGCTGCACGCTCGAGGAGGAGCGGGGCGGCCTCCTCCCTCCCCTCGCTGAGCGAGGCGAGCTCGCCCACGAGGTCGGCTGCCCGCCGCGGGTCGCTGGCGCGGGCGAGGCGCAGCTCGGCGAGGAGCCGCTCCCGCGAGGCCTCCTCGGCGCGGGCCGAGAAGGCCGCCGAGAGGGCTCCGGCCTGGTCGCCCAGGGCCTCCCGGGCGGCGGCCAGCCGGTCGAGCGCCCGGGCGCGCGCGGCGCCCTTCGGGGCGAGCGTGGCCAGACGAGCGAGCGCGTCGCGCTCGGCGGCCCGGTCGCCCCCGGCGCCGGCCGCGGCCGCGAGGCCCTCGAGCACCTCCAGCCGCAGGGCGTCGCGTTCCCCAAACTCGGCCCCCTCGAGCTGCTCGAGGAGGTCCTCGAAGCGGCGTCGCGCCAGGGCGGGTTCGTCGGTGGAGAGCCGGGCGGCCTCGGCGAGCGCGCGCATCCTCTCGGCCGGTTCGGCCGAGGCGGCGGCCAGGCGGTCGAGCGCGTCGCGGCGCTCGCGGGTGCGCCCGAGCCCACCGAGCACGCGCTCGAGCTGGCCGAGGGCCAAGGGGTCGTCGGGGGCGCAGGCCAGGGCGGCGGCGAGGTGCCCGAGGGCGGCCTCGTGGTCGCCCGCCGCCTCGGTGAGGCGGGCGAGCGCGCGCTGGGCGGCCGCGCGGCGCGCGGCGGCGTCCCTGGCCCAGGGGTCGAGGAGCTCTACCAGGCGGGTGTAGTGGAGGACGGCCTCCCCCGCCTCGCCGAGCCGCTCGGCGAGCTCGGCGGTGCGCGCCTCGGCGTCCACCGAGGGGAAGAGCCCGCACGCCTCGCGGCCGCGCAGGAGCGCGTTCTCCGGTTGCCCGGCGCGCTCCCACAGGTCGGCCACCTCGAGGGCCGCCGCCGCGGCGCCGGCCCGGTCGCCGGTCGCCGCCGCCTGGTCGCGGAGCCGGTCGAGCGCGCGCACCGCGCGCAGCGCGTCGCCGGCGGCCTCGCAGGTGCGGGCGAGCCCGGCGAGCACCTCGCGCTCGGGCGGGGCGAGCCGGAGGGCGTGGTCGAGGTGCAGCCGCGCCGCGGTGGGGTCGCTCTCCACCAGCAGGGCGCCCAGGCGGGCGTGGGCGTCGGCCTTCTCCCGCGCGTCGGGGGCGTAGGCCGCCAGGCGCCGGCAGGCGCGCAGGAGCGCCTCCCGGTCGCCCCGCTCGCCGAGGGCGCGCAGGGCGCGCAGGGCCGGCAGGTGCTCCCGGCGCAGGGCGAGCGCGATCTCCACCGCGCGGGAAACCGCCGCCGGATCGCAGGAGGGGCCGAGCGCGATGCAGGCCTCGGCGGCGAGCAAGGCCGAGCTCTCCTCGCCCCGCCGGATGGAGGTTCCCGCGACCTCGGCGAGGTCGGCGGCGGCCCGCCCGGCCTCGCCGCGGGCGAGGTACACCTGGGCCCGGGCGAGCCGCGCCGCCACGGCGTCCTTGCGGCGCACGAGGACGGTGGTGGCGAGGGCGAGCGCCTCGGCGTGGCTGCCGCGGTCGGCGGCGAGGAGGGCGAGGAGCCGGGCGGCGCCGAAGGGGTGGACCGAGGCGGTCGGCCCGAGCGCGCGGTACCCCTCGCGCGCGGCCGCGAGGTCGCCCGCGGCGAGGCTGGCCTCGGGGAGCGCGAAGGCGCGCGCCCCTTCCAGGGCCGAGAGGAGATCGGGGTCGGGGGGTGCGGTGGCCGCCGCGGCGGCGCGGTCCCAGCCCACCCTCAGCCGCCCGGTGGCGATCTCGGCCACCGAGAGCCGGGTCTCGTTCGCCCGCGGCACCTTCCAGCCGCGGGCCGGCAGGATGCGCCGCAAGAGGGGCGCGAGCGGCTCCGCCCGCAGCACCAGGCCCTCGGGCCGAAGGTGGTCGTGGGCCGCCCGCGCGAGGAGGCCCGAGAGAGCGACCGCGGGCGTCGAGGAGGGGGCGTAGAGCCGCGGTTCGTAGACCGCCACCCCCACCCCCTGCTCCCCGACGGCGACCAGGGCGGCCTTGAAGGTGAACGGCGTGCCGTCCTCGAGCGCGCCCGAGCCCTCGGCGAACCCGCTCCGCAAGGCGAGCGAGAGCCTCGCGAGGCCCGACCCCTCGAGAGCGACGAGCTCGAGCAGGCTCGCCACGCCCTCCTCGCCGAGGGCGAGCTCGACCCGCTCGAGGTCGCAGCGGCGGTGGCGGAACTGCGAGGCCCCGCCGGCGCCGTCGAAGGGCGGCCGCGCCTCCGGGATCTCCATCGAGAGCGCCAGGAGGTCGAAGCCGGGAGCGAGCGGCTGCGGCGGCAGCGCGGCGTAGGCCCCGGCGCGCTCGAGCCGCAGCTCGAAGCCCGAACCCCGTCGGCGCCGTTCCTCGACCACGTTCGACCCGGCCACCCTGAGATCCTACCGGAGGTCGAGCCCGGCCGGGAGGCCGGGGTGGAGGCGCTATCGGTCGCAAGCTCGGCCGGGCTTCTGGCTCAGGGCTTGGCGGAGGTGGGGGCCTCCACCCCCTGGGCCACCTGCGCGGCGGCGCGCCGGTAGACGTACATGGTGCGACGGCCCTGGAACTCCTCGTCTTCGCGGGCGAAGAAGGTGATGGCGTTGTTGCCGGGCTTGAGCGGCACGTCGGCCGCGAAGTCCACCCGGGCCGGGCCGCCGGACTCGGGGACCACCTTGAAGAAGACCTTCTTGTCGTTGGCGAAGACGAAGACGTCGCGCAGGCGGGCCGGGGCCCCGGGCAGGCCCGGGGGGACGAAGGCCGCACCCTCGAGGTGGATCTTGTCGGAGCTCACGATGGGGGCGCCGCGGCTCGGGTCGAGGGCGAGCGAGATGCGCGGCGGCTCGCGCTGCCACAGCTCGGTGGCGCCCGGGCCGGGGCGGGCGGCGTGGGATGGGGCGACGTCGGCGCTGGCCGCGAAGGCGGCCCGCCCCTTCTGCCACTCCACCTTGTAGAAGTCCCCGTAGCGGGCGAGGACCGGGAGCACCGCCCCCCGGGGGGCGAGCGCGATGGGGGAGGCCGCCGTGGAGGCGCCGCTCGCGAGGAGCGCCTCGGCGGCCGTGACCCGCACCGTGCCCATGGCGGTGCTCCTGGCCGGCTCCTCGGCCGCGACCGGGACCTCGAGCCGCTCCGAGACGTACTCGTCGGTCTTCTCGTCCACCACCATCACCCGCAGCGGCATCTGGTCGGGCTTGAGCCCCTTCTTCACCTCGAGCTGGAGCAGGGCGCTCTTCACCTCGCCCGGCTTGAGAGTGCCGATCACCGCCCGCCCCTTCTTGATGAAGACCTTCTCGTCGCCCAGGTTCTTGAGCGAGACGTAGGTCTTGTCGCCGGAGGCGCCCGGGCCCTCGTTCTTCACGTCGACGCGCAGCCCGATCTCCTCGCCCCGCTCGACCAGCCCGTCGCCGTTGCCGCCCTGGTCGTCCTCGACCTGGCTCGAGAAGGCGAACACCGGCCGCGCGCTCTCGACGGTGTCGATGGCGCAGGGGACGTCGGCGGGCGCGCGCCCGTTCTCCTCCTCGAAGTGCAGGGTGACCTCGTCGTGGCGGCTGTCGAGGCCGCGCGGCAGCTTGACCGGCACGGTGAAGCTCTTCTTGTCGCCGGCCTTGACGAGCCCGAAGACGAACTCGCGGCGGTCGAGGAGGGGGTTCTTGTCGACGATGGTCCAGGCCCGCAGCTGCCTGAGCGGGCCGTCGCCCCGGTTCTCGACGGTCACCGTCCAGGGGATGGTCTCGCCGGCGGTGAAGAGCTTGCCCGCCGGGGGGGAGACCGTCACCACCGGGCGCGGCGTGCCCTGGGCCGGGCCGGGCGCCCAGTCGATGCCGAGCGCCTCCAGCTTGCTGCGCAGGCGCGCGTCCTCCTCCAGGCGCCGCTCGGCCACGAAGCCCTTGGCGGCCTCGAGCAGGCGCGGTCGGTCGGCGAACGGCGCCCGGCCCAGGAGGTCGCGGGCGAAGCGGATCTGGTAGTCCTCCACGAGCTCGTCGGGGTTGGCCTCGGCGTCCTCGTCCTCCTGCTGCTCGGGGGTGAGCTCGTCCGCCGCCCCGGCCTCCTCGTGGGCGCGGGCCTGCGCCTCGCGCTTCTCGTCGGCCTTGAGGGCCTTCGCGACCGCGTCCTCCTTCTCGTCGAGGAGGTAGCGCAGCTCCAGGGCCGCCTTCTCGGCCCGGCTGCGACGCTCCTGGGCGCGCTTGTCGGCCTCGGCCTGGGAGAGCTGGGCGTCGGCCGGGTTGGAGAAGTGCTTGTCGAGGTCCACCTCGCCGAGGGTGCGGGGCGGGGCGAAGTAGTTGACGGCGTCCTTGAGCACGCGTCCGGGGAGGAGCAGCACGTCGGGGGTGACCCCCACCTCCTGGATGGAGACGTCGCCCGGGGTGAGGTACTGGGCGATGGTGAGCTTCAGGGCCGACTCCTCGCTCGGCCGGGCCGGATCGGAGAAGTCGTAGAGCACCTGGACCGAGCCCTTGCCGAAGGTCTGCCTCCCGATGACCAGGGCGCGGTTGTTGTTCTTGAGGGCGCCGGCCACGATCTCGCTCGCCGAGGCCGAGCCGTTGTTGACGATCACGATGAGCGGCAGCGAGGTGAGGTCGTCGCGGTCGGCGTGGGCCTCCTTCACCTCGTGCAGCTTCATGCCCTCCCCGACCGTCTTCACGATGACGCCCTCGGAGAGGAAGACGTCGGAGACGCTGATGGCCTGCTCGAGCAGGCCGCCGGGGTTGCCGCGCAGGTCGAGGATGAGCCCCTTCATCTGCCCGCCGGCCTGGGTCCGCTCCTGGGCGATGGCCGCCTGCAGGTCGCGGGTGGTGTTGGCCGAGAACTGGGAGAGCTTCACGTAGCCGACGTTGCCGGCGAGGAGCTTGCTCTGCGGCACCGTCTCGACGTTGATGATCTCGCGGGTGAGGTCGAGCCGCTTCGGCTCCGGCCAGCTCGCCCGCTGCACGGTGATGGCCACCCGGGTGGCCGGCCGTCCGCGCAGGTGGTCGACCGCGTCCTCGAGGTCCATGTTGACGGTGGACTGCTCGCCGATCTTGGTGATGATGTCCTTGGCCTTGATGCCGGCCTTCTGGGCCGGGGTGTTCTTGATCACCCGGACCACGGTGAGGTTCCCGTCCCGCATGGCGATGACGAAGCCGAGCCCGCCGAACTCGCCCTTCGTCTGCAGCCGCATCTCGCGGAACATCTTGGGCTCGAGCAGGATGGAGTGGGGGTCGAGGGTGGAGAGCAGGCCGTTCGTGGCGGCGTACTCGATCTCGCGCAGGTTCTTGTGGGCCACGAGGTGCTTGGCGATGAAGGCCATCGCGTCCCCCATCACCGCGCGGACCTTGAAGATGCTGTCCACCCCGGTGAGGTCGATGGGGCGGCTCGCCGAGCCGACGGTGAGGGTGAGCCGGCCGGACTGCGCGTCGCCCTCGACCATCACCTCGGCCACCGTCTTCTCGACCATGTCGAGGGCGGCCACCACCATGGCCTTGGGGTCGATGCGCTTCGGCTCGACGTAGTTCTCCGAGACGTAGTGGATCACCCGCGAGAAGACGGGGAGGCTCTCGAGCGGGTAGTTGGCGTCGTCGCCGTCGGGGGGGGCCGACTCCCGCTCGTGGACCGCGAGCGCGCCCTCTCTCGCCTGGGCGCGCGAGAGGAGGGCCCGCTCGACGCCGAAGGCGGCTAGAAAGCACAAGGCCAGGTACACGAGGAGGCGGGCGGGACGCGTCATGAGGAGACCGGGGACCTTGAGCGCAAGGGGAGGGAAGAACAGCTCTTTCGATCGAGGATAGGGTGGGGAGGGAGGCGGCGCAAGGATAAGGGAGGGCTTTCGCCCGGCTCGGTTTGGCTGCGAAAACACTGTCCTGTCGGAGACATAGAACCGGGGAGGCCGGTTCGATCTTCCCGGGCGCGCGGCGGCGGGCCTCGATGGTGCGGCTCGCCCTCCCTGGCCGGCCGGCGCGAGCTCACGCGGGCGGTGTCGGAGTCGGAGGCGAGACTCGCCCCCGGGAACCCCCGCCTCGCCATGCTCGCGCGCGCCCGAAATCACCCGCAGCTCGTGGCCCTCGGCGCCTACGGAGCGCTCTTCGCGCTGCTCGCAGTCCCGCTCCTCGCTCGCCTCGGGACGGCGCCCGGGGGCGGCCCCCAGGGCTGGCGGACGCTGTGGAGCTTCTGGTGGTGGCACGACAGCCTGGCGCGCGGAGTCTCACCCCTCGCCTGTGACGCGCTGCGCTGGCCGGCCCGGGTCCCGGTGTGGCTCTCGGATCACGACCTGCCCACCGCGCTCGCCGCCCTGCCGCTGTGGGCCGCGACGCCGCTCTTGCCGGAGGTGGCCCTCCACAACCTCCTCCTCCTCGCCGGCTATGCCCTGGCGGGCTTCTCGGCGTACCTGCTCTGCCAGGAGCTGTGGGGCGGCCACCTCGCGCCGTTCTTCGCCGGGGCCCTCGCCGTGACCGGGGTCCACGCGTTCTCCTTCGGGCATCCGGCCGCCCTCGCCTGGCCGCCCCTCTTCTTCCTCGGCCTCGTGCGGACCGTGCGGCGGCGCGGGCCGGCGGCGCCGCTCTTCGCCGGCGCGGCGCTGGCGCTCACCCTCGTCGCCTCGCGCCCGCTCTTCCTCGCGAGCGCCCTCGGCGCGGCGGTGCTCCTCGCGGCCCTGGGCCGGGAGGCGTGGGCGCTCGCCGCGGCCGCCCTCGCGAGGCGGGCCGCCCTCCTCGTCGCCACCTTCCTCGCGCTGGCAGGCTGGTTCGGCGCCGGCCTCCTTCGGGCGGCGCACTCCGGGCCATGGGTCGGCGGGGAGGCCCCGGGCGGAGCCGACCTCCTCGCGCTCCTCGCGCCGGGGGGAGAGAGCGCCCTCGGAAGGTGGCTCGGTGCGAGAGGTCCCGCTCTCGACGGCGCGCCCGACCTCCACCCGGGCTACCTCCTCCTGGGGCTAGCCCTCCTCGGCGGGGCGCGCGCCAAGGCCGCCCGTCCATGGCTGGCCGTGGCCGGGCTGGGCCTCGTCCTCTCGCTCGGGCCGACCTTGAGGGTGGGCGGCGCCTCGGCGCTCGACGGGTGGCTCCCCTACGCCTGGCTCGAGCGGGCCCTGCCGGCCCTGCGCCTGTGGGCTTCGCCTTCGCGCTGCGGCTTCCTCCTCGGCCTGGGCCTGGCGGTCGCGGCCGGCGGGGCGCTCTCGGCCCTCTCGCGCTCGAGCCGGCGCGGTCGGCTCCTCGCCTGCGCCCTCGCCCTCCTCGCCCTCGGCGAAGGCTTTCCCGCGCCCCTCTTGCTCGCGAGCCTCCCCGCCCCGCGCTTCCTGCGCGACCTCGCCCGCGACCCCGAGCGCTGGACGGTGCTCGACGCCACCGGCCCCGAGCGCTCGTCGTGGCACCAGGTGCTGCACGGTCACCCCCAGGTGGGCGGGGCAAGCATGCCGGTGCCGGCGGACCTGGAACGCCTCCTCGTCGAGGCGCCCGCGCTGCGGGCCTTCTTCGCGGAAGGGGCTCTCCCTCCGCGGGAGGAGGCGCTGCGCGCGCTGCAGGAGCTCAGGGTGCGCTTCGTCATCGTCGACGCGAGCCGGCTCAGGGTCGCTCGCGCGCTCAAGGTGCCGCTCGCCTTCGAGGGCGAGGGCATCGCGGTCTTCGAGGTGCCGCCCCGGGTGAGCTCGTGAGTGGGAGGCGGCCGGGGCAGCGGGCGCGGGCTCGTGGGGCGTCGCGGCGTGACGTCGGCATGACGGGAGGGCGGCCGGCCGAAGGCGAGGGAACCCCGCCGGGCGAAGCCGTCCGGCTCGCGAGCGACGCCGCCCGGCCGTGGGTCTCCGCGGGTGGTGGACCCCGGCCGGTGGGACGAGTAGGCTCTCCGGCGTCTCGCCCTTCGGGACCGGGCGGCCGGCCCCGGGCCGCCGGGATGTCCCGCAGGGCCGACCGCGAGGCGGATGGACGAGGGGACGGAGCCCAGGGCCGGTGAAGGCGCGCGTCCCGCCGGCAGGCGTCTCGGCCGGGACTGGCCGATCGCGGCCCTGTTTGGTTTCATCGCCGTCTTCGCAGGGCTCGACCTGTTCCAGGACATCTCGGCCGGAGAGGGCCTCGGTCACGTGGTGGTCGAGCTGTGCGTCGAGCTCTCCGCGCTCGGCGGCTTCGTGGTCGTGTGGCGGCGGTTTCTGAGCGCCCAGGAGCGCGCCCGCGGCCTCGCGCAGGACCTCGACCGGACGCGGGCCGACCTGGCGCACTGGCGCGCCGAAGCGCAGGACGCCTTGCGCGGGCTCGGGGCGGCCATCGATCGGCAGTTCGCGCGCTGGCAGCTCACCCGCGCCGAGAGCGAGATCGCGCTCCTCCTCTTGAAGGGGCTTTCCCTGAAGGAGGTGGCCTCGCTGCGCTCGACGAGCGAGCGCACCGTCCGCCAGCAGGCGCTCTCCGTTTACCGCAAGGCGGGCCTCGCCGGGCGCGCCGAGCTCGCCGCCTTCTTCCTCGAGGACCTGCTCTTGCCGAAGGGCGCCGCCGCGCTGGCCGCCTCGCCGGGGGAGAGGCGCGGCTAGGAGGCGAGTCTGCCCCGCCGCCCGCGTCCCGGGCCCCTACCTTGTCCGGTAGCGCCACCTGCCCGGTCACGGTACAACGCAGACATGTCGCTCGACCCTCACGTCCGCGAGAGCCCCACGGTGGGTGGAGTCGGCGACCTCGTCGACTGGTTCCGGCGCCGCGAGCGACCGCGGCCGGAGTGGAAGGTCGGGCTCGAGCACGAGAAGGTGCCGCTTCGGGCCGGCACGCTCGACCCCGTGCCCTACGAGGGACCGGGCGGCATCGCCGCGGCGCTCCGGGCCTTCTCGCGCTTCGGCTACGAACCTTACCTCGACGAGGGGCGCGTCATCGCCGCGCAGAAGCGCGGCCTCACCGTGTCCATCGAGCCGGGGGGCCAGCTCGAGCTCTCCGGGCGGCCGTTCCAGGACGTGCACGCGGTGGCGGCCGAGTTCGACCGCCACCTCCAGAAGTGCCGCGCCATCGGGGAGGAGCTCGGGATCGAGTTCCTCGCCACCGGCTACCGGCCCTTCGGGACGCCGGCCACCGCCGAGTGGATGGAGAAGGCGCGCTACCTCGTCATGCGGCCCTTCCTGCGGGCGCGGGGCCGGCGCGCCGAGGACATGATGGCCATGACGGCCTCGACCCAGGTCTCCTTCGACTTCGGCTCGGAGGATGACCTCGCGGAGAAGCTGCGCACCGCCCTCGCCGCCCAGCCGGCGGTGGTGGCGCTCTACGCCAACGCGCCGCTCGTCGACGGGCGGCCCTCGGGCTGGAAGAGCTTCCGGAGCGCGGTGTGGGAGGAGGTCGACGGGGCGCGATCGGGGCTACCGGCCTTCCCCTTCGAGGAGGGCTTCCTCGAGGCGCCCTACGCTCGCTACGTCGGGTGGGCGCTCGACGTGCCGATGATCTTCCTGCGCCGCGACGAGCGCTACCTCGAGACCGGGGGGATGACCTTCCGCGCCTTCCTCGCCCGGGGCCTGCACGGGACGCGGGCCACCCTGCTCGACTGGGAGGACCACCTGTCGACGCTCTTCCCCGAGGTGCGCGTGAAGGGCGTCCTCGAGGTGCGCGGGGCCGATTCCTGCGACGGGCCCATGACGAAGGCCCTCGCCGCGCTCTGGAAGGGCGTGCTCTACGATCCCCGCGCGCGGAGGGAAGCCCTCCAGCTCTTCGGCGGGCTGTCGGTGGCCGAGCGCAGGGCGCTCGGGCTCGCGGCGGGCCGCGAGGGCCTGTCGGCGCGGCTCCCCGGCGGCCGTCCCCTGCGGGAAGTGGCGGCCGAGCTGGTGGAGGTGGCGGCCTGCGGGCTGTGCCGCCAGCACTGCTGCGGCGAGAAGGGCCAGGACGAGCGCCTCTGGCTCGAGCCCTTGCGCGCCCGCGCCGCCTCGGGCCGCTCGCCCGCCGACGAGGCGCTGGAGGTCTTCGAGCGGGCGGGACCGCGCGGGCTCGTCGGGCACCTGCGCATCGCCTGAGGGGCCCTTGGTCCGCGAAGGGCCGCTCGCCGGCCAAGAGGCGAGGCGCGGCGCTCTCTATCGGGAAGGGACGACGTGCGAATAGGGCCTTACGAGTTCAAGGGACGCTACTTCCTCGCGCCGCTCGCCGGCGTCTCCGACCGCCCCTTCCGCAAGATCTGCCGGGAGCTGGGGGCGGCCTTCACCTACACCGAGATGGTCTCGGCCCACGGCCTCCTTCACGGGAACCCCCAGACCGAGGGCTACCTCGATCGAGACCCCGAGGAGACGCCCTTCGCGGTGCAGATCTTCGCGGCCGAGCCCGAGGTCCTGGCCCGGGGAGCCGAGGTGGCGGTGGAGCGCGGGGCGGGCCTCGTGGACATCAACATGGCTTGCCCGGTGCGCAAGGTGTGCGGGAGCGGAGCCGGCGCGGCGCTCGCCCGCGAGCCGGAGCGGGTGATGGCGGCGGTGCGGGCGGTCGCCTCGGCGGTCGGGGTGCCGGTGACGGTGAAGATCCGGGCCGGCTGGGACGAGGAGAACCTGAACTGCGTCGAGGTGGCGCGGGCGGCCGAGGCGGGCGGGGCGAGCGCGCTCGCGCTGCACGGAAGGACGCGCGCGCAGGGCTACGCCGGCAAGGCGCGCTGGGACCTCGTGGAGGCGGCGAAGCGCGCGGTGGGCATCCCGGTGCTCGGGTCGGGCGACGTGTGGAGCGCGGCCGACGCGCTGCGCATGTCTCGCGAGACCGGCTGCGACGGGGTGCTCGTGGCGCGGGGCGCCTGCGGCAACCCCTGGATCTTCGCACAGCTCAGGGCGGCGGAGCGCGGCGAGCGAGAGCCCGCGCCGCCGGGGCGCGACGAGTGGGCCGGGGTGGTGCTCCGGCACGTCGACCTCCAGATCGAGCACCGGCGTCGCCTTCGCCCGGGCGAGGATCCCTCCGCCGTCGAGGAGGGCGCCCTGCGCGAGCTGCGCCGGCACCTCCTCTGGTACACCCGGGGCCGGCGCGGCGGCGTCCGCTTCAGGCGCGAGGCCGACCGCCTGCGCACCGCGTCGGACGTCCGCCGGCTCATCGACCTGCACTTCCCTCCCGGCGGCGACGGTTTCGAAGAGGACCCCGCGCAGGCCGCAGCCGGTGAGGAGGTGAGCGAGTAGTGCGCGCGCTCCTCCTGGAAGGCGCCCCGCCGGCGCTCCGCGCCTCCCTCGTGGCCCTCGGCGCCGAGGTGGTCTCGGTGAGCGAGCGGGAGGCCCGGCCCTTGCTCGCCCGCGAGCGCTTCGACCTCGTCGACGGGAAGCTCGCGAGGCCCCTGCCGCTCGAGTGGGAGATCCGGCAGCGCATCGAGCAGTTCTACGAGCAGCTCCGGGGCCACCGCGCGACCGGCCTCTACCAGGCGGTGCTGCGCGAGGTGGAGCGGCCGCTCATCGCCGCGGCCCTGGCCCGCGCGCGGGGCGTGCGGGCCGACGCCGCGCGCGTGCTCGGCATCGACCGCGGCACGCTCGCCCGGCGCATGCGGGCGCTGCACATCCGCCCCTGACGGCCCTCGGGCGGGCCACCCCACCCGAGGCGCCGAGGTGGGCGCGGTGCGCAGAAGACCCACCGTGGAAGGGTCGGATTACCATGATCGCAGGACGGAAAGCCGCTCGCCTGCTCGGGGGCCAATTTCCCTTCTCGCCACCTGATCGCTTACCATGAAGGGGGGCGAGGCTGCGGTCGTGGCTCGGCCAATCGACAGGGTAGGGCATGGATCCGAAGAGAGCACTCTTGTCCTGCGCGTTCGGCGCGCTCGTGTTTTCCCCCGCACTCGCCTCGGAGCCCGGCCCGGATCCCGAGCGATCTCGCCCTGAGGTGGCCGCTCCCGCGCCGCTGGCGGCGCCGGCCGCCGCCGAGGAGGCCACCAAGGCCTCGGACGACGACGCGGCGAGCGCCGATGCGCCCGACGAGCAAGCCATCGAGGACGAGGTGCAGGCGCAGTCGGCGGAGCTCGAGCAGATGCGGGCGGCCGAGGAGAAGGCCCACCTCCCCCAGGCTTTGCCGGAGGATCCGGCCAGCCGGGCCGCCTCGCGGCTCGGGCTCGAGTCGCCCCTGCGGCAGCGGCTCCGCGACGCCCTCGGGCGGGATACCGGTCCCTGCAACGAGCCGGCCGGGCGCATCGCCGGCCTGCCCGAGATCGACCACGACCTGCGCCACCTCCAGGCCGAGTACGACATCCCCATCGAGGTGAACGACCAGGTCGTCTCCTACGTTCGCTTCTTCCAGGCGCCGCTCGTGCGCAAGCACTTCGTGAAGTGGCTGGGCCGCGCCTCGAAGTACATCCCGGTCTTCCGCCGCATCCTGCGCGAGGAAGGGCTGCCCGAGGACACCGTCTTCCTCTCCATGATCGAGAGCGGCTTCGCAAACCTCGCCACGAGCCGCGCCCGGGCGGTCGGGCCCTGGCAGTTCATCGCCGGCACCGGCCGGCGCATGGGCCTGCGGCAGGACTTCTGGGTCGACGAGCGGCGCGACCCCGAGAAGGCCGCCCACGCGGCCGCCAAGTACCTGAAGGAGCTCTACGAGCAGACCGGCGACTGGCGGCTCGCCTGGGCCGGCTACAACGCCGGGGTGGGCAAGATCTTCAAGGCCCAGAGAAAGGGCCAGCAGGACTTCTGGACCATGACCCGCGGCCGGGTCCTGAAGCGCGAGACCAAGGGCTACGTGCCGAAGCTCATGGCCTGCGCCATCGTGGCCAAGCACGCCGAGGCCTTCGGCTTCACGCGCGAGGAGATCGACCCCGAGAGCTGGCAGGAGTACGACCAGGTCGACATCCCGAGCGCGACCCCGCTGTCGGCGATCGCCCAGGCGGCCGAGGTGACCGAGAAGGACCTGCTCGACCTCAACCCGGAGCTGCGCCGCACCTGCACGCCGCCCCGCCCCTACGCCCTCAAGGTCCCGCGCGGGCAGGGAGCGGTCTTCGCCGCCAACTGGCCGGAGGTCTCGCAGACCACCGGCAAGCTCGCCTTCGCCCAGCGCCGGGTGGGTCGGGGCGAGACCCTGAAGCTCATCGCCGCCGAGTACCACGTGGATCAGTCCTCGATCGCGCGGGTGAACGGACTCAGGCCGGGGCGCCGCGTCAAGCCCGGCACCGAGCTCGTCATCCCGCTCAACGAGCTCGCCCGCAGCCAGGGCACCGCCTTTGCGTCGGCCGAGCCCGAGCCCGCCCCTTCTCGCCGGGGAGCCGATGCCCCCGCGCGCCACCCCAGACTCGCGAAGCTCGTCGAGGCGGCCGAGGTCGCCGGGCGGTTGCGCTCGACCGTGCTCGTGCAGACTGGCGACTCCCTGTGGGGCATCGCGCAGAAGTTCGGGGTGGCCGTCCAGGAGCTCTGCCGCTGGAACGGCATCCGCAACCCACGCCGCTTCAAGCTCCAGGTCGGCCAGGCCCTGGTGATCTGGCAGCGCCACGAGGCCGAGGCTGGCCCTTCCGGGTCAGGCGCCCAGTCCGGCTGACCCCGTTCTTGCCCCCAAAGAGGCGTGCGCGACCGCGCAGCGCCCTGGACTCGGGACGGCGAGTTCGTGTAGTAGGACGCCTCGTCTTAGACGCCGCCCCAGGACGGTCGACGCGCCCCGTTGAATAGGGCCGTCGGGAGGTCCGTCCCGGTGGGGGAGTTCCGAATCAACCTTCATCTACTTGAAAGGGGTGTCACCATGAAGCGCATCCTCATCGCCCTCTTCGCCGTCGCCATCGCGACCGCCGCGTCCGCGGACGGCGCGGCCACCTTCAAGAGCAAGTGCGCCGCCTGCCACGGCAAGGCTGGCGAGGGCTCCAAGATGGCTCCGAACGCCATCGCCGGCCTGCCCGCCGACCAGGTCAAGAAGACCATCGCCGAGGGCAAGGGCAAGATGAAGCCGGTCAAGATCGACGACGCCGACGACGTCGCGGCCTACGTGGCCGGGCTGAAGAAGTAAGGGGCGAGAGCTCTCGAGGAGACAGGGCCGCGCCTCCCCGGAGAGGGAGCGCGGCCCTTTCCAATTCCCCTCGCTTCGCTTGTGCCGGCGCAAGGGCCCGCTAAGAACCGGGGCGGGAGCGCCGCCTTTGGAAAGGCGAGGGAGGTCGGGAGGAGCGGAAGGGGGGAGGCATGATCAGCTCGGAGGCCGACGACGCGCCCATCGCCCTCGACCTCATGCCGGACTGGTGGGGTCGCCTGGGCGATCTCTCGGAGCGGATGGAGCTCGAGATCGGCTCGGGTCACGGTGGCTTCGCGCTCGCTTTCGCGCGGGCCCGGCCCGACCGGGCCCTCGTCGCCATCGAGCAGCGCCGGAGCTTCGCCGAGCGGCTCAGGGCCCGGGCCGAGGGGCGGGGCCTCACGAACCTCCTCGCGCTCCACGGCGACGCCCGGTTGCTCGCGCCGCGGCTGTTCCGCGCCGGCTCGCTCGCCGCCATCCACGTGCACTTTCCCGACCCGTGGTGGAAGCGCCGCCATGGGCGGCGGCGCCTGCTCGACGATCGGATGTCGCGCCTGCTCGCCGGCCTGCTCGCGCCGGGCGGGCTCCTCGACCTGCGCACCGACGTGGAGGGCTACGCCCTCGAGGCGCTCCATCGCCTCGAGAGGGTGGGCCTCGTGCGCGAGGAGGGGCGGGGACGGCTCGGCGGGCCCCTCGCCGACGAGATCCCCTCGACCCGCGAGCAGCGCTACCTCGCGACCGGGCAGGCGGTGTGGCGCCTCAGGCTGAGGCGGCCATGAGGGCGGCCGGTGGGCCTCGCCGTCGCTCGCCGTGGATGCGCCTCGCCGTGCTCGGCGCGCTCGCCTGCGCGAGGCCGCCCGCCACCCCCGAGGCGACCTACCGCGCCTTCGCGCACGCGGTGGCCGAGCGCGATGCCGAGGCGGCCTACGCGCTGCTCTCCT
>Ga0335081_10004119_pt1 | contig 22958 bp, 22 predicted proteins | sample Lox_Sample_35_FD_206713 | JGI IMG/M metagenome (GOLD analysis project Ga0335081, IMG submission 206713) | Soil microbial communities from Loxahatchee National Wildlife Refuge, Florida, United States - Lox_Sample_3.5 | ecosystem: Environmental > Terrestrial > Soil > Wetlands | place: USA...
GCGCCCGCGAAGTAGCGCGGCGCCGCGGCGAGCACGGGAAACACCACCGCGGCCTGGTTGTAGCCGGCGGTGAACCAGGTCAGGCGCTTCTGCCGCTTCATGATCGCCCACCAGTTGCCGACGATGCTGCGGAAGCGCTCGCTCAAGGTGCGCGTCTCCTCGCGCTCTCCGCGATAGAGCGCGACCGCCTCGGTGTTCTCGCGCAGCCGCGCGAGCGAGAAGCGGAAGTGCGCCTCGAACTGCTGGCGCTTGAAGTTGAGATCGATCAGCGGCCGGCCGATGCGGTGCGTGAGCCACGTCCCGACCACCGCGTAGAGCATCGCCGCCCACAGCATGTATCCGGGAATCGCGACATGACTCGAGCCGAGCGGGACCTGGATCGTCCCGGACAGGCGCCAGAGTATCGCGGCGAAGGAGAAGAGCGTAACCACCGAGCTCAACAGTCCCGGCGTCAGCGTGAGCGTCGACTCGACGAACAGCAGCAGATCGTCGGCGATCCGCTGGTCGGGGTTGTCGGCGCGGTAGGCGCCGAGTTGCAGGCGGTAGTAGGCGTGGCCCCCGAGCCAGTCGCCGAGATAGCGATCGGTGAGCCATCGTCGCCACCGTATCTCCAGCATCTGGGTGAGGTACGTCTGGTAGACGGCGATGACGATGAAGATCGCCGCCAGCACGCAGAAGTACTCGAGCTCGCGGATGAAGCGCGGGAAGTCGTGCTGCTGGAGCGCGTCATAGAACCGGTTGTTCCAGTTCGAGAAGAGGACGTTGACGTAGACCAGACCGAGACTCATGGCCACGATCACGGCCAGCAGCCCGCGCGCCGACCAGCGCTCCCGCGACTTCCAGTAGGGGAGCGCCAGCGCGACGACCGCTTTGGCGAACTGTCGGGTGCCGGCAAGCAAGGACGCTTTTCCCAGGCGCTGTCCCGCGACCCGCGCTCGCTCGAGAGACGGGGCGCCGATCGCAGGCGGTTCCGGATACTCCGAGCATAGCTATCGATGCTTAGGGCAGACTTAAGGGGCGGGCAGACTTAAAGACGCGCCGCAGAACCGCCGAGGCGCCGCAGAACCGTCGCCCCGGGGGCCGATCCTCGCCGCAGTCACGTCGGCGGGCGGCCCGCGCCCTAGAAGCTCAGCGTGGCTGCGCCGGCCTTGACGAGCTCGTGCATCGCGCTCGCTCCGGTCACGACGACGCCCTCGAGAAGGTCCTGCGGCTCGTAACCGCGGCTTTTAACGCAGGGCGTACAGGCCCAGAGCTTGCCGCCGCGCGCCATGAAGTTGCGCAGCATGTCGGCCAGCGGCTCGAGCGGCGCGACGCGCGTGGCGTCGGCTGCGCGCCGGCGGACGACATCGACCCCCGAGCTGGTGAGAAAGATGGATACGGCCAGCCCGGCCGTCAGGCCGCCCAGCGCAATCGTCAATCCGACCGAAGACAGCTCATGATCGATCCCGTGGGTGATGACGACGACCAGATTGCGGGGTTGTTCACTCATCGTGGCTCTCCTTGACGTGGCGGGAACGGACGCGAAGCGCGGGGCGCAGCAAGGTGCGAGCGGCTGACGGGCCGTGCTGGTTCGCGCCCGGAACGCGCCCGGCCGATCCGGCGGCCGGCATGCGGTGCGTCGGCCCGGGGCAAGGGCCCCGCACTCGACCAGCTTACGCCGAAAAACTTTCTCCTAAAACCGTTTCGGCGGGCGCGCCACGGCCTTAAGTCTGCCTTAAGTTACCGCTCTTAGCATCCGTCGTATGAGCGTTCTCCTCGCTCCCGCCATCGAAAGGGTGAACACATGAAAGCCAAGCCTGTCGTGCGTGCATTGCTGATCGCCGGCCTGTCCGCAGGGCTCGTCGCCGGCTGCGGCAACGCGTCGACCTCGTTCTTCCCGGTGTCGCGCGCCGCCATGCCGGAGGTGCAGACGCGGCCCGTGCCAGCCGCCGCCGCGGCGCTGCCGGACTTCTCCTCGCTGGTCGCCAAGTACGGGCCGGCGGTGGTCAACATCAGCGTCACCGAATCGATCAAGACCGGCGATCACGAGCAGCAAATGCCGCAGCTGCCGGGCATCAACCCGAACGATCCGTTCTGGAAGTTCTTCCACGACCTGCCCTGGCAGAACGTCCCGCGCAACGAGATCATGCGCGGCTTGGGCTCCGGCTTCATCGTCAGCCCCGACGGCGTGATCCTCACCAACGCCCACGTGGTCGACAACGCCAAGGAAGTCACGGTCAAGCTCACGGACCGGCGCGAGTTCAAGGCCAAGGTCATCGGCAAGGACGACCAGTCCGACGTCGCGGTGATCAAGATCAACGCGACCAACCTGCCGACGGTGCATCTGGGCGACTCCTCGCAGGTGAAGGTCGGCGAATGGGTGGTGGCCATCGGCTCGCCCTTCGGCTTCGAGAATTCGGTGACCGCCGGGATCGTCAGCGCCAAGGGGCGCTCGCTACCTGGCAGCGGCTATGTCCCGTTCCTGCAGACCGACGTCGCGGTCAATCCCGGCAACTCCGGCGGCCCGCTCTTCGATCTCAACGGCGACGTCGTCGGCATCAATTCGCAGATCTACACCCGCAGCGGCGGCTTCCAGGGCCTGTCGTTCGCGATCCCGATCAACCTCGCGACCCGCATCGAGAACCAGCTCGTCGCCACCGGGCACGTGACCCGGGGCCGGCTGGGCGTGACGATTCAGGACGTGAGCCAGGGACTCGCCAACTCCTTCGGCCTCAAGAGCCCGACCGGCGCGCTGGTGAGCAGCGTCGAGCCCGACAGCCCGGCGAGCAAGGCGGGCGTCGAGCCGGGTGACGTCATCGTCAAGTTCGACGGCCAGGACGTCGTGCGCTCGACCGACCTGCCGGTGCGCGTTGCGGCGCTAAAGCCCGGCACGCACGCGCGCCTCGAAGTCTGGCGCAACGGCGCGACCAAGGATCTCACGGTCACGGTCGGATCGTTCAAGGGCCACGAAGCCGTCGCTTCCGCGGAAGCGAGCGGTTCCGAATCCGGAAAGCTGGGCGTGGTCGTGCGACCTCTGACCCCGGACGAGCGCCAGCAGGCCGGCGTCTCGGGCGGGCTGCTGGTGAGCGAAGCGAGCGGCGCCGCCGAGCAGGCGGGCATCCAGGCCGGCGACATCATCCTGCGTGTGAACAACACGCCGGTGACGAGCGCGAGAGAGCTCCGCTCGCTGGTCGACAAATCGGGCGACCACGTCGCGCTGCTGGTGCAGCACGGCGACGCCCGGATCTTCGTGCCGATCGACCTCGGTTAAGCCCAAGGCCGCACGGCGCGATTGGAGCTGAAGCAACGAAAGAAAGGAGCCTTCCATGCAACCACGCAGACTCGCATTGACGGCCGCGCTCGTGGCCGCGAACGCGCTCACCGGAGCCGCGCTGGCGATGCCGATCCGGAATCTGCCGCCGGCGGAAACGCAAGGCGCGGTGACCTACCGCACCGGCGGCATCGGCCAGTCGGAGGCCGCGGCCATGCGGCAGGCCGAGCCCAAGTATCCGCTCTCGCTGGAGTTTGCCGAGCGCGCGGGGCCGAAGAACTGGTTCCTCGCCAACGTCGAGGTGACGATCAAGGACCAGCACGGCAATACCGAGCTCAGGACCTTCTCCGACGGCCCGTTCCTGCTCGCCCGGCTGCCGAACGGGGACTATACCGTGACGGCCACCGACAACGGCAGGAGCGAGACGCGCCACGTCACGATCGCCGCCGGGAAGTCCGAGCACCTCATGTTCATGTGGCCGGGGACGGCATCATGAGGCAGGCGAAGCCCGGCCTGGCGGGCGTGCTCGGCCTCGCCGCGATCGCCGCGCTGCCCGCGCGAGCGATGATGAATCCGGAGATGAATCCGGAGCTGCCTCCGACCCTGAGGAGCGGGGCCGTGAAGTACATGAGCGGCGGCATCTCCAACGATCAGCAATCCGCCATGGAGCGCGACGCATCGGGCTATCCGCTGGAGTTGCGCTTCCTGGCGGGCGGGAGGGTTTATGGCCCCGCGTACGTGCCGGTGAAGATCCGGAACCCCGCGGGCAAGGTCATTCTCGACGCCACCAGCGACGGCCCGCTCATGCTCGCCGACCTGCCCGATGGGCACTATACGGTGAGCGCGCGCCACGCCGGCAGGACCGAGACGCTCGACGCCAACGTCGAGCACGGCAAGCGCGAGACGCTCGCGTTCGACTGGAAATAAGCGGACGCGGCGAGCGCCGCCGCAAGGTCGCCGGCCTCCTGCTTACGGCTCGGAAAGAGGCCTCATCGCCGCTCGCCGGTCGTGGGCACGCGCCAGGTCGAGCAGCGTGCCGAGATCGCGGTGCAGGCGCGAGAGCCCCGACGCCGGCATTCGGTCCAGAGCGTCGGGAATCACGCCGTGCAGCGGCTGCGGCGCTCGGCGCAACATCCGCGTCCCCGAGGCGGTAAGAAAGACCCGCACGACCCGCTGGTCGTGCTTGCTCCGTTCGCGGCGCACGAGAGCGTTGCCTTGCATCCGGTCGAGCAGGTTGCTGGCGGTCGAGAGGTGCACCGACAGCGCCTGCGCCAGCTCGGAGATCGTCATCCCCGGGCGTTGCCGCAGCTCCGCGGCGGCCCACACCTGCACGCCGCTCACGCCGCAACGCGCCTCGACGCGCTTGAAGTGCTCCTGCGTGACCCGGACGAGCTGGCGGATCTGCCTCAGCACGGCGGTGCTGCGAGCGGCGCTCGCGCCGTCGGCGCGGCGGGCGCGATCCGCCGGGCGCCCGGAACGCGGCCGCTTCCGCGATCCGGTCATGCGGACGCGCCGATGGTTGCTTCGTTGTGAGCCATTTCTCGTGCCCCCTGGTGACGATGCCGGCAGTGTATCGTCCGGTCGCCGTCCGGGGAACCCCTTATCGATCCGGGATGCTATTGGGTGATACGGTTCGATGAACCGACGCCCAGCCGGACGCCTATGCCGCACCGTGCATGAGCATGAGGCACGCTCTGTAGGCCGCAGACCGACACGAAACTTCGACCCGCGGCGCCCGGCCTAAGCGAGGTGTCGCGGGACCCCCGCGACGCACGGGTTCCGGCCCTCTTCGTCCCACACGCCCATATGCAGGCTCTCCAGGCCTTCGCGACCGAGCACCCCGTGGTGATCGCCTGGCTGGAGACCGCGGGCTGGGCCCTCGCCGCCGCGCTCGTCGCGCTGATCGTCTACCGTGTCGCCTGGCTCGTCGCTTCCCGCATTGCGCATCGACGGGTGTTCGCTTCGACCGTCCTCGCGCTCACGCGCACCCCGGGGCGCACCGTGGCGGTGCTGCTGGCGCTGCAGTTCGCGTGGGACGCGGCGCCGCACGATCTACCGCGCCTCGACGCCGTCGAGCACTTCACCGCGCTCGCGCTCACCATCGCGCTCGCCTGGCTCGGCACGCGCTGCGTGGCCGGTCTTGCCGAGGCGATCATCGCGACCCACCCCGTCACGACCGCCGACAATCTGGAGGCGCGCCGGGTCCAGACGCAGACACGCGTGGTCGCGCGGACCATCATGGGGCTCATCCTCTTCGTCGGGGTCGCGCTGGCCTTGATGTCGTTCCCTGCGGTGCGCGCGATCGGCACCAGCCTGCTCGCGTCCGCCGGCGTGGCGGGCCTGGTCGTCGGTCTGGCGGCCCGGCCCGCGCTGGGCAATTTGATCGCCGGGCTGCAGCTCGCGCTCACCCAGCCGATCCGCCTCGACGACGTCGTCATCGTCGAGGGCGAATGGGGGCGCGTCGAGGAGATCCGCTCGACCTACGTGGTGGTGCGGATCTGGGACGAGCGCAGGCTCGTGGTGCCCCTGCAATGGTTCCTCGAGCACGCGTTCCAGAATTGGACCCGAACGTCGGCCGAGATCATCGGTACGGTGTTCGTGTGGGCCGATTACCGCCTGCCGGTCGCGCCGGTCGCCGCGGAGCTCGAGCGCCTCGTCCGCGACGACAAGGATTGGGACCGGCGCGTGTGCGTGCTTCAGGTCACCGACGCGAACGAGCGCGCGATGCAGCTGCGTGCGCTGGTGAGCTCCGTCGATTCGTCGCGTAACTGGGATTTGCGCTGCCGGGTGCGCGCGGGACTCATTGCGTTCATCCAGGCGCGCTATCCGGAGTGCCTGCCGCAGTCGCGGGTCGAGATCGAACGGATGCCCGAAGCGGCGGCGCATGGTGACGGGCAGCGGCGTCCCGAGCCGGCGCGGCCGCGAGCTAACGGCTGACGCTGCGGGCCCGCGGCGGCCCGGTGGCCAGGCTGGTGAGCACCACGGCGACCAGCCCCGTCACGAAGATGCCGTCGAACGTGCCGGCGCCCCCGATCGAGGCGACGGGCGCACCGAGCTGCTGCAGGTGTCCCAGGTTCATCAGGTCCGCGCCGATCAGCGTGCCGAGGCTCCCGCTTATGTAGGCGAGCGGGGCGGCGTGACGGCGGGAGAGCAGCACGGCGACCAGCGCGGTGACGAGCGGCGGAATGAACACCGGGATCGCGATCCCGAGGCCGGGCACGGGATAGGCGAGCCCGTGGCAGATCAGCGATACGACCGCGATCCCCACCAGCGCGCGGCCGTAGAGGCCGTTCTTGATCACCAGATAGAGCGACATCAGGGCCGGAATCACGGCGCCGCCGAGATTCACGGCGACGATGGTCCCGGGCCAGTCGCGCACCACGGGGATGACGTAGCGCATGCCGAAGAACAGGATCTCCTGCTCGGTGAGAACCCGCTCGGCGGGGAAGCGCAGCACCGGGATGTTGACATAGCTGCCGAGCAGCGACGCGAACATCACCAGGAACACGTACTGCGGCGCGATCCCCATGCTAACGTACGCGTAGCGCAGCACGTGCAGCAGCACGAGGACCACAAGCACGCCGAGGAGGAAGACCAGCAGCAGCAGGAACGGCGTGGCGAGCGGGAAGTAGTGGAGTCCGCTGTTCATGGCTGCTCAGGGTAGTGCGCCAGCACGATTGTCGCGTTGATTCGCTGCAACGAAAACCTCGAAGGACGGCTTCGATACGACACTGGCTTCGGCTGCGCTCAGCGACGCGACACCACGAGCGCGACGGTGGCCAGGCCGAGCGCGAGCAGTGCGCCGAGCGCCCGGCGATGCAGATCGAACCACAGCTGCAGGCTGGAATGTACCGCCTCCGCGTCGAACCGGCCATGCGCGCCGTAGTCCCCCGCCACGGGCGCATAAAGGTTGTCCTTACGGTCTGGTCGTACAGGCTCCTCGGTGTGCTGGCCGGAGTACGCCTGGTAGGCGAGCCGCCGGTCGAGGAAGCGCGGAACCAGGCGCTGACCGAGGATCGCCTCGACGGCCGGCAGCCCGACCCAGACCTCGCGCCGGTTGTGCTGCGATGCCCAGTAGATCGCTTCGGCGGCGATCTCGGGCTGGAAGATCTTGCCCATCGGCCGCGGCTGCTTGTCCATGCAGGTGCGGCCCCAGTCGAACTGCGGCGTGTTGAACGCGGCGAGGTGCACCATGGACAGCCGAACCTTGCTTCGATGATGGAGCAGTTCGGAGCGCAGCGAATCGGTGAATCCTCGCAGCGCGCTTTTCGCCCCGCAATACGGCGCCTGGAGGGGAATGGAGCGGTAGGCCAGGGCGGAGCCGACCTGCACGATCGATCCGCGGTTGCGCGCGCTCATGCGCTTCAGCGCCGCCATCGTGCCCCATACCGCTCCGAGATACGTAACCTCGGTTGCGCGGCGGAAATCCTCCGGCGAGATGCGGGCGACCTCGCAGAAGATGGTCGCCATCGCATCGTTGATCCAGACCTCGATCGGGCCCCATTCGCGCTCGACCTGTTCGGCCGCCGCCTCGACCTGGGCGTGGTCCGCTACGTCAGCGCGAATGGCGATTGCTTCCCCGCCGGCGGCCTGAATCGCCGCGCGCGCACCTTCGAGCCCGTCCACGCCGCGGGCGAGCAGCGCGACCCGCCAGCCTCGCCGGCCGAAGGCTTCGGCCGTGGCTCGGCCGATGCCGGCCGACGATCCGGTCACAAGCACGATCTTTCGCTGTTCCATCGTTCGCCTTGGTCTTTCGCTGAATCGGGCGCGTCCCGCCGCATCCGCGGCCTCGACGGTCCGCGGGGAGACGCTGTTGCCGGATGCTCGCGCCGCAGCGCTTACTTCTTCCTTGGATGAGACATCCCGCTCGATCGGAAGATCGGTCCGCCGCGAGCCTGTAGGACACGCCGGAAGAGCTCTGTCCGTAAAAAGGGAAGGCGCTGCGCGTTGCGTTGAAGCGATGACCCCGGTCCCGGCGAAGGGCGGTGCCGTGCCGATGCGGTGAACCTAATAGTTTTAGCCAATATCAAATTGACATGGGGCCGTTCGTGCTCTCGATGGACGGCGTTGGAACCCTAACCGAATAGAGGAGCAAAATATGTTTGAGAAGGACAGCAGGAACGATCTCCGCAAACGCATCTTGGTGGCTGCATGCTCCGTTGCGCTTGCCTCTCTCGCGGGCCCGGCGACAGCGATGGGAAACGACGCGAACCGTGCGGGCACCATGGGCCAGGCGACCACGACAACGGGCAAGGCCGCTCGGGACGAAGCGCACGACGCCCAACGTCAGATCGACGGCGCGGCGAAGATCGTGCAGCGCATGCAGAGCGACCACGCCGCAGGCCAGCTGCTCCGCGACGCCAAAGGCGTATTCATCGTGACCAAGTTCGGTCGCGCGGCGCTTGGCGTGGGAGGGCGCGGCGGCGAGGGCGTCCTGATAGTCAACAAGAACGGCAGCTGGGGCGACCCGGCGTTCTACAACATGGGCGGCGTGAGCGTCGGCGCCGAGGCCGGGGCCGAGGGCGGGTCGCTGGTGTTCGTACTTAACGACGAGAAGGCTCTCAAGAGCTTCGATCAGAACAACAACTGGTCGCTCAACGCCGAAGCCGGGCTCACGATCGTGAACTGGTCCGGGACGGCTCAAGGCTCCGCGGGGAAGGGCGACGTGACGGTATGGTCCGACACCAAGGGGCTGCTCGGCGCCGTCGCAGTCAGCGTGACGGACATCCAGTACGACCACGGTGAAACGAGCGCCTTCTACGGCAAACCGATGCGGGTCGGCGACGTGTTCAACGGCAACGCGCAGCCGAAGGGCAACATCGCAGAGCTTCGCGACGCCCTTGCCGCGGCCACGACTCCGATGCGCGCGAGCAACGAGCGCGCCAACCTCATGCGCAATGCGAGCGCCAGCGCGTCGCCCAGCCGAGGAGCTTACTGAGTCATTAACCGGGCAGCCGACGCAGGCCGCGTGGCGATGCGCGTGGCCTGCGCGTGCAACTTTGCCTCGGACGCAAGGTCGCAAAGTCAAAGCACCATCGCGGATTCGTCCGCGCCGGCTTGCGGTCGATCCGCGGACGCGGGTCGTCTTGGAGCTTGGTTGGCTCGGGTCGAGCCGGGCATCGTCTTGGACGATCTCCGCAAGGCGGCGGAGGAACACCAGCTCACCTTCGCGCCCGATCCCGCGACGCACGACCACAACACGTTGGGCGGAATGCTGGGTAACAATTCCTGCGGCCCCCACTCCGTGATGGGCGGAATGACCGCGGACAACGTCATCGCGCTCGACGTGCTGACCTACGACGGCACGCGCATGGAGCTGGGCGCTGTGGGCGACGAGACGTTCGCGCAGATCGTCGCCGCCGGCGGGCGCCGGGCGGAGATCCACCGCGCGCTGCGCGATCTCGCCCGGCGCGCGGCACCCGCGATCCGCCAGCGGTTCCCCGACATTCCGCGCCGCGTGTCCGGCTACAACCTCCCGGCGCTGCTACCCGAGCACGGCTTCAACGTCGCGCGGTCGGTGGTGGGCTCCGAGGGAACGTGCGTCGTCGTGCTCGCGGCGACGCTGCGGCTCATCGACAGCCCGCCGGCTCGCACGCTGCTGGTGCTGGGTTACCCGGACGTCTACGCCGCAGGCGACCACGTGCCCGAGATCATGCGCTTCGGGCCCATCGCGCTGGAGGGCATCGACGACCGCCTGGTCGACGACATGACGATGGTGCACATGCACGGCGGCGATCTGAAGTACCTGCCCGACGGACAAGGCTGGCTGCTGGTCGAGTTCGGCGGCGCGACGAAGGAGGAGGCCGACGCGCGCGCGCGGCGAGCCATGGAAGCCCTCCAGCGCCAGAACGACGCGCCCTCGATGAAGCTCTACGACGACAAGAAGCAGGAGAAGCACCTTTGGGAGATCCGCGAATCGGGGCTCGGCGCCACGGCGCACGTTCCGAACAAGAAGATCACCTGGGAAGGCTGGGAGGATTCGTCGGTCCCGCCCGAGAACCTGGGCGTCTACTTGCGGAAGCTGCGCGCGCTGTTCGAGAAGTACGGCTACGAATGCGATCTCTACGGCCACTTCGGCCAGGGCTGCGTCCACACCCGCATCGACTTCGACCTGGAGACCGCGCCGGGCATCGCCAAATTCCGCGAGTTCCTGCACGAGGCCGCGCATCTGGTCGTGAGCCTCGGCGGCTCGATCTCCGGCGAGCACGGCGACGGCCAATCCAAGGCCGAGCTGCTGCCCATCATGTTCGGCGACGAGCTGATGAGCGTTTTCCGCGAATTCAAGGCGATCTGGGACCCCGACTGGAGGATGAATCCGGGGAAGATCGTCAAGGCGTACCGGACCGATGAGAACCTCCGCCTTGGCGTCGCCTACGATCCCGCCGAGCCCGCGACGCATTTCCACTACCGCAGCGACAGCGGCAGCTTCAACCGGGCGATGCTGCGCTGTGTGGGCGTCGGCAAGTGCCGCAAGCACGAGGGCACGATGTGCCCGAGCTACCAGGTTACGCGCGAGGAGATGCACGCGACGCACGGGCGTGCGCGGCTGCTCTCCGAGATGATCCACGGCGGTCCGCTCAAGGACGGCTGGAAGAGCGAGGCAGTGAAGGAAGCGCTCGATCTGTGCCTGATGTGCAAGGGCTGCAAAGGCGAGTGTCCCGTCCGGGTCGACATGGCGACCTACAAGGCGGAGTTTCTCTCCCACTATTACGCGGGACGGCGGCGACCGGTTCCGGCGTACGCCTTCGGGCTGATCGATCGCTGGGCGCGCATCGCGGCGTATGCGCCGGGGCTGCTGAACGGCGTGCTGCAGGGGGCGCCCGTGAGCGCGCTAGCCAAGTCGGTCGTCGACATGCCGCGGCAACGATCGCTTCCGCGCTTCGCGCCGCAAACCTTCCGCACCTGGTTTCGGCGGCGCCGAAGCGCCCAGGCTGGCGGTCAGCGCGTGCTACTGTGGCCGGACACGTTCAACAATCACTTCCATCCCGAGAGCGCCATAGCCGCCGTCGACGTGCTCGAAGCCGCGGGCTGCAACGTTGCCGTGCCGGCAGGGCATGTCTGCTGCGGGCGCCCGCTCTACGAGTGGGGCATGCTCGATCGCGCCAAGCGCTATCTCCGCCGCGCGCTCGATGCGCTGGACGCGGACATCCGTGCCGGCACCCCGGTGATCGTGCTCGAGCCGGCGTGCGCGAGCGTGTTCCGCAACGAGATGCTCGAACTTTTTCCATCCGACGAGCAGGCGAAGCGCCTGGCCGGACAGACGTTCCTGCTCTCCGAGTTCCTTGCCCGCCACGCCCCGAGCTACACGCCGCCGAAGCTCCCCGGCAAGGCGATCGTCCACGGCCACTGTCACCACAAGTCGGTGCTGGGGATGGGCGACGAAGTCGACGTGCTGCGCGGGCTCGGACTCGATCTCGACGTGCTCGACTCCGGCTGCTGCGGCATGGCGGGCACGTTCGGCTTCGAGGCGCACAAATACGAAGTGTCCATCGCCGCCGGCGAGCGCGTCCTCTTGCCCGCCGTGCGCGGCGCGTCGCCCGATACGCTCATCATCGCCGACGGCTACAGCTGCCGCGAGCAGATCGCGCAGACGACGACCCGCCGCGCGATGCATCTCGCGGAGGTGATGCAGCGGGCGCTGCGGGGCGCCGAAGAGGGGCGCTAGGAGATCGAAGATGCAGTTCAAGCTGCTCAACGCCGGACCGCTTCGCACTTTCGCGCTCGTCGACACGGGCGAAGAGGCGGTCGACTGCCTCACCCGCTTCGCCCGCGAGCAATCGCTGCATGCCACCCAGCTCTCCGCCATCGGCGCGTTCAGCCGGGTAACGCTGGGTTACTTCGACTTCGCGCGCAAGGACTACCTGCGCATCGAGATCGACGAGCAGGTGGAGCTGGTGTCGCTCCTCGGCGACTTCGCCCTTAGCAAAGGAGAGCCCAAGCTGCACGCCCACGTCGTCGTGGCGAAGTCTGACGGCACCGCGCACGGGGGCCACCTGCTGGAGGGCATCGTCAGGCCGACGCTCGAAGTCGTGCTGAACGAATCGCCCGCATGGCTGCATCGCGAGGTCGACCGGGCGACCGGGCTGCCCCTGATCCGCGTTCGGGAGCCGGCATGAGCGCGCCCATCGGAAGAAAGCGCTGGGCGATCGCCGAGGGCTACATCCCTCCCGACGATCCGGGGAAGCCGCGCCAGTACCTCAGCCACGAGACCGCGTGCATCCTGAACGCGAGCGCCAGGGACGCGCACGTTTCGATCACGCTCTTTTTCAGCGATCGCGATCCTGTCGGCCCCTATACCGTGACCGTCGCGGCGAAGCGCACCCTCCACCTGCGCTTCAACGATCTGAAGGACCCCCAGCCCGTGCCCCCCGACACGGACTACGCCTGCGTGATCGAGTCGGACACTCCCGTCGTCGTTCAGCACACGCGGCTGGACTCGCGGCGCGCCGATCTCGCTCTGCTCAGCACCGTCGCGTTCTGCGATGACGTCTGACGCCGGCGCCTACTTCGTCTGCGGTGGGTGCGCGGTGCCGGAGTGCACCGCGCCGGTGTTGGCGTCGACGACCACCGTGGTCACGTTCTGAGGCTCTCGATACTGAGCGATATTGACGATCCAGGCGGGCGAGCCGCCGTGGGTCTCCAGGTATTCCGACTTGACCTTGCCGGCGGGCACCCGGTCGAGCGCGATCTGTCTCGCTTTCAGCTCGGAGACGGTGATCTGGGTGTCCTGCGCGGAGGCCTGCTGCTGGTTCGACCAGGCCTGGGCGCTGCCCGCGCCGAGGCTCAGAGCGGCCGCGGCCACCCACAGCCATTTCGATAGAGGTCTCACGTGTGTGCTCCTGACGATGTACGAGGATCGATGAAGGTTGGATACGAAGCGGCGGGCCGGGTTTCTAAGCGGCGCGAGCGCCTCGCACCCGGGTCGCAGACCCGCCCCGGCGACGCGGCCCGATACACGAGGCGGTCACTCGCCCTGGGACACGTTCTGCGACGTGGCCGCGCTCTGGCTCGACTGCGCGAGCTTGAGATGTTCCTTGAGCGTCGGGAGCGTCTGCCCGGCGAATCCTTTCAGATCGCTGTCTGAGCCGGACTTCGCCTCCTTCTGGAACGCCTGGATCGCTTTCTTGTGGTCGGACACTTGCTGCTTGCTGTAGGCCTTGTCGAACTTCGCGCCGGAAAGCTCCTGCAGCTTGTCGATCTCCTTTTCTCCCGAGCTGTCGAGCTTGTTCGGAATGCCGACGCCTTTTTCGGCGGCGATCCGCTGCAGCTTGCCGTTGATGTCCGTATGGTCGTGCACCATCCGCGCACCGAAGGCCTTGACCTTGGGGTTTTCGCTTTTTCGCTCCGCGATCTTGCCCTCTGCGACCTCAGCCATGTCGCCTTCGGCCGCCTTGGCGATGAAAGCGCGGTCGTCGTTCGAGAGCGGCTTGGCCGTGGCTCCGGCCGCCGGCTCGGTCAGGGCCCGGTTGTTGCCGTGGCCACTCTGCGCGGCAAGCGCGGCGCCCGCCAGTCCGAACGTGAGCACCACGCACACCATGATTGCCTTGTACGGGGTGGCATTCATGAAGAAACTCCTTTGCGAGGGAACGGGACCTGCGTCTGCTTATTGTTCTGACGCGCGCGCAGTCGATCGAGTTTCGCTGCCGAACCATACGCCGGTCCGGCGTGTCGGCGAGCCGCCGAGGGTTCACACAACGCCAAAGGTTTCATGCACTGCCGCCGAGCGGCCACGCGAGCGCGCTCTGACAGACGACGTCCGAAGCCACCGGGCCGGCGAGACCTCGCGCCGTCGCGACGCTTGGGTCGAGCATTGAAAAAGGTTCGCGGCAGGAGCGGCGCGGACTTGCAACTTCTACCGCGCTCGAGGCCATGGCCGCGGCGCTCTTAGCGAAAGCACGGTTGCCACGCAAGGAAATCTACTATGAGCTAAAAGCGTTAGAGCCTCGAGCGCGCATTTGCACGGGTCTTGCTTCTTCGAGCACGTAGCGAGAGGCACGATCGCGACCGGTGTCGCGGGGTCGGCGTGCCGTGCGGAAGTCCTCCATGAAGCAGTTTTCCAGGCGTGATCTGCTGCGGGCCGCCGCGATGGCGCCGGCCGCGGTGGTGGCGCCTCTGCAGTTCTTCGGTCCGGGTGCAGGCGCCGCGCGCGCCGACGAGCGCTCCTACGAGAACCCGCACGCCGGATACCTGACTCGCGACGAGATCGCGTTCGTCGACGCGGCCGTCGCGCGGATCATTCCCAAGGACGAACTCGGCCCAGGCGCGCTGGAAGCCGGCGTGACGACGTTCATCGACCGCCAGCTCGCGGGGCCTTACGGTCGCGCCGAGACCTGGTACATGCAGGGCCCGTGGCGCGAAGGGATCGAGCAGCAGGGCTACCAGCTCAAGCTCACCCCGGCGCAGCTCTATCGCGCCGCGATCCGCGCCATCGACGCCAAGGTCAAGGCGCAGCACGGCGGCAAGACCTTCGCGCAGCTCGATCCCGCGGCGCAGGATGCGGTGCTCGATGCGATCGACAAGGATCAGCTGCAGATCACCGGGGCTCCGGTCCGGGCCTTCTTCGAGATGCTCGTGCGCAACACCGTCGAGGGTTTTCTCGCCGATCCGATCTACGGCGGGAACCGCGACTTCATCGGCTGGAAGCTGATCGGCTTTCCCGGTCCCCGCTACAACTACGTCGCGGAGATCGAGCAGTACGGCAAGAAGTACGACATGCCCTTCGTGAGCATCGGCGGCGTCGACAGCGGCGTGCGCAAGGCCTGAGCCATGGCGACCCGGCTGCCTCCGGTGGACGTCGTGCTCGTGGGCTTCGGCATGACCGCCGGCATTCTCGGCAAGGAGCTCGCCGACGAAGGGCTGCAGGTCGTGGCCATCGAGCGCGGCGGCTTCCGCGACACGATCCCGGACTTCTCGCCCTCCACGGTGCAGGACGAGCTGCGTTACGCGGTGCGCAACGAATTGTTCGAGGAGCCGGAGCGCGAGACGCTCACCTTCCGCAACACGATGCAGCAGACGGCGCTGCCGATGCGCCAGCTCGGGTCGTTCAATCCGGCCTCGGGCGTGGGCGGCGCGATGGTGCACTGGAACGGCCAGTGCTGGCGCTTCCTGCCCTCGGACTTCCTGGTCCGCACCCGCAACGTGCAGCGCTACGGCGCGAAGTTCGTTCCGGCCGACATGACCATCCAGGACTGGGGCGTGACGTACGAGGAGCTCGAGCCGTACTACGACAAGTTCGAGTACCTCTGTGGCGTCTCGGGCAAGGCCGGCAACCTCGACGGCAAGATCGAGACCGGCGGCAATCCCTTCGAAGGCCCGCGCAAGCGCGAGTACCCGCTCCCTCCGCTCAAGCGCGCTCACGCCTCGGTGCTGTTCGAGAAGGCGGCGAAGGAGGCCGGATTCAAGCCGTTTCCGGCTCCGGCGGCGAACACGTCGCAGCCGTACAAGAATCTCTACGGCGTGCAGATGGGCCAGTGCACCTACTGCGGCTACTGCGAATGGTTCGGCTGCGGCAACTATTCCAAGTCGAGCGTGCAGTCCTGCATCTTCCCGGTGTTGCTCGGGCGCGACAATTTCCACTACAAGACCCGGTGCGAAGTCACGCGGGTCAACCTGGACGGGTCGCGCAGGCGGGCGACCGGCGTCACCTACGTCGACATCGCCGGCAAGGAGTACGAGCAGCCCGCCGATCTCGTGATCCTGTGCGCGTACGCCTACCACAACGTGCACCTGCTGCTCGTCTCGGGCATCGGCAAGCCCTACGACCCGGTGCAGAACACCGGCGTGGTCGGGCGCAACTACGCCTACCAGGTCACCTCGAGCGTGGACGTGTTCGTCGACGATAACCTCAATCCGTTCATGGGCGCCGGCGCGCTTGGGCAGGCGATCGACGACTTCAACGGCGACAACTTCGATCACGGGTCGCACGGCTTCATCGGCGGCGGCTACATCGCGCTGTGGTCCACGGGCGGCCGGCCCATCCTGCAGCACAAGGTGCCACCCGGCACGCCGACCTGGGGGTCGAAATTCAAGCGGGCACTGGCCGAGAACTACCTCCACGCGGCGTCGATCTCCACCCACGGCGCGGTGATGAGCTACCGCGACGCCTATCTGGATCTCGACCCGACGTACCGCGACACCTACGGCAACCCCTTGCTGCGGCTCACCTTCGACTTCCACGACAACGAGCACAAGATGTCGAAGTTCCTCACCGATCGCGCCACCGACATAGCCAAAAAGATGAGCACGCGCTCGTACCATCCCAAGCCGCGCACGGGCCACTACTCGATCGTGCCGTACCAGACCACGCACAACACGGGCGGAGCCATCATGGGCACCGATCCGAGGACCAGCGTCGTCAACCGCTACCTGCAGTCGTGGGACGTGCCGAACCTGTTCGTCATGGGCGCGTGCGCGTTTCCCCAGAACGCGGGGTACAACCCGACGGGCACGGTCGGAGCGCTCACCTTCTGGGCCGCCGACGCGATCCGCAAGGCATACCTGCGGCAGCCGGGTCCCCTGATGAGCGCCTGAAGCGCGATGCTTACGTCGATCTCAGGCACCGCCGGCGCACTCGCCACTCGCGGGCGGTCTGCGTCGCGGCGACGCTTGCGCGCGCTCATCGGAGCGGCCTTGACCGCGATGGCGCTCGGGTTGCCCATGATTGCACGCGCCATGGAGAGCTCGCACGCCGAGATCGAGCGCGGGCGCTACCTCGTCTACGCCGGCGACTGCGCGGCCTGCCATACCGACGAGGGTGGCAAGCCTTTCGCGGGCGGCCGGCCGGTACCCACGCCGTTCGGCACCATCTACGCGACCAACATCACGCCGGACGAGCCCACCGGCATCGGCAAGTGGACGGACGACGAGTTCTGGAACGCGATGCACGCCGGGATTCGCGCCGATGGAGCGCACCTGTATCCCGCGTTTCCGTATCCGTGGTACACGAAGCTCACGCGCGAGGACGTGCTCGCGATACACGCCTACTTGAGGACGCTCGAGCCCGTGAGGCAGGAGAACAAGCCGCCGGAGTTCCCGTGGCCGCTGTCCTGGCGGCCCGGGCTCGCGGTCTGGAACTGGCTGTTCTTCAAGGCCGGCACGTACGTGATCAACTCGGCCAAGTCGGCGCAGTGGAACCGCGGGGCCTATCTGGTCGAAGGGCTGGGTCACTGCGGAGCGTGCCATTCGCCCAAGAACTGGCTCGGAGCGGTGAAGAGCAGCGAACAGTTCCAGGGCGGAATGGGCGAAGCCTGGTTCGCGACCAGCCTCACGAAGAATCCGCGCGAAGGGCTCGGTTCGTGGACGGACCACCAGATCGCCGAATATCTCAAGACAGGGGCCACCGAGCGGGCGCGCGCGCTGGGTCCGATGGCGGAGGTGGTGCAGCACTCCACCATGCATCTGTCGGACGCGGACGTTGCCGCGATCGCCACCTATCTGAAGGATGGTCCTGGAGACGACGGCAGCAAGCCGCAGCCCGGCAAGCCGTCGAGCGACCGCGACGCGCTCGAGCGCGGAAGGCTCATCTATGTCGATCAGTGCGCGGGCTGCCACATGGAGAACGGCGAGGGCCTGCCCGGCGTGTTTCCGCCGATCAAGGACAACACCGCGCTCCACGCCCACAATCCCGACTCGCTGGCCCGCCTGGTGCTGCAAGGCGCGGGCAGTGTCAAGACGCCGCAGAAGCCGGAAGGCTTCGCCATGCCAGGCTTCGCGGGCAAGCTGTCGGACGCCGAGGTCGCGGACCTGCTCACGTACCTGAGAGCCGATTTCGGCAATCAGGCCGGGGCGGTAGCGCCGAAGCAGGTCGCCGCCGCTCGCGGCGACGTGCGCAAGCAGGCAGACTGAACGCGCCGCGCCATGATGCGCCGCGGCTTGTCCGAACCCGCGCGGCAAGTTCGCAGCCCTCCAAACGCAACGGAGCCGTCGACGGCCGGGTGGCCGCGACGGCTCACGTGCCAGCTGTCGCGTCCCGCGGGTACCGATGACGCGCGGCAAGACGCGGGATCAGTAGTTCTTGTGTTCCCGGGCTTCTTCCGACACGCCGCGGCCGGCCGCCTGGACGTCGCGTCCGGCGCCTTCCATCGTGTTGCACGCCGTCAGCGCCAGCGACAGAAGCGACATGATCACGAACAACGCTTTCTTCCACATGACCTTTCCTTTCTTCAGAGTTGATCAAGCGCGCTGCACACAGCGCGCGGCACTAGCATCGGCCGAGCACGATTCCGCCGCAATCGGCCGCACGCGGATTCTTTCGTAGGAGATCGCCGCAAGCCGCTGTAGGAGAGTCCCATCGGCCGTGGCATAAGAAGCCGCGTGCTTTGCGCGCGCATTACCGAGCGCGAGACGAAAAAAGCGCCGGTCCGCCTTGCGAGCAGTCCCCGGCGCCCGGCACGGCAATCAGCTATTGACCGTAACGCTGCTTGGCTTCCTTCACGCAGCGGTCCTTCGCGTCGCCGGAGAGCGCGTCGCACTTCTCCTTCGCGACCTTGTATTGCGCGTCCATCCGCGTGTCGCGCGCGTCGGCCATGGCTTCCTTGGACTTCAGGTTCGCCTTGGCGTCGGCCTTGATCTTGTCGCGGTTGGCCTTGGCTTCCTTGATGCACACATCCTTGTCGTTGCCGCGCTTGGCGTCGCACGCCTGCTTGGCCGCCTTGTAATCGGCGTCGGCGCGGTCGACCGCAGCGTTGTAGTCTTCCTTGTACTGCTTCTCGGCATTCTTGACCGCGTCGGTCTTGGCATTGGCGCCGAAGGCAACGGCGCTGACGGCTACCGCACAAAGCAACGTTCTCATCGCATGTCTCATCGTTCGCTCCTTGAGTTTGGGTTTACCCATCGTATTCGGCGCGCGTCGCCGCGCGTCGGGCTCCTACTGGGATGCCTTCGGCTCCTGCGTGGACAGCTTCGGATCCTGGGCCAGCGTCGAGTGGTCGTTCACCTGACCGGGCTCGGGCATGGCCTTGCTTTCCTCGTCCTTGTCCATCGGCTGCATCGGCGCTTCGCTGCCGTTCGCCGTCTCGCCCTGGTGCGCGCGATCGCTCGAATTCCCCGCGGACGGCGGCGACGCTTCGGCGAGCGGCTGCGTACCCTGCTCGGACGAGCCGGGCGCCGTGGTAGTCGCCGTGGGCGGCGGCGACGGCGTGCGCGCGCTCTCGCGCGGCGCCGCGCTCGGGTCGGAACGTTCGCACGCCGTCAGGCAAAGCGTCAGCGCGGCGATCGCCGCCAGGCCGGCCCTGGTTCTCGCACTCGTCCGATCGCTCATATGATTCCAACCACCGCGAGCACGAGCAGCACGATCAACAGCAGACCGAGTCCGCCCGCGGGGTAGTAGCCCCATCCGGAGCTGTAGCCCCACGTCGGCAGCGCCCCGATTAGCAACAGAATGACAATGATGAAAAGTACCAGGCGCATCACGTTCTCCTTAAGAAGAGCCCGATCCGGCAGTCGCTGCGCGCTTCGAGTTGCCGCTCGATCTCGAAGCGCCGTGCCGCTGCCTCTCCAGCAGTTCTTGTCGGCCGCCGCGTCGGGCGACGTCTGCAGCCGTACCGCCACGCCGATTCTGCTCGGGTGCGCCATGCGTTCACAATCGGAAACGGTCTGAATTCATTGTAGGAATCGGCGCTGGTTCGTGTCGCTGGAAAACCGCATCGGCGCGGCTCGGCCATGCCGGCGCGGCGAAATCGCCTGCGCGTAGGGCGGCGTCCTAGGTGCGACGCCGCGGCTCCGATACGACAAAGAGCGATCCGCTGATGGCATTGCCTCGCGGCGGTCGCCGAAAATGCAGCGATGAAGCGACGAGGCGGGCGCGTCTCGCCGCCGCTCTTCCCCTGTTCCTCGACACGCGAGTCGACGACGATGGCGCGAGGCAACGCGCAAGCGAAACCGTGCATGGAGCCGCAGACCAGCGCCGCGGCTGCAGGACTCGTGTACGTGGCCGATTCGGTCCAGGGAATCCGCCGCGTTCGCCGCGGCAAGCGCTTTGCGTACATCTCGCCCGACGGCCGCCGTGTCACGGACCCGGCCGAGCTCGACCGCATCGGCAAGCTCGCCATTCCGCCGGCCTACGAGGATGTCTGGATCTGCTCCGACCCGCGCGGCCATCTGCAGGCGACGGGGCGCGATGCGCGCGGGCGCAAGCAGTACCGCTATCACCCGAGCTGGCGGCAGGTTCGCGACGCGCAGAAGTTCGAGCGCATGCCGGCGTTCGCGGAGGCCTTGCCGCGTTTGCGTCGCCGCGTGCGACAGGATCTCGCGCGCGAAGGCATGCCGCGAGAGAAGGTGCTGGCCATCGTGGTGTCGCTGCTCGACGCGACGCGCCTGCGCATCGGCAACGACGCGTACGCGCGCGAGAACGCGAGCTACGGCCTCACCACGCTGAAGAACCGCCACGTCCAGTTCGCGGGCGACGGCAAGCTCGTGCTGCGCTTCGTCGGCAAGGGCGGCGCGGCCCAGGAGATCGCGGTCGGCGACAAGCGGATCGCGCGCCTGGTGCGCCACTGCCAGGAGCTGCCCGGCCAACGGCTGTTCCAGTACGTCGACGATGCCGGCGAGACGCGGCCCATCGATTCCGACCAGGTCAACGCCTATCTCAAGGAGTGCATGGGCGATGACTTCACCGCCAAGGACTTCCGCACCTGGAGCGCGACGCTGCGGGCGCTGCAGCTCATGCATTCGACGCCGCTGCCGGAGCGCCCGAGCGAGCGCGCGCTGGCCGCGCGCATCGTCGAGGTGGTGCGCGAAGTCGCGGCGGGACTGCGCAACACGCCGGCGGTATGCCGCAAGTCGTACATCAACCCGGTCGTGTTCGACAGCTGGCGCACGGGCGCGCTGCACGGGTCGATCCGCGAATCGCTCAGGGGCGCTCCGCGGCGTGCCGAGCGCGTTGTGGCCGCGTTTTTGCGGCATCACGCGGCGTTGAAGCGACGAGAGAGTCGGGCCCGGCCGCGCGGCACTCCTCGTGCGCCGATGCGCCCGGTGCATCCGAGCACCGGCGCGGCGACGGCCGCGCGCGCGTATCCCTGAAGGCGCTTCGGCGCGTTATTTCGCGGCGGTGCGAGCGCCGTCGCTCGTTGCGGTGACCCGCCAGAGAGCGTTGCCCACGCCGGCCGCGACGAGGAGCGCGCCAAGCGAAAATCGCCGCCGACGAGCGCCATGCCGAAGGGCGAGGGCCGCCCTGGCAGAAACGACCCCGATATCCGATCCGGGCGGCAGCTTCGCCATCTCGGCGCCTCGCCGCCAGTGCTGTATCGCGGGAACCTCTTCATCCACGTAGCGTGAGTGCGAATGGCGCCTCTACCACAAGCGCCAGGCACGGCCTTGACCCGGGTCAAGGAGGTGCGCCCCGGATCTGCGTAGGCTGCAGGCTCAAGTCCATGCCATGGGCATGGTTCCTTCGCGGCGAGGGTCGAGCCGCTAAGCTAAAATAAGACCTTATGCATCCAAGCGAAATCAGCCGCGCGAGCCCGCTGGCGGAGCTTCAGCCGCAGGCGATCTGCGAGGAGGTGCTGCTCGAGAAATACGCCAAGGGCGCCGAGCGGACGGTCGAGGACGTACGCCGGCGCGTCGCTCGCGCGCTCGCCGCGGTGGAGCCGGCCGAAAATCGGGCCGCATTCGAGGACGCCTTCTACCGGGTGCAGGCCGACGGCTTCATCCTCGGCGGGCGCATCAATTCCGCGGCCGGGATCGACCTCAAGGCGACGCTCATCAACTGCTTCGTGCAGCCCGTGGGCGACAGCATCTCCACCGAGGATGGCGAAGTCGGGATCTACGCCGCCCTCAATCAGGCGGCCGAGACGATGCGCCGCGGCGGCGGCGTAGGTTACGACTTCTCGCGCATCCGGCCCAAGGGCGCTTACGTCCGTGGCACGCACAGCCGGGCGAGCGGTCCGCTTTCGTACATGCGGGTGTTCGACGAGTCGTGCGAGACGGTCGAGTCGGCGGGCTCGCGTCGCGGCGCACAGATGGGCGTGCTGCGCTGCGACCATCCGGATGTGGAAGCTTTCGTGCACGCCAAGGACCAGGGCGATCTCCGGAACTTCAATCTCTCCGTCGCGGTGACCGACGCGTTCATGCAGGCGCTGGTCGCCGACCGCGAATGGGAGCTGGTGCATCGCGCGCCGCCGGCGCCGGATCTGGTCGAGGCGGGCGCATTCCAGCGCGGCGACGGCCTGTGGGTCTACCGCACGCTGCGCGCGAAGGAGCTGTGGCGCCAGATCATGGCGGGCACCTACGACCACGCCGAGCCCGGCGTGATCTTCATCGACCAGGTGAATCGCGACAACAATCTCGCGTATTGCGAGATCATCGAGGCGACCAATCCGTGCGGCGAACAACCGTTGCCGCGCTACGGCTGCTGCGATCTGGGCAGCATCGACTTGACGCGCTTCGTGCGCTCTCCCTTCGCCGCCGACGCAGGCTTCGACTTCGCCGCCATGCGCGCGGTGATCCCGGTGGCGGTGCGGATGCTCGACAACGTCCTCGACGCCACGGTATGGCCGCTCCCAGAACAGGCTCACGAGGCCGCGGCAAAGCGGCGGATCGGCCTCGGCTTCACGGGCTTGGGCGACGCGCTGGCGATGCTCCGGCTGCGCTACGACGCCGAAGAGGGACGCAGCATGGCGGCGGCGATCGCGCGCGAGATGCGCGACGCCGCGTATCTCGCCTCCTCCGCGCTCGCCGAGGAAAAGGGCCCCTTTCGCGCGCTCGACGCCGA
>Ga0335081_10004121_pt1 | contig 22954 bp, 17 predicted proteins | sample Lox_Sample_35_FD_206713 | JGI IMG/M metagenome (GOLD analysis project Ga0335081, IMG submission 206713) | Soil microbial communities from Loxahatchee National Wildlife Refuge, Florida, United States - Lox_Sample_3.5 | ecosystem: Environmental > Terrestrial > Soil > Wetlands | place: USA...
CTCCACCGCTTTGGCAACCTGCCCGGCGAGCGCGGCATCGTCGGTGATCAAGATCGACTGCGCGCTTTCGTCGTGCTCGGCCTGCGCCAAAAGATCCGCCGCGATCCAGTCGGGATTGCCAGTCTTGTCGGCGAGGATCAGCACCTCGGAAGGTCCGGCGATCATGTCGATGCCGACCTTGCCGAACACCAGGCGCTTAGCGGCCGCGACATAGGCGTTGCCGGGACCGACGATCTTGGCGACCGGCTTGATCGTCTCGGTGCCGTAGGCAAGCGCGGCCACCGCCTGGGCGCCGCCGACGCGATAGATTTCGTCGACGCCGGCGAGCTTTGCCGCCGCAAGCACGAGCGGTGCGAGCCTGCCGCCGGGGGCGGGCACCACCATCACCAGGCGGGGGCAGCCGGCGACCTTGGCCGGCACCGCATTCATCAGCACCGAGGAGGGATAGGCCGCGGTGCCGCCCGGCACATAGAGCCCGACCGCCTCGATCGCGGTCCAGCGCGTGCCCAGTTCGACGCCGAGCGGATCGGTGAAGCGCTCGTCGGCCGGCTTCTGCCGCCGGTGATAGGCCTCGATGCGGTCGCGCGCGAGCTTGAGCGCGGCGAGCGCCTCCGCGTTGCAGGCTTTCTCGGCGGCGTCGATTTCGGCGGCAGTCACCCGCATGCCGGTCTTGGTGAGATCGATGCGATCGAATTCCAGGCTGAGCTGGATCAGCGCGCGGTCGCCGTAGGCCTTCACCTCGTCGATGATGTGACGAACCTTCTGCTCCACGTCCTGCGCGGCCTCGCGCTTGACGGCGAGGAAGGCGCGGAAACCCCCGGCAAAATCGGCGCTGCGGCTGTCCAGCAGAAGTGGCATCGCGTGAGGTCCTGGCCTTTCGACCACAGGTCAATGGGGGACGCGCCGCGCCGCGTCAACCCTGCCGCCAGGCCCTAAAACAAAGGCTCCGCGCGAGGGCGGAGCCTTGTCGCGGTTTGTATCGGCGCCGCCTTACATTTTCTTCTTCTTCTTTTTGCCGTGGTGGTGCTTCTTGGCCGCTTTCGGCGGCTCGTAGGTGCACGGCGCGACGCAGACGCCGCCGTACTGGAAATTGCATTCGAGCACGGTCGCGGTGCACATGGCAGGCGCACCGAGCCTGACGCATTCACAACCGAGCATGGCTTCGGCCTTTGCCGGCGTGCCGGGAAGGATCGCGGCGCCGAACAGCAGCCCCGCGACGAGGATGGTTTTTCGCATGGACGTAACCCCCTAGGTGAGACGGCGGGAGTACGCCACTTTGCCGCGGCGTTTTCAAGCGTCGGCGCCGTTCTGAACCGGAATCTTTATTGAACGGATGTTCAGCCGGCGCTGGACTTGGCTGTGGCGCCGTCGATGACATGCGCCGGACAGGCGGTGGCGGTCCAGGTGGGGCCGAGATCGGCCAGTTCGGCCTCCAGGCATTCGACGTCCAGGCGCAGGGTCGCCCCGCCGGAAAACGTCAGCGTGACCACGCCGGACGGCGCATCGGTTTCGGAGAATTCGACCGCCAGCAGGTTGAGCACGGCGTCCTTGCCGTCGACCTGGCGGCACTTGCAGGACAACACCCGCTCGAAGCGCAAGGCGGCGCGGCGGCGGTGGAATTCGGGCTGTTCGGCCTGCGCGCCTTCCCAATCGAAGCGATTGAGCGCCACTACCAAGCGATTTTCCTGCGGCCGCCACATCACCTCGGACGCCTTGACCACCGCGTCCTGTACATGGGCGGACACGACCTCGAGATCTTCCTCGTCGAGCACGACGAATTTGAGCAGGTTCATGTCGACAATCCCGGCGTTCTTCCCTTGCCGGCTAGTTAGGCAAGCCGCCGCGACCGCGCAAGGTGCCTGGCTCAGGGAAAGGCCGGCTCCAGTCCGGCCGCAGCCCAGCGCTCACGCGTCTTGGAGTCTGTGAGCACCCGCAGCAAAGCCTTTGCCGCGTCCTGCTGGCGGCTCGCGGCCGAAATGCCCGCGGTATAGGTGTTGGCGAAATAGAGTTCGCCCGGCAGCGGCCCGAGAATGCGCACGCCCGGAACGGTGAGCAATTCGCTGATGAAGGTGGTGCCGATCTCGACGCGGCCGTCGACCACCGCCTGCGCCACCTCATAGCCGCGCTTGCCGAGCACGGCTTTCTTGTTGACCTCGTCGGCGATGCCCATTTTTTTCAGCAGGCCTGCGAAATAAGTGCCGGAGGAGCCGCCGGCGGCCGGATCGCTGAACGACACGCCGCGCGCCTTGATGAGCGCCTGCTTGAACGCTTCGGGCGTGGAGACGTCGGGCGCGGGCGCGCCCTCCTTGATGGCGATGCCGGTCACCGTACGGCCGAGATCGATGCTGCTGCCGGGCACGATGGCGCCGGCTTTTTCCATGGTCTCGATCGTCGCGGCCGGCAAGATAATGAGATCGGCCTGCTCGCCTTTCTCCAGCCGCGCGCGCAAGCCGCCGGCCGTGCCGAAATTCAAGTTGGCTTTATGGCCGGTCTCGCGCTCGAACACCGGCGCCAGCATTTTCACCATCGGCTCGACGGCGCCGGTGCTCATGACTTTGATTTCGGCCACGTTTCACTCCCCAATTTTTTTCGGGCGGGATCGTAGCCGCGGGTCGCGCCAAGGCAAGCGCCATCGCCCCTATTCTTTGCGGCGCGGGGTACGCCGGCATTCCAACTCGGCTCCCCGAGGGGAGCGGAGCGCCGAGATAACGCAGGGGCTTGCGAGGCCCCTTGAGCGGCCGGCGCGGCCGCCCGACACGCCTATCGAGGCGTGTCCTCTCCGTTTGCGCAACGGAGAGGCGCCTCTCGGCGCTCCACTGCGGCGATTTCTGTCCCCGGGTCGGCGCTTCCAGGTCCACCTCATTGGCGAGGGCCCTGTCCAGCCAAGCTCCTGGCGGAGGGATCATTGTGCCCCCCGGTCCGGTCCCGAGGCCTCCCGAGTGCAAGGTTACGAGCCTTGCCCGCGGGCGCCGCATCCCGCTCCATCTTCGAAACGTCTCGCGAAGACGCCCCTCGAAGAGCAGGACGCGGGAGAAGATAAGGGCGGTTTGGCGGGCGGGGATAAGTTTTTTGAAATGGCTGGAAGCGGTGATTTTTCCGACACATAGCAGGGAGTCGCTGCTTCTCTTCCCGTCGCCCTGCTCGCGAGCGCCTGCGAGTCGAGCGAACATGTCGGGAACGACTAATGCCTCTTTTTGTTAGCTGACAACTTTCACGTGAACTATCATAGCCAAGGAAATCTCCAAATTTTCTCTGCGCTGGGAGGATGAATGTCGTCGTCTAGCGAAATAACGCCGCTTCAAATCAGCGACAAAGAATTTCTTATCGCCAGCACCATTGAGCGTTGTCCCAAAGTGATGATGCTGCGTGAGTTGATGATGAACGCCTTAGAAGCTGCTTCTTTGGCACCCGAAGGCAGGCGCCTTATCGAAATTCGCACGGTAGACCTGAGAGGCACCCCGAAATTGGCGATTTGGAATGCCGGTCCCGGCATGACCGGCCAAGAATTGCACGACATGTGTGATCTAGCTTCTTCTATTCGCAAGACGAAAAGCCTGGATGGAAATTTCGGAATGGGCGCAAAGGTCTCCTCTCTTCCCTCAAATCGACTGGGTTTACGTTACAGATCTTGCAAAAACTTGCGGGTACATGAGGTTATTTTGTGCGAACGTGGAGGCAAATATGGACGGCTTCGACGCAAAGACGAAGCAGGCAATTACGACGAGGTAATTGATGTAACTGAAATTGTGCGCGCTGAAGGCGGCGATACATCATTCGAATGGACTGAGGTTTCGCTTTTTGGAAATGGGGGCAAGCAGAATACAGCGCGCGACCCGTACGACGGAAATCCTGAATGCGATACGCAATGGCTAGCAACGTACCTCTACCATCGCTTTTACCGATTGCCTCCCGGCGTAAAGATTCTCTTGCATTCTGGCACTCACAAGCTTGGCGATGGCGTTCGACAATTTCTGCCAATCCCCGACCGCATCATCGCCGGCGCGTTTGATCGCGCGGAAACGGTCGAGACGGCCGAGAGGGTCAAGATTCACTACGTCTTCGACGGACCGTATTCTAAAATGCCGAGCCATAACCGGTCGATAAGCGGCGCTGTTCAATCTGACGTGAGCACCTGCGCAATCGTTTATAAAAATGAAATGTTCGATGTTCGAAAGGGGAGGAATTGGACGTTAGACGCGCCGATATTTGGAATACCGTTCGGAGCGCGTCACATTTCAATTCACGTCGAACTCCCAGATGACTATGACGTACGCCCAGAAGGGTATCGTCAATTTCTTCGTTATAATTCTGGTGAGCAAAAGCAAGTTTATGGGACGGATTTTGCATTGCTCGTTGCGAAATATAGACCACAGTGGCTGGTCGATCTCATTCGAAGTTTTGCGCCAGATGCGCTGTCCCATGACGAGATTCGCCAGGAGCTACAAAAGCTACTTGATGAGCTAAAAGTACGACGAAATATGCCTCGCATCACTTTGAACGGCGCTGTCGCAGTATTGCCCCGCGATGGGACCGCTACTCAAATCGTTCGAGGTGAACACGCTCCAATTGACAGCAAACAACCGCGTGAAGAGCACATAGACCTCAGCATCGTCCCTTCGGGCGCACAAAGAGCCGATATTTGGCGAAATCGCGAACGGGCACCGGTAATCATTCCGCTTCGTACGGAAGCTGAAATCGAGGAAAAGCAGATAAAAGAACGCGCGGCACGGTACTACGACAATGGGCAACTCTTTGTGAACATGCTCTATCCCGCAATCCAACAAATGAAAGATCAACTCGAAAAAGAGTACGCCGACACATCTGATGTTGAACAAATGCGGGCGTTAGCACTTCAGCTCGCCGAAGAAACGATGATTCGGGACGTTGGGCGTGCAGTTGTCTTCGCCCTAGCTAAGCAGGCCAATAAAGAGTGGAATTCTGAAGCCGTTAGCAAAGCCCTGGCCCCTGAAAGTCTTAGCCTTGCCGCGGATGATTACAGTGATGCTCTCCAATCAGCCCGACGCAAAATCGGAAAGACCTTTCGGACATCAGGCTCGTCCGTCGATCACCTCATCAACGAGTTAACTTCATCAAACGCTAATCGCTGATGCGCTCGATCTCGGCGCCGCAGCGCGCGAGCTTTTCCTCGACGCGCTCGAAGCCGCGGTCGAGGTGATAGACGCGGTTGACCACCGTCTCGCCTTCGGCGGCGAGCCCCGCGATCACCAGCGACACCGAGGCGCGCAAATCCGTGGCCATCACCGGCGCGCCGTTGAGACGCTCGACGCCTTCGATAGTCGCGGTCTGGCCGTCGAGCTGGATGCGCGCGCCGAGCCGCACCAGCTCCTGCACGTGCATGAAGCGGTTTTCGAAGATGGTCTCGGTGATGCGCGAGGTGCCCTTGGCGCGCGTCATCAGCGCCATCAACTGCGCCTGCAGGTCGGTGGGGAAGCCGGGGAACGGCTCGGTGGTGACATCGACCGGCATTAGGCCGGCGCCGTTGCGCGCAATGCGGATGCCTTCGTTGGTCGGCGTCACGGTGACGCCGGTTTGCGCCAGCGCATCGAGCGCGCCTTGCAGCAGCTCGGGGCGCGCGTTCTGCAGCAGCACGTCGCCGCCGGTCATCGCCACCGCCATCGCGTATGTGCCGGTCTCGATGCGGTCGGGCAGCACGGAGTGGCGCGCGCCGTTGAGCCTGGCGACGCCCTCGACCACGATGCGCGCGGTGCCGGCGCCGGAAATTTTGGCGCCCATCTTGTTGAGGCAATCGGCAACGTCGCCGATCTCCGGCTCGCGCGCGGCGTTCTCGATCACGGTGGTGCCGCGCGCCAGCGCCGCGGCCATCAGCGCGGTGTGGGTGCCGCCGACGGTGACCTTGGGAAATTCGATCTCGCCGCCACGCAAGCCGTTTTTCGCGCGCGCCACGACATAGCCGCCTTCGATCTCGATCTCGGCGCCGAGCTTCTCCAGCGCCATGATGAGCAGATCGACCGGGCGCGTGCCGATGGCGCAACCGCCGGGCATCGACACTTTCGCTTCGCCCATGCGCGCCACCAGCGGCGCCACCACCCAGAAGCTGGCGCGCATCTTGGAGACCAACTCGTAGGGCGCAGTGGTGTCGACGATATTCTTGGCCGAGATATGCAGGGTGCGGCCGTTGGCGCCGTTCTCGCCCGGACGCTTGCCGGCGATCATGACATCGACGCCGTGATTGCCGAGGATGCGCTCGAGCAGGCCGACATCGGCGAGATGCGGCACGTTGTCGAGGACGAGCGTGTCCTCGGTCAGCAGGGCCGCGATCATGAGCGGGAGGGTGGCGTTCTTGGCGCCCGAAATCGGGATGGCGCCGGTAAGCGGCTTCCCGCCGACAATACGAATACGATCCATGACGCCCCGCTGATGGCGGCCTTTTTGACCGGAACCGAGGCTTTGTTATGGCCCGGCAGCAGTCGTGCTGCAAACTGTAAAATTTCGCAGAGTTAGCGCGCTTTTTCTTCTTCACCCTCCCCTGTAGGGGGAGGGTCGGCGGACGAAGTCCGCCGGGGTGGGGTGTCTTGCTGCGCTGTCACCCCCTCCCGCCAGCCTTCGCTTCGCTCGGCTGGCGACCTCCCCCCTCCAGGGGGAGGTGAAGCGCCGCGGGCCTTCATCTGCGCCTTGCGGCGCTTGAGGTTGTCGCGCAGCGCCGCTTTGAGCCGCTCGGCGCGCTTGTGATCGCCGGATTTGCCGCTTCCCGTCATGGCGCAAAGAGATAGAAGGACGGCGCAGGGCCCGCAAGCTTCAACGCTCGACAGCGCGGGCATGATCGGATATTCGCTCGCGTCGGCGCTGCCGTAGCTCAGTGGTAGAGCACCCCCTTGGTAAGGGGGAGGTCGAGTGTTCAATCCACTCCGGCAGCACCATTAAATCAAGAGTTTCTGATGGTTTTGACTGCCCGTAATTGGCCCGCCCGTGGGCGATGTAGACCGCGTCTGTCTTAGCCGTCGATCCAGCGCATGCGATGTCACAAAAGGATTGGGCTTATCGTCACGGCGGGCGTTTTTGCCGGCTGGCTGCCGGCCTGCGCGCAGACGTTCACGACCTATCATTGCCGCGACGGCTCTGAATTCGTCGCCGCTTTCTACGAGGGCGACAAACGCGCCCACCTGCAGCTCGACGGAAAGGCCATCACGCTTGCAAAGCGCCTGTCGCTCGCCGGCGCGCGCTACGTCAAAGGCGACATCACGCTGCGAATCACCAAGGCGGGCACCACGCTCAAGCGCGGCAAGACATCGACCGAATGCGCCGCTGACTGAATGTCCGCGCGGTCCTTGCGGAGGTCGTTTCAGCCAGCCTTGGCGAGCGCCTTCTTGCGGCGCGGCGCCGGCTTGCGCCCGACCACCTCGGCATACTCCTCGATGGGCCGCGGGCGGCCGACGTAGTAGCCCTGGATCTCGGTGCAGTGCTCGGCGGCGAGGAACTTGAGCTGCTCCTCGGTCTCCACGCCCTCCGCCACCACCGGCAGATCGAGGCCGCGGCCGAGCGCGATCACGGCGCGGATGATGGTGACGGCCTGCTGGCTGTGGCCGAGATTGGCGACGAAGGCCTGGTCGATCTTGATCTTGTCGAACGGGAACGACTGCAGATAGGAGAGCGAGGAATAACCGGTGCCGAAGTCGTCCATGGCGATGCGCACGCCGAGATTCTTCAGCCGGCGCAGCGTGGCCACCGCGCCGGAAAAATCGCCGATCAGCACGCCTTCGGTGATCTCGAGCTCGAGCCGCGAGGGCGACAAGCCGGTCTCCAGCAGGATCTCGTGCACCAGCTTGGCGAGATCGCCGCGCTGGAACTGCACCGGCGACAGATTGACGGCGACGCGCAGCGGCTTCGGCCAGGACGCCGCCTCCCGGCAGGCGGTGCGCAGGATCCATTCGCCGAGCGCGACGATGATGCCGGTTTCCTCGGCCAGCGGGATGAAGGTGCCGGGCGACACCAGCCCGAAACGCGGATGATGCCAGCGCACCAGCGCCTCGAAGCCGGTGATCTCGCCACTGATATGCGCCTGCGGCTGATAATGCAGATCGAGCTCGTCGCGCCCGAGGGCGTTGCGCAAATCTTGCTGCAGGACGCGTTTCTCGCGCAGCAGCTTGTCCATCGACATCTCGAAGAAGCGCACCGAGCCGCGCGCTTCCTGCTTGGCGCGGAACAGCGCGGCGTCGGCGTTGGCGACCAGCGTGACCGCGTCGGCGCCGTCCTGCGGGAAGATGGCGATGCCGATGGTCAAGCCGACGCGCATCGGAGTGCCGTCGACCTCGATGTCGCTGTCGAGCGCGGCGCTTAAGCGCTCGGCGAGCCGCTCGGCGTTTTCCGGCTGTGCGCCGGTCGGCGTGATGACGGCGAATTCGTCGCCGCCGAGGCGGGCCAGGAATGCGCCCTCGCAGGCCGTCTCCGACCGGCGCGCGATCTCCTTGAGCAGAGCATCGCCGGCGGCGTGGCCGAACACGTCATTCACGGATTTGAAGCGGTCGAGGTCGGTGCAGAGCACGGCGAAACTCTCGCCCGACTTCGCCGCCAGATCGACGGTGGCGGCGATGCATTCGTTGAACGCGGCGCGGTTGGGCAGGTCGGTGAGCGGGTCGTGATGCGCCATGTGCGCGATGCGCTGCTCGTGGCGTTTGCTGTCGGTCAAGTCGCGCACCACGCTGATGAGATATTGCGGCTTGCCGTCGCTGCCGTTGACCGGCAGGCGCGTGGTGGTGACGATGCGGGTGCCGTTGCCGGGCGTCATCACCGCGTGCTCGTCGCGGAAGATGATCTTTCCGGCCGCGGCCAGCCTGCGGTCCTGCTCCTCGATCTGTTCCGCGGTTGCCTTCGGCATGACATCGACCGCGCGCTTGCCGAGCATTTTGGCGCGGTCGATGCCGAGATATTGCTCGGCCGCGCGGTTGAGCAGCAGATAGCGCAGGTTCTGCGCGCCCTTCACGATGATCGGCGACGGCACGTTCTCGATGATCGTGTCGAGGAACGAGCGCGTCTGCTCGAGCTCGCGCTCGGCGCGCTTTCGCTCGGTGATGTCCTCGTGCGTCGCCACCCAGCCGCCGTTCTGCATCGGCTGGTTCACGACCGCAATGATACGGCCGTCGCCGACCTCGACGGTCATCGTGAAGGTCTTGCCTTGCTTGAGGGCGGCGTAAAGGTCGGTCTCGTATCGGCCGGCATCGATCGGCAGGCTGCCGGCGGCAATGCGCGCCTCGAGCAGGTCGCGGATGGTGCAGCCGCGCCAAACCCGCTTGGGATCGATGCGATACATGTCGATGTACCGCCGGTTCCAGACCACCAGACGGTTTTTGGCATCGAACATGCACAGGCCCTGGATCATATTGTTGATCGCGCCGTCGAGCCTCGTGTATTGCTCGCCGAGCTTGCGGCGGACGCGCCACGCCGAGACCGATCCGACCACGAACATGCCGAACAGCGAGCCGAGCACCGCGGCAAGCGCGATCGACAGCGAGGTCAGCGACACCGCATAGGCGTCGATGGCCGTCATGACGGCGAGCGCGAAGCCAAAGCCGAGCGCGCCCGAAAAAAGGGCCATCGGCCACTCGCGATAAAGGCCGATACGTGTGGGCGCTCGCTGCATGGCTTCTGTGTCCGGTCGGCGCGCAGCACGCGCGCGCCTACTCACGCCAGATTTCGACAATGTAAGAATGTGGGATTTGCCCGGCGTTAATATTTGCGCGGCGCGATGGTGAATCCGCCATTAATGCTACGCGTTTATGAACGCGCTTACGCCAATTGCACGCGCCGGTTAGCGGCCTTTGAGAAACGCGAAATCGCAGCCCTGGTCGGCGCCGAGGATTTCCTGCGCATAAAGGCGGGCATAGCCGCGCGCCGGCTCGGCCGCGGCCTTCGGCTGTTTCACCGCGCGGCGCTTGAGTTCCGCGTCGTCGACCAGGAGCTCGATGCGGCGCGCCTTGACCGACAGCTTGATGCGGTCGCCGTTCTGCACCAGCGCGAGCGGGCCGCCGCAAGCGGCGTCGGGCGTGACATGCAGCACGATGGTGCCGAAGGCGGTGCCGCTCATGCGCGCATCGGAGACGCGCACCATGTCCTTGACGCCCTTGGTGGCAAGCTTCTTCGGGATCGGCAGATAGCCGGCCTCCGGCATGGCCGACGGCGAATGCGGGCCGGCGTGCTGCAGCACCAGGATGTCGTCGGCGGTGACGTCGAGATTGGGATCGTCGACGCGGGCGGCGAGATCCTCCAGCGAGGAGAACACCACCGCCCTGCCCTCATGCTCGAACAATTTGGCGTCGGCGGCCGAGCGCTTGAGGATGGCGCCCTGCGGCGCCAGATTGCCGAACAGCGCCACCAGGCCGCCTTGCGGCTCCAGCGGCTTGGCGCGTTCGGCGATAATGCTGCGGTCGATCCAGGCATCGCTGTCGTAGGCCAGTCGCTCGCCGAGCGTCTCGCCAGTCACGGTCATGGCGTCGAGATGCAGCAGATCCTTCAACTCGCGCATCAGCGCGCCCATGCCGCCGGCGGCGAAGAAGTCTTCCATGTAGCCGTTGCCGACCGGCTTCAGGTTCACCAGCACCGGCGTGGAGTCGGACAATTCGTTGAGCCGTTGCAGCGAGACGGGAATGCCGGCGCGGCCGGCGATGGCGGTGAGATGGATCACCGCATTGGTCGAGCCGCCGATGGCGAGCAGCACGCGCAGCGCGTTCTCGACCGATTTCCGATTCACAATCGTGTCGGGCGTCAGCTTGGAGCCGATCAGCTTCACCGCCGCCGCGCCGGTCGCCTCCGCCGCGCGCAGGCGGTCGGCATGCACGGCGGGGATGGCGGCGGTGCCGGGCAGGATCATGCCGAGCGCCTCGGCGAGACAGGCCATGGTCGAGGCGGTGCCCATCACCGCGCAGGTGCCGGCGGTGGTGGCGAGCTTGCCTTCGACCTCGGAGATTTCCTCGGCGTCGATCGAGCCGGCGCGGTATTGCGCCCAGAAACGGCGGCAATCGGTGCAAGCGCCCAGCCGCTCGCCGTGATGGCGGCCGGTCATCATCGGCCCGGCGACCAGCGCGATGGCCGGCTTAGCCGCGGAGACCGCGCCCATCAATTGCGCCGGCACCGTCTTGTCGCAGCCGCCCATGAGCACGACGGCGTCCATCGGCTGCGCGCGCACCATTTCCTCGGTGTCCATCGACATCAGGTTGCGGAATTTCAGGCTGGTCGGATTGAGGAAGACCTCACCGAGCGAGATGGTGGGGAATTCGATCGGCAGCGCGCCGGCCGCCAGCACGCCGCGCTTCACCGCCTCGAGCATTTCGGGGAAATGGCGGTGGCAATTGTTGAAGCCGGACGGCGTATAGGCGATGCCGACCACCGGCCGCTCGAGCATGGTTTGCGAATAGCCCATCGAGGCCGCAAAGGAGCGGCGCATATACAAAGAGAAATCGCGGTCGCCGTAATTGGTCAGGCCCTGCGCGATGCCGGCCGGTTGCTTGCTCATGCGGACACTTTGTGCAGGCAGGCGAGGCCCGATGCAAGCCGGCGCGTGGCCGAATGGGCGGTCAGCCGCCCGCATTGCCCGGGATAGCGGCGTTGCAGCCAGGGTATCGCCGCCTCGCGCAGCCAGACCAGCACGACCACCGTGGTGAGGAACCAGGCGAGGAAATGATAGCGGGCAGTAGCGGCATCGTAGAACAAGGCCACCGCATGCTGGGCGAGCGCGGCGGAGGCGATCAGCCGCAGCCAGGGGTCGAAGCGGCGGGCGCCGGCGGCGTAAATGAGGATGGCGACGCCGGCCAAGTTCAGCGGAATGGTGGCGGCAGCCTGCGCCGGGCCGCTCAGCCAATGCAGGATTTGCGCGGCGGCGCGCGTAAGATGCGGGCCGCCGCCGGCCAATTCGCGAGCGGCGGCGGCATAGACCGATGGCGGCATCACCAGCAGATTGGCGTCGGCCGCATTGGCGCTGAACAGCACGAAGACGTGGCCGAACACCCAATTGTGCAAGGCCATGGAGAACACCGGCAGGAAGCCGATGCAGAGGCCGGCGAGGCGAGGCCATTGCCGGAAATAGAGCGCGGCGAGACCGGCGCCGCCGAGCATGACCGCCGCGGCGGGCGCCACGATCGGCTTCATGAAGATGGCGAGCGCGAACAGCAGCGCGGCGAAAAATGCTGGCGCGAATTTTTTGCTCGCCATGGTGAGCGGCAGCAACGCGGCGATGAACAGAATATAGGCCGCGGGATCGGCAAAACCGCGGCTCGCCCATTGCGCATATTGGAAAAATGTCGTGCCGAACACGGCGCCAACGGGAATCGCGGTGAACACGATGGCGCACGCCAGCGACCATTCGTTCGGCAGGAAGCGGCGCAGCAGGCGATAGGTGAGAAACGGCAGCGACAGCACCAGCGCGAAATAGCCGAGATAGCTTTCGCCGAACACGATGTGCTCGAGCGCGCGGAAATAGCGCAGTCCCGGACCGCCGTAATAAAAGACGTTTTCACCGCCCTGCAGAAAGCCGGCGACGTCGCCGGCCAAGAGCTTCTGCAAAATGACGCGGCCGACGCCGTCGTAGAACAGCCCATCGTCGCCGCCGTCGAACGGCCGCGCGCCGCCGAGGAAGCTCGCGTCGTCGATGGCGATGACGACGATGGCAAGGCCGATGAGAAGCAACGGCAGAATCGTGCGCCGCGCGCGCACGCGCACCAGCACGACGATCAAGCCAAAGCCGGCGGCGAGCGCGAGCGCCGGCGGCGCAAACTGCAACAGCCTGATGCGCCAGGGCGGCGTGAGCTGCATGGCGAGCGTGTCGGGCTTGATGGCAAGGCCGAACACGCGCTTGCCGGCGTCGGCAGACGTGACGGCGCGGCAGTTGCCGGGCGGCGCGGCAAAATGGCCGCCCTCGCCTTCCCACATGATCTCACCGCGCCAGCACAGTTGCCCGCCGACATAGGCCGCCGGCAGGCGGATCAGCTCGAACCACGGCATGGCGAAGCGCCAGCGGTGCAGGCCCATGAAGAAGCGCCGGTCGCGGTCGACACGGCGCACGTCGGGCGCGGTGGTCGACCAGTTGTAGCGCTGGTCGTTGACGAAGCCGAGGCGCAACCAGATCGGATCGGAAAAGTCGATTGCCGCGGCGGCGCGCGATAGGTCCGATTTGTGGAAAACACTATCGGCGGAAACGGCAAAGGTGCGCTCGGGATGACTGCCCTGCCAGCAGCCGATTGAGCCGCGCGCGCAACGGACGGCGAGCGGATAGACCGTGTCGAACTCCGCCGCCATGTGCTGATAGACGTCGCCCGGCAAGCCACGCAACAGCGCGCCGTGCGCCGCATCGGGCAGAAACACGTTGTGCCCCTCGTCGATGCGCGGGGGCGCGAGCAGCCATTGGCCAAGGATGGCCACCGCGACGATCGCGAGCGCGGCCGCCCACGCGCTCATGCGCGCGTCGACTTCGCCGGTGAACACAATCACCGCCACGATCAGCAGCAGCGCGTAGATGCCGACGTGGTTGATGGGCAGGCCGGCCGCCGCGACGACCAAGACCAGCACGGCGAGCTTGCGCCAGCCGGCGCCGGCATGCGGTGCGTCGTCGCCCATTACGGTCATGCAAGGTTCCGAAAGCAGCCCGATAAATCGCTCTTGCCTAGCATGTCGATTTGGCCCAAATCCATGCCGCGCGCGGGAAAACCTATTCTTTTTCGGGGGCTTCGGGGACACGTGATCCGGCTCGGCATCGTCGGCACCAATTACGGACGCACCGTGCATTTGCCGGCGTTCCGGACGGACAGCCGTTGCGAGGTGGTGGCGCTGGCCGGCAGCGACGCCAAACGCGCGGCCGAATTCGCGCGCGCGGCCGGCGTGCCGAAGGGCTGCGGCGACTGGCGCGCGCTGGTCGAGGACAAGACCGTCGATGCGGTTGCGATCGCCACCATGCCGGCGTTGCAGGCGCGGATCGCCTGCGCGGCGCTCGCGCTCGGCAAGCCGGTGTTCGCCGAGAAGCCGATGGCGAGCACCTTGGCCGACGCGCGCGCCATGCTGCAGGCGGCCAAGGCGAGCGGCAAGCCGACGATGGTCGATTTCAATTTCCACCAGGTGATGGGCTGGCGGTGCGCCAAGCAAATGCTCGATGACGGCGCCGTCGGACGCCTGCGCCATGTCGCGGTGCATTGGCAGGTCGAGAACCGCTCGATCCAGATGCGCATGCGCAACTGGAAGACGCTGACCGACGACGGCGGCGGCGTGCTCGGCAATTTCATCTCGCACTGCTTCCATTATCTCGAATGGTTCTGCGGGCCGATCGCGCGGCTGTCGGCGCGGCTCTCCGGTCTGCCGGGCGACGAGAGCCTGCAGACCACCGCCGCAATGGCGCTGGAATTTCAAACGGGACAACTGGCGAGCCTGTCGATGAGCTGCGCGTCTTACCTCGGCAGCGGCCACCGCCTCGAATTCTACGGCGAGGACGGCACGCTGGTGCTGCATAACGCGCAAGCCGACTACATGCGCGGCTTCGAATTGTTTCACGCCCGGCGGCCGGCGGCGGCGCTGGCGCGCATCGCGGTCGAGGACCCCGCCGACGTCGGCCAGCCCGACGGCCGCATTGCGCCGATGTCGCGGCTGGCCAAACGCTTCTTCGACGCCATCGAAGGCAAAGGCGGCGCGCACCCGGATTTCGCCGCCGGCTTCCGCGTGCAGCAGTTGATCGACGCCGCGCAACGCTCGCATCGCGAGGGGAGGATGATGGCGACGTTGCCGGGGGAGATGCCGGCGTGAGCAAAATTCTGGTCACCGGCGGCTCAGGCTTCATCGGCTCCGGGCTGGTGACGGCGCTGGTGCGCGCGGGGCACAGCGTGCGCGTTCTCGACGACAATTCGCGCGGGCGGCCGCGCCGATTGGCGCAAGTCGAGAAGAATATCGAGTTCATCGCCGGCGACATCCGCGACGCCGGCGCGGTCGAACGCGCGGCGCAAGGCATGGACGAGGTGCATCACCTCGCCTTCGTCAACGGCACCGAATTTTTCTATTCGCAGCCGGAACTGGTGCTCGATGTCGGCGTGCGCGGCATGGTCAATGTCATCGATGGCTGCCGCAAGCATAATGTCGGCACGCTAATCCTCGCCTCCTCGTCCGAGGTCTATCAGACGCCGCCCAAGGTGCCGACCGCGGAGGACGCGCCGCTGTCGATCCCCGATCCGCTCAATCCGCGCTATTCCTACGGCGGCGGCAAGTTGATCAGCGAGCTGATGGCGATCAATTACGGGCGCAAGTTCTTCGAGCGCGTGCTGATCTTCCGCCCGCACAATGTCTACGGGCCGGACATGGGCTTCGAGCACGTCATTCCGCAATTCGCGCTTCGCCTGCACAGGCTGGCGCAAGCGCGGAAATCCGGCCCGTTGCGCTTCGAGATTCAAGGCACGGGTAAAGAAACCCGCAGTTTCTGCTACGTCGACGACCTGGTCGCGGGCGTGCTGGTCATGCGCGAGAAAGGCGAGCATCTCGGCATTTATCACGTCGGCACCATGGACGAGGTGGCGATCGCCGATCTGGCGCGGCGCGTGGCGGCGGCTGCCGGCCGTGACATCGAACTGGTGGCGGGGCCGCTCGCGCCGGGCGGCACGGCACGCCGCTGCCCGGATATTTCAAAGCTGGCGCAACTTGGCTATAAGCCGCGCGTGCCGCTCTATGCCGGGCTAAAAACCACGCTCGACTGGTACTGGCGCAACGCCGATCTGGCGCCGAAGGAGAGTTGACACTGTTACGTCCAACCAAAGTCGCGCGCGCCGCCGGCACCGGGGCCAGCGTTCCGGTCGAATGCTGCCAAGTGTGCGGCCACGCCCCACTCGATAACGTGCTGTCGCTCGGCTACATGCCGCCGGTCAACCAGATGGTGCCGGTCGGGCGCGTGCCGCGCCAGCAGCCGTGGTTTCCGACCAACCTCTTGCATTGCCGCGAGTGCGACCTGGTGCAGTTGGGCTTGGCCGTCGATCCCATCATCATTTTCCCGCCGGAATATCCCTACACCAGCGGCACCACCAAATTGCTGCGCGACAATTTCGCCGACCTGCAACGCGAGTCGGCCGCCATGCTCGGCCTCGGCAAGGACGATCTCGTCGTCGATATCGGTTCCAACGACGGCACGCTGCTGTCGAACTTCAAGACCGGCGGCCACCGCGTGCTCGGCATCGAGCCGACCGACGTCGGCGACATCGCCAACGGCAAGGGCATCCCCACCCTCAAGCGCTATTTCGGCGCCGACGTCGCGCGCGAGGTCGTGCGCGAGCACGGCAAAGCGAGCGTAGTGACGGCGGCGAACTGCTTCGCACATATCGAGGACGTGCATGCGATCGTCGACGGCATCGTCGAGATGCTCAAGGACGGCGGCGCCTTCATCTCCGAGTCGCATTATCTCGTCGCGCTGCTCGATACGCTGCAATACGACACCATCTATCACGAGCACCTGCGCTACTATTCGCTGGCCAGCTTGAAGCACCTGCTCGAGATGCACGACCTCGAAGTGTTCCACGCGCGGCCGATCCCCAGCCACGGTGGCTCGATTCGCGTCTACGCCGCCAAGCGCGGCGCTCATACGGTGCAGGACAGCGTGCGGCGCATGCTGGCCGAAGAGCCGCGCGGCGAAGCGATGAGCAAGCGGCTCGCGGCTTTCCGGCGCGACGTCATGCTGTCGAAGCTGCGGCTCTTGTCGATGCTGCGCGACTTCAAGGAAAAAGGCGCGCGCATCGCCGGCATCAGCGCGCCCTCGCGCGCCTCGACGCTGGTTAACTATGTCGGCCTCGACGAGGGCATCATCGATTATGTCTGCGAAGTGCCCGGTTCGCTCAAGATCGGCAAATGCATGCCGGGCACGCAGATCCCGGTCGTGGACGAGGCGAGATTGTTCGAGGACCAGCCCGATTGCGCGGTGATCTTCTCCTGGCACATCGCCGATGAGCTGGCGCCCAAGCTGAAAGCCAAGGGATTCCGCGGCAAATTAATCACGCCGCTGCCCGAGCCGCGGGTGCTATAGAATGCCGCCCGTCAACATTTTATAGTCCCGCCATGACCATTCGCCCTGCCATTGCGACGCCCGAGGCGCCGACGACGAATGAGAACGCCGACATCACCGTGGTCGGCGGCGGCGGTCATGTCGGCATTCCGCTGGTGCTGGCGCTGGCGGAAGCCGGCCTGCGGGTCAACGTCAACGATCTCAACCTCGAGAGCCTGAACACGCTGGAAAGCGGACGGCTGCCGTTCATCGAGGACGGCGCCGAAGCCGTGCTGGCCAAAGCGCTCGCCGGCAAGCGGCTGGTGTTCACCTCCTCGCCCGACCTGATTTCCACCGGCGGGCCGGTCATCATCACCATCGGCACGCCGGTCGACGAGTTCCTCAACCCGGTGCGCAAGGTCGTGCAGGAATGCATCGACTGGATGCTGCCGCGCCTCGCCGACGGGCAATTGCTGATCCTGCGCTCGACCGTGTTTCCCGGCACTACCGACTGGCTCAACACTTACATCAAGAGCAAGGGCCGCAAATTGCAGCTGGCGTTCTGTCCGGAGCGCGTGGTGCAGGGCTTCGGCCTGAAGGAATTGCGCGCCATGCCGCAGATCGTGTCCGGCTGCACGCCGGAAGCCGAGCGCGGCGCCGCCGAGCTGTTCGAGCGTCTCACGCCGGAAGTGGTGGTGGTGTCGCCGCTGGAGGCGGAGTTCGCCAAGCTGTTCAGCAACGCCTATCGCTACATCGAATTCGCCGCCACCAACGAGTTCTATCTGGTCGCCAAGTCGGCGGGCGTCGATTACCAGCGCGTCATGACGGCGATGAAGCACAATTATCCGCGCCTGAAGAGCATGCCGCGGCCGGGCTTTGCCGCCGGCCCCTGCCTGGTGAAGGACACCATGCAGCTCTCGGCTTTCGCGCGCAATCAGTTCGGCCTCGGCCACGCCGCGCTGCTGATCAACGAGGGCCTGGTGCTGCACGTGGTCGAAGACCTCAAGCGGCGTTTTGACTTGCCGAAGACCACCGTCGGACTGCTCGGCATGGCGTTCAAGGCCGAGAGCGACGACACGCGCGCCTCGCTCAGCTACAAGTTCAAGAACGTGCTCACCGGCCAGGCTCGCGCGATTTTGACCACCGATCCCTTCGTCACCACCGATGCGGACCTCAAGCCGCTCGACGACGTCATCGCCAAGAGCGACGTGCTGATTTTGTGCGCGCCGCACGCCGCCTATAAGCAGGCCGACTTCAAGGGCAAGCCGGTGTTCGACGTCTGGGGCGAGCTCAAAGGCGCCAACGTCATCCGATGACCACGGCTGCGCCGCCGCGCCTCGACATCGTCATCCCGGTCTACAACGAAGGCGCCAACATCGCGCCGACGCTGCGCGCGCTGGCGCATAACGTGAAAACGCCGCTACGCGTGCTGATCTGCTACGACCGCGAGGACGACGACACCCTGCCCGCAATCGCCGCCATTCGCGACACGCTTGGCGGACTGCGCATCGACAACGTGCGCAACCGCGGGCGCGGCGCGCACGGCGCGGTGCTCTCGGGCTTTGCGGCAAGCACAGCGCCATTCGCGGTCGTGCTGCCGGCCGACGACAACTACAATGCCGGCATGCTCGACGCCATGGTGGCGAAGGCCGACAGCGGCTGCGACGTGGTCTGCGCCAGCCGCTTCATGGCGGGCGGCGGCATGCACCGATGCCCCTGGCTGAAGGCGGTGCTGGTGCGCATCGGCAATTTCACGCTCTATCACGTCGCGCGACTACCGACGCACGACGCCAGCAACGGCTTTCGCCTGTTCGCGCGGCGGGTGATGGACCAGATCGCGATCGAATCGACGCGCGGCTTTTGCTACAGCATCGAGCTGTTGGTGAAATGCCACCGGCTGGGCTGGCGCATCGGCGAAGTGCCGGCGCAGTGGTACGAACGCACGCAAGGCACCAGCCGCTTCCAGGTGATAAAGTGGCTGCCGGATTACCTGCGCTGGTACGCCTACGCCTTTGCCACGACCTATCTGCGGCAGGGCGCGGACAGCGTGCCCAAGAAAACGAAATGAAAGCGAAATGACCATGGCGGAAGACTGGCCCAGGATCGTGAGCCGCCGCGTAACGCGGGTGTCGCCGTGGATGGAGATCATCGAACGCGAGGTTGAATTCGCAGCCGGCGGCAAACACGAGCTTTATCACGCGGTCGGCCAGCAGGATTACATCGCCATCGTCGCGCGCACGCCGGACGGACGCATTCCCATCGTGCGGCAGTACCGCCCCGCCCTCGAGCGCTTCACCTGGGAATTGCCGGCGGGCCTGGTCGACAAGGGCGAGACGCCGGAGGCCTGCTGCCGGCGCGAACTGCGCGAGGAGACCGGTTTTGCCGCGAAGTCCGTGCATGCGCTCGGCGCCTATGCGCCGTGCACCGCGCGGCTGTCGAACCAGGTGCGTTCCTTCTTTGCCGAGATCGGCGGGCGCCCGGACGGCGCGCCGACGGAAGCCGGCATCGAACTGCGGCTGGTAAACCCGGCCGAGCTGGCCGGGCTTATTCTGTCGGGCGAATTCACGCTGCAACTTCATATCGGCGCGCTGCTGCTCGCCGGATTGCGTGGATTTATCGACCTGGGGACGCTCAAAGGCGGCCGCTAGCATTGATCTCGGTCAAAGAAACCGGCCCGGGAATGCGGCAATTCTCGCCTCGACAAACACCCTTGAAGCCTTCTAAAAAGGGTCTGTTGGGGCGGGAAAAGCAGATAATCCGTATGAATTACGACAGTTTTTTCGCGTCTGCCCTGGACCGGCTGAAGCACGAGCGCCGCTACCGCGTTTTTGCCGATCTCGAGCGCATCGCCGGGCGCTTTCCGCACGCGCTGTGGCATTCGCCGCAAGGTCCGCGCGAGGTCGTGATCTGGTGCTCCAACGACTATCTCGGCATGGCCCAGCACCCGAAGGTGGTCGGCGCCATGGTCGAGACCGCCGCCCGCATGGGCACCGGCGCCGGCGGCACCCGCAACATCGCCGGCACCAATCATCCGCTGGTCGAACTTGAACGTGAATTGGCCGACCTGCACAAGAAGCCGGCCGCGCTGGTGTTCACCTCCGGCTATGTCTCCAACCAGACCGGCATCCCGACCATCGCACGGCTGTTGCCGGATTGCCTGCTGCTGTCGGACGCGCTCAACCACAATTCCATGATCGAGGGCGTGCGCCAGGCTGGCTGCGAAAAGCAGATCTGGCGGCACAACGACGTGGGCCATCTGGAAGAGCTGCTCAAGGCCGCCGATCCGGCGCGGCCGAAGCTGATCGTGTTCGAGAGCCTCTATTCCATGGACGGCGACGTGGCGCCGGTGCACGCGATCTGCGATCTGGCCGAGCGCTATAACGCCATGACTTACGTCGACGAAGTGCACGCCGTCGGCATGTATGGCGCGCGCGGCGGCGGCATCTGCGACCGCGACAATGCCATGGCCCGCGTCGACGTCATCGAGGGCACGCTGGCCAAGGCCTTCGGCTGCCTCGGCGGCTATATCGCCGGCTCCGAGAAGATGGTCGACGCCGTGCGCTCCTATGCGCCGGGCTTCATCTTCACCACCGCGCTGCCGCCGGCGATCTGCGCCGCGGCGACCGCCGCCATCCGCCACCTGAAGACGTCGAGCTGGGAGCGCGAGCGCCATCAAGACCGCGCCGCGCGCGTCAAAGCCGTGCTCAATGCCGCCGGCCTGCCGGTGATGCCGAGCGACACCCACATCGTGCCGGTGCTGATCGGCGATGCCGAGAAGTGCAAGGCGGCGAGCGACATGCTCCTCGCCGAGTACGGCATCTACATCCAGCCGATCAACTATCCGACCGTGCCGCGCGGCATGGAACGGCTGCGCATCACGCCGTCGCCCTATCACGACGACACGCTGATCGACCGCCTGGCGGAAGCGCTGGTCGATGTGTGGGAGCGGCTCGGTCTGCCCGACCGCGAACAGGCGATCGCTGCGGAATAAAGTTCAATCCTGGAACGTCGGCGGCTTGCGCGGCGGCTTCGCCGCGTCTTTCGGCTTGCGCGCGACGCGGCGCGCGATCACCGGCATGGTCAGCGACACGATCACGATGCGGGTGACGTGATGGGCGCCGACATAGACCGGGTCGAGATGCAGCGCGAGCGCCAGCAGCATCATGGCGTCGACCGAGCCGGGCGCGTAAGCGATCATCACTTCCGGGAGCGGCAGCGGGAACATATTGAGCAGCACGGCCGCGAATAGGCCGGCGATCACGACCGCGATGGCGAACGAGCCGAAGGCGGCGCCGAGAAAATTCGCCATCAGCCGCAGCGGCGTGTTGGTGAAGCGCGCGCCGACCACGGCGCCGAGCATGACCATGGCGGTGTTGGCCACCCAAGGCGGCACCACCGCCTGGATCAGCCCGCTGCCGTGCAGCGCGGCCGACGCCGCCATCGCGCCGAACAGCAGCCCGCCGGGAAAGCGCACGCGAAACGCCAGAATAGCGGCGATCGCCGAAGCGGCCACCAGGATCGCGAGTTCGGTCGCAAGCGCGACACTCCACGGCCCGTTGCCACGGCGCGCGGCGTTGCTGGCGAGCCCGAGCAGCGACAGCCCGGCCGGCAGGCCGAGCGCGATGATCACGACGCGCATGCTTTGCACGATCGCGATCGAGCGCAGCTCGCCGCCGAGCTCGGCGGCGACCACCAGCACTTGCGACAGCCCGCCGGGCGAGGACGCCAGATAGGCCGACAGCAGGTCCCACCGATGCACCAGCATCAGATAGGCCGTGCCGGTGAGGCTGATGCAGACCATCGCCACGATCAGCACGGCAATGCTGGCCGGATAGGTCGCCATGCCATGCAAAGTTTCCGGCGTCACCACTGCACCGAGGGAAATGCCGACCAGCACGAAGATCGAGCGCGTCAGCAGTTGCGGCATCAGCAGCGGCCGGCCGGCGAGCGCGGCGGCGCCGACCGCCAGTATGGAGCCGGACAGATAGCCGGCGGGAAATCCGGTCAGGCCGAGCGTGACGCCGCCGGCAGCCGCGATGCTCAGCGTTTCCGCAAGGCGGCGCAGCGAGGCGATACGGTCGGTGGATGGGGTCGCGGACAAGGTTAACGGCCTTCCGCTCGATCAATGGCGCGCGCCGCTCTTTGCGTCAAATGGCGCCGGACGATGGACCTTACCCCTACTAAAGGCGTAAATTCCCGCCGCTGGGTGACTTCGTCCGGGTGCGGGTGTGTGTGGATGCTGCAAGGCTGGATCGTCATAGCCGTTGCGCTTGCCTATATCGGGCTGTTGTTCCTGGTGGCGAGCTATGGCGACCGCGCCCGCCGGGCCGGCCGCGACGCGCGCAGCCGGCTGCTGATCTACCCGCTGTCGCTGGCGATCTACTGCACCTCCTGGACCTTCTTCGGCTCGGTCGGCTCGGCCTCGCGCACCGGCTACGAGTTCCTCACCATCTATATCGGCCCGGTGCTGATGATCGGTCTGTTCGCGCCGCTGTTGGCGCGCATCGTGCGGCTGGCGAAGGCGCAGAACATCACCTCGATCGCCGATTTCATCGCCGCGCGCTACGGCAAGGGCCAGGCGGTGGCGGCGACGGTGGCGCTGATCGCGATCGTCGGCACGGTTCCCTACATCGCACTGCAGCTCAAGGCGGTGTCGGGCTCGCTCGAGACCATCATTGCGCATATCTCGCCCGGCAACGGCGTGGCGAGCCCGATGCTCGGCGACATCGCGCTGTTCGTCGCGCTGTCGATGGCCACCTTCGCAGTGCTGTTCGGCACCCGCCACATCGACGCCACCGAGCACCAGGACGGCTTGATGCTGGCGATCGCGACCGAGTCGCTGGTCAAATTGTTCGCCTTTTTGGCGGTCGGCATTTTCGTGACCTTCTGGATGTTCGGCGGGCCCGGCGCGCTGCTCGAAGCCGCGCGCGCCCATCCGGCGACGGCCGCCCTCTTTTCGCGCGAGCCGGCATTCGACACGATCGTCGCCAC